>Ga0233425_10005815_pt1 | contig 19005 bp, 8 predicted proteins | sample Watercolumn_Towu_2_FD_181712 | JGI IMG/M metagenome (GOLD analysis project Ga0233425, IMG submission 181712) | Freshwater microbial communities from Lake Towuti, South Sulawesi, Indonesia - Watercolumn_Towuti2014_140_MG | ecosystem: Environmental > Aquatic > Freshwater > Lake | place: Indonesia... | reverse complement strand
GGCCGGGAGGGCGAGTTGTGCCCGCAAGCGCGGACGCAACCGGGCGAGGCGTTCGCGCAGATCCAAGTAGTTGTCCGCGCATTCCAGATAGACCGGCTCCCCCGTCGCGGTGTGCACGAAATCCGAGTGCAAGACCTTGTCGGCCCAGCGAATCCGGGCGCACCAGCCTTTGAGAATCGGCTGCTGACCGGTGTAGTGCTTGGTGTGGGGATCGAAGTAGAAGTCGCGGCACTGGGGCGCCCCGACCAAGGCCGCGTTGCAGCGCAGCACCACGGAGACGGTGGCGCTGGCGGCCAGTGCGCTCAACTGCAGGCGTTGGGAGAAGAGGTTGCGCAGCGTCCGACCCAGCAGGCTCGCCAAGTCTTCGAAGTCGAGGAGCTTGGTCTGTTCGATGTTGGCCGCGCCGAGCAGGAGCGTGGCCAGCCATTGCTTGAGCAACCAGCCCGCGGAGGCCACCGCTTCCAGTCGCAGCAGCACGGGGCTGAAGAGCAGCACCCCCAGGTGACGGCAAAACCGCGGGTCCGGCGCAAAAACGGGCGACTGGTTGCGCCTCGCCGTCGCGGGGACGGCACCACCGGGCGTGGCGGGCGCGGCCGCCGTCACCTCCGCGCAAGTGGTCGCCCGGTTTTCCGGCAGGAGCCCCGCCGCCGCTGCGCCGACTTCGTTGCGGAGCTGCGCCTTTAACGCGCGCAACGGTATCCGCAGACACTCGCCCGAAAGGTGCACCCCGAACACGGCGGCAATCTCCGCGCGCAACCGTTTGCAGTAACCCGTCCGCTGCTCGCGGTAGAGCTGGGCAAACCGCAGGGTCACAAACGCGCGAATCTCCGGGGTAAACTTGCGCGGCCCACGGCGGCCGGCCAGGGCACGGGCCAGGTGCTGGGGATCGTTGCTGCACAAGGCCCGGCCCCAGCGCTGCAGACTCTTGCGGTCCACGCCGAAGCTGCGCTGGAGGGTCACGGCCTTGAGGCCGGCGTTGTAGAGCCGGCCGAGCAACAGCCGGAAGGCCGGGTGCTGGGAATCGTCGGGGACGACCTCCAGCAACTCGGCGCCATAATAGACCTGGAGCTCTCCCGCTGCAGCGCCGGCAGGACGATAGACGCTGAAGATCGGATTGCGCTTGTCCGTCCCGAGGATCGGCTGCAAAACCCTTCCTCCATCCGGGCAGGCTTCTTCTTTGTCACATTCCGGTAATGTGATCATAATTGCGGAAGGAGCCTGCCCGCTGCTACCTCCCGCCGCCAAGGTTGATCCGTGTGGCCATCCTGCCCGAGGCCCAGTCGCCTACCGCCACCGGCGCGCGCCTCACCTTCCGCGCCAGCCTCCGCCTCCTTTAGCCCCACCTGCTCGGACCACTCCCTCCGCCTCCATCGCGCCGAAAAAACGGGCCTCCAAGTTGCGCTTCGCTCCGGCCCATAAGACCACTTTTACTGAGGTCTGAGACTACGCGCGGACGAGCGGGCGCGGGCAACGGGAAAGGAGTGGTGTCATCTTGCGACCTCGCGGCGCGAAGGGGCAAGGTGCGAGGGCTGCGTCGCCCCAGGAGAGCCAGGCGACGGGGTTGTCGGCGTGTTGGCGGAGGTCGGGGGCGGCGCGGAGACCCAGCCCCGGGTCAATCGCAAAAGGGAAAAGGCCGGACGCGCGCCGCGACGCGCGAAGCCCGAGGGGTGAACATCGAGCCCCGCCACGAGGCGCGTCAGAATGAGCCGGTGATGCCGACGGTGTAGGTGACGCCGAGGTTGTTCGCTACGGCGAACGTGCTCCAGTCGGGCGCGCCGGCGACCTCCCGCACGGCCAATTTTTGCGCGTTGGTGACATTGCGGCCGGAGAGGAAAAGGCGGGCCCATTTGGTGACCCCATAGTCGAGATTGAAGTCCACCGTGGTGTTCGGCGGGTAGAAGCGATGGCCTTCGTAGCCGGCGGCATCCTGGCGCTGGCGGTAGATCCGGCCATTGCGAATGACACCCACGGTGCCGCTGAATCGTCCCCGGTTGAATTTGAGAGAGGCTTTGCCCTGCGTCTCGTAGAAATTCGCGAAGTCGCCGCCGATGTTGCCGCCGGCGTAGTTGAACTTGTAAAGGTTGTTGTAGTTGAAACTGCCGGTGAGGGTGAAGCCGCGCGCGAATGGCGGCAGCCAGCCGTCCAGCCGCTGACGGACCTCGGCCTCGGCGCCGTCGATCCGGCCGACGCCGTCGTTGATCCACGTGGTGGATTGGAAATTCGCAAACGTGGGCTCGAGGTCGAGCATCGCCAGTTTTTCCGGCGTATCGAGGAGGATGGTGCGTTGAACCTGGACGTTGGAGATGTTTTTCCGAAACGCGCCCACACTGATGATGCCGCCCTGGGGGGTATACCACTCGAGGTGCGTCTCGTAGTTTTGTCCGGTCCACGGCACAAGGGCGGGATTGGGCCGGTTGACGGTGCCCTGCGCGATGCCGCTGAAGGTTCCGGATGTGACCGGGTTCAAATCATAGGTCGTGCTGGGAATGACCGAGCGTTGAAAGCGGTTTTTGGCCTGGGTCTTGGCGTAGCCGAGTCGAAAGAGCAGGTTCTCGCGCAGGGCAAACGTCGCCTCGAAACTGGGGAAGACCCCGTCGTTTTCACCGGTGCCGCGCGCGCCCTTGCGCACGTAGCGGGCCTGCGATTGCCGCAGCGGATCCGTGATGCCGGCGACGGCGCGCGCGCCTCGGTCCAGCGAGCCGCGGCCCCACGCTTCGGCTTTTTCATAGCGGACTCCTCCGATGTATTTGAGCCGGTTGCCGATGAAGGAGCCGGTGAATTCCAGATACGTTGCCGTCGTCTTTTCGTTGATCTCATAGGGACTGACGGTCGAAAAGCGGTGGGACTCCGCGTCGCGATACTGGAACCAGGCGGGATTCGCCCGGTAGAGGTCATACAACCGCCGGAAGCTCAGACGAGAGACCGCCGGGGATCCGTAGTAGGTGTCGCGCTCGGGGCGGATGTTGACGGCGGCGATCTGATCCGCCGTGTCGTCCGAGCGCCCGGTGGCGGGGTTGAGGCCGGCCACGCCGTCGGCCCCGACAAAGGTCCAGAGTTTGGCGTCGTAACGCTCCAGGTTGCGGAACTGCTCGGTGTAATCGAGGCCGAGCCGGACCGAGAGGGGATGGCGGAAGCTCAGATCGCGTTTGGCCCAGAGGCGGAGGGCGCCGATGCTTTCGCGCAAATCCGAGGGGCGGGAGACGGCGCCACCGATATACATGCTGCGCAGGTTGGCCCAATCGACCTCGGCCCCGGGCGCCGTCGCGCCCGCGGGTGTGTTGTAGGCGCGAACCTCCTGGGACATCTTGTAGTTGCGTTGCAGAAGATTGACCGTGATGCGTTGCGGGTTGGCCGTGTCGGTGCCGATGCCAAGCATCGGCTGCGTCGTCCCGTTCATGTTGGTGCTCTGGAAAAAACCGTGATCGGTGTCCCGGAACGAATGCTTCGACGTGGAATAGGATCCGCGGGCGCTGACCGTCCAGAGGCCCTTCCGCCATTCGGCCTCAAGCGTGTTGCCGAGGACGGGTTTGACGCCGTTGCGCCAGCCTTCGAACACGTTGTAGCGGATCGATCCGGCGCCGAGATTGCCGTAGGTCGCATAGCTGCCATCGGCCGTGATACCGTTGGTTCCCGGCGTGCCGAGGGGAGAGTCCAGATTTGTGTTGGTCTGGTTGCCGGCGTTCCAGATGAAGCGCACCTCATCACCTGTCCGCTCCTGATAACGGCTCGCGCTGATCGAGTGGGAGAGGCGCAGCTCCGGACGCGGCCGCCAGTCGAATTTGATCGAACCGCTGTCGGTGATATCCTGTTTCGGGTTGTCGTGGAGCAGATCGCTGGCGAGTTGAGGATTCAGGACACTGACGGTCGTCAGTGGTTGATTCGCCGCGCGGCGGGCCTCGGCGCTCGCGGCTTGGGCCACCGAGCCGTAATTCCAACCGGGTGACGACCAATGCACGCGGGCCAGGACGTCGTTGTGCGCGAGCGTGATGGCGTAGCCGAAGTTCTTCGAGACCGGGTGGGTCCAGGTCAGCTTGAAATTCGGCCGCCAGCCCTGCATCTGGGTGTCGCGGATTCCGGGCCGCCGGCTGAGGGAAAGCTCCTCCGAGTGGCTGGTGAAAAGGGCCGTGTAAGTCAGGCGCGGCTTGCTCGCCTCAAACGCGGTGCGGCGGACGAGGTTGACCGAGCCGCCCAGCGCGTTGGCACTGTCCTCCGCGGTGCGCAACTGGCGGACTTCGACCCGGGCGATGTCCGCCGACGAGGCGCCGACCATTTCGAAACTTCTGCCTTGGTTGACCCCTGATCCTGTGGCGGTGGAAGCGGAGGCCATCGGCATGCCGTCGAAGGTGACTTCCGTGTTCGCCGAATCCAGCCCGCGCACGCTGACGCCGGTGATGTTGTTCGCGAAATACTCCACGCTGACGCCCGGCAGCCACTTCATCAGCTCGCCCGGATTGTTGTCCGGGATGGTCCCGAACTGGTCGGCGCTGATCACGCTCTTTTGCGAGAGCGAATTGCGCTGCTCGTTGACGGCGATGGCGGCGGCATCGGTCTCGCGGGTGGACTGGACCTTGAAGGCGTCGAGCAGGACGGTGTTGGCATCGCCGTCGCGGGCGCGGCTGGTGAGCTTGAAGTCGCGCGTGGTGGTCTGGCCGGCGGCGACGGCGACCGTGGCGGTCTCCTCGTCGAGGCCGGAAAAGAGGACGCGGAGGGTGGCCTGGCCGGCGGGGACGTTGGCGAGGCGGTAGGCACCGGACGCGTCGGTCAAGGCCATGAGGTTGGTGCCGGCGACGGCCACGCGGACGTTGTTGAGGTAGTCGCCGGTGACGCGATGCTGCACGCGGCCCTCGATGAAACCCGTAGTGGCTTGGGCGAGGAGGGCAGGGGTGGCGTTGGCGACAAGGGCGCAGAAAAGCGCCCGCAGTAGCGTGCGGAGGAGACGCATGGTGGTGCAGGAGGGGTGGCGTCAGGGTTTCACGCGCCAAAGAGGAGACGACGTGCGGGAAGGTGCGGAGCTTGGAAACTCGCCGCACGGCTGACAAGGCCGGAGACGAACGAAGGGGGGCGCAGGGGCGCATCTCGGCTTCTTGCATCTCGCGCCTGGGTGTAGCGGCGCCCCACGGCACGGCAGGGAGGGACGCCTGCCGCTGCGCCCCGAGCCAAAACTGCTGGTAGAAAACTCGATCTTCAGGGGGTTGGGCCGGGAGGAGTCCGAGGAGATTACGCGCGGACGCGCGGGCGCGGGCAACGGGAAAGGAGTGGTGCCTGGTTGACACCAATTCCAAACCACGCGCGCGGGAACTGGCTAGCGCGCGGCGAGGCGGTCGATTTCGTCGATCTTGAAGCGCACGCTCACGATCGAGCAGCCGCCGTCGTTTTCCCGGTAGGTCGTGTAAGTCGTGGCGACGATCGTGCCGTCGGGCAGGCGGTGGAGGCCGGGATAAAAGCCGTCCTTGAACGTGCGCAGCAGGCTCACGCGATACTGGCCGGGCTTGCCCGCCTTGATGTCATCGTAGGTGCCGACCCACGCGATGAAGTGCGACGGCGCCAAGGGCGCGGAATTGCGGAAGACGACCACAAGGCGGCCGTCCGGCAGCCGGATGCCATGATGGCGATCGCCCGTCAGGCCCCAGGGCGTGTCGACCGGCTTGCTCCACGTCTTACCCTCGTCGCGACTGAACATCATGAGGCTCGTGCCCGTGCGCTTGTTCTCGCGCATGATGCAGCAGAGCTCGTCGCCGTCGGGCGAGCGGAAGACGTAGGGCTCGCAAGGGAGCTTGGGCGCGACGGCGTGGCCGTCGGCGGCGATCGTCGGCTGCGACCAGGTGAAGCCGCCGTCGCGCGTGATCGATTGCAGGACCTGCAGCGTGCCGCCCTCGCCGAGGCCGTCGCCGCGGTGAAACATCCCGAGCGACGAACCATCCTTGAGCCGGACGATGCTCGAAAACGTCATCACATTGCGGAACGGATTCTCCATCGCGATGCGATCGCCGAGGGGCGGCAGCTCGCGCCACGTGCGGCCGTCGTCCTCGCTCAGGAGGCGTGGCATGTAGCCTTGGTAGCGGCCCGGAATCTCGCGCGGGCTCTGCTTGTCCGTGAGTGTGCGCGCGGCGAAGATCCACAGCCGCTCCTTCCCCTGCGGATCGGCGAGGCGGTAGATGCTCGGGCAGTTTTTGAAATTCCGGTAGTTGGGCGGGAGCGAGTCATCGAGTCGCCGCCAGGTGAGCCCGCCGTCCTCGCTGCGCGCCATGGGGCCGCCGTGGCCGCCGTGACCCATGTTCCAGACGGCGATGATCGTGCGGTTGTCGGCGAGCATCGCCGTGGTCGGGTGCGCCTGATACTCCTGCGGCGTGCCCTGCGCGATGATCACGTGGCGCTGGGTTTCCTGCGAAATGTCGAGGATCTTGAGCGCGGCTTTCTCGCGCTCCCAAGCGGCCTTCTGCTCCGCCGGCGCATCCTCCCACGCGCGGCGTTTCGGTGCGTCGGCCGCGCCGGACTGAAGCGCGATCAACAATGCAACCAGGAGCGCAAAGAACGGAGAGCGGAGTGATGTCGTCATGGCGGGAAGTTCAGGCGAGGAGCGGCTTGAGGACTGGCCGTGCACGTCGGTGAGCCGGCGGTTGATGCCGTTGTGGTAGAAGGTCAGTTTCTCGTGGTCGAGGCCAAGCAGGTGAAGCGCGGTGGCGTGCAGGTCGTAGCAGTAGGTCGGATCGAGGGCGGCCTTGAATCCGAGGTCGTCGGTCGCGCCGTAGGCTGGGCCGACCTCGACGGCGCGGTGTTGATCAAGAACGACTGCTTCGATGGCGCGACGATCGTGGACGGAAAAATCACGCTGCCGGATCGGCCGGGGATCGGGGCGGTGCGGCGCGCGTAACGGCGAGCGAATCATCGGACCGCCATCGGCACGAGGCGCACTGGGCCGAAGAGGCCGCTGGGGATGGGCTCGTGGTCCTCGAACGGCTGGCGCTCCGACACGGTGATGTTGGTGCGCGTGCGTTTCGGCAATTCGCGGCGCGCTTCGCCGACGAGGCGGTTGTGCCACGCGCCGGCCACGGTGACGACGAGCTCGTTTTCGCCTTCGCGCAGCGCGGCGCTGCAATCGACACGGAACGGCGGCGCCCACACGACCCCGAGCGGCTGGCCGTTGAGCCGGACCTCGCCGATGGCCCAGAGCCGGCCGAGGTCGAGTTCGACGCGCGGCGCGCGGGCGCGCCAACCCGCGGGCAGCGTGAAGGTGTGGCGGTAGCTCCCGCTGCCGGCGAAATAACGAAGCACGGGCGCGGACTGGTCGGTCCACGGTCCGACACGCGCGAGCGCAAGCCTCGGCGGCGGATCGAATGGCGCGGAAAACTCCACTGTCCAGTCGGCGTCGAGCCCGATGGGCTCGGGCAGCGCGGCGGTGGCGGCGGGCCTTTCGGCGGGCGGCACGGCGCCGCCGGAGCGGAACACGACGAAGATCGAGCCGTGCGCGGCGAGCGCGAGCGGCACTTCGGTGCCGCCGGCGACGGATCGGGCGCCCGCGGCCGGGCGAATGGCGCCCGACACGGCATCCCACAGCTCGGGTGCGCGACCGCGGCCGGCGTCGCGGAAGACCGCCGGCGCGGCGACGGGCGCGGCGGTGAGGTTGCGGACAAAGTAGATGTCGGCGTCGCCGTCGCGGCGGTGCGTAAAGTCGAGCGTGGCGGGCGCGGCAAAGTCGGGCGCGACGCCGAGCTGCGCAAGCACGGTGCGTTCGGGCAGGCCGGTGAACACGCGGCCGGCGCCGTGGCGGCGGCTCGTGCGCGCGGCGCCGTCGAAGTCGGCCCAGAGTTTGGCGGCGGTTTCGCGGACGCGCGCATCGCTCGCGGGATGACCTTCGAGGCCGGTGGCGCGGGCGGGACGCCGGCCGAGCACCACGGCGCCGGCGCGGACGAGTGCGTCGATTTTCTCGAGGACGGGCGGATGGATCTCCTCACGCGCGGGCAGCACGAGCAGTGCATAGCTGGTGCCGTCGGGCAGCGTGAGGCGGCCGTCGCGCACGGTGAACCGCGTGAGCAGCGCGTCGGCGTTGGTGACGTCGTAGTCGTAGCCGGGGCCGAGGGCGGCGGGGTTGCGGCGCGCGCCGACGAAGTTCATGCCGCCGTCGCCGTAGTAGTAGAGCACGTCGGCGGCGAAGCGTCCGCGCTGGAGGAGGAACGAGCCGCGCGCGAGGTAATCGAGAAACGCCTTCGCCTGCGGCCACCAGGTGACGTTGCGATTGAGGTGGGTGCCCGCGCCATAGACGAGGCCGGGCAGGCCGTAGCCGGGCGCCTGATGCGTCCACGTGTGCCAGACGAAGTGATTGCCGCCTTCGCAAAACACGCGGTCGGCGCTGGGCTTGAGATCCTGCGGCGCCTCGGCCCAGTGGCGGAACGACGTGAAGGCCTCGAGGTGCACGCGCGGTTTGCCATAGAGATGCGCGGCGGCGGCGGGCTCCTTGATCACGTTGAGCGCATCGCTCGCGGGCCGGAACGGCCAGAACTCGCCCTGCACGCTGTCGATCGCGCCGTAGGCGGACAGCGCCTCGACCGGCGGCGTGTGGATTGGCGGGCCGGGGCCGCCGGCCTCGGACTTGATCTTGAGTCCCGCGGCGCGGGCGACTTCGGCGGCGGTGCGGTAGTAGGCGTCGACGAAGACCTCGCCGAGGGTCTTCCGATAGTCGAAAAGGAAACGCTCGGTCAGCTCCTCGCCGCCGACGCGCGCACCGAAGATCGCGGGCAACCAGCGCGCGAGTTCGTAGCCGCGGCGGCGGTGGAACTCGGCGGCGAACACCGGCGACCACACGCGGCCGACGACCTCGTAGCTCGCGAGGTAGAGATTCGCGAGGCCGCTCCGCGCGAGGTCGGGGCCGAAGGCGGATCGCAGCCGCGCGATCACGTGGTCCATGTGCAGGCGGGTGGCTTCGGGGTTGAGGTGATCGCTGGCGAGACCGTCGGAGGCGGGGCTCGGCACTTTGAGTTTTTCGCCGGTGACCATGCAGACGTAGCGCAGGATGGTCCACTCGCCCGGCGGCGCGGCCCAGTGCAGTCGGCCGGTGCGATCAACGTGCGAGGTCACGTCGACGAGGTCGGTCGGGCTGGCGAGATCGAACGACGGGTGGCCCGCGCTGGCGAACACCCCTCCGCTGCCGGCGCGGAGTCCGTCGTGGATCTTGGCGGCGCTCCAGCCGGTGTAGGTGAGCGGGACGGGTTCGCGCACGAGCAGCGCGCCGTCGAACTCCGGGACGGCGCGGTGCGACGCGGCGAGATTGCGGCCGGCGGCGTTGAACACCTCGAATTCGCCGAGCGTCCAGCGCGGGCGTGCGGCGTCATGGCCGGAGAGCAACCGCAATTGCACGTGGCTCGCGCGCGTGCCGGCCGGGAGCGGGAAGCGTTGCGGGCCCGGCGCGGCGGCGAGCGTGCCGCGCAGCACCTCCGTGAAATCGCCGTCGCGCGCGCCGGTCGCGGACACCGCGACGCTGAACTCGCGCACGGGCGTCATCGGGGCGGCGAGCGCGGCGGGCGCGTCGGCCTTGCCGGGGTCGAGGACGACGGCGGCGAGCTCGTGCACGCCGGGTGGATCGAGGCGGAGGACGAACTCGTGGGCGGCGAGCCGGCGGGGCGAGCGGACGGCGAGCACGGCGACATCGCTCCAGAAGGCCGGCTTGCCGTCGGCCCCGAGCGGCGCCGCGCGCTCGGGGGTGGGAAACGGCAGCGTCAGGTCGAGTGGCGCGCCGGCCGAGGCGGTGGCCGTGGTCTCGGTGGCGTAGAGATTCATCACCGCGTGGCGCGGTTCGATCCACGGGCCGCCGAGATCCCAACTGCTGATGACGGACATGTCCACCTGCAGGCCGAGGGATTTCGCCGTGGCGGTGGCGGCGCGGAGGCGTTGGAGCCATGCGTCGCTGAGGAAGGCCGGGCCGGGCGGAGGCGTGGTCGCCGGATCGCCGCGCGCGCCCATCTCGAAGAGCAGCACGCCGCCGAGGCCGGCGTCGCGCATGGCGCGAAGTTCGTCGTCGGCGGTCGGGAGATCGACGTGGCCGTTGAGCCAGAGCCAGTAGGTGTGCGGGCGCGCGGCGGGGGGCGGGGCGTGGAAACCGGCGACGAGCGGATCGTCGGCGGCGGGAAGGGAGGAGGCGGCAACCGCCGCGGCGAGGAGAAGCGCGCGGGAATTCACGGCCCAGGGTTGATGACGACCGTTTCAAGACCGAGTGACTCGCCGATGCGGCGGAGCGCCTGTGCGCGGTGGCCGACGCCGAGCGCAAAATGATGCGTCGGCCCCTCGGCCACCCAGCGTTTCAGGAACGTGCGCACGTCGGGGCGGAAGAAGCCGCGGGTGTTGGTGTTGCCGGTCGCGGGGATGGGGCCGTGCACGCTCTCGCCCTCGGCGATGATGAATTTGAACTTGCCCGCGGCCGTGACGCCGATGCTGAGCATCGTGATCGGGCCCTCCTTGATCTTGAACTCGACGCTCGCGCCGTGGCCGGGCTTGCCGTGGTATTTGACGAGCGAGCGGAGCACGGGTTTGGCGGCGGCGATGTTGATGTGGTGCGGGCCGTCGTGGCCCACGAGCACGAAGCCCTCCTTGAAATCGACGGGATGAAACTCGGCGAAGCTCCCGCCGATCCCGAGGCGATCCATGATCAGCATGGCCGCGCAGGTCTTCAGATCGGATTCGCCGCACATGGGAAATCCGGCGGCGGTGAGGAGCGAATTGCCGACGATGAGGTTGGTGACGAGTTCGCGCAACGGGCTGCCCGGCTCGCCCTCGTAGTAGTAGGCGAGGCCGTCGAGTTCGTGGTGCGCGATGAAACGATCCAGCGTGACGGCCGCACGCGCGGCGAGGTGAAGATCCTCGTCGGTGAGTTTGCGCGTAAGCGGGTCGGCCCTGGGCTCGGGCGTGTCGAAGAGCGCGAGAATTTCGGCGCGCTTCGCGGCGATCTCGGCGGGCGTGATGTCGCGGCTGACGCGGAGCAGGTCGTCGGCCTCGGTTTGCACGATGTGGCAGCCGAACGCCGCGGTGAGCGCAGTCTGGTCGGTCTGCATATCGAGCATGTGCTCGATCGGGTGGCCGAAATGTCCGAGGCGGGCGCGCTTCAGGTCGTGCAGTGCCATCGCGATCTCGCACCACTCGGTGAGCTCGGCGTCGGCCGCGGAATCGTCGTGGAGGGTGCCGAGGATGACTTCGGGCGGGCGCTTGCCCATGCGGATCGCGACGCCGGTGAATTCGGGCACGGAGCAGAAATCGTCGTTGGCGAGCTGCAGGTGCGTGGTGGCTTTCGCGTAGTCCATCGCGGCGAGCGGCTGCAGCGCGACGAGCACGATCGGCACGTCGAGCCCGCGGATGATCGCGCCGAACGTGGCCGACGTGGCGTAGGTGACCATGTCGCAGAACACGAGGTCGAGGTCGGCGGCCTTGAGTTTCGGGAGCAGCGCGTAGGCGTCCTGGGCCTTGTCGACCATGCCGAAGTCGACGACGGTCGCGCCCGTGGCGGCGACGCGGCGTTCGAGCACGTCGAGTTTCGCGAGCAGCTCGTCGAGCAGCCCGGGAAACTGGCCCCAATAGACGTGGTAGCCGACGGCGAAGACACCGATGCGGGCGGTGCGCGGTTTGCGACGAGAGATGCGAGGAGCGGAATCAGACATGTGAAGAAGCGGGTGCGGGGCGGCCGACGCGCAGAATGAGCCACGCGAGCGGATAGACGACGGCGGACGCGAGAAAGACCGGACCAAACCCGCGCGCATCCACGACCGGGCCGATGACGAGATTGGACAACATGCCTGCGACGCCGCCGCAGAAACCCGTGAGGCCCACCGTGGTGGCGATTTCGTCCGGCGCGACGGTCTCGCCGACGAGCGTCATGAAATTGGTGATCCAGATGCCGTGGGCGAACATCAGCACCGCCATGAGGGCGACGGCGAGGGCGGGTGTGTGCGCGAGCGACGCGGCAAATGACGCCGGCGTGAGCAACGCGGCGACGAGCATGAGCGTCATCCGCGCCCGCGGGCGGGGCCAGCCGCGGGCGGCGAGCCGGTCGGAGAGGTGGCCGGCCCCGATGTTGGCGATTTCGAGCGCGACGAACGGAATCCACATGAGCGCGCCGATCTGCGCGACGGACATGCCGCGTTCGCGCGCGAGATATTGCGGAATCCAGAACATGTAGAAGTAGATGACCGGATCGAAACAGAAGCGGGCGGCGAGCAGCCGCAGCACGTCGCGCCGCGCGAGCAGTTTTGACCAACGCGGTCCCGCGGCGGCACCCGAGCCGCGAGCGGCCGTCGCAGGCAGGCCGCGAAACGCAAGCTGCCACGCGCTGAGCCACGCCGCGCCGAGCACGGCCGTCCCGAGAAAGGCGCCACGCCAGCCGAACTGGCCCGCGGCCCACGCGGTCAGCGGCGGCGCGAGGGTGGAGCCGAGCGCGGCGCCGCTCGTGACGAGGCCGACGGCGAGGCCGCGGCGTTTCTCGTCCATCCACTCGATCGCGCCCTTGATCGCGGCGGGGATGGCGGGGCCTTCGCCGAGGCCGAGGCAGAACCGCGCGACGCCGAGGGACCACGGCCCGGTGACGAACGCATGCGCCGCGCTGGCCACGGACCAGAAACCGACCGCCAGCGTGAGGCCGCGGCGGCTGCCAAGCGCATCCATGATGCGGCCGCCGAGCGCGAGCATAAGCGTGTAGGCGAGCACGAACGCGAACACGATGCGCGAGTAGTCCGTGTTGCTCAGGCCGAATTCCTCCGTGATGCGCGGCGCAAGCACGCTGAGCACCTGCCGATCGAGGAAGCAGAGCGCCGCGGAGAAAAAGAGCAGCCCGCAGAGCAACCAGGCGCGACGGGGAGGGATCATGGGCGGCCGGCCGCACGAGGCGGCAGCGGTCATTTCAGATACTGATCGAAAAAGCGAAAGATCGCCGCGTTTTCGTAAACGTGGCCGCCGGCGTGGACGTTGAACTCGAATCGATCCGCAACCCCCAGCCGCTCGTAGTAGGCGCGCACGCGCGGCACGCCTTGCTTCGCCGCCTCGAGTGGCGCGACCGTGTCCTGCTCGCCGGCCTGAATCAGCAGCGGGCGCGGGCAAATCAACGGGACCAGCGCCGAACGCGAGGCATCCCCTTTCAGGACCAGTTCGCCGAGATCCGCGAGCGAGCCGGCTTTTTCGCCCTCGCCGCGGAAACTCGCGGACGGCGCGGCGGCTTTGATCTTTGGCCACAGCGCAGCGAGGCCGAGCGTGTAGCCGCCGCCCATGGACAGGCCCGTCGCGCCGATGCGTTCGCCGTCGATCTCGGGGCGGATGGCGATGAGCGCCTTCAGGCCCTCGATGATTTGGAAGACCTGCAAATCCCAGGTGCTGAGGCCGAGGCTGGTCGCCTGTTTGGCGAGTTGCTGGTAGTCGGCGCCGGGCGGGCGCGGGTCCTTGGGCTCGGCGTAGGAGACGTTCATGAGGATGCCGGGCGCGTAAACGATGTAGCCGCGTTTCACGGCCTCGGGCCCGAAGGAGCGGTAGTTGACGCGGGTGTCGAGGTCGCAGATCGCCTCGGGGCAGCCGCTGCCGCCGTGAATCGCGATGAGCACCGGGGCTTTGCCGGCGAGGCCGCGCGGCACCATGTAGAGCGCATACGCTTCCACGCCTTGAAAGACCTCCGTCCAGACGCGGTAGATGTCGGCATGCTGGTCCTGGCCGACGCGCTCGAGGCGCGGGCGCGGCGCGGATACGGTTTTTTCGGGCGGCCAGCCTTTCAGTTTCACGAGTTGTTCGCGCACGCGCGCGATGGAGCGCTCGTAAGCGGCGGTGCTCTCGAAGCTGAGGGTGAAACGATGCTCCGCGGAGTCCGTGGCGCGTGGTTTGAGGCTGTCGAGGTAGGCCTTGGTTTGCAGATGCTGGTGCTCGCGAATGGGCCAGGACTTGGCGAAGGGTTCGCGAAACTGGACCGGGAGCTCGGCCGCGGCGGCGAGGGCGGCAGCGGGCAGCGCGAGGAGGGCGAGGAGGCGGCGGGATTTCATGGCGGGAGGGTTTGGGGAGGGCGCGGGCTCGGACCTGTCCGCTTATAGGGTGAGGCGAACGCGATGGGCAGGAGGCACAAGCCCGCTTGGAGGCGATTTCGTGGCACGGATTTTCCAGTCCGTGTGCGGCAAACCCACGGGCTGGAAAGCCAGTGCCACCGCCGGGCCATCGCCTGCAAGTAGAGTCCTTCCTCCCGGCAGATTAGTCTCATCTTGGTCGCGAAAGGGAATCAGAAGCCGAGGGACACCGACAGGCGGAAGTTGCGCGGCTCGCGCGGAACGACGCGCCAGTAGCCGTCGCCGACGCGGTTGAGGCGCACGATCTGGGCGGTGTCGTTGTCGAGGAGGTTGGAGATGTTGAGCTGCGCGCGGAGCGTGGTGCCGCGGCCGAGGGGGCCGGACTGGAAGCGGGTGGACCAGCCGAGGAGCGCATCGAGGTTGAAGATCGCGGGGCCGTGGCGCACGCCGCCGAGGATGTCCTTGCCGAGGGCGTCGAAGCCGACGATCTCGCGCTGGAGGACGTTTTTGTCCTGCCAGCGCACGCCGCCGCCGAGGAAGAAGCCCTTGAGGCGGCCGGCGGAAAAGGAGTAGCGGGTGAAGGCGTTGGCCTTGTGGGGGCGGTTGTTGTAGCCGAGTTCGTTCAGCGCGAAGAGATTCGCGACGCCGGTCTCGATCTGGGGAATCTCGGTGGCGATCGGGATGTTGGCGGTGGTGAGCAGCGTGGAGGGGAATCTGGCGTAGTAGGCCTTTTGATCGGCGAACCAGGGGAACCACTCCTGGCCGAGGTTGCTGCGGCGGAGCTTGGTGTAGGAATAGCTGGCAGTGAGCGTCCAGGCAGGGGTGAGGTTGGCTTTCACTTCGAGCTCGTAGCCGCGCGTGTCGAGATCGGAGAGGAAGTCGCCGGGGTAGCGTTCGACGGAGCGGGCGTCGGCCTCGGCCTGAGTGATGAGGCCGGCGTCGCGGATGGCGTTGAGGATGCGGCGGTGGGCGAGGATGAAGGTGTTGTCGCGGATGGTGGGGTCGTTGAGCGAGGAGGTGTGGTAGGCGGTGGCGCGGGCGAAGAGCCGGCCGTCGAGGAAGCTGAGGATCGCGCCGTAGTCGCGGCCGAGGCCCTCGGGGAGCGGGGGGAAGGCAGCGTCGGGCAGCACGCGGCGCGTGGTCTGGGGCGCGCCGTTGTTGTTGGACTGGTTGTAGAATCCGCTGAGCCACGGGGCGGCCTTGAGGACGGCGCCGGCGGTGTAGGTGGTGACTTGGTAGGAGCGGGCGTTGACGGCATCGATACCGGCGGGGACGAACTCGTTGGCGAGCTGCCGGCCGGAAAGGACGCGTGGGTCGTCGGGCGCGAGGCGGGCGGCGAGGAGCGGGTCGATGTCCACGCGATCGCGGCGGACGCCGGCGGTGGCGATGAGGCGGCCCTTGAAAAAGCGGCTCTGGGTCGCGGCCATGAGGCTGTCGATCTCGCGCTGCGTGCCCGGGGTGCCGCCAGTGGGCACGAGGCGGCCGCGGTAGGTGGCGCCGGCGTAGGCGATGGGCTGCGCCTCGACGCGGGGCGCGGGGAGGTAGGTCTCGGGCGCGCCGGCGGTGACGTAGAAGCGGCGGTGGAGCTGGTTCTGGGCGTTCTCGGGCGCAGCGGGGTTGAGGATGGGGGCGCCGGTGGCGGTGTTGACGAGGATTTCCGGGCCCTGCGCGGTGCGGTAGTGGTTGGAGGCGCGCTGGGCCATGCCGGCGAGGCGGTGCTCGCCCCAGCGGCCGAGGTCGAGTTTCCACGAGCCGGTGGCGCGGGCGACGCGGTTCACGGTGTCCTCGAAGTTGTGATAGTTGATCTGCTCGACGTAGAGCCGGCCGGAGTTGGGGTTGGGGATGCGCGAGGCGGTGCCGTCGGGATTGGGCAGGAAGAGATTGGGATCGCCGTAGAGGGAGAAGGCGCCGGTGAGCTGGTGGGAGAAGCCGTGGCCGCGGTCCTCGCTCCAGGCGAGCTCGACGTAGCCCTCGGCGCCGAACTTGTGCTCGAGGCGGAGGAACTGGCGCGAGAGGGTGTTGGCGCGGCGGCGCTCGGGGCCGTAGTAGTTGATGTCGTAGGGCGCGTGGGGCAGGCCATCGGCGCGGGGCGCGACGGGCAGGAGCGTGGTGTAAGGCGTGTCCTGGCGCTGCACGGGGATGCCGCTGCTGACGCCGGTCTCGTAGATGCTGGCGCTCTGATAGACGACCGTGTTGGCGCTGCCGGCGCGGGAGAAGACGGCGCGGCCGTCGTTGGCGACATAGATGTTGCGGACGCCGACGCCGCGGATGCCGAGGGTGTTTTGCACCGTGGCGGTGCCGGTGCCGAAGGCGGTGTTGTCCACGGTCGGCCGGCCCTGGCGCCACCAGAAGGAGAGCGCGTCCGCGCGGTTGTAGGGGCGATCGGTGGGGAGCGAGAGATCGCCGGACTCGTAGTTGGCGGTGAGCGTCGTGGCCTTGGCGGGCTTGAAGGCGGCGGCGGCGGTCCAGCGATCGGTGCGGCGCGCGGCGTAGCGGCGCCAAGTGTCGGCCTCGTCGTGCACGGCCATGAGGCGGACGGCGAGCCGGTCGCGGCGCACGACGAAGTTGAGATCGGCCTCGAGGCGGTAGGCGTCCCACTGGCCGGCGGTGGCGGTGACGTTGCGCGAGGTGCGGCGCACATCGGGCTGGCGCGTGGAGGTGTTGACGATGCCGGCGGCGTTGCCGAAGCCGAAGAGGACGGAGTTGGGCCCGCTGGACAGGTCGATGCGCGCGGTGTTGTAGCCGTCGGAGGGCAGCGAACTCTCGAGGAAGTCGATGGTGCGGGAGCCGGCGAGGCCGCGGAGGTTGACGCGGGCGTCGTTGAGCAGGCCGCCGTCCATGTAGAAGAAGCTCGGGGCGGTGGTGACGGCGTTGTAGTCGGCGTTGGAGTTGACGCCGTATTCGAGCACCTGCGCGAGGCTGGTGGCGCCGATGTCCTTGAGGAACTCCTCGGTGAAGACGAAGACGGAGGCGGGCGTCTCGGAGAGCTTGGTGTTGAGGCGGCTGCCGGCGAGGGTGTTGCCGGCCTGGTAGCCGCGGTCGGCGTCGGAGGTGACGGTAAACGGGCTCAGCACCAAGGCCGCGGCGTCCTCCTTGGCGGGGGCGGGGGCCGCGACCGGCTGGGCGCGGAGCGTCGGGGACAGGCCGGCGAAGAGAGCGAGCGCGGGGACGAGGGGGAACGGGCGGAGTGTGGTCATGGCGGGGTGGGGTCGAGCAAGCGGTGCGGTGGCCGGACGGGCCGAGTGAAGCGGCCGGCGCCGCTGGAAGACAACGTCCAAATTCGGCCTTGCCTTACATTGTTCGGTTTAGCCGAACATTGTGCTTGCGGCGGGCCCGAGGCGATCCTTCGCTGCGTGCCTCTTCCGCCATGGTCCAGTCCGTCGAAAAAGCCCTCCGCCTGCTCCAGATCATCGACCAGCACCGCGAGTGGATCGGCGTGCGCGAACTGGCGCGAAAACTCGCGCTCTCCCCGCCCGCCACGCACAGCCTGCTCAAGACCCTCGTCGCGGCCGGTTTCGCCGAGACCAACGCCCTCACGCGGCAATACCGGCTCGGCCTCGCCGCGGTGCGCCTCGGCGGCGGGATGGATCCGCTGCGCAAGATCCGCGGCTTCGCGCGGCCGCACATCGAACGGCTCGCGGAAAAGTTCGACGAGACCATCGTCGTGCTCGCGTGGCAGAACGACCAGGCGCACGTCGTGGACTGGATTCAGGCCGGGCATTCGCTGGCAGTGACGCACCATCACGGCGTGATCGAGCATCCCAGCGGACTTGCGTCCGGCCGCGTGCTGCTCGCCTATCAGGACCGGGAGACGCAAGTGCGGCACACGCGCGCGGAGAACTTGGGGGCAATCGGTGCCAACTCGCCACGCACGGTCGCAGAATTGCTGACGGTGTTGGCGAAAGTCGCGGCGGATGGCTTCGCGATTACCCGCGACATCGGCAACAGCGGCGTGGTGGCGGTCGGCGCGCCGGTGTTCGACGCCAATCACCAACTGGTGGTTGCGGTCGGTTGTAGCGCCCCCATTTCGCGGATGCCGCCCAAGCGGCTGGCGGCGGTTCGCACTCAACTAATCAAGCTGACGACGACGATGACCCGCAGCCTCCAGGCCGGCCCGTCGGCGGGATAAGCGTTCTCGCGGCAGCGGAGTGCGGGCGAGATTCCCCGGCGATCTCCGTGTCGTAAATCTCCGGCGTGAAGACGTGAAAACTCACCGCCGCCCAGCGTCGCAGCATGGCACGGCGACTTCGTCTCGAATCTGAAGCGGGCGTGTATGACGTCATCAATCGGGGCAACACCCGCTCGCCCCTCTTTCGCGCCGAGCGCACCAAACAGGGCAACCTCCACGAGGTTAGCCGGAAGGTGAACGCGTGGACTCGCTCCGTTGACAAGAAGTAGGAAACAAGAACCCCAATCCCCAAACCCCGGCCCGTTGGTCCTCTTTCGTTGTTGGTTAGAGCGCCATCCCGTCTCATCAGGCCTCGGCTGGCGCCAAGGAAACTGGATCTCCAGGGGGTTGCGGCGGGAGCGGGTTTGGGGGAGGGACGGAAGCAAAACCAAGGCGCACCCTTAGCCCGGAAATTTCATGCCCTCCAAGAGATCTTTCAGAGAAATTTCCGCCCGCCCTCTGGGCGGGGCGACGCTTGCCCCGACAAAGTCGGGGTTGTCGCGGCTTGCCCCGACTTCGTCGGCCCGACAGGGCGAAGATTTCACACCTCGGAGTGTGAAATCTTCGGGTTAGCCCCCCACACCGAAAAAGCGGCGTTCGGCTCGTGAATCAGCCCAGTTCGCTGGGCCCCAGGTGTGGCGCGCCGAAAACGGGCTGCGGCGTGACGCCCGTGGTTCCGCGTAGGCGTACGTTCGCGTCGCCGACGCGCGCAGCCCGGGGTCGGACCACGCATCCGCTCAGAACGAAAACGTGTTCGTGAGGATGAATTGCCGTGGGTCCTGGTAGCGGTAGGTGATCGGGGCGAGGGTGCGCGGGTGCACGTTG
>Ga0233425_10005814_pt1 | contig 19005 bp, 17 predicted proteins | sample Watercolumn_Towu_2_FD_181712 | JGI IMG/M metagenome (GOLD analysis project Ga0233425, IMG submission 181712) | Freshwater microbial communities from Lake Towuti, South Sulawesi, Indonesia - Watercolumn_Towuti2014_140_MG | ecosystem: Environmental > Aquatic > Freshwater > Lake | place... | reverse complement strand
ATCAGCCCTGAAATCAGGTCGCGAACCGGTAAATCCGAGAATGGGGAGCACCAGGAAATTGGAAGGCGGAATATAAAGCTCCGATAGCGTTCCCAGTATCCTGACTGAATCAGGCAATATACCCACTTCCTCGAACGATTCGCGTAAAGCCGTTGCGATCAGAGAATCATCCTGTGGTTCGACCCTTCCACCGGGAAAAGAGACCTGACCGGAATGGACTCCGTCGTATGTCGGGCGGAGGATCAGGGCTGTTTTCAGTTTCTGATCCGCAGGATACAGAAGGATGAGGACACTGCTCCGGCTGGCTGACGAAGTATCGTATGTGTATCCGGGATCTCTGTTCCGCACATCCGAAGCCATTTTAAGCTGGGCATTCAAACCGGGTAACGGAAAAGTGTTTATCCTCCGGGCGAGTGCATCTGCAAAATTCTCTGCCGATTTGAATCCGTTTCCTGAAAGTTGTCCGATCACGCTGCAAAATTAAGGATATAGATCAAACACCGGGCAGACAAAAGGGTTTTGATAACTTTCGTAAAAAGTACTGCCTTCAATCGAATATTTGTTTTAATTTTAGACCTTGAAAAGTAAGAATGAAACAAATGACAAAGGAAAAAATCAATCCGGGCAACGGCACTCAGGAGTTACGCGAAGATCTCAAAGAGCTGATCCTTTTTAATGACGATGTAAATACATTTGATTTCGTCATCGAAACCCTGATCCAGGTTTGCGGGCACGATCCGAATCAGGCTGAGCAATGCGCTCTCATCGTTCATTACAACGGCAAATGTGCCGTAAAATCCGGATCGTACAGCGAGCTGAAGCCTGCTTACGAAGAAATGACCAACCGTAAATTATCGGTAAAAATCGACTGAGAGATGACCTGGACAATCATCATAGTTTTAATCTCGATAGGATTCGTTTTTTTACTGCTGGAAGTGCTGGTTCTTCCCGGAACCAATGTTGCCGGTGTAATCGGTTTTGTTTTGCTGGCAATCGGTATCTGGCAGGCATTTGCTGTTTACGGTGGAACGGCTGGAACCGTCACGCTGATGATAACCTTACTTCTTTCGGGAGTACTTTTGTATTTTGCGCTCAAAGCCAGAACGTGGAAACGGGTGGCACTTCACAGGAATATTGAAGGCAAAGTCAATATTATCGATGAGGGAAAGATAAGGATCGGCGACAAAGGCAAAACTGTTTCGAGGCTCGCTCCGATGGGAAAGGCTGAATTCGGAGGTGAATATTACGAGGTGATGACCATGAGCGAGTTTATCGATCCGGGAGTTGAAATTGAAATCGTGAAAATTGAACACAATAAAATAACCGTCAAAAAAAATTAAAACAAGATGCAAACAAATTTTCTGATCATTATTGCTATCGGCGTTGCGGCGCTGTTCGGGCTTTGGATTATTTTCTATTTTATCCCGGTAGGTCTGTGGTTCACTGCTCTCCTCTCGGGTGTAAGGATTTCGCTGATTCAGCTTGTCCTTATGCGATGGAGAAAAGTTCCACCCCATGTGATTGTCCGTAACCTGATCGCTTCCACAAAAGCCGGACTGAAACTGAACCGCGACGAACTCGAAGCCCACTACCTGGCTGGTGGAAATGTCGTCGCCGTGGTCAACGCTCTTATTTCTGCCGACAAAGCCAACATGGGTCTCGACTTTAAGGTAGCTACGGCAATCGACCTTGCAGGGCGTGATGTGCTTCAGGCTGTGCAGATGTCGGTGAATCCGAAAGTGATCGACACACCTCCGGTAACTGCCGTTGCAAAAGACGGAATCCAGCTGATTGCAAAAGCCCGAGTCACGGTTCGGGCAAATATAAAGCAACTGGTTGGAGGCGCGGGCGAAGAAACGGTTCTGGCAAGGGTAGGGGAGGGAGTGGTTTCCTCGATCGGTTCTGCCGACTCACATAAAACCGTTCTTGAGAATCCCGATTCCATTTCGAAGGTAGTCCTTGCCAAGGGACTCGATTCCGGTACTGCCTTCGAAATCCTGTCGATCGATATTGCCGACATCGATATCGGCAAGAATATCGGCGCCGTCTTGCAAATGGATCAGGCTAATGCCGATAAGAACATCGCCCAGGCAAAAGCAGAAGAGCGGCGCGCGATGGCGGTGGCAACTGAACAGGAAATGAAAGCCAAGGCACAGGAAGCAAGAGCTAAAGTGATCGAAGCGGAAGTACAGATTCCGCTTGCCATGGCTGAAGCCTTCCGTAATGGAAACCTCGGCATCATGGATTATTACAGGTTCAAGAACATCCAGGCAGATACCGTGATGCGGGAATCGATCGCCGAGCCGGGTGTGCAGAAGAAGAAAGAAGGTCCCAAAGGCAAGGAGGAAGCGGAAAGGTAATCCTATCCTACCGGCTTAAATTGTCGGTCAACATCACATTGTATGCCGGTAAACCGGCAGTTTGCTTTCGCAGTTCGATTCACTATTGATTTTCAGGAGTTGAATAAACCGATAAACCGGAAGTTTGTTAAATACCTAACGAGCCATTCGAGGCAGCTAAGAATCTGTTGAACGATCAAGGATGAACGGGGAAGAATCAGGCAACGTCAAAATAAAGGAGAATTACAGGGAATTACTGCGGTTTTGCAAGCCTTTTATCGACAGGAATGAGGTCATTCAGCTCCGCAAAGCCTACGAACTGGTTCTGGAATATCACCGCCAGTCGTGGGAAGAAACCGGGGAAGAATATGTTTATCATTCCATCGGTGTTGCCAGGATCGCGCTTATCGAGCTTAATCTTGGAATACCGTCGGTCATTTGTGCCCTGCTGCATAACATACTCGATTATTCCAAAGTCAAATCCGAAGATATTCAAAAGACATTTGGAGAAGAAATAATGCTTCTTACCGAAGGCTACGTAAAGCTTTCGGGCATTCAGACCGAAAAGGTCAGCTATCATTCCGAGAACTTCCGGAAGCTTTACCTCTCGCTTGTCAGCGACATCAGGGTTGTTCTGATCAAGCTTGCGCACAGGATGTACGACCTGAGGAACTTCGATCGTCTGACTGACACAAAAAAGGAAAGATTCCTGCTCGAAGTGGTGCATATCTACAATCCGATCGCTCACCGCCTTGGGTTGTACAACATCAAATCCGAACTCGAGGAACGCTGGCTTTTGTACTCGAATCCGAAAGTTTACAAGTCAATAGAAAGGAAGATCAGGCAATCGAGGACAAAGCAGAATGTGTACATCCAGGAATTCATTGCTCCGGTGGAACGGGAACTGACGAAGCAAGGTTTTGACTTCAGCATCAAAGGTCGCCCCAAGTCTATCCACAGCATCTGGTCGAAGATGACCAAGCAGAATGTCGAGTTTGAGGAGGTATATGACCTGTTCGCCATCAGAATTATAGTTAAAAGCATCCCTTCAACCGAAAAATCTGACTGCTGGAAGATTTATTCCATCGTGACCGACATTTACAAGCCTAATCCGCAGCGGTTGCGTGACTGGATTTCGACACCTAAGCCCAGCGGTTACGAATCGTTGCACACAACGGTAGTTGGTCCCAACGGCAGGTGGGTCGAAGTTCAGATCCGTTCGGAAAGGATGGATGAAATTGCCGAACGCGGACTTGCAGCACACTGGCGATACAAGGAAAGCGACCCGCGTAAGGAACAGGAAGAATGGATGAACCGGATAAGGGAAGTGATCGAAAGTCCTGACCCTGAAAAGCCGGAACAGCCTGATTTCACGAAAATAGAACTTTACAGCGACAGGATATTCATTTTCACCCCGGAGGGCGATCTGAAAAAACTGCCTCATGGAGCAACGGTTCTCGATTTTGCCTATGATATTCATACGAGCCTCGGCGATATGTGCAGCGGAGCCAAAGTGAACGGGAAGATCGTCCCGATAAGGCATGTGCTGAAAAACGGCGACAGGGTTGAAATCATGACCTCGAAGAACCAGAAACCCAAGATGGACTGGCTGAATTTCGTAACGACCACAAAAGCCAGGTCCAAGGTCAAACGGGCAATCAAAGAGATCCAGCTCCAGGAAGCCGACCTGGGAAGAGAGATGCTCAGGAGGAAATTACGGAACAGAAAGATCGAGTTCAGTGATGCGGTGGTCGATAAACTGATCAAGAAGTATAAGCTGAAATCATCGGTTGATCTTTATTACCTGATTGCCGTCGAAAAAATTGACCTTAGCGACCTCCGGAAAATCGTAGGTGTTGAACCACGGGAACCGGAACTGACGCAGGAGAAACAGGCATTACAGGAAGAATCAAAGGATTCCAGGCTCATGCCTGAAGAATTAAAGGAATTTACATTCAGCGACAAAGCCTTCGATCACCTCGGGTATGAACTTGCCAGATGCTGCAACCCGGTCGCCGGCGATGCTGTGTTCGGCTTCGTTACTGTCGGGAAGGGTATAACCATTCACCGGATAAATTGCCCGAATGCCCGGCAGTTGCTTTCAAAATTCGATTACAGGGTGATAGACGTAAAATGGAGGACAGCGGATCATACAAAAACATATTTATCTACAATACAGGTCACCGGCGATGACGAAATCGGGATGCTCAACAGCATTACGAATATCATTTCAGCCGATTTCAAGGTGAATATGGTTTCGGTAAATGTGGATTCACGAAGGGATGGCAAATTCACAGGGCGGTTCAAAGTCAGGGTAAAGGATAAAGCGCATTTGAAAATGCTGATGCACAAGATCATGAAAATTAAAGGTGTAAAAAAAGCTGTCAGAACTTCGGAAAAATGACTACCACGACCCAGCAGCCGTTTCAGCGCCTCAAAGAAGGAAAGTCATATCCTTTCAGGATAACAGGGATCGTGGTGTTGCCCGATGGCAGCGAATATTTTGCACTTTCCGATCCGAACCTGGTTAAACACCTGCTCGAAAAGAAGTATTACGAGAATTACTTTTTCGAAACCGGACAATTGATCGAGTGCAGGATCGACAAGATCAATTGCAGCGGAAAAATTTATATCGAACCGCTGCATCCGCTCTACAAAGTTGGCAGAAGGTATGAATTTCCGTTTGTTAAATTTACGGAGGGTTCAAACAGGAATGGCAGCATCGAGACCTGGGCTGTTTTTGAGGATGTTTTCGGGAATGAGATCAAAATTCCATGGGATTTTACGAACGGCGGAGGAACTTTCCTGCCAATTGATATGAAGCCCGGGGATATGGTAAAACTGACCGTGATCAGGATCAAGAAAGGGCAGGTGTATGTTTCCGACACGAATTTCGACGGCGATTTTAAAGTCTTTAAAAAAGGAGTGGAATATCCTTTCATTATTGCAGGTTACAGGAATTTTCCGGGTAAGCAGGGATATTTTATCCTGAGGTCCCCAGGTGGTTCGAATTATAAACTGAGAAGCAAGTTTTACGAAAAATACAATCTGGCTGTCGGGCAAACGGTTTATTGCCGAATGATCCGTGAAGGCAAAGACACTTACCTTGAGCCGCGGCATCCCTTTTATTCCATCGGCAGCCGGTATGAATTGGAGATCACGGGAATGGGAACGATCAGGGAGTATCCGCAGGGTCAAAAGGCTTCGTATTTGCTGAGAAATGATTTCGGAAAAGAAATCATTTTACCTTTGGAGGAAGTAGGCGATGCCAAACCCCTTCATAGCCTGATCACATGTAAAGTAACCGGCATCAGAAAAGGAAGAGTACACGTAGAAAGCCTGTGAAGAACGATTATTCGAAGCCGGCGGAAGTAAAAACCCTACTGCAGTTCCCTTATTTTGATGTTTCTGAACCACACATCGTCGCCATGATCCTGCAGACCGATATAGCCTTCCTGGGCAGTATTCACAAAATCCCCGTAATCCCTGAACTTGCTGTTGGCGACCATTTTCTTCCAGTCATCCGTCCATAGGTGGTATTCCAGTACATTCTGCCCGTTCATCCAGTGAACAACAGTTCCTTTATAAACCATTATTTTTATTTTATTCCATTCACCGGCAGGCTTTACAGCTTCGAATTTTCCCGGAATTAAATCATAGAGTGCTCCTGCGGCACGGTTGCCTTCAACACCCAACTTTGCATCTGGATGCTTTGCATTGTCGAGGATCTGCATTTCCGGAGCCGATTTCCAGATCGGTTGGTCGGGCTTTTCCTGGGCAAGGTAAAAGATTCCGCTGTTGCCGCCCTCCGACACTTTCCATTCGAGCGAAAACTCGAAGTTGCTGTATTTCTTCACGGTGATGATATCTCCGCCGCCACCGGCTTCGCCTTTTCCGGAGCCGAGAACATGCAGGGTTCCGTCTTCAATTACCCAGCCTTTGGATGGAAATGAATCCAAACCGTAACCACGCCAGTTTCCGGTCGACTGTCCGTCGAAAAGCAAAACCCAGCCTTCGTCAAATTCCGCCTGGTTTAAAGTATTCGGTGCCGCTTCTTTTGCCACTGTATCATCTTTTTGCGATTCGTTAACATTGCGCTTTTCACCCTTGGGTGCGCAGGCGGCTATTGCAACTGCAAGGGCTGCCATGACTAAAATTCTCATTGATTTTTTCATCTTAAGTTATTTAAATTTTTTTTCATTTCGGGTAAGTTCCTGGTTTAAAGTTCCAAATTAAAAACATCAAAATCCAGGGAACAAGATCAAAGTTCAAAAAAACCAGGAGCCGGCACCCGGAACAAATTACAATTTCCACCCTTCACGGCAGGCATGTCGGATGTACTCATCGGCAGTCGGCAATGCCTTTATTGTAGCATACTGCGTATCGAAGTGGGGGTGACCCTCGATGACAGTAAACTTATCTGTGGTCACTACCCTGATTTCATCCGCTGGATCAATGTTCGTAATTTTCATATTCTCGCCGTCCCACATCAGTTTTCGCTTCAAATCCTGAAGCCGCACAGCCAGGTTGCCCATCACCACTACTTCGTTCAGGGGTCCGGCATAACTGAAATTCGAGCTGGTTTGAACGCGGCTATCAGGGCTTTCCTTGCAGGCTCTAATCCAGTCGAGTTCATGTCCGCCTTCCATTGCTTTTTCAATTCTCCTTAAAGTCGGTTCGGGGCGCTTGTAATCATGATGGAGCTGATCGGGAAGCAGGATCGGGTTCCTGCCATAGCACCCGGTCATCAGTTTTCCTTTTGTCCCGATAAAAAGTACACCTCCGCTCTGGTCACCCATGATCTGTCCGTCCTTGAGTTCCTGGGGTCTGGCAGGAAGCAATCCACCGTCGTACCAGGTTAATTTCAGCGCGGGCAGGTTTATTTTACCGGTTTGTCCGCGCTCGGGAAACTCATAGTGCACGATTTCGGAATGAGGAGCACTTTCGGTATTTACCTGGGTGGAGCTGGCATAAATGCAGGTCGGATGTCCGAGCTTTAAAGCCCAGAAAGCGGGATCGACAATATGACAAGCCATATCGCCGAGAGCGCCGGTTCCGAAATCCCACCATGCCCTCCAGTTCCAGGGCGTATAAGAAGGATGGTATGGTCGCCAGGCTGCCGGACCGATAAATAAATCCCAGTCCATCGTTGATGGAACGGAAGGAGTGTCAGCCGGTCTCTCCAAACCCTGCGGCCAGATCGGTCGGTTGGTCCAGGCATGTACTTCGGTTATATCGCCTATTGCCCCATCCCAAATCCATTCGCAGGTCTGACGTATTCCTTCACCCGAATTGCCCTGATTGCCCATTTGGGTTGCCACTTTATACTCGGCAGCGAGCTTTGCCAGTAACCGTGATTCGTAAACCGTGTGTGTAAGCGGCTTTTGGGTATAAACATGTTTCCCAATCCTGATGGCTGTTGCCGTTGCAATTGCGTGCGTATGATCGGGTGTGGCGACGATAACAGCATCGATCGTCTTACCAAGTTCATCGAACATCTTCCTGAAGTCCATATACTTTTTGGCTCCGGGATATTTCTCGAAAGTACCTGCCGCATAATCCCAATCCACATCGCACAAAGCCACGATGTTTTCGCCGGAACAATTGTGGACATTGGTAGCTCCTACGCCTCCCACACCAATTCCGGCAATATTCAGCTTGTCGCTCGGAACCTTATGCCCGAGACCGCTGATGACATAATTCGGTAAAATGGTAAAACCGGCTGCGGCAGTAGCGGTATTGCCTATAAAATGTCTCCGGTTCATGACGTTTTTAGTATTTTTTTTCATCATTTATTTAAGATTAAAAGATTACTCACTTTTGCAATAAAATATACATGGTTCAGCTCAGCCTAAGAACCGAAATATTAATGACTAAATCTTAACTTTCAATTTTTTTTGGAACCTGCTGCTCTCAAAAGCAAGTTCAATGATCCTGATCACGTTTCGCGCTTCCCAAGCTTTTACTGCCATTTCATCGCCATTAACCAGAACCCTGTAAACATTCTGATAAAACTCCTGGTAGCATCCTGCTTCGGTTTCAACAGAGCCATTGACATTCACGTCGAGGTAATCGATGGTAACAAGTCCCCATTTTTCAGGGCTTTCCTGTCCCCAGGTATCGGAATCGGGCATTAATCCCTGGCGCAGATCATTTTCCTGAGGATCGATACCGTATTTAATGAATGATCCTAAAACGCCGTGAAGGATATATCGTGGACCCGGCTCGCTCACCAACATGCCTGAAGTAAGGATCGCCTTCAGGTTTTTATAATGCATCACGATCCTGAAATAATCGTCCACCCGGCTTCCGTTTCTCTGGTTTTCGATTTCGGCTTCGAGCTCTGAAGGAATCCCGAAAAGTACCAAAGCCTGGTCAATTAAATGCGAACCGAGATCGTACAGTACACCGCCACCTTTAATCTTATTATCCTCGCGCCAGGTATCGCGGGAAATTTCGGGACGATACCTGTCGAAATGCGCTTCATATTCATTCAGGTCACCTAAAGCTCCGCTTTTTAAAAGCTTGCGGATTGTGAGGAAATCACCGTCCCATCTGCGGTTGTGGTAAACAAATATCCTGCGGTCGTATTTTCCGGCAATGCTGATCAGTTCATCCGCTTCTGATGTACTGACTGTGAATGGCTTTTCGACTACAATGTGTTTTCCGGCTATCAGACTTTCCATTGCCATTTGAAAATGGAGGTGGTTGGGTGTGCAGATCACCACAAGGTCAATGGCAGAATCTTTCAGCAGGTCTTTGTAATCCTTAACAACAACGGCTTCAGGATAAAATGTTTTGGAATCCTCGCTGTTCCGTTCGACGATTTTAGCGATCCTGAATCCTGGATTCAAATGCAGGAATGGAGCATGGAACACTCTGCCGGACAAACCGAATCCGATAATTCCGGTGTTTATTACTTTCATGGTTTTCAAATTACCGGATAAAGATAGAATAAAAATTCAGCCTTCCTTATTTTTTTCAAGTATAATTCGCCTGCATTGCTAATGCTGGATATTCGGAATCCGTGGTTCAAAAAAATTTTCTGCAACTTAACAACATCCGGTTTAAAATCAACAAAATTGTTACCTCCTGTTACTCTCCAACAGATTATGGAGGTACTGATAGCTCATATTAATACTTTCTACGGCATCCAGTTTGAACAACTCCTGCTCTACAAAAAAGTACTTCATGCCGGCTTTATCCTTCAATTTGAACAGCCCGGTGAAATTAATTATTCCTTTCCCGATCTCCGTACTTTCTCTGTCATCCGTGGATTTCATGTCCTTCACATGCCAAAGTTCAAACCTGTCGGGGAACCGGTTGAAATATTCAACAGGATCATGCCCTGCCCATACCATCCAGTAAAAATCGACCTGCATAAAACAAAGTGCAGGATCGGTCCGCTCAAGCAGAATATCGTAAGGAATTTCCCCTTCGGTTTTTTCGAATTCAAAAGCATGATTGTGATAGCCGAACCGTATACCTGAAGCATTGCATTTTTCACCGATAAGGTTGAAATCATCAGCAATTTTCTTATAGTCATCAGCCGTTTGGCGCATCTCTTTTGGAATGGATGGAAGAACCAGGTACTTCATTCCGCCACCGGCGGTATCTTCAATCACTTTTGCTGCGTTGCCTGTGTTCACATTGCTGTGCGTGCTCAATGCCTGAATACCGTTCTCTCGGCAGATCAAATGATATTCCTTTGGGGTCAGTCCGTAAAATTTTCTGTCATTGTAACCAGCCGCTTCCACTGAATTGTATCCGATCTTCGACAGGATTTTCAGGGTGCCGATAAAATCTTTCTGAACCAGATCGCGGATGGTGTAAAGCTGGATACCGATCGTAAAATCTGGCTCCACAGCTAATAATTTACGGGGCAACAACAATCCGGCTGCCATAGAAGTTGCGAAACCCTGTAGGAAAGTCCTGCGGTCAATCATATTCTTTGTTGCTTTCATTCTTAAAGGATCATTTGTTTTTCTGCATCCCAGTATACTTTTCGGTTCTCACGATAGGCTTTGGTTCCCATGTGAGCCGTAATGGCTTCTTCGAACCCGGCGTCGATATTGCACATCGGGCTTCCTCCGGCGCGGATACAATCGAGCCAGTCCTTCAGGTGAAGATGAGTTGTGTCGATCCGCTTGCCGCCACGGTATGTGTAAAGCAAACCCCTTCCGGCAAAATATTGTTCGGTAGGTGAGGTTATCGCATCCACGTGTTTAGCACCTGGCGTAAATGAATAAATCGGCATCTCCGTGTCGATGATTCCCTTCTCGATTTTTTCACGGTATTTGGTTGAGCCGGTGTCAGCATAAAGCTTCAAATCATTGTCCACCTCAAGGTATGCGTCATGACCCATGATCACTTTCCCCCGCATTTTATTGCTGGCAAGCGATGCACTGTAGATCAGGGTAAGGTCACGGTCGGGGTATTCAAAAACCTGTTGCAGGATATCGGGCACTGTCCGACCGTCTTTATAAAAATAAATACCACCTGAAGCCACGGCTGATTGAGGTATTCCAAGCCCCAGTATCTGGTTCATCGCATCGAACTCATGTGTAAACAAATCACCTGAGAGCCCCGTGCTGTAGTCCCACCAGCACCGCCACCTGAAAAACCGTTCAAGGCTGAATTCATGCCAGGGCGCCGGTCCGATGAATTGCTGCCAGTCGATGTTGCCCGGTCCGGCTTCCTTATCGATCGGATAAACCCAGGCTCCTTCAGGATCATTCCGGTTGGTTGTAACCTCCACCAGGTTCACCGGTCCGAGAAGTCCTTTATGATAGACTTCTCTTGCTTTCACATAACTTTCGGTTTGCCTGTTTTGATGCCCGAGTTGAAATATAATATTATTTTCCCTTACAGCTTTTACGACCTCATAAGTCTCAGGAACAGTCCAGGTCATTGGTTTTTCGCAATAAACATGCTTCCCGGCACGTGCAGCTTCGATAGTCATTGAGCCATGCCAGTGGTCGGGTGTAGCTATGATCACAGCATCGATATCACTGTCTGCCAGCAGATACTTGTAGGTGTCATACCGTTTTGGTGACTGACCCATAAGCCCCTCCGAACCGTTCCGGTAGATATTGGCGCAGGCTCTTGACCCTTTTGCGGCATTTTGTTCATAAATGTCGCACAAGCCGGTGATGGTAACATTAAGATCAGGCTGTTCCATGAATTCGGATAGGCGGGTATCGGTTTTATCCTTTCTGGCACCTTCTTTCCATTCGTCGATCAGCTCTGGTCTGACAAATCCTGCTGATTTAAGCAGATACCTTCCTCTGCCGCCGGTTCCGATGATTCCCAGCCGGATCTTTTTATCAGTAGGCACGTCGCGGGAGAGAACGGGAGTATCAAGCCCCAGGTTAAGTTCCTCTCTGATCGCGCTTTTAAGCACTTTATCCCGGCTTTGTTTCCGGTACCAGCCGTACAGGAAAGCGCCCAAAACCGGAACCGTCGCAAGCCCGCGGATAATCTCCCTCCTGCTGAAACGCTTGTTACCGGAAGCAGATATTTCGCCCTGTTGAGTGTTATTTTCCATTCCCTCTTCTTTCCTTTTTAAAAAATAATCTGTCCAAACCGATCCGGCTGTGAGCCGGAAACAGAAGGAGTATGATCATTGCAACCAGTTCGATCAGGTTTTTGTTTACGAAAAGGTAACTGCCTTCCATCGGAAGCTCGTATTTTAATCCTGCAAACGGAGGATGCGACAGGTAGTACATTGCCAGCATGGTTATACCCGCTAACAAAGCGACCCGGCTAAACGCACCCAGGATCAAGCCAAGCCCGATAGCGATCAATCCCCAGACATTCATAATATCAACAACTCTCAAAAGAGTGGCATTGGCAGCCATCCATTTGAAAATCCCCGACATGAATCCGGCGGAATCCAACAGGTATCCAACGCTCGACCAATTCGGATTGGTAGCTTTGACAAGCCCTTCATAAAGAAAGTGCCAGCCAATGATAATTCTCAATGCGGCAAGTCCGAACACCTTGTATTTTTCCGATCCATTAATCCTGTTCATTCGTATTTTTTTATTCTGTTGTGCCCGCTCTAAAATCAGTTATGGTAAAAACTGCTTGGTGTAATGAGGGTAAAATCCGTACTTGCCGACACAGCGGAAATATTATTCATTAATTGAGATATTCCTCCACCTGACCTTAATCCCCCCGCCATCGTGGATTTGTAATGCAATTTTACCTGTTGCAGCTCCTATTTTTTCGTCTTTCAGGTCAGTCATCATTTCATTGTTCAGCCAGGTCATTACCCTGTCGTCCCTCACTTTTACAACCAGGTCATTCCATTCACCCATTTTCAGGACATTTTCCCGGTTTTCGGGAATCTGGTACAGCCAGCCTCTTCCGTAGGATTCATAAATGCCTCCGGTGTCTTTGCCTGGAGGTGCTACCTCCACCTGCCATCCGGTTATCCTGGTTCCGTCGAGAGCTGACCTGAAAAACACTCCGCTGTTTCCTTCGGCTTCTTGTTTAAACTGAAGCCGCAATGTAAAATTCCTGTAGTCCTTTATGGTTGCAAGGTAGCCATACTGTTTATCCGGACCGCTTTCGCAAACCAGTTCACTGTCCTCAGTGTACCATTTTTCTGTTCCATGGATTATCCAGCCGGATAAGTCGGTTCCATTAAAAAGCGGTTTCCCTGCATCAGTGAGGTCGCGTATCCTTATGTTCCTGAAACGAACAGTGCTGCCGTGGTTCTGAAGCCCGATATGCCCCTTGCATGCAAGTCCATATCCGGGATAATCCTTCCATTTGGAGTTCCTGACCAGACTGTACCAGTCATCAGTCCATAAATCGTATGAAACCACTTTTTGACCATTGAGAAAATGCTCCACATGAGCGTTATTTACAATGATCCGACTTTCGTTAAATTCCCCGACCGGTTTAAGGATTTTGTTCGTTGCCTTGTGCATGGCATAATTAGCGCCGGTCTTTTGCCATTCTTCCAGCTTTTCCGGAAATCCTTCATCGTCGATCAACTGGTACTCGGGACCTGAAGCATAGATTGCAGGATAATCATTTTCAAGAACATGAAAAAAAATGCCGCTGTTACCACCCTCTGAAATTGCCCATTCAAGGCTGAGTTCGAAATCACCGAACTGTTCCTCTGTAATGATATCGCCACCCATGTTTCCGCCTTTTCCGCTTAAAACAAGAACTCCATCCTGCACTGACCATTCGGTGCCAACAGCGGTTCCCTTAAAGCTCCGCCAGCCTTTGGTCGTTTTGCCATCGAATAAGAACTTCCAGTTTCCTTCTTCCTGCGGAGGATTAAAACCGGACTTATTCCGGCAGGAGTTATTTTCGATTTCCGTGTTCGGTGAGAAACCGGTTAATCCCAGGACAATTAAAATTACCGGTGCATTCAGGTAACCAATTTTCATTGTCTTAAGTTTAAAATAAACAAAATTATAGAGGCTTTAAAAATAGTGAATGTTAAAAACGGTTTGACAATTATGATCAAAAATTGCAGGAAGTTATGAACATACTCCGAAATTTTTAAGTACAGGAAACTTCCTCGTGTTTATTCACTATTTTTGCCGGCATTCTTATATGATAATCGCATTTTAGAAATACTTTAAAACATGAAAGCAACAGGTCTTTTGGCATTATTAGTTTTTGGTTCTGTCGCCTTATCCGCTCAAAGTCTGAGCCTGGTTTACAACGGCAACCCAATTCCCCCGAATTATCAACTCACTGTACCAGGACATCCGAACGCGGGTGACATGATCGTGGAGGTCGAGGTTACGAATAACAGCCTCGAAGATCTGCTTATCCTTGTTAAGAAAGTTGAGAACTACCTTGTACCGAATACGCAAAATACTTTCTGCTGGGCAGGAATGTGTTATGCGCCCAATGTTTATGTTTCACCTTTCTATGATACCATTTACGCGGGCCAAACAACTTTACCCGGTGAATTTTCGGGACATTACAACGCACTCTCGAATCCCGGACAATCATCGATCTCCTATGTGTTTTTCGATATGAATAACCCGAACGATTCTGTAATGGTGACGATTATATATGACGCCACACTCACCGGCATTCCGGAATCAAGGGTTGCATCTGTTTCAGAACCGTATCCCAATCCTGCCAATCAGAATGTCCGTTTCGATTACTTTATCGATGAGCCGGTTTTGGCTGAACTCAAAGTGTATTCGCTGCTGGGTACGTTAGTAAATGAAACAAAGCTTGCAACCGGAGAAGGAACCATTAATGTTGAAACTTCCGGTATCGGAGAAGGATTCTACTTTTATGTCTTGACGGTTGACCGCAAAGAAATTAAGACCGGACGGTTCGTGGTCAGGCATTAATCTCTCGATCGCAAATTACCATTATTTCATAAAGCAACTTATTTTCTGCCTGGTTGATAAACAGGAGGTGACATTAGTTTTCGGCTCAATCTAAACTTCCCGAACCGAATTCCTGTGTGAACGCTCCGAAAAAGCAAACCGAAACAAGCCGATTGTTCTAATTTCAGTAATTTTACTCGCGTGAAAAATAAGCATATCCGGCTGGCAGTGATCCTCGGCGCAATATCGATTATCGGGATCATTTTATTCCAGTTTTTCTGGATCAAAACTTCCTATAGCCTCGTCGAACAGCAATTCAACAGGACGGTAGAGATAGCCCTGTACAATGTTGCCAGAAAGATGGTGGCTTTCAACGGTCACGAACCGCCTAACGAAAATCCTGTCAGGCAGGTTTCTTCAAACTATTTTGTCGTCGATATCAATGAAATCATCGACGCCGATATACTCGAGCACTTTCTGAAAAGCGAGTTCGAATACAGCAACATCAAGATCAGTTACGAATATGCTATTTACGACTGCGAAACCGATAAGATGGTATATGGCAACTATGTCAATCCCTCGAAGGTTCAGCCAGCCGGTGAAAAGCAATTTCAGAAATACGACGAACTCACCTATTATTTCGGAATCATTTTTCCGTCGAAAGTGATCTACATCCTCAACTCCATGAACATCTGGATTATTTCCTCATTCGTTCTGCTTACAGCCCTGGGATTCTTTACCTATGCCATATTTGTCATTTTCAGGCAGAAGAGGCTCTCTGAAATCCAGAAGGATTTCATCAACAACATGACGCATGAGTTCAAGACACCGATCTCTACCATTGGGATTTCAGCCAGTGTCCTTTCTGAACCGGGGATCGTGAGCCATCCCGAACGGCTGTCGAATTATGCCGCAATCATCATGGACCAGAATAAGCGCCTCGAACATCAGATCGAAAAAGTGCTCCAGATAGCCCGGATTGAACGGAACAAACTCAGGCTGAACATAGAGGAGGTGGATGTTCACCAGATTATAAAGCGGGTTGCAGAAAATTTCAATATGAACATCCGTGACCTGAAAGGCAGGCTCACACTGAACCTTGATGCACTGAACCATCGTGTTAAAGCTGACAAATTACATCTGACCAACATCATCTATAACCTCATCGATAACGGAATAAAATACTCTCAGGGAGCACCGGAGCTTGAGGTGTCAACCTCCAATCAGCCGGGTTTCCTTGTGCTCGAGGTAAAGGATAAAGGAATCGGGATCGAAAAAAGATACCATAAAAAGATATTTGAAAAATTCTTCAGGGTGCCGACCGGCAATATTCATAATGTAAAAGGATTCGGTATCGGGCTGAGTTACGTAAAAAGCATTGTGAGCAGCCATAAATGGACGATGAAGGTCGAAAGCGAGCCGGACAAAGGAGCGAGGTTCCGGGTGATTATGGGTTTGTAACGGAAAAAGTTAAAAGTGGGAAGCAGGGTTTTAACCTGCATTATTCAGAAAATTTATACTTCAGGCTACTTATGCAGGTTAACCCCCGCCTGCGTGCGGAAGAATCTACTCCGGCGGGCAGGCCGACTTGGAAAAACTAATATTTTAACAAATGAATTGCATTAAAATATTAGCTTTTCTTAGTCGCATAATGTTTACGGATAATTTGTATTAAGTTCATGAATTATCCGGGTTAAGGTAAATTCAGTACTAAGGAAATAAATAAAATCAAATTCGGATTGGCAGGTTAATATGAACGGAAATAAAAAGGCAAAGATATTATACGCTGAAGATGATGTTTACCTGAGTTTCGTGACCAAGGACAACCTTGAGCAAAAGGGATACGGGATTACCTTGTGCCGGAATGGAACGGAGGCTTTGAAGGCATTTGAAGAATCCCGGTTCGACCTTTGCATACTGGATGTAATGATGCCCGAAACCGATGGTTTTACAGTTGCCCGGAAGATCAGGGAAAAAAACAGGGATATTCCTATTCTTTTCCTCTCGGCAAAATCCCTGAAGGAAGACAGGATCGAGGGACTGATGACAGGCGGTGATGATTACATCACAAAACCCTTCAGCATCGATGAATTGATCCTGAAAATAGAAGTATTCCTCAGGCGAAGTAAGATTTCGGAGAAGCCAGGCAGTAATCTTAAAATAATACGTCTTGGCAATTATATTTTCGATCCGGCAAACCTGCTTCTTGCCTTTGGCAACAATTCGGTGAGGCTGACCTCACGCGAAGCCGACCTGCTGAAATATTTCAGCCGGAACAGGAACAAAATGCTTAAGAAGGAAGAAATCCTGGCTGAAGTATGGGATTCGGACAGCTACCTGAACTCCCGCAGCCTCGATGTTTTCGTGTCGCGCCTCAGGAAATACCTGAAACAGGATTCCTCCGTACAGATCAATACCATCCATGGGATCGGTTTTATCATGGTTGCGGATTAAGGGTATTTTTATAAAAATATATTGTGCCGGTTAATAACCTTACAGGATACATTTAAGTAAAGTGATTAGCCTTTGTCTTATCTTAACAGCCTTTTAATCCGGCTGGTTTTTAAGCAGAAAAATACAAGATCTTTCCAAATTCTGAATCGACAGTCTGAACAAAAATTCAAACCTTTAGCGAGCCGCGGAAACCCCTTGCAGCATAATAGGAATCGGCTCCGTTGTGGGACGTGAAAACAGTGTCGTACCGGCGATCACAAAAAATAGCACCGCCAAGCTTCCTGATTCCTGGAGGTGTTTTTACCCAACTCGACGATTTAGAATCGAACTTTCCATGTTTCTGCAACTCATGGTATTGTTCTTCGGTCAATATCTCAATACCCATGGAATACGCCATGTCCAGAGCGCTGTTTTGGGGTTTATGTTCTTTCCTGGCATCGAGGGCTTCCCGGTCGTAACAGACACTTCTGCGTCCGGCAGGGCTTTCGGGTGAACAATCATAAAATACAAATTCGCCGGATTTATTTTCAGCTTCAACTACATCAGGTTCACCACCGGTTATCTCCATTTGGTAAAGCGACCACACCTTTTCCGGTTTTGCTTCAAGTTTTGCCTGGACTTTTTCCCAGTCAACACCTACGTGGCGGCTCATGTTTTTTTCAAAACGAACTTGTAGAATGCTGAGAAGCCGATCAAACTGTTCGGATGTCAATTCCTTTTTAGTGTAAGCCATGTTTTTAAACAGTTTTATTATTTTGTTGAATATCGGTATGAATAATAATAAAAAAACAAAATCATCTCAGATTTGCTCAATAAGTTGCAAGTATCATCTGCTGATTCAATGGTTGTATTCAACATGTACCTACCACCTTGGAGGTTTTCCCTATCAGATTTAATTCCATAAACCCAGGATAATTCCGATTACAAAAGTGCCTATCGCACGTTCGCAGACATCGATGGCAAATAGTTTTTTCTTCCCCGTAAAAAACAGGTTTCCCGAGTTCATGGGAATGATGATGAATATCGTGAACATTGCGCTTACATGAATGGCTTCCCTGATTCCGTATGGTCCATGAAGTTTCAGAATAAATGCAATTCCGAGGACATACAAAAAAGTGGAAACAAACTGCCCGACTAAAGGAAGTACCCTGGGACCTGACTTGTCCGGCAAAACCACACCGGTTTCGTTTGCCCAGATTTTACCAAAAAGCAACGAGTACCAGATAAACCCGATAAAGTAATAAACAACAGCCGAAACTGCGACTGCAGGATAATTAATACCTTCTAATAAACTCATAAATACCTCCTAATGATTTAATTTAACGACTGATCAAGATGAAAGAAAAAAATGATTCGCAATTATTGAATTAACTGAACCATACTCAACGATGGCGGCTAATTCCGCTTGTTGCCATTCGTGATAGGCATTCCATTGTGCACACACAAAAATAACAAAACCCTTACCGGTAACCCTAAAAACTTTGATGACATGGATTTGCCCCGGAGTCGAATTTGCTCTGAAGTACTGTTAGTTTTTCAACCGTTCCTGAGCTATCACAGCAAGTTCACTTTTGCCATCGGTGAACTTCAGGTTGAATTTCATCTTTGTAATCCTGGGTTCAGTACCTCTTTTCACAAGCTCGAATTCGTAAGTTCCAACGATAGTCCACTGCTATTGATGAAAAACTGAAGAAGGATTCATCAAGGAGGTAACGGAACCGAACTCTCCTGAATTTCTTGAATTCCATGGCGGCTTATGGTTTGCAGAGGCAGTTTCCACGTTTTCCTATAAAAACAGAAAGGAAAACCTGCTGTTGTTCCTCGAACTGGAGAAAGAAAATCTTGGTTCGAAATGGGTTCTGACCAACATTTATTATAACCGTTTCCTGAAA
>Ga0233425_10005813_pt1 | contig 19007 bp, 20 predicted proteins | sample Watercolumn_Towu_2_FD_181712 | JGI IMG/M metagenome (GOLD analysis project Ga0233425, IMG submission 181712) | Freshwater microbial communities from Lake Towuti, South Sulawesi, Indonesia - Watercolumn_Towuti2014_140_MG | ecosystem: Environmental > Aquatic > Freshwater > Lake | place... | reverse complement strand
GGGGGTGATAGGTTTTGGCGGCAGATTGTTCTCGCAAAGCCGCCAGTCTTCGAGCAATTCCTGCTGATGAAACTCGGCCCAATCGAGCACCAGGTGAAGCGCGCGATGCGGAAGCTTGCCGCGAATGACTTCCAGCGCGTTGATGTCGATGACAGCTTCGTGGCCAGCATATCTCGCATGAAAATGCGGTGGCGCATGATCGCCCCAAAACATCAGGATCAGGATTCCGTAAAAACTGCTGATTGTCGGCATGGCAAACCCTTGTGCCGACTATAACAAAAAAACGGCCGCCCGAAGGCGGCCGTTTGATCCGTGCTAATTGACTCTGGGAGTCGATTAGAACGAGTGGGCCATGCCGATGTAGATCTGGCGAGCACCTTCGCCGCGAGCCGTGGCAGTGGCGCCGTTGGCACCCAGACCGAACATGTCGTACGCGCCGCCGGCCGTGTTGGCGGCGTTGCGGTGGTTGTTCAGCTTGGTGTAGAAAACGCCAGCCGAGGTGCGCTTCGAGAAGGCGTAGTCGTAGCCGATGGTCCACTGATGGGCCTTGTAATCGCCGCCGGTGCTGGGAGCGATGTTCGAGCCGCTGGCGTGGCCGGCGCGAGCATAGGTGCCATACACGGCGTGCGGTCCGAAGCTGTAGCTGACCGGGACGAACCAGGCATGACGGCGGGCGGTGCCGGCGCCGACGGTGCTGGCGTAGCCCTGGAAGTGGTTGTCGACACTGCTCCTATCCCAGCCGAAGCCCAGCTTCAGGCCCATGGCGAAGGTATAGCCGACCCAAGCGCGCCAGCTGCGCTGGTCATTCAGGCGGGTGCTGAACACACGGCTCTCGGAGTCGGCGTTCCAGTAGCTGACGCCGGCGGTCCAGGGACCGTTGTTGTAGCGCAGGGCGCCGGTCCAGGCGCTGCCGCCGCCGGGATTCCCCCTGCCGGAAACGCCAACGCCGGTGCCTTCACCCGCAGCATAGCTGGTGGTGTAGGCGAGGCGGGCGGTGAAGCCGTTCCAGTTCGGGCTGTCCCACATCAGGATGTTCGGGGTGCGGGTGCCGTTGGCGACAGTGGTGAGGGCGATGGCAGCAGCGGCGCGGCCGCTGACCTGCGACATGATGCCGGGCGCGGCATAAGTCTGCAGGGAGCCGGCGCGGTTGCTCTCGATGGCGCCGAATTCGCCGTAGTGCACGTCCCAGCGGCCGATGGTGAACTTGCCCCAGTTGCCCATGAAGCCGACGCCGGTGTTGCCGGAGCCGATCGCGCCGCCGCCGAGGTCGTTGGCATAGCGCGAGTCGATCTGCGCCCAGGCCTTGAGGCCGCCGCCGAGATCCTCGAGGACGTTGAAGATGATGCGCGAGGACTGGTCGGACACGCGCGATTCGTTGTTGCAGCTAAAGCCGGTGGTGCAACTGGTGATCTTGTAGCTTTCCCAGCCGGCTTTCACCAGGCCGGAAATCGTCACGTTGCTCTGCGCGAAGGCCGGAACGGACAGCAGGCCGGCAACGGCGGCAGCGATGAGTTTCTTTTGCATTGTGAATCTCCTCTTTGTTTGAGAGTTCGGCAAGTTGTTTTGGCGCCATGTGCACATTCCGTACTGCGCCACCACTCCCCGCCTGCCTTGCTTCCCTTGAATCTGAGAAGTTGAGGCGATTGTGCCCGTCCCCTCCGTGGCGGGGCAAGGAAAAGGAGGCTTTCGCGGCCGAAAAAAGACCGGTTTGTTGTGTTTTTACAACAGGGTTTAAACCGCTTTCGACGCAGAGAGCGCAGAGACGCCGAGAACGCAGAGAAAGCCTTTGTTTTGTAATTGTTTTTGTAGGATGTAGGAGCGGGCTTGCCCGCTCCTATGGGGCGGGCAACCGATCGCGCAGACGAAGCAGCTCAGGAGCGTAATCGCGGACGATCAGGGCGTAGATTTCGGCCAGCTTTTCGGGCAGGTAGTCATGAACGATGCGATTTCTCAGATCGCGCATCCTGAACCACAGCTCGACATCGCCGATCAAGCCCCACTTGGCGGCGTTACCCAAAAGATCGCGATAGCTTTCGGAGTTAACCGCCAGCCGGGATCTCTCGAAGGTACGCAGGCAGCGGATGGCCATCTCCACTGCGCGCATGTAGCGGTCGCACAGGGCATCGTAGGGCTCGAGTTCCTCGGGCGTATAGGCGCGCGACGGATCGAATGGACGATGCCGGGCAAGCGAGGCAGCAACCAGCCGCGCCGCCGCATCGAAACGGCGGCGCGCAGCTTCAAGCAGCAGCGCGGTTTCCGAGGACATCGTCGAGCGGGGCGAGGCGCAACGTGCGCAGGAAGGCCCGCTGCTCCTCGGTGGGAGAATCAGGATCGACCACCAGAACATCCAGTTTCGCGTCCAGCGCGCGCGCGAAACGGCTGGTGACTTGATGGGCCAGCCTGAAGGCCGGAGCCCGGGAATAAAGCAGCACGTCGATGTCGCCGCCGCGCCGCGCATCGTCGGTGCGCGAGCCGAACAGGAAGGCCCGCTCGACCGGCAGGCCGTCGAGCGCCTCGCGCAAGGCCCGAATTTCCTCTTTCGAAAGTCTCATGCGCCAATCATGCCCCAAAACCCGGTTTCGGTGAAGGCGCGTTATGGTTTTGCAGGAGCCAACTTGCCGGCGATGCGGCCGGTTTCGCGGGCAAGCCCGCTCCTACAGCGCGCATCGGGGTCAGACCCCGGTTTCCGCGGCTCCGGAATGACGAGCCGAGGTTCGTCGCCAATCAGGAGTTGCATGACTTGCGCATCCGCCAGGGCCGGGCTGCTCGACTCGGTCACAATAATACGATCGGGCGGGATGCGGGGAAACGAGCCGAGCGGCAAACCGGGGCAATCCCCGGTTCCGCTACGAAGCCAGGAATCGCCGCAGCGCGTCCATAACGCGCAACCTGTCGGCTTTGGGCAGTGTTCCGATGCGTTTGCGGAAGGCGGATCTCTCGACCGTCGCGAGTTTGCTCGGCCGCACGAGGGAATCGACCGGCAGACCCGCCTTGGCCAAGTCGCTGATGCCGACATCCCCCTCGACGGGTGCGTGTCCGGCGGAGGTGATCATGGCGAGAAAGTACTTGCCGGGGCGGCCGTGCAGCGCATCGGACGAAACCACCACGGCCGGACGAACCTTGGCGGCATTCCGATCGGTAAAAGGAAAGGGCAGGATCACCACATCCCACGACCGAAAGCGCTGATCAGCCGAGCCGGTCATAAACCGAGTCTGCTTCGCTTGCCCATTCGGCGAAACCCCGGAAGGGGTCGTCGATCGCTTCTTCTCCCTCGCGGGGAAATACCAGCATCGGCCGCGCCGCGCCGGATGCGCGCATTGCGAAATAGGCGCGTACCGCTTCACGGAAAAACTCGGAACGGCTGCGCCCCTCGCGCAGGCAAACCTGCTCGATCTTTTCCGCCATTCCCGGCGGCATGCTGATGGCAAAACGAGAATAGGTCTTGTCGGTCATGGCGTATCCGTCAATATCACTCAGTGGTATTGAGTATTACGCCGTGAAGACCCTGTGTCAATATGCCCGACCGAACAATCGCCCCAGTTCGACGCCCGGCTCCGGCGCCCGCATGAAGGCCTCGCCGACGAGGAAGGCGTTGACGCCGCGACCGCGCATGAGCGCGACGTCGGCGGGGGCGAGAATGCCGCTCTCGGTGACGACGATGCGATCCGAAGAAATGCGCGGCAGCAGATCCAGCGTCGTCTGCAGCGAGACCTCGAAGCTGCGCAGGTTGCGATTGTTGATGCCGATCAGCGGTGTCTTTAGTTGCAGGGCGAGGTCGAGTTCGGCGGCATCGTGCACCTCGACCAGCACGGCCATACCGAGTTCGCTGGCGAGGGTTTCGAGCGCCCGCATGCGGGCGATGGCCCCCTCACCCTGGCCCTCTCCCCCGAGGGGGAGAGGGGGGATAAATGCCGCGACGATGAGCAGGATGCAGTCGGCCCCCATGGCGCGCGCCTCGGCCACCTGGTATTCGTCGATGATGAAGTCCTTGCGCAGCACCGGCAGGAAAGGCGCAACGCTGTCCTCTCAGATGAACCTCTGGCGCAAATCGTCGGCGAGCCGGCCTATGGCAGCAGTCCAATCGCCGTCGGCACCCTGGCGATAGACGGAAAAACCCCTGAACCAGGGCGATTCGTCGCCGGTCGCCATCCAGCGCCATTCCGGGGGAGCGGGCAGCAGGATTCTCCCCGTTTTTCCCAGGCCTGCGCGCAGATGTACATTGGTATTCGATACGCCGACGATCTCGTCGACGCAATGCATCAGCGCCAGCGCGTCTTCGAGATCGGCATTGGCGTCGCTGAAGTCGTGCACTGTCCTGCCGGCGGCCTCGGCGCAGCGCGCAATCTCACCCGGCCAGGGATTTCGCTGCAAGGCAATCAGGGTGCCCGGAACGGCAGCCACGGCCCGACTAAGCAGTTCGAGGGAGATTTCCTTTCGTAGTACGCGAAGTTCCTTACCCAGTTCCGCGCCCGCCCGCCAAGTCAAACCAACGTAAGGTGCAGGCCCGCATTTAGCCAGCCTGCGGCGCATCGCCTCGACCCTGACCGACAAGGGCGACAGAGACAATGGCGGAGCTGTCTCCGCCACGTCGTGCATACCGAGCAGAAACGGCAGATCGCCGAGCAGGATCGACTGACGGGTGAGTAGCGGAGCCTTTACCAAGTCGCGCAACTCGTCAACGCATCCCGCACGTCCCACGATGCCTTCCATCCGAGCAGGCAGATAGAGCCGTGTGACCGCGCCCCGATGCCTGAGTTCGGCCGAGAAGCGCAGGAAAAAGAGGATGTCGCCGATACCTTGTTCGGCAAACAGTTCGAGTCGCATTCCGTCCAGACGGTTGCCCAAAGGTGATGAAGGCAACGTCCAGAATTGCATTCCCGCACTCGCCAGCATGTCCCAGCGGACGTGGCGCCACTGATATTCGCGCCAGCCTTCCGAGAATCGTGCTCGCTCAAGCAAGAAATGGCCGAAGGAGACGTGCAAGTCTCCGGCTGCGGGCAAACGCGCAAGCCCCTCCCGATAACAGCGCTCAGCCTCCTCAACGCGGCCTTGCGCCTGGAGTGCGCCGCACAGTCCACAGACCGCTTCGGAATTCCCAGCGTCGCGCTGGATCGTCCGCCGGTAGGTCGATTCGGCCTGACGATAATCCCCCAGGTCATGCAAGGCGTGCGCGAGATTGAGCAAGGCGTAAGCATGCGCCGGCTGCACCGTCAGCGCGGCGCGGAATCGCCTTACTGCCTCCATCGCCTGACCAAACCTTAGTTCCAAGCAACCCAGATTGACGTTGTATTCGGCGTGCCTACGATCGAGCGCCAGCGCGCGCTCATAGGCCTTGCGCGCCTCGTCGAGGCGGCCAGCATCGTACTCGGCTACGCCCAGCAGATTCCACAGCCCGGCATCTTTGGGATGGGCTTCCAGCAGCTCGCGGAACAGCTGCCCGGCCTTGTCAGTCTCGCCACGCTCGAGCAGATTGATGCCGACCTGTACGCGGTGGTGAAAAGCCGGATCGGTCATTGCGGAATCTCATTAAAACCAAACAGGCTTTGCAGCGCCAGGCCCGGCTCCGGCGCCCGCATGAAGGCCTCGCCGACGAGGAAGGCGTTGACGCCGCGACCGCGCATGAGCGCGACGTCGGCGGGGGCGAGAATGCCGCTCTCGGTGACGACGATGCGATCCGAAGCAATGCGCGGCAGCAAATCCAGCGTCGTCTGCAGCGAGACCTCGAAGGTGCGCAGGTTGCGGTTGTTGATGCCGATGAGCGGTGTCTTCATCTGCAGGGCGAGGTCGAGTTCGGCGGCATCGTGCACCTCGACCAGCACGGCCATGCCGAGTTCGCTGGCGAGGGCTTCGAGTTCCTGCATGCGGGGAAGATCCAGCGCCGCGACGATGAGCAGGATGCAGTCGGCGCCCATGGCGCGCGCCTCGACCACCTGGTATTCGTCGACGATGAAGTCCTTGCGCAGCACCGGCAGCGCGCAGGCGGCACGCGCCTCGATCAGGTATTCCGGCGCGCCCTGGAAGAACTGCCGGTCGGTCAGCACCGAGAGGCAGGCGGCACCATGTGTGGCATAGCTCGCGGCGATTTCGCCGGGACGGAAGTCGGCTCGGATGACGCCCTTGGAGGGGCTGGCCTTCTTGATCTCGGCGATCACCGCCGTCCCGCCGCGACTGACTTTTGCGTCGATTTTTGCACGAATCGCGCCGACGAAGTCGCGCGGCGGCAACTGCGCTTCGGCCTCGGCGCGCAGCGCGGCCAAGGGCTTGGCCGCCTGCGCGGCGGCAACCTCCTCGCACTTGACGGCGAGGATCTTCTGGAGAATGTCGGACATAAAAACGACCTCCTTCAACGCAGAGATCGCAGAGACGCAGAGGACGCAGAGAAAAGCTTTTCAAATCGTGTTTCTCTGCGCTCTCTGCGCCTCTGCGTCCTTTGCGTTGGAAGCGGTTTCATGCGTATTTCCTCGTGAAATTCACGAACTCGTCGAGCTTGGCCCGCGCCGCGCCGCTGGCGATGGCCTCGCGCGCGCGACTGATGCCGTCGGCGACGGAGGCGGCGACATTGGCGGCATAGAGCGCGGCACCGGCGTTCAGCGTGACGATCTCGCGCGGCGTGCCGGGCGTGTTGCCGAGCGCCTCCAGCACCATCTCTTTCGACTCGGCGGCGTCGGCGACGCGCAGCCCACGGTTCGACACCATCTGCAGGCCGTAGTCCTCGGGGTGAATCTCGTACTCGCTGATCTCGCCGTTCCTCAGCTCGCCGACCAGGGTCGCCGCGCCGAGCGAGATCTCGTCCATGCCATCCTTGCCCCACACCACCATGACGTGGTCGGCGCCGAGCTGCTGCATGACGCGCACCTGGATGCCGACGAGGTCGGGGTGGAAGACGCCCATCAGGGTGTTGGGCGCGCCGGCCGGATTGGTGAGCGGGCCGAGAATGTTGAAGAGGGTGCGCACGCCCATCTCGCGCCGCACCGGGGCGACGTTCTTCATGGCCGGGTGGTGGTTGGGGGCGAACATGAAGCCCATTCCGACGGCCTGGATGCACTCGGCCACCTGCGGCGCGGTGAGGTCGATCTTCGCGCCGAGCGCCTCCAGCACGTCGGCCGAGCCGGATTTCGAGGAGACGCCGCGGTTGCCGTGCTTGGCCACCGTGGCCCCCGCCGCTGCGGCGACGAAGGCCGAGGCAGTGGAGATATTGAAAGTATGAGAAGAATCGCCGCCGGTGCCGACGATGTCCACAAAATTGGGGTTGTGCGGGGTCTGCACGCGCGTGCACAACTCGCGCATCACCTTGGCGGCGGCGGAGATCTCGCCAATGGTCTCTTTCTTCACGCGCAGGCCGGTGAGAATGGCGGCGGTCATCAGCGGCGTGATCTCGCCGCCCATGATCTGCCGCATGAGGTGCAGCATCTCGTCGTGGAAAATCTCGCGGTGCTCGATGGTGCGCTGCAGGGCTTCCTGTGGGGTGATCATGTCATTGCTCCAGAAAATTCTTCAGCAGACGATGGCCGTGCTCGGTGCGGATGGACTCGGGGTGGAACTGCACGCCCTCGACAGCAAACTCGCGGTGGCGCACGCCCATGATCTCTCCGTCGCCGGTCCACGCCGTCACTTCCAGACAGGCCGGCAGCGAAGCGCGCTCGATTGCGAGGGAGTGGTAGCGGGTGGCGGTGAAGGGATCGGGCAGGCCGCGGAAGACGCCTGCATCGAGGTGATGCACGGGTGAGGTCTTGCCGTGCATGAGTTGTTTGGCGTGCACGATCTTCCCGCCGAAGGCGGCACCGATGCTCTGGTGGCCAAGGCAGACGCCGAGCAGGGGTACTTTCCCGGCAAAAGCCTTGATCGCCGCGACCGAGATGCCGGCCTCGGCAGGCGAGCAGGGTCCGGGGGAGATGACAATGCGGTCGGGCTTGCGCGCGGCGATGTCCTCGACCGTGATCTCGTCGTTGCGGACGACGCGGACCTCCTCGCCGAGCTCGCCAAAGTATTGAACGAGGTTGTAGGTGAACGAGTCGTAGTTGTCGATCATCAGCAGCATGGCAATCTCGAATTTCTCATCCCGTTCCGTCTGAAGGGGTATGGGAGTAATTGTCTTTCCGTATAAAATCTACCCATGAAAACCATTTCCGAAAACTACATTGAGCTTAACCGCCTGCTTCATTCCGAGCGTGCTGACTACGGAACCAGCGGCAGCATGTGGGCATCGAAAATCGCCGAGCGATTCCACGCCTATCAATGCCAATCGGCTCTTGACTATGGTGCGGGCAAGCAAACGCTAAAAAAATCATTGCCGAACCTACCCATCCGTTGCTATGACCCGTGCGTGGAGGAGATCAGCGCCTCCCCGCAACCTGCTCATCTCGTCTCATGCACCGACGTGCTCGAACACATCGAGCCCGATTACATCGATTCTGTGCTCGACCATATAGCGCAGCTGACCGAGCGAGTGGCGTTCCTGGTTATCGCCACCCGTCCAGCAGTGAAAGTGCTGCCCGATGGCCGCAACGCACACCTCATCCAGGAGCCGGCGTCTTGGTGGCTCGACAAACTGTTCAAGCGCTTCCGCCTGATGGAGTTCGTCAACAACGACGATCAGGAGTTTTTTGTGACCGTCGAAAGCCTGACTTTCAATCGGCATTCGCTACCACCACCGCCCGCACCTCCTCCGCCACCCAAAACCAGCATCCGATTCTACTAAAGACGGGTATCCAACCCAGACTCGGCCATCTCGGCGGCGCGCAGCTGGGCGAGCGCCTTGTTCTGGGTTTCCTGCCACTCGGAGGCCGGGTCGGAGTCGGCGACGATGCCGGCGCCGGCCTGGACGTGGATGCGGCCGTCCTTGATCACCGCAGTGCGGATGGCGATGGCGAGGTCCATGTCGCCGTGGAAGCCGAGGTAGCCCACCGCGCCGGCATAGATGCCGCGCTTGACCGGCTCCAACTCGTCGATGATCTCCATCGCCCGCACCTTGGGCGCGCCGGATACCGTGCCGGCCGGGAAGGTGGCGCGCAGCACGGCGAGAGCATCGAGCTCGGGCTTCAGCCTGCCCTCGACGTTGGAGACGATGTGCATCACGTGCGAGTAGCGCTCGATGACGAACTGCTCCGTCACGCGCACCGAGCCGGTTTGCGCGACGCGGCCGACGTCGTTGCGGCCGAGATCGAGCAGCATCAGGTGCTCGGCGCGCTCCTTCTCGTCGGCGAGCAACTCGGTGGCGAGCGCCTCATCCTCCTCGACGGTTTTCCCCCGCTTGCGCGTGCCGGCAATGGGGCGCAGCGTCACGTTGCCATCCTCCAGCCGGACCAGGATCTCCGGCGAGGCGCCGACGACGTGAAAATCCTCGAAGTCGAAGTAGAACATGTAGGGCGAGGGGTTCAGCGTGCGGAGCGCCCGGTAGAGCGCCAGCGGCGTCGCGGCGTAGGCCTTCGACATGCGCTGCGAGAGCACCACCTGCATGATGTCGCCGTCGACGATGTACTGCTTGGCGCGGGCCACGGCCTGCTTGAAGGCCGCCTCGCCGAAGGCGGAAACAGCCGCCTGCGGCGCGGCGGGCCGCTCGGCAGGGATCTGCACCGGCGCGCGCAGGCGCGCCAGCAGCTCCTTCAGCCGCGCCTGGGCGCGCTTGAAGGCGCCGGGCACGCCGGGTTCGGCATACACCACCAGGGTCAACTTGCCGGATAGGTTGTCGACGACGGCGATCTCCTCGGAGAGCAGCAGCAGGATGTCGGGCGTGCCGAGCTCGTCGGGTTTGCTTGTCTTCGCCAGCTTCGGCTCGATGTAGCGCACCGTGTCGTAGCCGAAGCTGCCGACGAGTCCGCCGCAGAAGCGCGGCAGGCCGGCGCGCGGCGCCAGTCTGAAGCGCGCCATGTACTCGCCGACGAAGGCGAGCGGGTCGCAGTCGGAGCAGCGCTCGGCAATGCGGTTGCCGGTCAGCACCATCACATCGCGGCCCCATGCGGCGATGCGCGTGGGCGCCGACAGGCCGATGAAGGAATAGCGGCCGAAGCGCTCGCCGCCCTGCACGGATTCGAGCAGGTAGGTGTACGCGCTGTCGGCCAGCTTGAGGTAGATCGAGAGGGGCGTGTCCAGGTCGGCGAAGGTTTCCAGGGTCACCGGAATGCGGTTGAAGCCCTGGGCGGCCAACTGGTTGAATTCGGCTTCGGTCATCATGACTCCACGACTTGAAACTGCGGGAACAACGCAGGCGCTAGCGACACAAATGCGAACACAAAAGCGACTGCTGCTTGCGACGATCAGTCAGGCAAGCGACGCCAGGGCCAGGCCTCCCCGCCGACGGCGTATTTCCTCACGCGTTTCAAGTTCAGATGGAGCACGATATCTTCTGTCTCAAGCTGCCGAATTAGTCTGAAGAAGGCGGCTGGCCACCTCCTCGAGGCTTGCCACTATAGCATCGGCGCCGAGATCGCGCACATCCTCGCCCTCGCTGTAGCCGTAGGGCACGCAAACCACGGCACAGCCGGCCGCCCGCGCGCCGGCGACGTCGTTGCGCGAGTCGCCGACGACGAGCGCCTCGGCGGGACTGATGCCGAATCGGTCGCAGAGGTGCAGGAAGGGCAGCGGGTGCGGTTTCTTCTCCGCCAGCGAATCGCCGCTCACCGTCATGTCGATCAACGGCAAGAGGCCGGTGGCCGCCAGCAGCGGTTCGGTAAAGGCAGCGGCCTTGTTGGTGACGCAGGCGGTCTTCAAACCCGCGGCGCGCATCGCCCGCAGGCCTTCCAGGACACCGGGGTAGACGCGGGTGCGGCGACCGTTCACGGCGGCGTAGTGGCGCTTGAACACCGCCAGCGCCTCGCGCGCCTCGGGGGAGTGCGATTCGCCCGGATAGCCGAGGCAGCGTCCGACCAGGTTGGGGATGCCCTTGCCGACGAAGTCGCGGATGGTGTCCGCGGGCAAAGTCAGTCGCCCCAGTTCGGCGAGCATGGCGTTGGCGGCATCGGCCAGGTCGGGAACGGTGTCGAGCAGCGTGCCGTCGAGGTCGATGAGAACTGCTTTTATGGGCATGGGGCAACCTCTTTCAACGCAGAGACGCAGAGGGCGCAGAGAAAATCGAATGGAATGGTTTCCCTCTGCGTTCTCTGCGCCTCCGCGCCCTCTGCGTTGAGGGCGGTTTTTTATACCTTCGCCAGTTCCGCGCGCAGGGCGGCGAGGATGGTGTCGTAGCGGTTGGGGTCGCCTTCCTTGCCGGCGCCGAAGACGGCGGAACCGGCGACGAAGGTGTCGACGCCGGCCTGTGCCACCTCGCGGATGTTGGCCGGTCCGACGCCGCCGTCGATTTCGAGACTGACCTTGAGGCCGCGTTCCTCGATCATGCGGCGCACCTTGCGCGCCTTGTCGAGGACATGCGGGATGAACTTCTGCCCGCCGAAGCCCGGGTTCACGCTCATCAGCAGCACCATGTCGAGCTTGTCGAGCGTCCACTCCAGCACGTCGAGCGGCGTCGCCGGGTTGAAGACGAGCCCCGGCTTGCAGCCGGCATCGCGAATCAGGGCGATGGTTCGGTCGATGTGCTCGGACGCCTCGGGGTGAAACGTGATGTAGGTGGCGCCGGCCTTGGCGAAGTCGGGCACGATGCGGTCGACCGGCTTGACCATCAGGTGCACGTCGATGGGGGCGGTGACGCCGTGCTTCCTCAGCGCCTCGCAGACCAGCGGCCCGATGGTCAGATTGGGCACGTAATGGTTGTCCATGACATCGAAATGGACGATGTCGGCGCCGGACTTGAGGACGTTATCCACTTCCTCGCCCAGCCGGGCGAAGTTGGCGGACAGGATGCTTGGTGCGATGCGGTAGGTCATGGCAGTTCCCCTTTTGACGCGACGATTTTAATCGGATTCATCGCCCCCGCCGGCTAAAAGAAATTATGGCTGCCATAAGGCCGCCCCCTATAATGGCCGCATGGCGGAAAGCAAAAAATACGAGATCAGCGTGACGGCGGAAACGCAATACCTCGCCGACCAGTCCGAGCCGCAGGACGGGCGCTACGTCTTTGCCTACCGCGTCACCATCCGCAACACCGGCAGCATCGCCGCCCAGCTGATCTCCCGCCACTGGGTCATCGGCGACTCCGACGGCCACGTGCAGGAGGTGCGCGGACTCGGCGTGGTCGGCCACCAGCCCCTGCTCAAGCCCGGCGAGAGCTTCGAATACTCCAGCGGCTGCATCCTGGCCACGCCGGTCGGCACGATGCGTGGCAGTTACCAGATGACGGCGGAGGACGGCACGCAGTTCGAGGCGCCCATCGCCGAGTTCACCCTGGCCATGCCGCGGGTGCTCCACTGACGCCGCACCCCCTGTGTCCCTGAAGCACAGTTACACCCTCATCGCCCCTTTTTACGACGCCTTCCTCGACGCTGCCACGCGCGGCGCGCGGCAGCGAAGCCTCGCGCGCCTGCAGCATGCATCGTCGCTGAACGTGCTGGTGAATGGCGTGGGCACCGGCCTCGACCTGCCCCACCTGCCGCCGCAGCACCGCTATACCGGCCTGGATCTGACGCGCGCCATGCTGGGCAAGGCGTTGCCGCGCGCCAAGGGGCTGGATTTCCGTTCAGTGCAGGGCGACGCCCAGCGGCTGCCTTTCCGGGACGCCAGTTTCGATGCGGTCGTGCTGCACCTGATCCTCGCCGTGGTGCCCGAACCGGCGCGTTGCCTGCAGGAGTCGGCCCGCGTGACACGGCGCGGCGGGACCCTGCTGGTGTTCGACAAGTTCCTCAAGCCCGGCGAGCCGGCCCTGTGGAAGCGCGCGCTCAATCCGCTCGTGCGCCGCGTGGCGACCCGCCTGGACGTGGTTTTCGAGGAACTGCTGCGGCAGGCGCCGGCCCTCGTCCCGGAGAGCGACGGGCCGGCGCTGGGAAACGGCTGGTTCCGCCTGATAAGGCTTAGAAAAACCTGAGCCTCAGAATGGCCCGGCGAGTTCCCGCAGGCGGGAGTCGTTGGGACGCTCGCTGGCGGCCGCGCGCCAGTATTTGCGCGCCTCGTCGCGCAGCTCCTTCTGCTCGCACCACGCCGCATAGATGACCTGCTCGGAGAGCGACGCGCTGGCGCCGGGACGCAGGTTCTCCGCCTCGGCGCGCAAATCCAGACTGGCCAGGGCGAAATGTCCCGAGTTGCTGATCGCCTGGCCGTTGCCGGCCTTGCCGGTAACCAGCCAGCGATAGCGCACGCCCGACTTGAGGCGGACGGCACCGGGCAGGACAAAGCTATCGCCGCCCACTTCGCGTTCAAGAATGCGCTTGCCCTTGTCGTCGAACAACTCGAAGCGAACCAGCGAGCCGTGCTCCGTGCCCTTCCAGCGGAATTCGGGCCACTCGTCCAGAGTCACCGTGTCGACCAGGCTGAGCAGGCGCAGCTTGGCGCCGCCCTGCAGGCTGCGCATGAGCACGGCCCCCTGATTGATATTGATGGGACTGATGCGGATCGCCTTGCCGCCACCGAAACGAGTGCTGCGCCGCTCGGGCTTCGCACCGGACAACGCCTCTGCCTGGGCGGTGCGAACCTGCACCATGGCGGGGCCGCGGAAGTCGAACTCCTCTCCCGTTTTCAGGTAGACGAGCACCATGCGGGCGCCCGCATCCAGCTTGATGCGCTGGTCCGCGACCAGTTCATCGAGTATCGAGATGTTGCGTTTCTCGTCCACCAGGGTGGCCTCGCCGACCAGGTCCGTAATCATCGCCACCATGGACGTCTTGGTTTGCTGTCCTTGTACGCTTGTCGCGGGCATGGCGCATGCCAGGAAAGCGAGCAAGGCAGCCGCGGCACGTAATGTCTTTAGCATCGCAGTACTCCCGAGTCCAATCATCGATTGCCATCCCCGGAGGGATCCGCACGCCCCTGCCAGCCGTAGACGACCACCGGGGTATGCCCCTTCACGGGCTTTGCGCCCAGATTAACGAATCCTGCGGAGGAATCAAGCGACTGGATCACAGTTTCGGAACAGACCAGCGGATAGCCGACTTCCTTGGTCAGTCCCTCAATGCGCGAGGCCAGGTTGACGGTGTCGCCAATGGCGGTGTATTCGTGGCGGGCCATCGATCCGACATGGCCGACGACGGCGTCGCCGGTGTGCAAGCCGATGCCGATGCGGATCGGGGTCTGCCCTTCCTGCTGCAGCGCGACATTCAGGCGCGCCAACCTGTCGAGCATGTCCTGCGCCGCGGCCACTGCGGCAGCTGAGGGATTCGCCAGCGCTTTGGGGGCGCCGAAGAACGCCATGATGCCGTCGCCGATGAACTTGTCGACGGTGCCATCGTGCTGGTGAATGGCGCCGGTCACCTCTTCAAAATATCGGTTCAGGAGCGCGATCACCGCCTCCGGCGACAGCGTCTCGCTGCGGGTGGTAAAGCCGCGTATGTCGGCGAAGAGAACACACAGCTCGCGCCGGTCGCCGCCCAAGCTGCCCGACAACCGTCCGCCGACGATCTCGTCCATGATCTGCGGACTGACATAGGCGCCGAACGCCCGCCGCAGCCGCAAGCGCTCGAGGGCATTTGCCGCCTGGTCCGCCAGCGAACGGCCGATGAGGGCGACCGCCGCCGTCACCAACATGCCCGTGACGGGCAGGAAGAACCCGAGCCGCTGCAGGGCGGTGACGCCGCCAAGCAAGCCGGCGGCGAGGACCGCCGCGACAACGACCGCCCGCAGGGGCTTCAGCGGCCACAACCAGAGCAGGGCGGCGAGCAGGGCCAGCACCGACGGCAGCCATGTGGGCAGCGGCTGAATCAGCGTATTGCCGAGGATGGAACGCAGCACCTGGGCATGGACGAGCACGCCGGGCACGCGCCGGTTGCCCGGCTCGTTGGCGAAAAGTTCGACGGGCTGAAGCTGGCGGTCTTCGAACAGGGTGACGCTGCCGATCATGACAGGCTTTCCGCCGAAAACGCGCGCGAGCTTTTCCGTTTCTCCGACGTCGATCCACTCCAGTACCACATGGAAGGGAATGTAGTCGAAGGGCGGTCCGCGGCTGTAGTCGATGAGGCCCCGGCGCGGCTGTACCCTGAGCAGGCGTGCCATCTGGCCTGAGAGGGTGGCCACGTCATGGCCTTCGGCGCCGAGCGCCTCGTCGAACCAGCGTACCGAACCATCGGCATCGAGCCGCCACAGCGCATAACCCGTCCCCTCCTGTCCGGCCGCAGAGAGAAACGGCGGGTAGACGTTTCGCGTCGCCCCGCTCGGGCCGATGGTGAGTCCGAACACCAGCGGTGCGTGACGACGGGCATCGATGATCCCCGCCAGCAGTTCGCGGTCGTAGCCGGGCACGATGGCGTTGAAAGAACGGTCCGGCAGGATGATATCGACGCCGATGGCCGCGGGGCGGGCACGTGCCACGCCCCTGAGCAGTTTGCCCATGTGCGGGTGCCAGAGGGCGAGCGGCTCCGGCATCTGCGCCACGGTGACGTCGTCGATGCCGATGACGACGACGTCGGGTGCGGGCGCCGGAAACAATTTGCGCAGTGCACGATACTGGAAGTCGAGCACCTTCAGGTCGGCAAGGGAGAACAGCCCGCTCAGGGCCTGCACCGCGGCAAAAAGAACGACGGCGCACAAGCCGTACCACTTCCATTTCGGCGGCAAGGGATTCGCCTGCGCGGCGCCGCCGTTGGCGGCGGCACTGCTGGCGGACGGGGACGAGGGCGAAATCAGGAAGTCCTCCGGGGAACGTGATCCAATGCACGCATCGACCGGTTCATTTGTGGCATCATAAACCAGCATTCATCACCGGGGTTCGGGTTCGATGTCATACCTGCGTTCAGCCTTGTTCGTCCTTCTCTGCGCGGCGGCTGCCGTGGCCGGCCTCAATCCCGCCTTCGCCCAGCGCAATGCCCCCGAGAGCCTGAAGCGCGTGGCGCTGGTCATCGGCAATGGCGCCTATCCCGCGTCGCCGCTCAAGAATCCCGTCAACGACGCCCGCGCCGTGTCGCGCGCGCTGAAGGACCTCGGCTTCGACGTCACCCACCGCGAGAACCTCACCCAGAAAGCCATGGCGGACGTCATCCGCCAGTTCGGCGCCCGCCTGACGCCGGGCACCGCGGCCGTCTTCTACTACGCCGGTCACGGCATGCAGGTGCAGGGCCGCAACTTCCTCATTCCGGTGGATGCCGACGTGCAGGCCGAGGATGAGGTGCCTTACTCGACGATCGACGTCGGCCTGCTGCTGGGCAAGATGGAGCAAGCGAAGAGTCCGGCGAATATCGTTATCCTCGATGCCTGCCGCGACAACCCCTTCGCCCGCCGATTCCGGCCCAGCAACACCGGCTTGGCGCAGATGGACGCGCCCATCGGCACCCTGCTCGCCTATGCCACAGCCCCCGGCTCGGTGGCCCGTGACGGCGGCGGCGAAAACGGCGTCTACACCAAGCACCTCGTCGCCAACCTGAACACGGAGGGGCTGTCAGTGGAACAGCTCTTCAAGCGCGTGCGCGTCGCCGTGGCACAGGAAACGCGGGAATCGCAGGTGCCTTGGGAAAGCTCCTCGCTGAAGGGCGAGTTCGTCTTCAAGGAAGCGCCGCGCGGCAGGGCCGCCGCCTCGCAGGATCAACTCATCGAGGAAGCGGTGCGCGCCGCCGCCGAGCGCGCGGCAACCCTCACCGCCGAGCGCATAGCGCGCGAGCAAGCCGCCCGGCCGCCGGCCGCGCCGCCGCAGGAATCCCAGTCGGCACGGGAAGCGGACCGCCTTGCCGCCGAGCGCGAATCCCTGCGCCAGGAACGGCAGCGCCTGGAGGCCGAACGCGCCGCCCAGCGCAGCGAAGCCGCCCGCGCCGCGGAAGCGGCAAAAAAAGCATCCGCACCACCGCCGGCGAAGGCACCGGCCGCTACCGCGCGCGTCAGCCCGACCCCGCCGCCGCCCGCCACCGCTTACACACCGCCGGCCAGACCGACACCCGCCACCGCGGCAGGTACCGGCAATCTGCCCGCGCCTGGCGATACGTGGACCTACCGCATACGAAACAATATCGACAAGACAGTCAACTACACGGTGCGCGCTGCCGAAATCGGTTCGAACGCAATCCAGGATGAAATCCGCTCGCAGAACCAGCGCAGGACGCAGTCATCGGGCACGACGCCCGAATTGCTCACCGTGCTGACCGCGCAGGCCGGGATCGAGATACGGGAAGTCTCTCCCTACCTTGAGTTGCTCGGAGGGGCGGAACCGGGCAAAACATGGCACGGATTAGCGCTACTGCCAAACAGCAGCGACTTCTCCGGCAGGGTCGTCGGCTACGAACAGGTGACTGTGCCGGCCGGCACGTTCGATGCAATCAAGGTAGTGTTCGAAGGCACCCAGCCGATTGCCGGTACCAACGGCCGGAAGTTCACGGCGACAGTGTGGTACGCGGCCGGTGCAAAGCGCTTTGTCAAAGCGACGTTCGGCGCACCCCAGGTCATGCAAAGCTACTATATCGGGGCCGTGGCCGAACTCGACACGGTTGAACTGGTCGAGGCAAGTTTCCCGCTGTCGGCCACCGGGCCGTCCGGCCGTCGTCCGGCCGTCGCCGCCGCGGCACCCGCGGAGAGGCGCCCGAGTCCGACCCCGGCTCCTGCCGCCACCGGCGTCGGCGGCAGCCTTGGCAAAATAGGGTTGCCGAAGGTCGGCGACACCTGGACGTACCGCTACAGCGACGGCTACAACAAGACGGCCAGTTACACCGTGCGCGTCCTGTCCAGCTCGGCGACGGAAATCCAGGACGAGGCCCGGCTTGGCAACAGCCGCCAGACCGGAACGCATAGCCCCTTGCTCGAACAGACCGGGCGCGGCTTCAGCAACATGCCCATCCGGGAAATTTCGCCGTACCTGCAGAGCCTCGGGCCAACGGAACCGACGGCCGGCTGGCGCAACATTAATATCCTCAGCGACGGCGAACCCTTCGCGGCCCGCCTGGCCGGCAGCGAAACCGTTCAGGTGCCGGCAGGCACCTTCGATACACACAAAATCATCATCGAGGGAACGCAGCTGCTGCGCGGCGCCTACGGCCTGCCCACCCGGAAATACACCGTCACCGTGTGGTACGCCCCGGCCGTCAAGCGCTTCGTCAAGCTGACCTTCTCCGCCCCGCTGGCTGCCTATCCGGCCGAGCACGACGTGATCGAACTGACCGAGTATCGCCTCAACTGAGCGGTTTGCGCCGGCCGTGCCCGGATCAGGGCACGAGGCGCGTTTCGATGACGTTCCTGGCTGGATCTCCTTCGCGGATATGGCTGAGCCATATCTCCCAGGTCAAGTGCGGGTGGCGCACGGAAACCGGTCTGATCGTATTCACCCACCATTCGACCGGCTTGATGGTCGAATGGGCGTTTTCGCCGTTGGGTAGCCGCTTGCTAGCAGGCCAGCATGCGACATTGGCGAACACGAATCGGGTCGCGTAGCCGAAGATCTCCTCGAGGATCCAGCCCAGATCCTCCTCGGGGCAATGCTCCAGCACGTCGGTGCAGATCACGCCATCGAACTTTCCTTCCGGCAGCGTGCTGAACGGAACATAACTCGGGTCGTAGCACTGGATCTGATCCACCCCCCAGTAGGCCTGAACGGAAGGATAGGTTTCCCCGCCCTTCTCCTCTATCTTCATGGGGAGATATTGCTTCCCCTTGCCGCTGCCATAATCCAGGATCCGCTTGGCGCCAGTCTCGGCAATCAGCCGCTTGATGCGCACCGCCTGCTTGATGAGGGACTTGCCCGGGAATGTCTGTTCGGGCGGCACGTTCAGGAATTTCTCGCCTTCTTCATGCATCTGCCTGTACATCGCTGTCAGCTGCTGATAGCGAGGGCTGGGAGACTGGCGCGAGTATTCCATGTTTCAGCTCCGGTAATCCGCGTTGATCTTCACGTAGTCGTAGGAGAAGTCGCAGGTCCACACCGTGGCGCGGGCATCGCCGCGGGCGAGGTCGACGCGCACGGCGATCTCGGCCTGCGCCATGACGCGGGCGCCGTCCTCCTCGCGGTAGCTTTCCGCCCTGCCCCCGTTCTCCGACACCAGCACCTCGTCCAGCCACAGTTT
>Ga0233425_10005812_pt1 | contig 19009 bp, 15 predicted proteins | sample Watercolumn_Towu_2_FD_181712 | JGI IMG/M metagenome (GOLD analysis project Ga0233425, IMG submission 181712) | Freshwater microbial communities from Lake Towuti, South Sulawesi, Indonesia - Watercolumn_Towuti2014_140_MG | ecosystem: Environmental > Aquatic > Freshwater > Lake | place... | reverse complement strand
TCCTCGATTCCAACCATCCTCGCGCCCGTGTGCGCGCCGGCCAGCGACAATCGCAGGTCCGCCGAGCCAGGAACGTGGCCCCGCGCCCGCAGCGTCACGGAGGCGGGACCAACTCGGACGACGTGGCCGAGCCCGCGCGCCACGAACTCGCTCGGGGCGCCCCCACCCCCACCGCCCGGCTCGAACGTCAACGGCATCCGCAGGTGGTCGAGGCGCGTTTCCGCCCCGTTCAACAAGTGCAGGAAGAGAAGCGCACAGGCCGCCCCGAGCCGCTTCATCGTCGCGTTCATGCGCTCGAGGCGAGGCTCGCCTTCCGGCTGTTGGCAGCTTTCATCCATGTCTCAACCAGCGCTCACTGCCGCTTGTTACCACATCTCGCGCCCGATGAGAAGCCCGCCCTTCACGCCCTGGCGCCGATTGGAAGTGCGCGACGCCGTCCGCCTCGCCGTGTTCCGGAAGGTCATTGGCGCTGCGCAGGCGAAAACGCAACTGAAAGGCGCTCGTTCAGCAGGGCTTGACATACATAGCCTTTCTATGTATATTCCCCACGCATGGCTTCGAAAGAACTCGTCGCGGCTTCGACCCAACCGTTGGTCCTGGCGTTGCTCTCCGAGGGCGAGAGCTACGGCTACGCCTTGATCCAACGGGTTCGCGCCCTCTCCGCCGGGCACTTGCAATGGACGGATGGAATGCTCTACCCGGTGCTGCATCGGATGGAAGAGGATGGATTGATTGAGTCGGAGTGGAAGGAGGCGGAAACAGGCCGCCGCCGCAAGTACTACCGGATCCGGGAGGAAGGTCAGCGGGCACTCCGGGTGGAAAAGCGGCAATGGGAGGCGGTTGATAAAACTCTTCAGACATTATGGCGAACGATTCCAAATCTGACTTGAGCGCACAGATCGCAGCCTGGCGGGAACGCGTCGGCGCCGCCGAGGCGCTCGACGCGAAGGACGCAGCCGAGTTGGAAGCACACCTGCGAGACCAGATCCACGCCTTGAAAGGCAAGGGTCTGTCTGACGAGGACGCGTTTTATTCGGCGGTCGGCCGACTGGGATCGCCCGGGGAGGTCGAGGGCGAATTCCGAAAGGTCAACGCCGGCGCTGTGTGGCGGCGGCGCGCGGTCTGGATGGTCGCGGGCATCGTCCTTTTTGACGCGGCCTGGCAGGCAGCTTCGATCGCCGCCCGCCTGGCGGCGCTCGTGGCCAGTTCCATGCCGTGGAGCGCTTACACCCTCGGCTGGCTCGGCGTAACGGCGCGATGGTTGGTGCTGGCGGGTGCGTGGGTGGGCGTGGTGCGACTGGTGCGCAACGCCGCAGGCAGTTCGCCCGGGCTAATGGCTCGGTGTGCCCGCAGACCCGTCCTGGCCGGCATCGCGTTGCTCATCCTGCTGTGGGGGTTGCATCTCGCCGATTCCGCCGCCGCCACCGCGCTCGCGCGGCTCATCCCGCCGACACATCTGGGCATGGTCTTCGCCCTCGATCTCTGGGGCAAGGCTGCGGCGTCCGTCCTGGCGGCGGTCGCGCTGGTGGTGGCGTTGATGCGGCTCTCAGGCCGGCCCGTGCGGCGCCACCTGCCTCGAGCGTCCAGCATCGCGTTGCTCGCCGCTGCCGGCGGGCTCTGGCTCTGCGGTTGTGGCAAGCACGACAGCGCCCAACCCCAGGGACCGAGCGTCGGCGGGGGCGGGAGCGGGAGTCCAACCGCCCTCGAGACAAGCCTGACACTCTGGACCGCGGGCAACCAGGAGGCCGCCCTCGAGAAATTCCTCGCTGTGGACTTCTCGAAGACGCGTCTGTTCTCGACCGGCGCGCCTTTGGCCTATTCCGAGACCGATTTCGTGCAGTTGCCGGAGGCTGCCCGCGCGAAAGTGGGGGAACTCGCCCTGAAAGACCTCTCGACGCTGAAGGCGCTGGCCCGGGCCGTGGCCGACAAAGCCAAAGCGGCGGCGAGTGCTGGTGACGCCGCCAAGGCAGAGCGCTGGCTGGGTCAGCTCAAGCGCTGCGGCGAAGCGCTGGACCAACCGAGCCGGCTGAAGATCGCTCAACTCGTGGGCAAGGCTCTGGTGAAGCTGGCTCGGTAAGCGCCCGGACGCGCTCCGATAACCCACGCGCGCGCCAGACAAACCTCGCGCGACCCGGGGCTCTTCGAGCGTAGGGAAACCTGCGCGCTGGTCAGTTCGTCAGGTACCAGAAGGGATGGACGACGCGTTTCCTGGTGTCGATGGCCCAGAGTCTCTTGTAGGCTACGTCAGTTTCCACGGACTGCGCAGCGGGCGCGTCAGCATCGCGTTCGCCTCGGCATTATTCTCGAACCGTTCCTCTTTGGGGTCCCACTTGAGCTTGCGTCCCAGCCGGATGGCGATGTTCGCCAAGTGGCACACGCTGGACACGCGGTGGCCGATATCGACCGGGAAATAGGGGTCTTTGCGGCTCCGCACGCATTTGAGGAAGTCATGATGCTCGCCCTCGAGATTCGTGTAGAGGTGGAGTTCCTCGGGACCGATCTTGGAGTCGCTGATCGCTTTCGAGCTGGCCTCGAGCGGTCCGCGCCAGCCGGTGTTGCCCACCCAGCCGCCGGTCCCGATGAACTTGATGCTCGGATTGCCGGGTTTGCAGGTCATCACCACGCCGTTGGCATAGCGATAGGTGACATCGTAGTCCTTCACCGTGTCATACAAGCCGCCCGACCAGTACGTGCCCGTGCCCTCGATCTCGACCGGCCCGCTCCGCTCCGTGTCATTGCCCCATTGCGCGGTGTCGAAGAGGTGTGTGCCCCAGTCGCAGATGATCCCGCCGGAATAATCCCAAATCCAACGGAAGTTAAAGTGAACGCGGTCCTTGGTGTAAGGGGCGAAGGGCGCCGGCCCGAGCCACATCTCCCAGTCCAAATCCGGCGGCACGGGCTGCGGCGTTGGGTCGCCCGGCACATTCGGCTGCCGGGGAAGAATCACCTCGATGCGCTCGAGCTTGCCGATGCGCCCGTTGCGCACCAACTCCGCCATGCGATGGTACACGGCCACCGAGCGGTCTTCGGTGCTGGTCTGGAAGACGCGCCCGAGCTTGCGCACGGTCTCGACCAGCAAACGCCCCTCGCCGATTGTCAGGGTCGGCTTCTCGCACTGCACGTCCTTGCCCGCGCGCAGCGCCTCGAGGCTGATGAGCGTGTGCCAATGGTCGGGCGTCGAGATCATCACGGCGTCGAGGTCCTTGCGGCCAAGGACCTCGCGGAAGTCCTTGTTCATCGCGCAGTCGTGGTTCTGGTACTGTTCATCCACGATCTCCTTGGCCCGGCGCATCCGGCCCCCGTCCACGTCGCAAACCATCAGCACGCGGGCCTCGGGGAGGGTCATGTACCGGCGCAGGTTCCAGCCCGTGCCGTGATCGCCCGTGCCGATGAAGCCGACGGTGATCTTGTTGCTGGGGGAATCGGCGCCCAGGAGCCTCGCTGGGATCAGCAACGGAGCCGCGGCGGCCAGACCGGCCTGGCGCGCAAACACTCGCCGGGAAATGCGTTTCATAGAGTTGTCACTTATGTTGAAGTTGTGCTGGAAAAGTAGGTCTCGAAGCCTGGGCTGTCACGCCCGAAAACCACCCGGGCCGCGGTGGTTGTTGCTGTTAGTCTTGCTTCTCGAATCAGCTCGAACCATAATGTCCTGAATACGGCCGATCCCCGGCGCGTATGTGATGAAACACATGAAACCACTCGCCACCCTCCTCGGACCGGTCCTCGTGATCTTCGCTGCCAGCGTCGCGCTCGAGGCCGCGCCCGGCGCCTTCTACGTTGCTCCCAACGGCAGCGACCAATGGTCGGGCCGCTCGCCCAAACCTGATGCGGCGGGCAAGGACGGGCCGTTCGCGACGATCCCGGCGGCGTTGCAGGCGGCGCGCGCCGCAAAGCAGAAGCCCGAGACGGTTCCCAACGGGGTCACGGTCTATTTGCGCGCCGGCACCTACGAACTGGCCGAACCGATCGTCCTGCGACCCGAGGACTCCGGCTTGAATGCCCGCCAACCCTTGACCATCGCCGCCTACCAGGGGGAGCGACCGGTCTTGAGCGGCGGCCGGAGAATCTCCAACTGGCAAAGCATCCCAGGCAGACCCGGCCTGTGGCAGGCGGAAGTGGCCGACGCTCAAGCGGGGCGATGGCAGTTCCGCCAGCTCTTCGTCAATGGAGAACGCCGCCAGCGCGCCCGGACCCCGAACCAGGGTTTCTTCCGCATTCAAGGCGAGAGCCCACAGGACAAACCGGTGAAACTCAAGTTCAAGCCCGGAGACATCAAGCCAGAGTGGGCGCAGGACGGCGAGGTCGAGGTCGTCGCTTTCCTCGCCTGGGGCGATCTCCGCATGCAAATCCGCGCCGTGGACCCAACGGCGAACGTGGCCACCCTCTCGGGCGATCCGCGCCCCTCGAACCGTGAGGCGAACGCCCAGTATTACATCGAGAACGCCCCCGACGCGCTCGACCAGCCCGGCGAGTGGTACCTGGACCGCAAAAGCGGGGTGGTAACGTACTGGGCCCTTCCCGGCGAAGACCTGCGCTCAGCCGAGGTGATCGCCCCGAGAATCGAAGACTTGTTGATCATGTATGCCAACTTCGAAGCGCAGAAAGCGGTCCAGCATGTTGGCCTCCGCGGGCTGACCTTCTCACACACCGACTACAAGCTCGGCAACCAGGGCTATGCCGACACCCAGGCGGCCATCATGGTCCGCGGCAACGTCCGCGCCGAGGGCGCGCAGGATTGTTGGATCGAGGACTGCGTCTTCAGCCACCTGGCGGGCTACGCCCTCGAGTTAGGGCGCGCCTGCCAGCGCGTGCGCGTGACCGGCAACGAGATGTTCGACCTCGGCGCGGGCGGCGTGCGCCTGGGGGAAGCAGCGGTCCGCCCGACGCCCTTCGAGCTCAGCCATCACCTCGAGGTCACGGACAACCACATCCACCACGGCGGCCTCATCTATGCGCCGGCCGTGGGGGTGTTCATCCTGCACAGCGGGCAGAATCGGGTCGCGCATAATGACATCCATCATCTCTACTACACTGCAGTCTCGGTGGGTTGGAACTGGGGTTACCAGGAAACGCCGTGCCGCGAGAACATCATCGAGTTCAACCACCTCCATGATCTCGGCCAATTCCTGCTCAGCGACATGGGCGCGGTGTATTCCCTCGGCATTCAGAAGGGCACGGTGATTCGCAACAATCTCGTCCACGACGTCAACGCCTTCACCTACGGCGGCTGGGGGCTTTACACGGACGAAGGCAGCTCGGACATCCTGCTCGAGAACAACGTGGTCTATCGCTGCAAGAGCGCTGGCTTCCACCAACACTATGGACGCGACAATATCGTCCGGAACAACATCTTCGCCCTCAGCCGCGAGTCCCAACTCATGCGCTCGCGGGAGGAGGCCCACCGTTCCTTCTTCTTCACGAACAACATCGTCTATTTCGACTCGGGCAATCTCCTGGGCAGCGCCTGGTCCAACGACCACTACGACATGGACGGCAACGTGTATTGGGACACCCGGCTCGCCGGCACCGAAGTGCCCAAGCTCTTCGCCGGCGCAACGCTTACCGAGTGGCGTCAGCGCGGCCACGACCTGCATTCGGTGATCGCCGATCCGCTATTTGTGGATCCGAAGAACCTCGACTTCCGGCTCAAGAAGGAGTCGCCCGCGCTGAAGCTGGGCTTCAAGCCGATCGATCTCTCGAGCGTGGGCGTGCGCCCCAAGAACCAGCACCGCCAGCGCTGAGCCCGCGTCTCGGGGCGCTTCGCTCGCTGGCCTCGGTCTCGAGCGGTCTTATTCGGCTGGTTTGAGCACGAGGCAATCCAGCCCGAGCATATAGGCCTTGACCGCCTTGGGGTTGGCCCCGACCACCGTGGCGGCGAACTCGTTGTCCCCGGCCTTGAGCTCATGCAGCCCCAGGTCCACCTCGCCACTGGGCTTGACTCCGTTGTTGTAAAAGTCGATCGGCTCCCCGGTCTTCACGCCGTTGATGGCCAGTTGATGGATGCCGTAATCGCCCGCCTTGAGGAAATGGGCGATCACGCGGTATCGGCCGGCTTTCGGAGCGGGGAACGCCACCGCCAGGGTGTCGCCGGGCTTCATGCCGGCGTGCCACCACAGGTGCCGCCCGCCGCTCACGTCCCAATCCTGCGGCTCGGCAGTGCCGACCACCCGGAGGATGCGCATACCCTCGCCCTCGATCGCGCCCTTGATGCGCGGGATCACGTATTCGGCCAAAGGCCGCAGGACTGTCTCGTCCGGGGAGATGGGTTTGAACGCGTCGGTGGCGCCAGGCCGCGCATACCAGTAGGCCGTGACGGCCATGTTGACCTTGCACTTCTCGTTCCAATGCCAGAGCTCCATGTCGAACTTGAAGTCCTTCGCAAACGGGATGCGGTCCAGGATGTGGAAGCGGTTGATGCTGGTGCGTCCGTAGTTGCCGGGCCCGTCACAACGGGGCTGGGCATGATAGGCGTGCGTGAAGAGCGCGGGCCAGCACCAGGCGTAGCCGTAGTAGTCCTCGGTCCCCGTGCCGAAATGGCTCGGGAACGTCTCGCCGTCCACGTAGATCTTTTCGTCCCCTTCCCCCCACCAGTCCTTGACCGGATTGTCAATAGCAAACGCTACACCAGCGAAAACGCCCTTCCCCTGGGCGGTCAGGTAGTTCCAATCCATCATCGGGCGCGTGGGCACATCGAATTGGGCCCGCCACTTGGCATGGAAGTGCATCGAGCGGTCGGTCCACCGGTAATCGGCCAGCGCGATCTGCCCGCTGAGTTTCACGGCCTCTTTGCCGAGGTTCACCAATTCGACCGTCGCGCTCTCCTTGAAGGGCATCAGCCAATGGGAATAGAGCTCGCCGGCCTTGGTCATCCCCAGGGGCAGCGAGGCATAAGCGTTAATCCCCGGCGCGCTGCCGAAGAGGTCGCCCAACGGCGCAGCGACCGTTTCTTCGCCATCGAAGCTCATCTTCACGATGAGACTCCGCATCGCCGCCGGCAGGTCCGGCGCCGCCGGCCACAGCGTAGCCCAGGTGAAAGCGCGCGGGCCGGCGAACTCCTGCCGCAGCGTCTGCCCGCCGGCGACCTCGAGCTCGAACTCCTGCGCCTCCCCGCCCAGTTGCTGCTCGCGCCCGCGCGGGGTCTCGAGGGAGGCCGCCAGGCGGGCGATGCGTTCGCCCAGGTTCTTGAGCTGGTCACGGTGGAAACTCTCGACCTGCGTGCCGGCGGTGTATGTGCGGTAATTCACGTGGTAATAGAAGCCGCCCTTGTCGCTGGTCACTTTGCAGTGGCGGGCGTAGGGGATCGGGAAATAGAGATTCCAGCCTTTGCTGTATTCGCCGGCCAGCGGCTGGGGCAGCCCCGGATATTTGCCCCCGAGCAGGACATTCATGGCCCCCTCCAACGCCGCCTCCTTCGCTCCGTCCAAGTAAACCCGCAACGTCCCGGCAGGGTTCGCCGACCAGATGCGCACGATCGCGCCGGGGCCCTCCGTATCCATCATCACATACTCCTTTCGCCCCGCGTTCGTTTCCTCTCGCAGATAATGGCCCACGTCACCGTTGGCGAACCAATCCTGCGTGGGCGACTTGGACGCGCGATCGTACGACGAAAACTGCTTGCAGGTGTAGGCCGGCTCGGGGAACTCGGCGAGGGCGGCCAGGTCGGTCATGTCCTCGAGCAGGCGCGCGGTGGTAATCCCGGGTTGCGCCGCCGCCGGGACCAGCAAGGCCGCCGCGACAAGCGCCGCGGCGGCGAGTCGGGCAGCGCCGAGCGCAGGGAATGCCGCGGGCAACCGTGGGCGCTTCACGGGAGCGGGGTGGTTCTGCGTGGAATCCTCGCCGGCGGCGGGGACCAACGCCAGTGAGCCGAGGTTCTGATTCAGGATCGCTTGCATAAGTAGTGAGGCTGACAACTCCGCGGCAGCCGTCAAGCCTGACCGATGCGAGTGAACCGCGCAGGCGGCGTGGTCGTTCAGTCACCGCAGTGCCGGACCGCGGCGGGTCCCCGCGACCCAGGATGCGCGGGCACGGGTTTTTCCTACCCATCCGCCTGGGGCTGCCCTAGGATGACACGGAACTGACGAGCGCAGAACCATGAGCGTACCGATCCAGAACCCGGATGACATGCCCTCCGCTGTTCCTGACCCTGGAACGACGGCCGAAGCCCCCAAGGACTTCATTCGCGACATTGTGGCAGCGGACCTGGCGGCGGGCCGCCACCAGGCCATCCTGACCCGCTTCCCGCCCGAACCCAACGGCTACCTGCACATTGGCCATGCGAAATCGATCTGTTTGAACTTCGGCATCGCCCGCCAGTTCCAGGGCGCCTGCAACCTGCGCATGGACGACACCAATCCGACCCGCGAGGAGGTCGAGTACGTCGAGTCCATCCAGGCCGACGTGCGCTGGTTGATCCAGGATTGGGCGGATCACGTCCTCTCGCCGAAGGTGTTTTACGCGTCGGATTACTTCGAGCAGCTCTACCAATACGCGGTCCAACTCATCAAGCTCGGCAGGGCCTACGTTTGTGACCTCACCGCCGACGAACTCATCGATTACCGCGGCGCCCCGGACCGCCCCGGCAAGGACAGCCCGTACCGCAGCCGATCCGTTACCGAGAACCTGGATCTCTTCGCCCGAATGCGGGCGGGCGAGTTCCCGGATGGCGCGCGCACGCTTCGGGCGCGGATCGACATGGCCTCGCCGAACATCCACATGCGCGACCCGGCCCTCTACCGCATCCGCCACGCCGAACATCACCGCACGGGCAACGCCTGGTGCATCTACCCGATGTACGATTATGCCCATTGCCTGAGTGACAGCCTCGAGGGCATCTCCCACTCGATTTGCACACTCGAATTCGAGGTCCACCGCCCGCTCTACGACTGGATCCTCGAGCAACTGCCCGTCCCCCAGCCGCGTCCGCACCAGTTCGAGTTCGCCCGCCTGAGCCTGGGCTACACGGTGATGAGCAAGCGCAAGCTCCTCGAACTGGTCGAGCAAGGCCTGGTCTCGGGCTGGGACGACCCGCGCATGCCCACCCTCGCCGGCCTCCGGCGCCGCGGGCTCACCCCGGAAGCGATCCGCCACTTCTGCACCCGCATCGGCGTGACCAAGTACGACGGCCTGACCGACATCGCCCTGCTCGAACACAGCGTCCGCGACGACTTGAACCTGCGCGCCCTTCGCCGCTTTGCCGTGCTGCGCCCCCTCAAGGTGGTCATCACAAACTACGATGAACAGCGCGTCGAGGAATTCGACGCCGTCAACAACCCCGAGGACCCGGCCGCGGGCACACGCACGATGCCCTTCTCGCGCGTGCTCTACATCGAACGCGACGACTTCATGGAGCAACCGCCCAAGAAATTCTTCCGGCTGTTCCCGGGCGGCGAAGTGCGCCTTAAGAATGCCTACATCATCCGCTGTGACGAGGTGGTCAAGGATGCCAGCGGGAACATCGTTGAACTCCGCTGCGCCGCCGATCTGGAATCCAAGACCGGCGGCCCCAACGCCGCGCGCAAGATCAAGGGCACCCTGCACTGGGTCAGTGCCGCCCATGCCCACGATGCCGAGGTCCGGCTTTACGATCGACTCTTCGCCGTGCCCGAGCCGGACGCGGACAAACAGGGCCGGGACTTCAAGTCCTTCCTGAACCCGGCTTCGCTCGAGACGCTGACAGGCTGCAAGCTCGAACCGAGCCTGGCTGGCGCCACGGCCACCCACCGCTACCAGTTCGAGCGGCTCGGCTATTTCTGCCTCGACGCCAAATCGACTCAACCGGGCAAGCTCGTGTTCAATCGCACGGTCTCACTCAGGGACTCCTGGGCGAAGGAAGCGGCCAAGGGGGTTGGCCCGATTGCCACCAGGCAATCCTGACCTTCCGATTCCTCGTAGGGGTCGGTCCTGAATCCGCCCCGCAGGCCGGATGCCCCTTCAACCGGCGGGCGCGGGCCCGCGCCGCCCTTGCCGCGGCTTTACACGCACTGGCCCAGGCGGCAGCCTGCCCTCCGTGCGCCCGCGTGTCATAACTCGGCTCCTCCACGGCGTCTTGCTCCTCTCCGGGGCGGCGGGGCTCGGCTGCCAGATGGTGTGGACGCGCATGTTCAGCTTGGGATTGGGCCACGAGATGCCGGCGGTGCTGGCCGTGGTGGCGGCCTTTTTTGGCGGGTTGGCGCTCGGAGCCTGCGCGTTGGATGGCCGCGTGAGCCGCAGCGCCCGCCCGGGCCGCTGGTACGCGGCGCTCGAGTTGGTGGCAGGGGCGTGGTGTCTTCTCTCGACCGTGCTCATCCCCCACGCCAACAGCCTCGCCCTCGCCTGGATTGGGCTCGAACCCTCCCCGCCGAGGCATTGGACGGTCGCGTTTCTCGTCCCGTTGCTGACCCTGCTGCCGGCGACGACGGCGATGGGCGCAACCCTGGCGGCGATGGAGCGCTTCGTCCACCGGCTCGCGGAAGCGCCCGCTCCCGTTGGACCAAGCAAGACCGGCGTACGGACCAAGCCCGGCATGTTGCGCTGCGTTGGGAGCCTCTATGCCGCAAACACGCTCGGCGCCATGGGAGGAACGCTGTTCAGCACGTTCCAACTCCTGCCCGCCGCGGGGTTCACGCGGAGTCTGGTTGTGCTGGGCCTGGTGAATCTCGTTTGCGGGCTCGTCGCCTGGTGGCTCGAAGGCCAGGCACAACACGCGCTGGTTCCCCTCGCGCCCGGGGCTGAGAGCGGCGGCGCCGGACCTCGAGCGCCCGGCATTCGCCCGGGCCTTTCCCCTCGGACCACGCCCCAAACTGTGGCGCTGGGGCTGGTGCTGTTCCTCACGGGCCTCCTCGGCATCGGTTACGAGGTGGTCGGCGTGCGGATGCTGAGTTTGGTCTGCGAGAACACTGTCTATACCTTCGCCGCCGCCCTGGCCGCCTACTTGCTCGGCACAGCAGCGGGCGCGGGCCTCGGGGCACGCTGCGCCCGCCGACTGGACTTGCACACGGTGGTTTCGTGGTGCTTGTGCGGGCTTGCGATTGCCTGTCTCGCGGGCGCCTGGACGCTGCAGTGGTCACCGGGCCTCTACGGTCGCTGCCGTGGGGCCTGCGGCGACAGCCTGCCAGGAGTGCTCGCTGCGGAAGGAGTGGTGGCCGCCGCGGTGTTTGGCCCGCCCACAATTCTCATGGGGGCGGTGTTTTCATCGCTGGCCGAACTGGCTCGATCCGACCGGGGTGGAATCGGCTGGGCGCTAGGGCTGAACACGCTGGGCGGAGCGGTGGCGCCGCTTGCGTTCGGAGTGATCCTGTTCCCTGCCTCCGGAGCCAAATGGGCCCTGGTCATTGTCGGCGCCGGCTACCTATGCTCGCTCGCCACCTTCAGCCTCACTCGCGCCAGGCTATCGCCCGCCGCCCCGTCGGGCGCGGCGGGCCCGTCCGTTGCTTCGCCGTCGCGGCCGACGCAAGCCTGGCTCGGCTGGACAGGACTGGCAGCCGCAGCGGTCCTCGTGGCGACCCTTCCGCCGCGGCTCGAGTTGACGCGCCTGGCGCCCGGCGACCGCGTGCGTGATTCCCGTGACGGGATCATGGACAGCGTCGCGGTGATCGAGACGCCGACAGGCGATCGAACGCTGCGCGTCAACAATCGGTTCACGATGGGCGGCACCGCTTCCGTGAACGCCGAGCGGCGCCACGCTCTCATTCCGCTGTTGCTGCACCCTGCGCCGGCGCGTGGTTTGGTTCTCGGAGCCGGCACGGGCATCACGTTTGGCGCGGCCGCGCTCGAACCGGGTCTCGAGGCCCACGGCGTTGAACTCGTGCCCGAGGTGGCCAGGATGATGACGCACTTCGAACCCCAGAACCTCCGCGCCAACTGGGCCCCGCGGCTCGAGCTGTTCGTGGCCGACGCGCGCCGGTTCGTGCGCACGACCACCAATCGCTACGATGCAATTGTGGCGGACTTGTTTCATCCCGCCCGTGACGGAGCGGGCGCCCTCTACACCCGCGAGCACTTCGCCGCCATTCGCGACCGCCTCGCGCCGGGCGGGCTGTTCTGCCAGTGGCTCCCGCTTTATCAACTTGACACGCCGGTGCTCCAGGTAATCGTGCGGACCTTCCTGGACGTTTTCCCACACGCCCGCGCGCACTCGTTGCGGATGAACCTCGAGACGCCGGTCCTGGGCCTGATCGGCACGCTGGCGCCCCTCCGGTATGGGCCAGACTGGTTCGAGCGCCGCGTCCAGGACCCGGCGCTGGCCCAGGCGCTGCAGCCCCTGGCGCTCGCGGATACGGTCCAGTTGCTAGGGACCCTGGTGGCCGGGCCGGCGGCGCTCGAGGGCTTCGCGGCCGGCGCGCGCGTCAACACGGATGATCACCCGATCGTGACGTTCGCGGCCCCGCGTTTCGTCTATCGGCGCCAGGCCGACTCGTTCGGGCGGCTCTTCTCACTGCTCGCGTGGCATGGCGCCGATGCCAGAGATCTCGTCGGAGACGCGCCCGGCGCCGGGGAATTTGCGCAGCGGTTGACGCGGTATTTCAACGCCCGCGACGTCTATCTGCACGGGCTGCTGGCGGAAAAGGAGGGGCGGCGCGCCGCGGCGGAGGATGCCTTTGTCAAGAGCGCCCAACTCAGCGTGGACTTCTCGACGGGCTACGCCCATGTCCTGACGCTGGCCACGCAACGCGCCAAGGCGGAGCCGGCTGCCGCGCGCGCGCTGTTGGACAGGCTGATCGAGGCGCAGCCGGGGCGGCCCGTGGCCCGCGAGCTGCGGCAGCGCTTGTTCGAACCGTAGCCGGGACCGGCGCCGTTGGCTTGACGGAAAGTGTCAGGCCGGGCGGCCGGGCGTCGCGCCGAACGTCACGCTTGCCAAGCCGGGACGCTTTTTTTAGCTTCACCCCCATGAACAGCTCCATCCGCACGCGGCTATCGGTGATGATGTTTCTCGAGTACGTGATCTGGGGCGCCTGGCTGCCGTTGCTGACCCTCTACCTGACGCAGTATCTCGAGCTGCGCGGCGGCGCCAACCTCAACGGCGTGCAGGCTGGGTGGGTGATGAACGCGTTCGCGCTCTCGTCGTTGGTGGCGATGTTCGTCGGCGGCCAGCTCGCCGATCGCCTGTTCGCCACGGAAAAATTCCTCGCCTTCAGCCATCTGATAGGCGGCATTACGATGCTGCTGCTGCCGATGCAGAAATCGTTTTGGCCGATCTTCATTCTGATGTTCCTGCACTGCCTCTTCTACGTGCCGACCCTTTCGCTCACCAACGCGATCTGCTTCGCGAACCTCAAGGATTCACAGAAGGAATTTGGGTTCGTCCGGGTCTGGGGCACGATTGGCTGGGTCGCCGCCAGTTGGCCGTTCGTGTTCCTGCTGGTCGACTGGCGAGAGGTGCCGAGCCTGTCGGATGCCGGCTCGTTTGCCACCTGGCTCGGCACGGCCCTGGGGACCACCAAATCCGGCGCCGGCATGGCCTCGGCGCTGACCAACATCTTCACGGTCGCAGGCCTCGCCTCGCTGGCTCTGGCCGCCTTCAGCCTCACGCTGCCTCACACACCGCCCGCCAAGGACAAGGGCCAGGCCTTCGCGCCGCTCGAGGCGATGAAACTCCTCGCGGTTCCCGCGATCTTCATCCTGTTCGTGGTGACGTTCCTGGATACCATCGCCCTCTGGTGCTACTTCATCCAGACCAGTTCGTTCCTGGTCACCATCGGCATCAAAGCCAACTGGATCATGCCGGTCATGAGCATCGGGCAGATCGCAGAGATCCTTACCATGGCCGCGCTCGGTTGGGCCCTCAAGAGCCTCGGCTGGCGTTGGACCATGACCCTGGGCATCCTGGGCCAGGTCGCCCGCTTCGCCATCTACGCGGGGTCCGGCCCGAACACCGCCTGGATGGTCGTCGCCAGCAATCTGATTCACGGCGTCTGTTACGCCTTCTTCTTTGCCTCGGTTTATATCTTCGTCGATGAATTCTTCCCCAAGGACGTCCGGGCCAGCGCGCAATCGCTCTTCAACCTCATGATTATGGGCATCGGTCCGCTCGTCGCCAACCCCCTCTGGGGCAAGCTCGGCGATGTCTTCAAGGTGAGTGATCCTTCCGCCGACGTCGCGACACGCGTCGCCAGGTTCAACAAACTCTTCCTGCTCACCACCGGCCTCGCGTTCATCGCCATGGTGGTCCTGGTCATCTTCTTCCACCCACCCGCAAAACCGGCCTCCGAGCCGGGCGCAGCGCCGCAACCAGCGCACTGACCCTTCTTGCGACCGAGTCCGCTGGGCTCACGCCCGCGCGCGACCGAGCCTGACTCGCCTCGCGCCAAAACGGCATCGTCCGGGATTCTCATGCCCGCCCCATCCACCAGCCAGCGATTGAAGCAACCGCTCACCTTCCGTGGCATCCTCGAGGTGCTCGGCCTGCTCGCGGTTTGCGCTGTGTTGGCGGCGGTCGCGTGGCGTTTCGCGGCCCGCAAACTCGTCGAATCCCGGGTGCGCGCCGACCTCCCGAAGGTCGCGGCCGCGATCCGAACGCAGCGACAATCCCTGCTCAAGGCGATCGACGCCTACCACCAGACTTTCGGCCACTACCCGCCGGACCACTTGTTGAGCACCAACCCGCCGGTCGTGGACGTAGTGACCAACCCGCTGCTCTACGAGTTGGCTGGGACCTTCTACGATTCGACCAACCGCACCTTCAACTCGACCACCCTCGCGCCGTTGAAGACACCCGATCTCGAGGCCGTCTTCCAACGCGAACGGTTCGTGAATGCCGCCGCGTCCCCCGCCCAGGTCAAGTGCTTCTACCCGCCGACCGGCCGCTGGGTCCTCGCGATGCGCGAAGACCCCGACATCTCGGTGCTCGGCTTCGCGCCCATGCCCAACGAGTTGAACCCTGAGTACTTCAACGAAGTGGATTTCTCCGGCTGGCGTTACGCCAGCACCCGGCCCGAACACAACCCGGGCAAATTCGACCTCTGGATCGAGGTCAAAGCCCTCGGTCGCACCCTCACTTTCGGCAACTGGAAGGAAGCCGAGTAGCGGGCGCCGCACCTCAATCGAACATCTTCCCAGGGTTCAGGATTCCGCTGGGGTCGAGCGCCCGGCGCAACTCGCGCATGACGCGCATCTGGGCGTCGCCGGCGAACTTGGGCAGGAATCCCTTTTTAGCCACCCCGATGCCGTGCTCGCCGGTGATGGTGCCGCCCAACCGGATCGCCTCGTCGAAGATCTCCTTGAAGGCCTCTTCGACGCGATGCATCTCTTCCTGGTTGCGCTCATCCGTGAGGAACGTGGGATGAAGGTTACCATCCCCCATGTGTCCGAAGGTGCCGACGCGAAGTCGATGCTTCCGGGCCGTGGCCTCGACGAAGCGGATCATCTTCGCCAGTTCACTGCGCGGCACAGTGGCATCCTCGAGGATCGTGGTAGGCGCCACACGGGCCAGCGCCGAGAACGCGCTCCGGCGCGCGCTGGCCAGCCGCGCCGCTTCCGCTTCGTCCGCCGCGCGGCGCAACTCGCGACAGCCGCAGCGACGACAGATCGCTTCCATTTGAGCGGCCTCCTCGGCGACCACGGCAGGATGGCCATCCGTTTCCATCAGGAGAAGGGCCTCGCAATCCAGCGGCAGGCCGATCCTGGCAAAGTCCTCGACGCAACGGATCGTGGTGCGATCCAGAAACTCGAGCGTGCAGGGGATGATCTGCGCGGCGATGATGGCCGAGACGGCCTCGGCGGCGTGGTCCATCTGCGCGAACGTGGCCACCATGGTCTGCTTCGAGGCAGGTTTGGGGATCAGGCGCAGGAGCACTTGGGTGATCACCCCGAGCGTTCCCTCCGAACCGATGAACAGGTCCTTGAGTGAGTAGCCGGCGACATCCTTGACGCACTTGTTGCCCGTCCAAAGCACTTCGCCATTCGGCAACACCACCTCCAAGCCCATCACGTAATTGCGTGTCACGCCGTATTTCAAGCCGCGCAACCCGCCCGAGTTCTCCGCCACGTTGCCACCGATGGTCGATATCTTCATCGAGCCCGGGTCCGGCGGATAGAACAGGCCGACGCCCGCCGCCGCCTCCGCGATCCCGAGGGTCGTCATCCCCGCCTCCGCCCGCAGCGTCAGGTTGGCCCGGTCCAACTCGATGAGCTTGTCCATCCTCGCCAGGCAGAGCACCACGCAATCGGGGCTGGGCAGGCTGCCCCCGCTCAAGCCGGTTCCCGAGCCGCGGGTGACGATCGGGGTCCTGGTGGCGCTGGCCAGCTTGAGCACTTCAGCGACCTGCGCGGTCTCGACGGCGAACACCACCGCGCCGGGCATCTGGCGCAACGCGGCGGTCCCGTCGAACGCATACGGTATGAGATCCTCGGCGGCCGTGAGGACGTTCCGGGGCCCGAGCAACCCCTGGAGGCCGGCCAAAACAGAAGGGGCCAAAGCCATAATTACTGGGCGGAAGCATGGAGGCCCTCCCCCATCGGGTCAAGCAAACTGGTCCAGCGAACTGGCTTGCTTTAGCGCCGTTGCTGCCTGAGGCTTGAGCGATGGGTTCACCTGACCACACTGTGGCGCTCACCAGCGAGCAAGTCCGGGACATCGCCGAGCGGCTCTCGCGGTTGCGCCACGACGTTAACAATCATTTGTCACTCGTGGTGGCCGCGGCCGAGATGATCCAGCACAAGCCGGAAATGGGCCCGCAGTTGCTCCCCACGCTGCTGAGCCAGCCGCAGAAGATTTCCGACCGGGTCCAGGGTTTTTCGGAGTTCCTCGAGGGAACCCTCGGCATCACCCACGACGAAGAGTTCTCGTCCCAGGCGGCCCAGGAGGCGCCGCCGGCTTGAGCGCGCGTCAGGGGCCCGGCGGCGCCGGCGCGTGTAACCGCTCGAACCTGGGCCGCGTCTGTTCAACCGGCGCATGCACGGCGCCCATGCTGCCGCGCGCCTTGGAATCATCGCTCATGAAACTCATACGATCCGCCGTAACGCTCACGGCTGCCCTGGTAACTCTGGCCGCCACGGCCCTCACCCAAGCCGCCGATGCTCAGGCGCCCGCCGCCACGAATGACCATCGCGCGGTGCTGCGCGAGAAGCTCAAGAACATGACCCCGGCCGAGCGCCAGGCCGCCCGGCAGGCCGCTCGTGAACGCCAGCAGAAGGCGGCAGCCGAGGCGCGCAAGTTGACCCCCGAGGAACGTCAGGCGGTTCGAGAAAAGCGCCGCAAGGCACTCGAGGATCGCAAGGACCTCGCCCCTGAACAGCGCGCAGTGGTCGTCAAAGAGCGGCGGGCCAAGCTCGAGCAGCGGCGCGACGAACTCCAGCAGAAGCAGCGCGCCGGCAGCCTCTCGAAACAGGAATCGCGGCAGTTGGACCAGCTCGAACGCCGGTTGAAGTAGGCCCGCCGCGGCAGAAGAGCGCGCCCGCTGCCGCGGCCGGGACAGCGCGGGCAGGGCACCGCGAATCCTGCTCGCGCGGCGTCAGTCCGTCCGGGATGCACCGTCGGCACCCCGCCCGTTAGGTTCCTGGACGGGTGGAATTCGACTTTGTCCACACCGGGGCTTGTGGCACATTGCGCCGGCGTGGAACCAGACGACGCTGAGCTCATCGCAGCCACACGGCGGGGTGATACCGCGAGCTTTGAAGCGCTCGTGCGCAAGTATCAGCCGCGGCTCTTCGCCACGGCGCGCCGCTACGCCAAGCGCGACAGCGAAGTCGAAGACATCGTCCAGGAGGCCCTCATCAAGGCGTTTCACAAACTCGACAGCTACCGCGGCGAAGCGCCGTTCGAGCACTGGCTGATGCGCCTGACAGTCCGAACCTGTTACGATTTCCTGCGGGGCCACCAGCGCAATCGGGAGGTGACCTTCACCGAGTTGAGCGCCGCCGAGCAGGATTGGCTCGATCGCTTTGGCCGGGACCCGGGTGACGCCGCGGCGAACGCCGAAGCGGCTCGACAACTGGTCGAACGCATCCTGGACGAGCTCACACCCGCGGCGCGGCTGGTCATCACGCTGCTCGAGATCGAAGAACGCAGCGTCAAGGAGATCGCCGCCCTCACGGGGTGGTCGGTCGCGCTGGTCAAAGTTCGTGCTTTCCGCGCCCGCGCCGAGATGCGAAAATGCCTTAAGAAAATCGCACGAGACAAGTACGTGTAACCGGCTCGCGTGACGGCTCGTCTAACCTGTCCGAATCGTATGAACCTTGCCGAGTTGGAACGAAGACTGCTGGCAGCCGCAAGGCTGCATCAGCCGTCGGATCATGTGCCGTACGGCTTCGAGCAGCGCGTGCGCGCGCACTGCTCCGCGCGGCCCACGCTGGACCGCTGGGCCTGGTGGGCGGGCGTGCTCTGGCGTGCCAGCGCTCCCTGCCTGGCCATCGTCCTGTTCTTGAGCGCCTGGGCCTGGGTGGCGGGCGCGCCCAACGGCGCCAACGATTCGCTCGATAACGACCTCGAGGGCGCCGTGTACGCCGTCGTCGATTCCACCACCGAGTCCTGGTGAGGCCCTGGAAAGCCATCCTCGCGACCCTGGTGATCTTCCTGGCGGGCGCGGCCTCCGGCGGGCTGGCCGCCAGACTCTATCTGGGTGAGCACTACCGGCCCGCGCCTCGGGCGTCCGCGGGCGGGCCCCCCGTCCCTTGGACCGCGCAACGCGGGGAGTTCCTGCGCCGCATCGGCAGCCAGTTGGACCTCACCGCCGATCAGCGTCAGCGAATCGACCGCATGATCAATGAAAGCCAGCAGCGCATGAAGGGCCTGTGGGAGCCCGTCGCGCCCCTCGCCCAGGAGGAAATGCGCCAACTCCGCCGCAACATCGCCGCGGAACTGACCTCGAGTCAGCGTGAGCGATTTGACAAACTGCTCGAGAAGCGTGGCCCCCGCCGCCCGGGTGAACTTACCAACCAGCACCGCCGCGAGGGCCGCTGGGAAGGTCCGCCGCAGCGCTTCACGCCGCCGCCGGGCGCCCCCCGGCTGGAACCAACCTCCGCCCCGGCCGCCACCGTCCCGCCCGCCACTCCCCCTCCGCCGCAGTAACGGAATCGCGGCCGTCGCTTAACCGCC
>Ga0233425_10005811_pt1 | contig 19014 bp, 17 predicted proteins | sample Watercolumn_Towu_2_FD_181712 | JGI IMG/M metagenome (GOLD analysis project Ga0233425, IMG submission 181712) | Freshwater microbial communities from Lake Towuti, South Sulawesi, Indonesia - Watercolumn_Towuti2014_140_MG | ecosystem: Environmental > Aquatic > Freshwater > Lake | place... | reverse complement strand
AAGGTAGTCTCAAGGTCAGAAAAAATGATCGATCTGACCATGCGTTTATGGGCCTATTTCGAACAAGGCCTTAATTTCGCCGAATATCAGAAAAAGTTTATGTGTATCTTAGGATAACACTCTCTAATATATTAAGTTAAGTTTACATTTTTTGAGTAAGTTCTTTTGACCTTTCCAAAATCCCACCCGATAATAAAAATAACTCGGGCAGTGGGACCTCTGACCTTTTCCCTTTTTTAAATCCCATTTACTATAGCTGATTTAAAAGCGAATAGCAATTCTATACTATATTGGTATAGTATGGAATTTACTGCCGCTTAATTTTTAACAGATTTAGGGAGAAACCGCCATGTTCAAACAAACGGCCTTATGGAAACGGCCGCTGAACAGGTGGCCTCCGCCTCCGGCCAAGTTTCCTCTGCCAGACAGTCCCTGGCCCAGGGCGCTTCCCAGCAAGCCGCGTCCCTGGAGGAGACCACTTCGTCTTTGGCGCAAATGGCATCCATGGCCCGGGGCAATGCCGAGAATGCCCGGCAGGCGGACCTCCTGATGGGAAACGGCCCGGGTGGTGGATACGGCCGATTCCTCCATGGGGGATCTGACCAGGTCCATGAAAGAGGTGTCCGCGGCCAGTGAAGAGACCGCCAAAATCATCAGGACCATCGATGAGATTGCCTTTCAGACCACCTGTTGGCCCTGAATCGGCGGTGGAGGCGGCCCGGGCCGGAGAGGCGGGGGCCGGTTTCGCGGTGGTGGCCGATGAAGTGCGGAGCCTGGCCATGGGGGCCGCGGAGGCGGCCAAGAATACCGCCGGTCTCCTTGAGGGCACGGTGACCAAGGTTAAAGAGGGGTCCGGCCTGGTGGAAAAGACCGCAGAGGCTTTTAGCCGGATGGCGGACAGCACCGTCAAAGTCAAGAAGCTGGTGGCGGAAATCGCCGCGGCCTCCAATGAACAGGCCCAAGGGGTGGAGCAGATCAATAAGGCCGTGGAGGAAATGAATAATGTCACTCAGCAGGTGGCGGCCCATGCCGAGGAGAGCGCCGGCGCCTCCGAAGAACTCAACGCCCAATCCGGGCAACTGAAAGACGCGGTGCGAGAGCTGGCCGCCTTGGCGGGCGGCCGGGGGAACGGTTTCAACGGCCGGGGGCGTGATCCGGGGCTGCTGCTTCCTTTAGGGAGCGCCAAAGCGCTTCAGGCCGCCAAAGTGGCTCCCAGGGCCGGGGTCCTGGCCTCTAATCGGCCCCAAGGCGTCACCCCGGAGCAGATCATCCCTTTGGAAAGTGAGGACAAGGCCTTCAAGGACTTCTAATGCCAAGTTCGCTTTTCAAGCCACAAACCTGAAGGTGAGCGGCGTTTATCGGCGGTTAATATTTAACCGCCGATAAACGCAGATGAACGCCGTTGTTAAGATTATTAATGTTGAGATTAACTTTATTCACCCCTGCTCCCCATTTCCTGTAGGGGTTTTAAGTATTCCTGTAACCAGCCCGCCGCCAAAAGCCAGCCGTTTCAGCAAGATTGCCTTTCACCCCCAAATTCTTGAAAATATTCTTGTAAAGAATTGATTGCTGTGCTATAAGCAGAGTGCGATCATGTTTTCCGGCTACCGGCTCGTTTAAGGATCCCTAGCCGTGATCCCAATGAAATTGACAACCGGTCTGAGCACCCCAAAAACCCCCGTTCCTCTGAGGAAGTTAACTCCGTTTTCCCCGCGCCCGGTGAACCTCATCCCGGTACGCGCCCCAAGGGTCCCCAGGTTTGAAAACCTGGCGGCCCCTTTGGTATTTAGCGGTTTTTAGCAGACCAAGAAAGAGGGTTAATCTTTTTTAATTTGCCATCCCCCTGAAGGGGGAGCCGAAGCGGGGGGATCAGGAAATCTTCCCCCTTCCCGGAATAATTAACCGCGCCATCACCCATTGCCCCTGAAATCCCGGGGAAGATTATCAAGGAGGCAACGCATGGCTAAGAGCGAGAAGTGGATGAAACAGCATGCCGGTATGATATTATTAATTATTCTTTTCGGTTTGGTACTTTTCGGAGTCGCACTCCCGGAAAGGGCTGCCGGTCAATTTTACGGCGAAGGGGAAGGAACCACTGAATACTGGCTTTCGGACGATGAGGTAATCATCGAGAGTGAGGTAATTACCGAGGAAATTATCATAGGTTTGGAATACACCGAAACCTTGCCATTCGCCAGCGGGCCAAACTACTCTTGGAAAAAATCTTTTGAGGGACCGGGAAACTCTTATGCCACGGCCATGGCAGTGGACAGCCAACGCAACGCGGTCTATGTCACCGGAAGAATACAGAAATCCCCCACCGACTGGGATTACCTCATCATCAAATACCGGGCCTCCACAGGTGATAAACTTTGGCAAGATACTTATGACGGCGGGGTAAACGGCTTTGATGAAGCCAGGGCGATCGCCGTGGACGGACGGGGCAATGTCTATGTCACGGGATATTCGACGGGTTCGACGGATAACAGGACCAGTGCGGACTTCGCCACCATCGCCTATACCCCCGACCCCAACAACCTTGATAAAATGATAAGAAAATGGCCTTATCCCAAGCGCTATAATGGGCCAGGAAATTGGGATGATTTCGGCACGGCAATAGTCGTTGATGATCGAGACCTAAATAATATTTATGTTTATGTAACTGGACAGTCTGAAGGGTTAGGAGGGGGATGGGACTTTCTTACCATAAGGTATAAGGTTTCCGATGGCACCAGCATTGCAAGACGTTACAACAACTCCAATAAGCGCCATGATACCCCCAGCGCCATCGCCAGAGACAGCCAGGGCAATATCTATGTCACCGGATGTGCGTATCTTGGTCCAACCAAAGGCTACGACTACTGTACCATTAAATACAGCGGGGCAAATTTTACCCTGGTCCCGGGGTGGCCCAAAACCTACAACAGCACACCCGTAAAAACAAACGCCCATGATTATGCCGTTGGCCTCGCGGTGGATGCCCAAGATAATATTTATGTTACCGGGTGCTCTCCCTACACCGGGACCGGAAGAGGCTACGACTATCTCACCATCGCCTATAAGTCCGACAATACTTATTTGTGGAGCCCTATCACTAAACGGTACAATGGGCTATCGAATGACCATGCTTTTCCCAAGGCCATCGCCGTAGATGGCAATGGGAATGTCTATATTACTGGGATGTCGTTTAAGATTGGACAAAGCGCTAACTTCACCACTATAAAATATACCCCCGGCAGTACTACGACGACATGGAGCAGTTACGATCCTGGAGATAAAATTTGGGACGAAGCCCTGGCTATCGCCTTAGATGCCCAGGGTAATGTTTATGTCACCGGGTCAATAAGCCGGTCCGAATTAAACTCTGATTACTGTACCCTCAAATATGACGGCGGCCTTAACTTAGTAACTGGTTGGACAAAACCTGACGGGGGCTCGGGATGGGACAGTGCCGCGGCCATGGCTTTGGACGACTCTGGAAACATTTATGTCACCGGATGTTCAACCCAAACCAATCCACCTGTGGCCTGCACAACCATCAAATATAAACCTTGAGGGATATAAGTAGGTCTTTGTAACTATCCAGGCACCAGTATATAAATGCACCCCTGGGATTCCCGGGTTGTTCTTTCCAGGAGATGATACATGAATAAGAATGGAAAATTGGAGAAGAGGCGCCGGGACGTCTGGTTGCTGGTTATTCTTCTCGCATTGGGCCTGGCCTGCCTGGTCCTCCCGGAAGCTGCAGAAAGCCGGACCTCTGACGGCACCTTTGTAGCCACCGAATGGGTCAGGCGCTACAACGGGCCGGCAAACAGCTCGGATTATGCCACGGCCATGGCCTTGGACGGCCAGGGCAATATCTATGTCACCGGGGTTTCATGGTCCGGCACCAGCGCCGACTTTCTCACCATCAAATACAGCCCGGATGGCCGGCGACTCTGGACCAGACGTTACAACAGCCCGGAAGACTACTACGATAAAACCACGGCCATGGCCGTAGATGGCCAGGGAAATGTCTTGGTCACGGGATATTCTGTGAAAAAGTGGGATAGAATGAATCCCTCAAGTACCGTCATCGTTACCGTCAAATACGATACTAACGGCCAATTTCTTTGGGAACGCCGTTATGAAGGCCCGGTAAGCGATCCCTACGATAACCCCAGTGCGATAGCCGTGGACGCTCAGGGTAATGTCTTTGTCTCTGGGGAATCATATGGGGGCGCGACCGGAATGGACTACGCTACCGTCAAGTACAGTTCCGACGGTGAGGAGCTCTGGGTCAGGCGGTACAACGGGCCGGCAAACGGTTATGATGGTGCCACGGCCATGGGCGTGGACGGCCAGGGCAATGTCTACGTCACGGGAGAGTCAGATAATTTCGGGAAGACCCCCGATTTCCTCACGATTAAATACAGCCCTGGAGGTCAGCAGATTTGGGTCCGGCGTTGCAAAGATGCCTTACCCAGGGCTATTTCAGTGGACGGCCAAGGCACTGTCTATATCACCGGAAACTCATGGTCCGCCGGCAACTCCGACTTTCTTACCGTCAAGTACAGCCCCGAAGGCCAAAGGTTATGGGTACGCCGATACAACGGCCCGGCAAACCTGGGTGATGCACCCAGCGCCATCGCGGTGGATGTCCAGGGGAATGTTTTTGTAACCGGAGTTTCATACGGTAATGGTACTGACGATGACTTCGCCACCATCAAATACAGCCCCGAAGGCAGACGGCTTTGGGTCAGGCGCTACAATGGGCCGGCAAACGATTGTGATTCGCCCAAGGCCATGGCCCTGGACGGCCAGGGCAATGTCTATGTCACCGGGTACTCAGTGGGCCTCAACACCAGCTCTGACTATGCCACTATCAAGTACAGCCCCGACGGCCGGCGTCTCTGGGTTAAACGTTATAATGGAGCCGGAAACGATTATGATTCGCCCACGTCCATAGCTGTGGATGGCCAGGGCAACGTCTATGTCACTGGAGAATCAGAAGGTTCTGGGAGCTCCAACGACTACCTTACCATCAAATATACCCAAACCCCTTAAGGAGGAGATCATGAAGCCCCCATCCCTCAGAAGTCTTGACCGCATTTCTCAGCGACGGGCCCCTTTCCCCCGGCGGTGTTTGCTTGTCTATTCCTTTCTGCTGGTTCCATCGGCCCTTTTGCTTTTAGGTCTGGTGACCGGGGCGGGTGGAGAAGAAATCACCGCCGGCAGCGCCACCATCACCATCGATGCCACCGCTCCGCTCCAAGGATATGTCAACCCTTTAGTTTTCGGTCACAACCTCTGGTTTTTTAACAATACCCTGTGGGACCGCGCTACCGACTATCTGAAAACAGAAGAGGTGGATAACCCCGGAGATGCTGATAAATGCACGGTTAAATCCAGAATTGAAAAACTTGCCCCCACCATTTTGCGTTTTCCTGGAGGAAGGAGTTCGGATGAGTACTTCTGGGAAGAAGGCCTCCGAGATGTCCGCACGCCCTATAAGGATGATAATTACGCCATTATTGAGCATTTTAAACTGGTCGCCGCCCTGGGAGCCGAGGCGCTGCTTACCGTCTATTACGGGCTTAACGATCCCATGAATCCCACGGACCTGGAGCAGAGAATAAAAAGGGCCCAGGCCCTGGTGGCCTTTTGCAACGGCAGAACCGACGATACCCGCCTCTTAGACCCGAATCACACCGGCCAGAAGGATCCGGTTTGGGAAACGGTTGCCTACTGGGCCAGGAAGCGTGCAGAACGGGGGTTTCCCAAGCCCTTCGACGTCAGATATTGGCAGGTGGGCAACGAACCTATTGGGCCAGTATCAACGCTGGAACATACGGCGATAATTGTCGTCGCTTTGTGGAGGCTATGAAAGAGGTGGACCCGAAGATCAGGATCGGGGCCGCATTGCATAATTGGCTCAGGGATGGACCTGATAAAGAAGGGCCGGGGGTGGCATGGAATAAAACGGTGATCGATAAGACCCGGGCTGACATTGATTTTCTATCGTATCACCCTTATTACCCGCAAGCCACGAGAAAGCTTGTAAGAGAGGCGAAACCCAGTATTGAAAAGGATAAGGAATATACTAGTGATGTATGGTTCGAGGCCGTAATGGCCGGGGCCAACCAGGCCCTGGCAGACATCCGGGAAATCTGGAGTACCAACAATGTACCCTCGCGTATCGGCTTGGTGTTGTCCGAGTATGGGATCTGGCCCAAAGCCGACACCTATAGCGGTGAGAAGAAAACTCCCCCGGAAGAATGGTCTAACCTGGCCCGGGCCCTGTTTGACGCCGACCTTCTAATGCAACTTATTAAAGAGGCTAAATCATTGAACCTCACCGCGGCGACGTCTTGGAACCTGCACGGCGTCGATGAGGCGGCGGCCATCGGTAATATTTGGGGGGCGGGTAATGATTGGAACACAAGAAGCACCAGGCCCCAATACTATGCCTTGAAAATGCTAAAGGATGCCCTGGCCAGCAAACGGCTGGTGAAAGCCGATGTGACATCTTCTCCCGGCACTTTCCACACGGGACGATTGGCTAATGTGAAAGACCAATGGGTAGACTGCCTGGAGGTCCTGGCGGCCTTTCCCAATACCTCCACCACCTCGAGCCTTATCCTGGTGGTAATCAATCGTTCCATTAATAAGCCTTTCAACGCCACTATTACTTGTCCAGGATTTGGGGCGAACTCCTATAAAACCATTGCCAAGCTTGGACACGACGTTGACTGGACGGCGCATAATGAAGATGTAGAACCTGTGAAACAATCGGAGTCCGATCCCAAAAAAAAGGCGTTGCCCGGGGCCGGTGGTTTCACATTCGAACCCCATTCGCTGACGGTTTTGGAATTCTATGTGGATCCGCCAGAGCCACAATAGATTGAAGCCAGAGATCTGTGGATAGAGTTGAACTTTTTAAAAGAAAATTTCCCACTCAAGAAGACACTCGCCGGGGCAGGGTGAAAACCTGCCGACTTTTCCATAATGCAACCCTGCCCCGGCTTTTTCTTTAGCCCCTTTGTCCCGCCGCCTTTCTCCGTTAGGGGAGAATAAAGCCGCAGAAATGGTGCGTAGAACGCACCCTACCCCTGGTGAGGAAAACGCATCCTAGCTTGCCCCTGAACCCGCAAGGCAGCAATCTCCCCGTCTATTCAGGCAATTTTCATTTCTCAAGTTCCCCCCCGGCATTTTTTTGTTGACATCCATGCAAAAGGCATATGCATAGTCTGCATGCTATGCACAAATTGCATAATGCACAATATGCACAACAATATCGGCAGGATTCGCAGTTCGGACCTGGCAGCCCCGGCGCCCGCCGGGGCTGCTCCAGGGACCCGGGTAAAGGAGATGAATATGGTTCTCGTCAACATCGTGACCTTGGCCAAGGAGATCGGGGTACACCGGAACACCATCCGCAACTGGGTCAAGACCGGCAGGATCAACGCCCGGCCGGGCCCCGGCAAAGGCTTGCTGTTCACGCCGGAGGACTTCCGGGCCATGTGTCGGGAATTCACCTTGAATCCGGAGCAATTCCCGGTCAAGGAATTGGGCCGGCCCCCGGCCGACTTTCCGGTTTCCCTTACCCCCACCCCCAAATCCCTGAAGACAAGGGAGGAACAAGTGTCGGATAAAGTAATCGGATCAGTAATGGTGGTCGGCGGCGGCATCGCCGGGATCCAGGCCTCTCTGGATCTGGCCGGCCAGGGGTATTACGTCTATCTGGTGGAAAAGAGCGCGGGCATCGGCGGCAAGATGTCCCAGTTGGACAAGACCTATCCCACCAACGACTGCTCCATGTGAATTATCTCGCCCAAGCTGGTTGAGTGCGGTCGGCACTTAAACATCGAGCTTCTTACTCGCTCCGAAGTTTCCAACATCACCGGAAAAAAAGGCAACTTCACGGTCACCGTGGCGCAACAGCCCCGCTTTGTGGACATGGACAAGTGCATCGCCTGCGGGCTCTGCGCCCAGAAGTGCCCGAAAAAGGCGGATGATCCCTACAACGTGGGGATCAGCAAACAGAAGGCCATCTATCTGCAATACAGCCAGACCGTGCCCTTGAAGTACGCCATCGACCCCGGAGCCTGCCTCTATTTCTCCAAGGGCAAATGCCAGGCCTGCGTCAAGTTCTGTCCCACCGGGGCCATCAATTTCCAGGATAAGGGGGAGACCCGGGCCATCCAGGTGGGCTCCGCACCGGGAACTGGAAAAGTCCGTGCAGTTGAAAGCATAGGAGGTATCCCTTGCCAGTCAAGGTCGCTTCGGAATGGTTGAATTCGTGTTCAGGATGCGAAATAGCCATCCTGAACCTGGGCGAGACGCTGCTGACGGTCTTGCCCCAACTGGAATTTGTGCACATCCCCGTGCTCATGGACCACAAGTATTTCGGGCAAAAGGGGGATGGCGACATCCACCACCTGGACATCCCGGAGGCGGTGGTGGGCCTCATCAGCGGCGGCATCCGCAACCGGGAGCATCTGGAAGTGGCCGAAGCCATGCGCAAAAGCTGCCAGGTGGTGATTGCCCTGGGCACCTGCGCCACCCACGGCGGCATCCCGTCTCTCATCAACGGCTTTAAAGACGAGGACCTCTTCGAGCGCTATTACCGGGGCAGCGAGACCACGGACCCCCACGCCAACCCTAACGATCCGGCGCTGCCGCCCTTGCTGGACCGCACCTATGCCCTGGACGAAAAGATCAAGGTGGACCTTTATCTCCCGGGGTGCCCGCCGCACCCGGATCAGATCGCCGAAGCCATCGTCGCCCTGCTGGAGGGCCGGGCCCCGAATCTGCCCACCAAGAGCGTCTGCGACACCTGCCCCACCATCCGGGAGGGCAAAGGGAAGGTGAAAAAGGTGCGGCGCTTCACGGAAAACGCCCATTTCGAGCCGGGCCGGCCCCTCAAGGAAATGCACTGCCTCCTGGAACAAGGCTACGTCTGCATGGGTCCGGTGACCCGGGCCGGCTGCGCCGGGGCCGACGGCGACGCGCCCCGCTGCCTCATCGCCCGGGTGCCCTGCCGGGGCTGCTTCGGGCCGGTGCAGCACGACGGCAACCAGCTTTTGGATATGCTCAACGCCCTGGCCAGCAACGGCATCGACTGCGCCTCGGTGACCGACGCCGCGTCGCTGCTGCGCTTTTCCGGAGGCCCACGGCCTGGTGCGGGTAAAGTGAGCTATGAGCAGTAAGCAGTGAGCAGTTATTCCAGGCCAGAATCCTGTTGATAATTCTCCTGACTTGGAACCTGGAACCTGGAACTTGGAACTTAAAGTGGTGGGGCGGGCGTCCTTTCCCGCCGCCTCAATGGCTTAAAAGGAAAAACTGATGGAACAGAAAACAATCGAGACCGCCGCGGACCAGGCCTTTGCACATGGGGCCTGCTCCAAGAAGAAGGTCATCAACATCCAGCCCATCACCCGCATCGAGGGGCATGCCCGCATCGCCATCCAGTTGGACAACGAGGGCAACGTGGCCGACACCCGGTTGAACGTCATGGCCCTGCGGGGGTTTGAAAAATTCATCGAGGGCCGTCCCGGGGAAGAGGTGCCCCGCATCGTCAACCGCATCTGCGGCATCTGCCCCTGGATGCACCACACCGCCTCCAATAAGGCGGTGGACGGTTGTTTCAAAGCTGAAGTGCCGCCCGCAGGCACAAAATTGCGGGAGCTGATGCAGGTCATGGCCCAGATCAACGACAAGATCCTGCACTTCTTCTTCCTGGCCGCGCCTGACTTCGTCCTGGGCGCAGGCGCCGATTACGCCGTGCGCAACGTCTTAGGGATAGTTCAGGCCGCGCCGGAGCTGGCCACCCAGGTGGTGAAGATGCGCCAGGCCGGGCAGATGATGATCGAAAAGTTCGCGGGCAAGGTCATCCATCCAGTGGTGGTGGTGCCCGGCGGCTTCGCCAAGTCCATGACCGAGGCCGAGCGCCAGGAGCTTTTGGAAAAGAGCAAAGGGCAGTTGGAATTCGCCCGCTTCTGCATCGATTTCGCCAAGAAGAACATCTTCTACAAGCTGGACCCGGACACCGTGGGCTTAGGCCAGATCACCACGGGATTCTTGGGCACGGTGAAGCCGGAGGACGGCTCGCTGACCCTGTTCGACGGGGTGCTGCGACTCATGAAGCCCGACGGCTCCTACCAGGAGTTCACCTACGTGCAATACGCCGACTTCCTGGGCGAGCACGTGGAAGACTGGTCCTACTCCAAGATGCCCTACGCCCGGGCCTGGGGCGAAGGCTTTGACATGAACCTGAAAGAGCCCAAGGGCATCTACCGGGTCAACACCCTGGCCCGGCTGAACGTCTGCGACCAGATCAACACCCCCCTGGCCCAGGCCGAACTGGAGGAATTCCGGGGCCTCTTCGGGCGGCCGGCCCAATCCACCATGCTCTACCACTGGGCCCGGTTGATCGAGTTGGTCTACGCCTGCGAGCGGGTGTTGGAACTGCTGGATGACCCGGAAATCACCGATACCAGGGTGCGGGGGGAGGTCGTTCCCCAGGCCGGCCGGGGCGTGGGTTGTGTCGAGGCGCCCCGGGGCACCTTGATTCATGATTACTCCACGGACGATAACGGTCTCATTTCCCGGGCCAATATCATCGTCGGCACCACCCACAACGTGGCGCCCATGAACATGAGCATCCGGGCCGTGGCCGACAGCGTCATTAAGCAGGGGATGGTGAGCGAGGAGGCCCTGAACAAGGTGGAGATGGCGGTACGCGCCTACGACCCGTGACTGAGCTGCGCCACTCACCGCCTGGATGGCGGCCGCACCGTGGAAATCGAGGTCTACGACGCCGCAGGGGTTTTGCTGACCCAAGCCCGATAAAGCAATAGTTGCGACGGAACGCTTAAAAAAAATCAGGGGTGGCCGGAGGTTTTTTCGGGCCGCCCCCCTTTTTGCCGACGGCGCATGAGCACAAAGGCCGGACTTGAACCGATTATCACTTGCTTTTATTTTAAAAATAGATAGAATGATATCTATACAAAATATCTTATATAATTATACAAATCGGCGAACAGGATTTCCCTAGGAAACATCTGGGAATTTTCTAGATAGAAGGATCATTTTCAAGACAAAACGGGCATTAAGGAACTTGTAACTGATGCTGGCAAAACGCCTGGAAGAGCTGCGCCTGCGGTGGGGGCTAAAAAAGAAGGACATGGCCCGGAAATTGGGCATTTCCATCCCATATCTTTCCGAAATCGTGACCGGAAAAAAGACCGGGATGCGAAAAATTGTTGACTTCGCGGAGCGCTTGGAAGTATCTGTAGAATGGCTCACCGGAGATCAAGTCTTGGCCCCGGTGGTGGGTGAAGTGACCGCGGGAGGCCCTTTCCGTTTGCGGGAGAATTCCTTTCTCGAATTTTTTGATATTACCAATCTCCCGGGCATCACCAGGCAAACGGGCCTGCGCTGCTATGCCTTACGGGTTCGAGGCAATTCCCTGGTCCCTTTCCATAAAGATGGGGATATCTTGATTGTCGAGAAGCAAAGCCGGGAAAAAATCCATCATGGCGATATGGTGATTTGCCATCGAGAGGAGGGAAGCTACGTCAGGTCTTACGACTTAACGAATTGCCTTCCCAGCCTCCGGCCCCTGGATCTCACACGCTACCAGGAATCCGAACCGGTGACCGAATCCACCGAGATAGATAAAATCGTCTTCATCATCTCTTCCTGAAAAATCTTATCAGCGGCTCTTTTCCAGGGCCAGGGCCAGGTGGGCGGCCACCAGGCTGTTGCCCACCTTATTGAGGTGGCCGTCGCTGGTGGAATGATAGATCTTCTGGCCTTGGAGAACGGCATTCTCCAGGAGGGGGAAGAGGTCGACGACCTGGAGTCCGGCTGCGGTCGCGGCGCCGGTGAGCCACCTGGTGAGCCCCTTTTCATAATATACCGAGCAGGTGAATTCATTGGGAAGGGAGATTCCCTTGCTTTTCAGGCAATTATAATAAACTGCTTCTTTAGTGGGCATGAAGACCAGCAGCGGATCTTCCTTGGGATACTTCTCGGCCATCAGCCCGATAATCCTGCGGGTAATCAACGCCCCCTGGCGCACCCGCGGGTCTCCCAGGTCCACCCTTCTTAAGTTGGTGCCGGGAGTAAAGATGGTGTCGACTTCCGGACAGGCGAAAGCCCCCGGATGCTGGAGATGCTGTTCCCGTTCAAATAATTTCTGGATCAAAGGTTTGGTGATGCCGGCATATTGGAGAGCATAAAAAGCCGAATTCAACCGCAGATAGGAATGCACCCGAAAGAGAAAAGAACCGCTCTCTTTGAGTCGCAAAGTGATTATTTCTGGAGCATAAAACAGGTCCACTTCCACCGCCGGTTTACAGGGCAGGTTGCATGGGGAAATGGATGCCAACTGTTTTTCCAGCCCCAGGCCTGACGCCAGCCATTTCCAATAATCATGCCGCTCCACCATATAGTAGGCGTCCAGGAGATCATTGCCCAGGTAAAAGGTGATGATGATCTTTCGGGGGTGAAGCTCCATGGCCCGGTTGATCAGGTAGTAATACTGCACCGGTCCGTACCCCCCCATGGCCATGTTGTATACCCGTTGGTTGATGGTGCGGGCCAATTGCTGGGGGAAGGCCGATTTCCGGGGGACGCCGTCCCCGTAGGTAAAGGAGTCGCCGATGCACACCACCGGGAAATCGCCGCTGGCATTTTTATTTCTGAAGCCCCGGGAGTCATGGCCGGATTCATTGGGATTGATGCGATGGCCCAGGATATCATCGACGGCGGGATGGGCCGGATGGATATCGGCAGGGGTGTAGATTATCCTGGCCAGGCCCTCACACAGCAGCAGCGAGGCCAGAATGGACCCCGCGATCAATAATAGATTCGGCCCTTTATTCTTCCAGATAGTCATGGCCATGAGTGAGACTTGGTAAAAAATTTAGGGGAATTAGCTGATTAATCCCTTTAATTAAGAAATTCTAGTAAGCTTCCCTCTGCCGCCGCGTCACCCTTCCCTCAGTTGGGATTGGCCATCAGGCGTTCCAGGCGATCGCTGATGATTTCCGCCACTCTTTTGCAGCCCGTATCATTAAGATGCACCATGTCGTAAATAAACTCTTTCTCCTGGGGGACCTCCCGGGCCAGGTCGATGACCATGACGCCGTTTTCCCGGGCCTGGCTGCGAATGGCATCATTCATGGCGTCGAACAGATTTTTGAATTCTTCATAGCTCAGATCGGAACTCAGACGGCGGAATTCTTTGAGGGTTATGGCGTCAGGGACTTTCTTCAGTCTATTTTGCATGGTCATTAAGACTGGAATAATCTTCTGAGTCCGGCAGATCTCCATAAATAATTGCAGATTTTTCCGAAAATCACTAATAGTCTTTTCCTTATCGGCGGTGATTTTAGCTCCCCGGATGTGGGCGAATTCATCACCAAATTCCATTATATTCAAATATCTGGGAATATCCACCAGTTGCGACCCGGCCTGATAGAGATTGGGGAATAGTTTCCTCCCAAACATCCGGGCCAGCCGCAATACGCCGTAATTCTCGGTAACGATTATTTCTTTATGAGGATTATTATTGTAATAGGTTTTTTCGTATAGCAAAATTACCAGGTCGTTAATGTTGTGCATCATTACCACAATAGATGGTTTCAGGGGAATAACCTTCGACAACAAAATAAATAGAGAATGCATGGAATTATTACCGCCGTGTCCTCCGTTGTAAGAGTTGATCTTTAATCCCGATTTCTTTTCCAGGAGGCATCCCGCTAAATAGGGAAACCGGTTTTCCTCTTCCACAAAAATGCATTCCACGGCCGACCCGCCCAAAAAAACCAGGGATTTGTCCGGATTAACGTATTTCTCGGAAGGAACCACAAAGCCGTTTTTATCAATCCGATACCTGTATCTTTTGTCTTTCAACGTGTCGCTGATCTCCAGATCTTCTTTGGTGGGCCGCAGATAACTTGAAAGGAGAGGAGGACGTTCCCTTAAGGTAATGTGGCGGGTGAAGTATACGGCATTAACCCCGTTGTGGCGGTTGATCAGCCCCATAACTTTTTCGGCGCCGAACATCAGGGAAAGAAGAGCAATGACTATTATGAATGCGATGGTCTTTTTTTGATTTCTTTCAAACCAGGATTTCTTTTGGATATTAGTCAGTTCCATAAACCGGCCCATATAACTCGCTGGAAAGGTGGGGGCAATCCTGAGCCGATTATACAACAGAAATTATGGCAAAATCATTATTTCCTGCAGACTCCCGGGAGAATTGCCGCGAGTCGGGGAACGAGGGCCCCATCCCCCTGCCTTTGGGGACAGGAGGATGGGGATAGAGGGGAGTAGTGGGAAGAAAGGGAAGTAGATTCGCTATTGCCAGTGAATGCACCTATGTTTCCAATCCCAGCCATGTCTCCAGTCCCGGCCGCCGGTGACGGCGCCGAAACGGAGGTTGGCTTTCGGCCGAAAAAACCTTGCCTGCAATTCCATGCCGTCGGTGATAGCGCCGAAGTAGAAGTTATCGGCCAAGAGGGTGACGTCTGCGCCCTCATCGGTAAAGATATAGATCACGACCTGATCAACCTGCCCGGAAGACGGATGATAGAGAAATGCGGGCATGCCGCAAGTGTACCACCAGAAGCCCCCGATCCATTGCCAGCCGATCCAGTTGCCGCTGGCGTCGAATTCATCGATACAGATCTCGACGCCGCCGTTGGCTCCCTCGGTGGCCACTTGGGCGAAAAATGACAACAGATAGTCGCTATCTTTATCCGGCAAATTAATCAGATCCGGGTTGGCCATATTCTTTTCGGAACTTCCTGTGATTTTCAGGAGTTTTCCATCGGAAAAGGCGCGCTTGACGGCCACCGGTTCCAGCGTTACCTGGGTCTCATTATTGCGGCTCCAGTTCTGCGCCCAACCCCCTGCGCCTATCTCCAGCTTGGAGTTTTTAATCAGATTGGGGCCCAGGACGGCCTGCCGCCCGGCCAGGGCCTGGTTGATGGTCGGCGCGGGAATCCGGTTGGCCGAGACGTAGGCCACGATCTTTTCCAGGTCTCCCGCATTGTACTGGTAATCACCCGGGGTGCCGGCCACGATCTCGTGAATCATCAATACCAGCCACATCTTCTTTTGCACCGCTTCCTCGATCCAGGCAATGGCCTCCTCCGGAGTGGTGGTGGAGGTCAACTCCTTGCACAGGATGGTGTAGCGGTTTAGGTCGATGCCGTTAACAGCGTCCCCGCCGATGCGGCTGTTTTCATAATACCGGGTGGTGTAATCGAGCACCCGGGCATCGTATTGGGCATAAGGGAACACCAAGGTCTTGGCGTCGATGCCGTTTTTACCCAATAATTTCTTGGACTGCCCCAGTTCATACTCCAGTTCCGCGTCGGATAGGGAGGTTAAGCGGGGATGCCACATGGTATGGCTGGCGATCTCCCAGCCGGCCCGGTGGAAATCCTTGATCTGCGGCCAGGTCATGATCCAGTATTCCTGGTTTTCAACGGCTCCCACTATGGGGGCCAGAGTGCCCGCCACCCGGTATTTCCTAAAAACCGGCAGGCCGTTCTCGTGCACATTCTTGTTGGCGTCATCGATGCTGAAGGTCACCATGCCCCCCCAGGAAGGCAGTTGCCACTGGGGCCAGAGGGTCGGCTTGAACATCTGAGCCGGCGCGGCAACCGGGGAGAAAAATGTAGTAGTCAGCAGAATTAACAGAAATCTCGCCAGCATTGCTTTTCTCCTCCACTCCCGAAGTAAATTCAACCGGATTTTAAGTTTATTAAAGTTCGCAATAAAAAAAGCCGGGTTGCTTAGGCAACCCGGCTGTCTCTCCCTTCATAAACAGAGACCCGTGGCTTTCCGCCTCCGCCTCGCGACGGATTTGGCTTTATCTGGGCACCAAAGATAAGGAAATAAATAGAACTTGGCAATAAATAGACACTAAAAGTTGCTAAAGGTTGCTAAAACCCGTTTTGAAAGTATTTCGAGCGAAATACAGAAGGAAAAAGAATCAAAAAATTCCTTATTTCCGGAGCCTTTTGCAAAAGTCTTTACTCCGCGTATCTTTTCTCTGCGCTCTCCGCGTCTCTGCGGTGAATTCTGCCTGTTTTTCACCGCAGAGACGCAGAGGACGCAGAGAATGCACAGAGAGAATTAGGATCAACCAGGCATTTTGCAAAAGCCTCTCCGGGTATGGAAAAAGAGTGCCTTTTGCAGAGGTCACAAGTTATTATAACATTTTCGCAGGACTAGGAAACCGGTCTACGGTGTACTTGCCGATAATTTTCTAATTTTAAAACCGAAAACCGAAAACCGGCCTTAAAAGGTCTCTTGGAATTTGTCCAGCTCGGAGGTGGGGATCAGGATTTTGCAGCCTACCTTGACTTGTTTAAATTTGATGCGGTTCTCCGCGGTCCAGCGCCAGACCGTAAACCAGTGGACCCCGATGGCGTCGGCAAATTCTTTGATGGTCAAAAAACTCTTCTTGGAGAGCGCCTCGTTCCGTTTCCGGATGGCCGTCCTGAACTCTTCGATTTCAAAATTGCCCTCGCTCTGCAGTTTCTGGATCGATTTATAGAACTGCAGGCCCACCTGGTAGCGCTTGGAGACGGGTACCTGCCCCGACCAGACCACCTTGCCGGCAAGCTGAATTTTTGCCTCCTCTTTCCCACCGGGTAAAGAAAAGCTGAAACTGAGGTCGCTTGCGGCATTCAGAGGTAGCAACGACTCGATCTTGGCCCCCCAGGCGCTGATGTCCAGCATGATCGCGTCGCTCACCGGCTGATTATTGACTTCCGTCACCTTCAGGAAGACGTCATAGCGATCGCTTTGCCGCCGTTCTTTGAACTCTTCCGCCTGTTCCAAGCCTTTGTAAGAAGGCCAGGCATTGAGCGTGGCTTCAAACTCTTCCGCAGTGAATCCAAACCCCTCCTTCCGCAGAAATGCCACCCTCTCCTTATCCGTCGCGCAAGTCTGGGCGTTTTTGAAAAACTGCGGGTCTTCCTGAATCAGGCGCAGGAACTCAAAGGCATCTCTCATAGGTGATAACCGGGCCGGGCAGCCAAGGTGCGGCCCGTCGAGCCGCGGCCCCCAAGGACTGTGGTCCAATCCAGCCAGCGGCAAGGTTATTTTTTCCTGCCGGATATTTTAAGGCCTTATGCATCTTATGGCAATCATTAAAAATTATTCTTTTGGTCTTGAAAAAGCTTTTTTACAACACCTTAATCTTTTGGAAAATAATAACGGCGCCGGACGCGGCTTTCAGGTAATTAGCCACCGCAGGCCCCTTACCGATACCAAAGACCGTTTGCCGTTTCACGTTTTCCGTTTAAGGCTCGGTCTTATCTTTAGCTGACTGCTGCAGGCTGACAGCCGTTGGGTACCTGAAATTTCTCCTCTTGGGGACAATGCGGATTATCCCTTTTCCCTCCCCAGGGGGCAGGCTGTCTCAAAGATTGACATCCGCCGGCGGTTATGGCATCCTGCAACCAGTTATTCTTTAAGCGGGAGGCCCAGCCTTGAGGCCGTGTTCCCCGACTAGTTTTAAGCCCGAGTGGCCCGGCAGCCTTGACCGGGAGACCCACCGGGCTTTTTCGCGGCCGCTCCCGTTAACCTCTTTCCGCCTCAGCCCCCAGAGTGCCAAGATAACTTGTTATAGTTATTAGATATATTTTGCTTGATCGCAAAACGGAAAACGCAAAACGCAAAACGGTCTTCAAAGGGGGGGGTATGCGGACTGTAGCCATCGCCAATCAGAAAGGGGGGAGCGGCAAGACCACCACCAGCGTCAATCTGGCCGCGGCCCTGGGAGAAAGTAAACGCCGGGTTCTCCTCCTGGACCTGGACCCCCAGCATTCCGCCACCGCCTGGTACGGCGTCAACAACGCCGGCAAGGGGGTGCTGGGCTTGTTTGTGGAGGGCGGAGAACTGGTGGATTTTGTGCAGGGCACCGATGCTCCCGGGGTGGACCTGATCCCGTCCTCCGCCTGGCTGGTGGGGGTGGAGAAGATCCTGGCCGGGGAAGTGGGCGCGGAGACCATTCTCCGCCGCCACCTGGCGGGCCTGCCCCGGGACCGTTGGGATTATGTGCTAATGGATTGCCCTCCCACCCTGGGGGTTTTGACCGTCAACGCCCTGGCCGCGGCCAAAGAATTGCTGGTGCCGGTGGAGGCCCACGTCATGGCCCTGAGCGGCCTGGCCCAGCTTCTCCATACCGTGGAGGTGGTGCAAAAACGTCTCAATCCGGAACTGCACGTCTCCGGCATTCTGGCCTGCCGGGTGGACGGCCGCACCCGCCATGCCCGGGAGGTGGTGGATCGCCTCCGGGAGCGGTCCGGAAGCCTGGTATATCAAACCGTGATTCGGGAGAACATCCGCCTGGCCGAATGCCCCTCCTTCGGCCAGCCCATCACCCAATACGATCCCCGGAGCGCCGGGGCTGCGGATTACCGGGCCCTGGCCGCGGAGGTGATCCGGCAAGAAGGGAGGCAATAAGCATGGCAAAGCGCCCCACCATCGGCGTGAACCCCCTGGACGCGGTAGTGACCGAGACCCCTTTGGACGCGGTGGTCCCCCCGGGCGGCCCCCAGGTCAAACCCCCGGAGGAGCCTGCCCCGGAAGCCCAGAAACGCCTGGCTGTGCTCGAAGCGGAGGTTAAGGTTTTGCAAGGGGAAATCTCCCTGCTCCGGGCCAAGTTGCTGGAGATGGAAGTGCGGCTGCCCCCGCCGGAACCCAGATGGGTGGTCCGGCTCCGGGAGAAACTGGCCGGGAGATGATCCTCACCAGCCGACTCATGCCCGCTTCCCTGGAAAAGCCGTTGGGGGGATAAAACCCAAGAGCCCAGAAATGAAAAAGGGGAGAAGGATTGAGGATATGAGACCTCTGCAAAAGTCACTCTTTTGTCATTCAGACTCATCTTCGACAGTTGGAAATGGTTTTTAAGCATTTTTTGGGCATAACTTATTGAAATTATTAGGTGGCACATTTTGGAAATTTGAAAATGTAGTGCCAACCTAATTCATGTTA
>Ga0233425_10005810_pt1 | contig 19016 bp, 11 predicted proteins | sample Watercolumn_Towu_2_FD_181712 | JGI IMG/M metagenome (GOLD analysis project Ga0233425, IMG submission 181712) | Freshwater microbial communities from Lake Towuti, South Sulawesi, Indonesia - Watercolumn_Towuti2014_140_MG | ecosystem: Environmental > Aquatic > Freshwater > Lake | place... | reverse complement strand
CCTGAAGGCCTTCATGAACGATTCCCGCGTCCAGTGCATTATGCACTGCCTGTTTGCCCATGCGTAATTGGCTGCTGCACGCATTGCAGAAAGATATTCCTGTGCCTCGGGGCTGCTGAAAGGTGCACAGGCAAGCTCCCTGTCATACAGTTCTATGTTGTACTTTCCTGCGGCCCTCTCCATCACCTCGAGAAAGTCCGTGCATACCTGATGGCCGAATCCACGCGAGCCCGTATGGATCATCACGGTCACCTGTCCTTCAAAAAGTCCGAGAATGTTGGCCGCTGTCTCGTCGAATATCTCATCCACATACTGTATCTCGAGAAAGTGGTTGCCTGAGCCCAGAGTGCCCTGCTGGGTCCTTCCGCGCTCATAGGCCTTTCTGCTTATTATGGAAGGGTCTGCCCCCTCGATGCAGCCGTGCGACTCTGTCCTTGCAAGGTCTGATGCTTCTCCGAAGCCGTTCTCTACTGCCCATATTGCGCCCTTCCTCAGTATCTGTTTCTCATCGTCAGGGCCGAGCCTTATCTTGCCCTTTGAGCCCACCCCTGATGGTATCTCCCTGTAGAACATATCCACAAGTTCTTTTATCTTCGGCTGGACATCATGCTTCATAAGGCTGCTCTTCATCAGGCGCACGCCGCAGTTGATGTCGTAGCCCACTCCTCCGGGCGATATTATGCCCTCCTTCAGGTCAAAGGCCGCCACTCCTCCTATGCTGAAGCCGTAGCCGTTATGTATGTCTGGCATTGCAAGAGATGCCTTAACAATGCCGGGAAGGGTGGCAACATTTGCTACCTGCTCAATCGCGGCAGTTTCGAGGTCGCGTTCGAGCACCTCGTCTGCGTAAATGATGCCCTTTACCCTCATGCCTTTTTTGTAGGACATGGGAACTTCGAGCCTCGAACCATCGATCCTTTTCAGTCTGCTAAGCGACATGGATTCTCCTTTTCCCGAAAGCTAACTGCATATAAGTATATCGCAAATCAATACAGGAAACCCCAGCCGGAGTCATGTTTCTGTCAACACTGAACATATAGATGTGATTATAGACTTGCCGCATCAGCGGAACTTGACGTTGACGGCCCCGGATTTAACTGCTATAAGTGAGACATACATACACGGTCCAGACAAAGCCAACCACTTCGCGAGGAGGGGACGGAAAGTCATGCTGGGCGACTCTCCGTGAACTGCAATTTTACGCTGCTGTGTTGCCTTGTGCAGCGCATATTGCAGGCTGTCATGGGAATAACAGCTGGGGTATCCAGTTCAAACTCTCTGTGGTTGAAGTGCCATTTCACGGATGAATAAAAACGCTCCTATAACCAAGATAACGCGGCCGTTAGTAAAAGGGATTCTTCCCCGTAAGAGGCTGTACCGCATGCTGGACAGTGAACGGGACAAACCGGTAATCTGGGTGACAGGACCTGCCGGCTCTGGCAAAACAACGCTGATCACAAGCTATCTCGATGCACGCAAACTTCCCTGCCTCTGGTATAACGTTGACGCAAGGGACGGAGACGTAGCCACTTTCTTCTACTATATGGGGCTGGCCGCAAAGAAGGCTGCTCCCAGGAAACGGAAACCGCTTCCACTCCTCACCCCCGAATATCTGCCCGGCCTCCCCACCTTCACGCTGCGCTATTTCGAGGAGCTTTACAGCAGTCTCAAGCCCCCTTTCTCGATCGTATTCGACAATTACCAGGACGCCCCCCTTGAATCCAACCTGCATGAAGTGGTCCGCGGCGGGCTTGACATTGCGCCTAAAGGCATCAAAATCTTTCTGCTCAGCCGAAGTGGGCCTCCCGCGGTGATGTCGTGCCTCCGGGCAGAGGAGAAGATGAAGGTCCTCGATTGGGATGATATCAGGTTCACACTTGAGGAATCCGGTGAGCTGCTCAGGTTAAAGGGGGAGAGGAAGATACCTGTCGCTGCGCTGAAGATGCTGCACAAACAGGTGGACGGCTGGGCCGCCGGACTTGTGCTCATGATGGAGACACTTAAGAAGCAGGAGGATGAGTCGCCGTCAGCTGTCACACATACGCCACAGGAGGTCTTTGATTACTTTGCCGGAGAGTTGTTCAACAAGACGGATGACGAAAAAAAGACCTTCCTGCTGAAGAGTTCGTTCCTGCCGAACATGACCATGCCGATGACGGAACAACTCACTGGCGCCGGCAATGCAGACCGCATCCTTTCCGGGCTGAAGCAGAGCAATTTCTTTACCACCGCTTCCAGTGGAGGAGTATATCAATATCATCCATTGTTTCGCGCCTTCCTGCAGTTTCAGGCCAGGCAAAGGTTTTCAAAGGAAGAGGTCAGATCGATCTTATTAGAGGCCGCAGCCATTCTCAAGAAAAATGGCCACGCAGAGGACGCAGCCGGCTCTCTGATGGAGGCCGGGGAGTGGAATGAGCTTGTGTGTCTGATCCTGGAACAGGCGCCGCAACTGACGGGGCAGGGGCGGTACCGCATGCTTGAGGCATGGCTTGCGGGCCTGCCGGCAGACCTTCTCAACAGCGTCTCCTGGCTCTGCTTCTGGCTGGGAATCTGCCGCATGCCCTTCGATCCTTCCGATAGCCGCAGCCGACTTGAAGCGGCCTTCGGGTTGTTCAAGTCAGAAAAGAACCCAGCAGGTCTTTTTCTGTCCTGCTCGGCAATAATTGATACTTTTATATTTGAGTTAGCCGTTTTTTCACCTATGGGCAGATGGATCAAGGAGATGGATGACCTTCTGAAACAGCATAAGGAGCTGCCGTCAAAAGAAATAGAACTGCGGGTGACGTTCTCGATGTTTTGCGCCTTGATGTTTAACCAGCCCTATCGCGACGATCTGCCGCAATGGGAGGGGCGATTAAATGAGCTTATGCATAATTGCCGGGACGTCAATCAACGGATGCTGCTCGGCAGCTGGCTTGTCTTGTATGGTTCGTGGATCGGAGATTATACTAAGTATCAATCTATTCTGCTTCAACTGGCTCCCTTGATCAGCCGGCATGAAATAACACCCACGACCAAAATCCTGTGGCACATGACAGAGGCAATCTATCAATGGGGCACAGCCGATTTTGATAAATGTGAGCAAAGCATCGCCAAAGGGATTGAGACCGGAAACGCCACAGGCGTTCATGTTTTTGACGCGATGTTATATTCGCAGGGAATATACGGCGCCCTTATCTCAGGCAATATCGAGGCCTCCGCGGAATATTTGAAGAAAATGACGCTGACCACGGACCTTGCGAAGCCCTGGCTTTCAGGCCATCATAATTACCATAGGGCCTGGGACGCCTTTTCCCGGGGCGAGCTTGCCGTTTCGCTCGCCTGTTCCCGAACAGCCCATGCGGCGCAAGCGGATACCGGCTGGTACTTTTCCAGGGGATTGACAGCCGCTCTATTGGCACAGGTACTGTTCGAGACAGGCGACCATGCCGGGGCTGCCCGATATCTTGCCGAGGAGAAGGAAATCGGCGCGTCGATGAAGAGCCTGTTTCTTGAATTCAACAGTCTGATGCTTGAAGCCTATTTTTCTTTCGCTTCAAAAACAACAGAGGCTAAAGCCATAGGACTCACTGTATTGAAAAGGGCCATGGAACTCGGCGGTAAAGCTAACCTGATGAACCTTCAGGGCCTGAAGCGTTCAACGTCGGCTTTCCTCTGCGTGAAGGCCATGGAGGCAGGCATCGAGATGGAATATGTCAGAAGACTTATCTCCGCACATCGGCTGATGCCGGAGGAGCCTCCCCTTCATATCGAAAACTGGCCCTGGCCGCTAAAGGTCTATGCCTTCGGACGGTTCGAGATATTCAAAGACGGCAGCCGGCTCCTGTTTTCAGGAAAGATCCAGAGGAAACCGCTCGACATGCTGAAGCTGCTGATCGCTCATGGAGGAAAGGATCTGCGTGACGAACTGATCACGGAGGCGCTCTGGCCCGAGGCTGATGGCGATGCTGCATACCAGTCCTATGAAACCACGTTATACCGTTTGAGAAGAATGATCGGCGTTGATAATGCAATCCTCAGGCAGGAGGGGTGCCTCACCCTTGATCCCAGATACTGGTGGACGGATGCATGGGCGTTTGAGTGGATGCTTGAAACAAACCACTGCGAGAAGGCCCTTGCGCTTTACCGCGGCCGGTTTCTTGACGGTGACGGCGAAAAGCAGTGGCTTGTCCCTATGCGGGAACGTCTGCGAAGCAAATTCCTGCGCGCGACGACAGGCATGGGGGAGACATATGAACAGTCAGAACAGTGGGACAAGGCCCTGGAGTGTTATCGGAAGGCCCTTGAGGCAGACAGCCTTGCAGAGGAGTTTTATCAGCGGCTCATGACCTGTTATCAGCGCCTCGGGCGCAGGGCCGAAGCCCTGGCTGTTTATAACCGCTGCCGCGATGTCCTGTCGAAAGTCCTCGGGATCGGGCCCTCTCATAAAACAGAAGAGCTGTATCTGGCGATAAGAAATAAGTGAGTGCCAATAACTCTTCTTGCACAAAGTCTCAAATGCACACTTTCAAGCTGACACTTACCACCCCGGCCTTTGGCCACCCATCCTAAAATAGGCGGGCAGCGAATGCCAAGACCAAACAGCTCCCCTCCTTGGTTAAGGAGGGGCAGGGGTGGTTTGTCAGTATATTGCCCTGAAATTATAATTTGACGTTATACGTCTGCTATCTGTACGTTCCCTTTCGGTACTATCCAATTATGGACAACAAACCCGTATTCAGCCATAACGTGCAGGCGCACGCCGGGATCGGAATATGGACTATTACATAGTTCGCATCTACAGGCAGGAAAAGAACAACCCCCGCAAGCTTGTCGGCGTAGTCGAGGAGGTGAATGCGGCCGCAGAGGCGGATAAAAAGGCGTTTACCAGCATGGAGGAGTTGTGGAGGCTGTTAAATCAGGCCGGAGACGTACAAGAAAAGGGGAGGGGCGCCGCTTCGCGGCGGAAATGAACTCAGTAAAAGGAGGAGCAAAATGAAGAGCATTAAAGAAGTAGCGGGTGTATTGTTGGTGGTTGCATTACTTGTTGTGGGGTCAGGGTAAAGGAGAAAAATATGAAAAGAATAAGAGAGATTTATCTGGTAGCGATGGCAATGGTTATGATGGTAACCACGGCATGGGCAGTTCCGGTGGATGAGAAGCTCTACTTTTCAAAGGCAACAACACTTACCGCAGGGACTCACTTATTGAGGTTCAGTCTATGGGACAAGGCCTCCGGAGGCACAGCAATACCTGACATGGTATGGTGGGAAATCAAGAATATGACTCTGACATCCGGAGCTGTTTCGACATATCTTGGCAATGTTGCCCTGCCTGCCAACAGATCAGGACTTATAGGGGATCTTGATTTTTCCGTCCAGTACTGGGTCCAGATTGATGAAGTGTCAGGGACTCCGCCGGCATATACTTTTACGTCGGTCGGGACGAGAACAAAGCTTAATATTGTCCCCTATGCGATGCATTCCATAACATCAGAGACCGCGGCAGCAGGGGGGTCGGTCAATTCAGTTATTGCGGGAAGCGGGCTTACAGAGACTGTGTCACCGGCAGGAGATGTGACCCTTAATGTCGGCGCAGGGGCTGGCATAAGTGTCGGGGCTGATGCCGTAGCAATCAAGGCAGGCGGAATCACTAATAACATGCTCGCAACAGGAGCAGTCACTGACGCAAAGATAACAGGCCCGATAAGCGGCTCGAAGATAAGCCTGACAGGGCTTAATGCGGATAAGCTGGACGGACTCGACTCGACGGACTTTGTAAAAAAGACCGGTGATACAATGACTGGACCTCTCAAGGTGGAAGGACCTCAGGACGCTCTGCACCTCACCGGCTATAACCCCTTTCTGGACTTTTTTGATACCAACGCCGGTAATGCGCGCAGCCGCATTCAGAGCGCGGGAGGCGATCTAAATCTGTTTACCGAAAGCTACGTGAACGGCTCAAACCCGTTCGCTTTCATAAAGCTCGCTAATAATGGCAATGTTGGCATCGGTTCATCAAATCCTGCGGGGAAATTGGAGATAGTGGGCCAGGACGCTCTTCGTCTTGTCGGCTATCAGCCATTTATGAGCTTTTTTGACAGCGGAGCCGGTTATGCCTGGAGCGCAATTCAAAGCGCATACGGCGAAATGGTGTTCTTGACGAGCAGCTACCTCAACGGCAGTAATGGCAACGGTTACGTTAAACTCTTCAATAACGGCACGTTAAGTGTCGCACAACTTATCATTCGCGGCGGGGCCGACCTTGCAGAGCCTTTTGACGTCAGGAACAACGAAAAGATCAAACCGGGCATGATTGTGGCAATCGATCCTGATGAGCCGGGTAAACTGCGTCTTGCTTCTACGGCCTATGACAAGACAGTAGCCGGTATTGTGAGCGGAGCTAACGGCATCAATCCGGGCATGACTATGGCCCAGAACGGCACTATTGCAGACGGCTCCATGCCTGTGGCGCTCACCGGGCGGGTATACTGCATGGCTGACTCCTCGAAAGGTGCGATAAGACCTGGAGACCTGCTTACCACATCGGACATTCCGGGGCATGCGATGAAGGTTTCTGATTTTACAAAAGCCCAGGGCGCCGTCATTGGTAAGGCCATGACCGGCCTGGATAAAGGGACAGGGCTGATTCTTGTTCTGGTAACCCTGCAATAGTCGGGGAGGACTTATGCAACCATTACGAATATGTATCATTCTTTTCATTTTGTTTGCGACCATTTTCGGGGTTGCCGCCTCTCATGCAGCGGTCCCGGTAAAGGTCTCGATCAAGTTCATACTTGATGCAAACGGCAACCGGCCCGCAGCAGGCAATCTGCATTCAGATGAGCAAATCAACGCCGAACTTGACTGGGGGACCATGATACTCCAGCGCAACATGACAGAGTTTCAGCTCAGCGTTGTAGAATTCACCGACCTTGCCGGCGTCAGTCAGCATTATACCGACAACATCTTCAATGATATCGAATACGCAGGTCTGCGTAATGATGCAATAGCCAACCCTGCGACCTACCATTGGAGGACCGACGCGATCAATATCTACATCAATGCCGGAACCGGCTCGGCCGCAAGCCTGTATCCGCCGAATAATGACTATATATTGTTTAACCAGAACTGCGGGAACAATCCGTCATGCATCCTTCATGAGCTGGGGCATAGCCTGAACCTTGCTCATACTTTTGAAGACGATGGCTGCGACGACACAATCACGGATTATGATGGGTGGACAAAGGACAATGTCGCCCAGGGCAACTTTGGAACAACCTATAATAACCTCACCGCTGCGCAGCAAGACCAGGTGAACCTGACTTATAACAATATCATGTCGTACCACGTTGATGAGCCGCAGCTCCGTATTTCTCCTTGCCAAAGGGACAGGGTCAGCAATCAAGCGAATACAGACAAAGACCGGCTTCTGGCAAAGACGCCAATATATGTCAACATGCTTTCTCCCCTCTGTAACATTCTCCAGATAGGCTCCTATTTCTTTCCCTATTGTCAGCTTCAGAGTGCCCTGAATGCAGGGGGCCTGAACAATGGCGTCCTCATCATGGAGCAGGGTGCCTATATTATGACTCAGGGTTCGATCAATGCGAACGTCGAGATGGTGACGCGGTCAGGCCAGTCATCCGTCAGCCACGGCGCACAGATGTGGATGCTGCCGGTTGACTTTTCAACTTCACCGTCTCCTGAGGTCAGGAAGAGCGTAAGGACTGCTCAGGACGAAGACACTGCCGAGCGTAATCTGGTCAGGGATACTAAGGCAAAGGCTGCGAAGGCTGATAGCCTTGCCGCAAGAGCTTCTGTCGAGGCCGGAGCCGAGGCCGGCCTGAAGCAGCATAGGGCGAACGCCAGGACGATGATGAAGGAGGCCGAAAAGTTCGCAGCCGGAGACGAGAAACTCGCTATCCAGTTCGAGCTCGCCCGGCGTTACGTCATGGAAGGGGATTGTGCTCAAGCTGAAAGGTATTATACTCTTGTTGCCGAGAAGACAGATCAGATCTACCTGCGCGATGAGGCCCTTCGCAGAGCCAGGGAGTGCCGGGCTGAACAGAAAGCGCCGCATGTACAGTCTCAGCCCGGCATGGGAAATAAATAGCAGCCAAATTGTCTGGGGAGGTGCCGTATTAGAGACAGGACTTACAGCACATTCGATCACATTATGCTTGTAATCGGCATCCTCCTGACAGTCGGCGGACTCTGTATCCTGCTGCTAAATCTGATGCGTCAGTAAGAAAGGAGGGAAGGGGGCGTAATTGTGAGGGGCGCCGCTTCGCGGCGGAAATGAACTCAGTAAAAGGAGGATCAAAATGAAAAGGTCAATGAAGGAAGTGGCAAGTGTATTGTTGGTAGTTGGCTTACTTGTTGTTGGGTCGGGGTTTGGAGCCTCACTGGCGTGGGGCGCCGGATTGGCTGACCAGATTCAGGGGCACTGGATCATGGTTTCAATCTATAATGAGCAGGACGGCAAGAAGACCGATGTGTTCGGTCCCAATCCACGAGGCACCCTGATTTTTACTCCTGATGGCAGCTTTTCGTATATTCTGATGAAGGCAAGCCTTCCGAAATTTGCCTCCAACGCTCGTCAGAAAGGGACCGCCGAGGAGAATCAGGCTGTTGTTCAGGGGTCCATAGCCTATTTCGGCAAATACACGGTGGCAGGCGATAAAGAGGTAAATCTGCATGTGGAGGGCAGTACGTTCCCGAATTGGGATGGCCAGGACCAGAAGAGGCTCATTACTATTAATGGAGACGAGTTTAAGATGGTAAATCCAACCCCATCTGTTGGTGGCGGAACAAATTACATCATCTTGAAACGGGCCAGGTAGACAGCGCACATACCGGGGGGAAATATGTTCTCCCCGGTATGCGCGTTCCTGGTCCTGATTACTCTAAATATAATTATATGGCGGCGACATAAAAGTAACTTGACGTTGACGGTGTGAGGCTTACCTGCTACAAGTGAATCATAGACAGGAAGCTCAAAAAAGCTTTTCAACAGGCGGCGAAGAAAAGTGGCGGGTCTTAAGAGAGATGTGAAAACTCTAAGGGGAGGTGCACTATGGAAGTGGACAAGGGATTAAATCGAAGGGATTTTCTGAAGTATGCAGCAGCAACAGGGGCACTGGCTGCCGCCGGAGAGGCATTAAGGACCGGCCCTGTGGCAGAGGCTGCAGCCGGGGTCACTGAGGTCGATAAATTGACGATCTGGATCCTGGCGGACAACTATTATGACACCAATGAACCGGACACCAAAATCACAAAGCGCTACCGATCAGTCGCCGGAAAAGCAATTCTTGCACAGCACGGCCTTTCTTATTATATCGAGACTGTTATCAACGGAAAGACAAGCGCCTGTATGTTCGATTTCGGACTTGAATCGGTCAGCGTGATGAACAACATTGCCTTATTGGGTCTCGATATTGGGAAGACAGGCGCCTTCAGTCTGAGCCATGGCCATTACGACCACTATACAGGCGCGGCCGGCATACTCAAGCAGAACCAGTCAAAGATCGCCCCGGGAACACCTTTTTATGTGGGTGAAGAGGCCTTTTCCCGCAGATACACGTTGCGCCCTGGAGCAGCTGAACCAACAGATCTTGGACAACTCAGCAAGGAAGATATTGAAGCACTTGGAGTAAAGGTTGTCGAGGTAAAGACCTTAACAGAGATTGTTCCCGGCGCATACTCTACAGGAAAGATCGAGCGGGTCACGAGCTATGAGAAGATCCCGGCATCACAGCAGGTAAAGCGCGGCGACAAGATCGAGTCCGACATTTTTCCAGGTGAGCAGGCTATTTTCGTGAACGTAAAGGGTAAAGGCCTGGTCGTTCTTTCGGGCTGTTCCCATTGCGGTATTGTTAATACTGTCAAGCATGCTCAGAAGATCTCTGGAACTGAGAAGGTGCACGCGATCATGGGAGGTTTCCATCTTATTGTTGCAAAACCTGATATTATTGCAAGCACTGTTGCTGATATCAAGGCCATGAAGCCGGACCATATTGTCGGGACCCATTGCACCGGGTTCAGGGCAATGACGGCTCTAAGCAGGGAGATGCCTGAGGAATTTACAATAAGCACGGCAGGAACAAAGTACACGTTTGGCGCGTAAGAATCTGCAGGGGTAGGGTTAAAATGTTTCATGGAATTTGTTCAGTTGTTCAGAGCATCTGTAAGCGCTGTGCTGACAGGGCAGTTATAGTCCGGGGAGCTCTGCCTGTTATATTATGCCTGTTGCTGTCTGTTTCAGCATCTGCAGCTCCGGGCTATAGGGTCATGGGGCAGCCGGCCCTGGCAGATACGGCATTTGCGTCCCGCTGTGCTGATGTCAATGCCCGCTTCGGCGGCAATGTCGATCACTCACAGGATTGGGGCATGTCCGGTCCATCCGGCATAGCGATAGATCCCCGAGGTCGGCTTTATGTAACTGATTACGGGGGGCAGCGCGTGCTGACATGGCCGAACTTTGAGGCCCTGACCAGCTGTAAACCGGCTGACGGTGTGATCGGTGCCGGCGAACTGTCCGGCCCCGAGTCTGTCGCCATTGATGTACGCACCGGGACCGTGTTTGTCTCCGACACCCTGAGCCATACTGTTAAAGGTTATCGCAAGATCGCAGGTATATGGACCAAAACGGTCACCCTCGGGACGCAGGATGTTTCCGGCAACGCCTTCACACAGTTCAACTTCCCCCGTGGTCTTGCTGTAGACCCTAATGGCCGTCTTTTTGTTGCAGATGACTCCAATAACCGCGTGCTCATCTTCAACGCGCCGGTCACCACAGGAGCAGCAGCCGCCGACAGCATAGGCGCCGGAGCAAATGGAGGGTTCAACGGCCCCAAAGGTCTGGCCATGACCGGACATACCCTGTTTGTGGCTGATTATTACAAGAACCGGGTCCTGCGTTTCACCGGACCGTTCGATACACCGGCTCAGGTCTACGCAGCGTCAGGCTCTTTTACCGGGGTAGTTCATCCAGTTGACGTTGCTGTACATCCTGACGGTTCTCTCCTGGTCACCGACCAGGGCAACAGACGGATAGCGCGCTATAGCAGCGCGGTATGGTCAGCCTCGGCAGCTGCTCCGGTCTCTACGTTTGCGGACTATATCAGTCCGGAACCGCTTGGGATTGCTGCCGATCGGGCGGGTAGTATATATGTCGCTGACTACAGTTCATGGCGTCTGCTCATCCGCGATGAGTATGTGAAGACCTCACCGGTCAGTGCGGTGAGCTCGGCTGCTGCAAAGAGCCTTTTGTCAAACCTTCATGCCCGTCCGACCCGGGCAGTTGACCGTGTGGCAATTGGCCAGCAACTGATCACCTGGCTGTACGGTACAAAGGCAGACCCCAACGCGTGGTACGGGGACTGGCTGCAACTCGAACAGTTGGGCTATCCTCTGCCAGAAATAATGGGCGGTGAACTGAGCGACCTTATGAGCTACACAGGTTTTGCTCCAAACCAGGATGCCCTTGACGAACTGATCCGGCACGGACAGGCGGGGCATATCGTAACTCTTGTCTGGCATCCCAACAACCCGACCGGAGGGCCGTTCGGCACTCCCATCAGCACGCTGAATCTCCAGAACATGATCAATGATGCAACAACAGTCGGCACGAAGTGGCAGACACAGCTGAACCGTGCGGCTGCAGTCCTTCAGCAGTTCAAAGATGCAGGAGTGCCTGTCCTGTTCCGTCCCCTGCACGAGCAGAACGGCAACTTTTTCTGGTGGGGACATAATGGAGCCAAGGGCTCTGCACTTCGTTCAAGGCAGGCTGCCTGGGTGGCCATGTGGCGCGATATGGTCACAGAACTGACCGTCCGGAAAGGTCTGGACAACCTGTTGTTCATATATGGCACAAACCAGGTCGATTATGCCCAGGTTGCTCCTCCAATGACATACTATCCGGGAGGGAATTATACAGATGTGGTGAGCATAGACGTATACAATGAGCAGCTGAACCTTGCAGGCGGGTCACGCGGGCTTCAGCACTACGCGGCCCTTGTAAATACGGGCAAGCCGTTCGGTCTGGCGGAGTTCGGCCAGTCCTTTGGTGCAAATGGCACTGGAGCAAATGGGGCTGCCTGGGATGCGCGGACCCTTGCCAACAGGGTCCGTGATAGTTACCCGCGAACTGTCTTTGCGACAGCCTGGTATTCGAGCGTCGAGAATAATCATCCATATGTCTTTGCTCTGCCGGATGTGTCATTCACTCTGGAGCTGCTTCAGGACGTGCTAATTGATACGCAGTAAGAAAGATTTGAGGCGTTAACAGGGGAAGCGATATTTTGCTTCCCCTTTCCTAAATATCAAAGATTATCTCCGCCTCCCAAAGGGCGCCTCTGTTCTGAACTTTCAGTCTGTGGTATGTTGCGGCCTTGATTAATAATTTCCCTTGGTGCCGTTCCGGATCGAATTCCTCGCCTGACAGTGATGCAATGACACTGCAGTTATCTGTATCCATGCCGGTGATGGTTATGGTCTTTCCTATGAAACCGTACGTATCGAACTGGAATATCAGCTCGTTCAGAAAAGAGACCAGGAGCCCCTCCAGAGAGCTGCCTTTGGCAGAGATCCCGAGAGATCTCTTTTTCTGAACGTCCTTCAGGTCGGTCATCAGGCTGTACATGCCCCGGGCAGCATTAATGAAGAGTTCAGGGACGTCATTCCCGAATGCCCGGATGCCAGCGTCTCCTGATATGTCGAGGATCTCGAACCGTTCCATGGGATTATTCTTTGAATGTCGTGATTATAACACGATATGCTGCGGGCAGCTGAAAGTTCAGCGCTGTATCAGGAATCAATGACTTCGCGTATTTTGCAGAGAAGGTCTTTTGGAGACATTGGCTTGTTCAGGAAGGCCGCCCCTTCAGGCAGCGCACCTCCCTGCTTCACCATCTCATCGCTGTAGCCGCTTGTGAAGAGGACCTTTATTCCCGGCCTGATGGCATTAATTTCCGCATAGGCAGCAGAACCGCTCTTTTTGGGCATGACCATGTCCATGATGAGGATATGAATTTCATCTGGAGCATTCCTGAACTTGCGTACAGCATCAAGACCGTCTATTGCCTCTATTACCGTATACCCGAAGTCCTTCAGCACGCTCACATTAAGCGATCTGATCCAGCTGTCGTCCTCTGCATACAGGATGGTCTCGCTTCCTCGCGGCGGGGGAAGGGCCTTTACGATCTTCTGTTCTTCTACCACTGTCTCGGTCAGCAGAGGTATATATATATGAAAGGATGTTCCATGTCCTGGCTCGCTGTACACATTTATTGTGCCTTTATGCTGCTTCACGATTCCATATACTATTGCAAGACCGAGCCCTGTTCCCTTGCCCGTCTCCTTTGTGGTGAAGAACGGTTCGAATATGCGGGCGGCAGTCTCCTTGTCCATCCCTGTGCCGTTGTCCTCCACAACGATCATTGCAAAGCGGCCCGGTTCCCCGTAGTCATGGGTCAGCTGATAGTAGGAGTCCAGCATTGCATCGCCGGTCTTTATGATTATGGTCCCTCCGCCCTGCATGGCGTCCCTTGCATTGGCGACCATGTTCATAAGAAGCTGTTCTATCTGTCCCCTGTCTGCCATGACCAAGAGCGGTTTTTCATGTACGACTGTGCGCAGATTTATATCTTCACGGATGATCCGCTTAAGGAACTTCTCAAAGGTCCTTATGATATCGTTGATGTCAACAGGCTGAAATGTAACGATCTGCTTGCGGCTGAATGCGAGCAGGCTGTGCGTAAGGTTCCCTGCCCTTTCAGCCGCCTCAAGCACCTGGTCAACATTCGGACGCAGTGGGTCGTCAGGGTTCATCTTCATCTGGAGTATATTGCCGTATCCTATGATCGCAGTGAGAATATTGTTGAAGTCATGGGCCACGCCACCTGCAAGCGTGCCGATAGCTTCCATCTTCTGGGCCTGCAGTAGCTGTTGCTCAAGGTTCCTGCGTTCTTCCATTTCCTTCATAAGCAGCTGATTTGCTTCTGCCAGAGATGCGGTCCGCTCCTCAACCTTGCTGTCAAGCTCGGCATTGAGCTGCTCGAGCTGCTTCTTCTCGTTTTCGAGTTCTTCGGTCACATTTGAGAGGCGGCTTACAAGCTTCCATATTGCCTGCTGAAAAATAAGTATGAAAATCGCAATGATGCCGCCTGCCAGTGCCAGCATGTTCATGCGGTTGCTTGAGAGAGCTGCCTCTATCTCGCTATAGGGAAGGGTAACGCTGATGCCGCCGCGAACATCACCAATCGCATATCCCTGTTTGCCGTGGCAGCCGACACAGCTCTCTTCAAAATAGAGCGGACGCATCAGGCGGTATGCCTTTGAGCCGTGCTCGACTGTAATCTGGGTCTTTTCCTTCAGCCCTTTTTCGAACTGTTCGAGGGCCTCCCTTTCCCATGGATCGGGTGAGTTCTGTGGATTGAGGCATTTCAGGCTTGTGATATGGTACTTATATCCGCTCCCTGCATTCGCCATCTCGGATATCTCCCGCGTCATAAGCGCAGGATTCTTTTTTGTATAGACCCTTCCGTCGCCGGCAGTGATATCTGGGTTCTCGAGATAGGGATTTGATTCCATACCCGGCTGTTTGTATACGAATACCCCGCCGTACTGGGCGCTCCAGCGGCGGGTGACCAGGATGCTCTCGAAATAACGCTGCGCAGAGAGATGTATATATTCCCTGATCATTGAGTCCTGCTTGATGGTGAGGCCGAGGAATGCAGACAGCACGACCAGTGCAACAACGCCGCCTGCAAAAAGGATCATATTGAGCGAACGCTTCTTCAGTGACATTGTGATGTATGGTTGTCGATACAATCCCGCTCCATGAAATCAGGGTATCACGATAAGTCAGGCGTGACAAGCAGAGTTTGCGAGCGAACGTGCTGAAAAGAAAAAGCGTTTGACCATTAATTAAAGATATGAGACTATTTGGCCGATTAATAATAATAACTTTATAGAATTTCCGCAGGGTATCGGGTCTCTGCGAAAATCTCATTATGTGCGATCTCCGGGGGGGGCTCTGTGGCGTATAACAGCGGCAGTAAGGGCAGTTTCAGGAAGAAATACAATCCAACCCTGCTTCTGCTCTGGACTGTTCTTATTATTGCCATGTTCGTCTATGGAGTCTATGATTCACGCGCACGCATGATCGAAGAGGCAAAGACAGAGGCCCGCACATATTATGAGCTGAATTTTGCCTACAGGAAAATGCTGGCAAACATTGGCGGCATGTATGCGCCGGTGGACAAGGTTGCTCCCAATCCCTATCTGAATGTGCCGAACAGGGAGATTCAGTCGTCTGACGGCAGAACGCTGACATTGGTCAATCCTGCATACATGACCCGCCTTGCCTTTGAAACCCTCCAGACCGTCAATAAGGTACAGGTCAGAAACAGGCTTGTGAGTCTGAAATATCTGAATCCGGGAAACGCACCGAACGACTGGGAGCGGAAGGCCCTGCTTTCCTTTGAGCATGGCGAAAAAGAGGCTGTAACCGTTACAACCATCAAGGGCGAACCTTTTCTGATGCTGATGAAACCCTTTCTTACCGAGGAGAGTTGCCTCAAATGCCATGGTCATCAGGGATATAAGACAGGCGATATCCGGGGCGGCATAAGCATTGCTGTTCCTCTCCATTCCTACAAGATCATGCAGGGGAATGAAGAGAAGCGGGAGCTTATGGCCTATTTCATGATCTGGGCTGTCGGTATTGCAGGCTTTCTGGTATTTTCACGCCGCCGCTATGATCAGGAGATGAAGACGGTCGAAAGCGAATGGAAATTCCGGACTGTGGCTGAGACCACCAATGAGTGGGAGTTCTGGCTCACCCCCGAAGGAGGGATCACCTTCATGTCGCCGGCAGGCAAGGCGCTGACCGGATACAGCCCTGAAGAGTTCATCGCAGACCCGTCCCTTTTGCTTCAGATCATTCACCCGGATGACAGGGACCTCTGGACATCCCACCTCAGGCATATGGATGATCCTCAGCACCAGGACATAGCACTGAGGATCATAACCAGGGATGGGCAGGTGAAGTGGATCAGTCACACCTGTGCGCCTATGCATCGGGACGGCGTATTCATCGGCAGGCATTCGAACAACAGGGATATAACCGGGAGCAGGAAGGTCGAGGAGACGCTGAAGCTGACCCAGCAGTCCATTGACAGTATTACGGACAGCATATTCTGGATCGACCGGACAGCCAGGCTGGTCTATGCCAATGAGGCAGCCTGCAGGAATCTCGGGTATTCGCGGGAGGAACTGCTTTCGATGACCGTCTTTGATGTCGATCCTGCATTTCCGCGTGATAAATGGGAGGAGCATTGGCAGAATATTCTTCTTCGCAGTTCTTTTGCGATAGAGACATCCCATCGAACTAAGGATGGCCGTGATATCTCAGTTGAGGTGACTGTCAATCATGTGGAATTCGGAGGTGTTCATTACAATTGTGCTGTCGCCCGTGATATCACCGATCGGAAGCGTCTGGAAGAGCAGCTCCGGCAGGCACAGAAGATGGAGTCTATCGGCACGCTTGCCGGTGGCGTGGCCCATGACTTTAACAACATCCTGACTGCCATTACGGGATATGGCCACCTTACCATGATGAAGATGGCGCCGGACGACCCCAACCGGCTGAACCTTGAGCAGATCCTCGAGGCAGCCGACCGTGCTGCCCATCTGACCAAGGACCTCCTGCTTTTCAGCAGAAAACAGGCGATTGAGCGGAAAGCGGTTGATCTGAATGAGATCATAGGAAGGATTGAGAAGTTTATTGTACGGGTCATCGGCGAGGATATTAAATGCGCGATAAACCTGCATGATGAGAGTATGAAAATTCTGGCGGACCGCCATCAGATTGAACAGGTTGTGATGAATCTTGCCGCCAATGCGCGCGATGCCATGCCGGGTGGGGGCACCATCGCCATTGCCACGGATGTGATCTCCTTTGACAAGTATTTCATTGCAGCTCATGGATACGGAAAGCCAGGCAGATATGCGGTCCTCGAGATATCAGACACCGGCTGCGGCATGGATGCGGAGACCCGAAAGAGGATCTTCGAACCATTCTTTACGACCAAAGAGGTTGGCAGAGGTACCGGCCTCGGGCTGGCGGTCGTGTATGGCATAGTCACGAAACATGATGGTTATATCAATGTGTACAGCGAGCCGGGAGAGGGAACGACCTTTCGGATATATCTGCCGATGATCATGGCTGATGAGCATGAGATGGAGGTGCGCCAGCAGGTTGCTGATGTGACCGGAGGAACCGAGACCATACTTCTCGCTGAGGATGATGCTGTTGTGCGTGAGATGACCAGAATGATACTGATGGACTTCGGATACACAATAATCACTGCGAATGACGGGCAGGATGCAATAGAGCAATACAGGAAACATGGGGAAAGCATACGGCTTCTTGTCTTTGACCTCATAATGCCGAAAAAGAGCGGCAAGGAAGCCTATGACGAGATCAGGAAAATGACCCCGGATGTAAGGGTGATATTCGCGAGCGGATACTCGCCTGATATTATTCGCGACAAGGCCTCGCTCGGTGAGGGCACTGAGGTCCTCTACAAGCCGGTTACTCCGTCGGACCTGCTACAGAAGGTCAGAAGTGTTCTTGACAGAAAGCTGGGATAAAGAGAACATCTGCCGCACTGATCTGCAGTTCTGTCCTTCTGCTACATCTCGAGTCTGTTTATAAATAAGTCAATTTATAAATTGATGTTTATTCTGAATTATGAGACCATAACAACATAATAATTTTCACTGAATTTTTGCCGGTCATTTGGGGGATCAAGTAATGCAGTGTTGTAAATATGGCTTTGCCGCAGGCAGTCAAACATTCAGAATGTTTAGTCAGAACGGGAACAGTCATGCCTAATTCATTGAAGGGTTTCATTGTTTTTTCCCTGGTCATGCTGATGACCGGTTTTGTGCATGCAGGCGACAAGAAGGAATTCACTCTTGGTGTTCTTGCCTTTCGTCCGAAACCTGAGACACAGGTCCGCTGGCAGCCGCTGGCAGATTATCTGACCAGTAAGCTTGACGGTATGAAGGTGCGCCTTAAGGTGTTTACGTATACCGAGCTGGAAAAGGAACTGAATGAGAAGCGGCTTGATTTCGTATTAACCAATCCCGGCCATTATATTCAAATAAAGCACCATCATAATTTATCAGGGGCCCTGGCCACTCTTGTGGACTTTGAGGGCAATATAGCAACCGAATTTTTTGGCGGCACCATAATCACCCGGAAAGATCGTGGAGATATCCTTGAATTAAGGGACCTAAAAGGGAAGACCATAGCAATTGTATCAAGAGGGTCGCTTGGCGGGTATCAGGCCCAAGCCCTGGAACTGCTGCATGCCGGCATCAAACTTCCCCAGGACGCGCGGGTGATCGAAACTGAAATGCCGCATGATCGAGTTTTGGATGCTGTACTGAAGGGGGAAGCGGATGCGGGTTTTGTGCGGACTGGCATAATCGAGACGATGGCGCGTGAAGGCCGGCTCGATATATCCAGTATCAAGGTTCTGTCCCGTCGCGATGTTCCAGGATATCCTCACGCACTTTCAACTTCGCTTTATCCTGAATGGCCCATTATTGCCCTGCCGCATGTAGATGAGGATATCGCGAGACAGGTGGTTGCTGCACTGCTGAGCATCAGCCATGATGGGGAGCTCGCCAAAAAGTGCCGAATCCATGGCTTTACCATCCCTGCTGATTATGCGCCGGTTGAGAATCTGCTGCGAGAACTGAGGTTCCCTCCCTTTGACCGCCCCCCACAGGTCACGGCTCATGATATCTGGCAGCAGTACCGGTATGCAATTTTGTTACTGCTGCTTGCTGTCTCTATCATCGGAATTCTGTCATTCTGGTTTATCATTAACTTCCTGTCTTTCGCATTTAAGTTGAAAGCCTTGGGCTGAGCAGACCGCAGTGCTGATGGATCTTGAGCAGGAAGTATTTGACGTCTCTGTAGCCGTAAGCCATGCGCTTTAACCTTTTGATCTTGTT
>Ga0233425_10005809_pt1 | contig 19022 bp, 15 predicted proteins | sample Watercolumn_Towu_2_FD_181712 | JGI IMG/M metagenome (GOLD analysis project Ga0233425, IMG submission 181712) | Freshwater microbial communities from Lake Towuti, South Sulawesi, Indonesia - Watercolumn_Towuti2014_140_MG | ecosystem: Environmental > Aquatic > Freshwater > Lake | place... | reverse complement strand
GCTCCAGACATAATGGCGTTTTCTGATTGAAGTTTACTCGCTTTTTACGCCTATCTAGCCTGCATTGACCTAAACTGGATAGTTATATAATTCTCGTTACTTAGGGTCTAACTATCGGTAAAAAGGAGTTGAACCATGCCAGTCTCATTCTTTGTGAACGGCTCCCCAGTCGAAGTGGATGTCGCCCCGACGACTCCCCTGCTGGATGTGCTGCGGACGGAACTCGGCTTGACGGGGACGAAGCAGGGTTGCGACCACGAGGGGGAATGCGGCGTCTGCACGGTTCTGCTGGAAGGTGAAACTGTCCGCTCGTGCCTGACGCCTGTTGCAAAGGCGGCGGGGCGGCAGGTGCTGACGGTGGAAGGACTGGAAAGCGCGGGGAAATTACATCCGCTGCAAAAGGCTTTCATCGACACGGGCGCGGTGCAATGCGGATATTGCACGCCCGGCATGTTGGTCGCCGCCAAAGGTCTGCTGGATAAAAATCCCAACCCCACATGCGAACAAATCATCGAATTTCTCGAAGGCAGTCTGTGCCGCTGCACAGGCTACAAGCGGATTTTGATGGCGGTGGAACTCGCCGCCGCCCAACTGCGCGGCGAACCTGCCGAATTCAAAAATGAATATCCTGTCGTCGGCAAGGAATACCGCCGCATGGACGCAGTGGACAAGGTGACGGGTCGAGCCAAATACGCCGAAGACATGGTCATGCCGAACATGGCACACGGAAAAATTTTGCGCAGTCCGCACCACCATGCCCGCCTGCTTTCGCTGGACACCTCGCAAGCCGAAAAAATGCCAGGTGTGATTCGTGTCATCACCGCCGCCGACATTCCAGGCGAAAATGGGCTGGGAGATTACAGCCGCGACGAACCGATTCTGACTCCGCTGGGAGACACCGCGCGGATGATGGGTGCGCCGATTGCCATCGTCGTGGCAGAAACCGCGCAACAGGCACAGGCGGGCGTGAACGCCATCCGCGCCGAGTATGAAGTCCTGCCGCATGTGTTCGAGGCGGAAGAAGCGCTGGCAGAAAACGCAACCCCGATTTATCCGCATGGCAACATCCTGACCCAACACCAGGTCAAGCACGGCGACCTTGACCGCGCCTTTGCCGAATCAGACCTGACGCTGGAAACCCGCTACCAAACTTCCTTCGTCGAACACAGCGCCTTGGAACGCGAAGCAAGTTTGGGCTACATCGACGACGAAGGCATTGTCACGGTACTCTGCGCCAACCACGAACCGTACTGGCACCGCAATTACATCGCCTCGACTCTCGCACTGGAGCCGACTCAAGTCCGCGTTATCACCCCGCCCATCGGCGGCTCTTTCGGTGGCAAACAAGACCCCATACTTGCAATCACCGTCGGGTTGGCGACCTTCCTCACCCGCCGCCCCGTGCGGATTGCCTACTCGCGCCACGAATCTTTTGCCGCGACTCCCAAACGTCACCCGTACGATTTGAAATATCGCATTGGCGCAAAACGCGACGGAAGCCTCACGGGCGTCCATGTCCGCATTGACATCAACACGGGCGGATACGACGCGCACGGGCAGTACATCGTGGATTATGCCGTCGTCGGCAGCGGCGGCGCGTATCGCTGGCAGGCGGTGGATTCGTTTGCCCAAACCATCTACACCAACGCGCCCAAGGCGGGACAATATCGCGGGTTCGGCACCACACAAAGCACCTACGCCCTCGAATGTTCGCTCGATGAACTGGCGCAAAAACTTGAAATCGACCCGCTCGAACTGCGCTTGAAAAACGCCATCGAACAATCGTCTGTCTCGTTTCTTGGCTATCCCATCGGCGAGTCGGTTGGCTACCGCGAGGTCTTGCAAACGCTCCAGCCGCAATATCGGGAGATGGTCGAACAAGCCGAAACCTACAACGCCGCCGCCCGCGCCAACGGCGAACCCTTCCGCAAGGGAATTGGGCTGGCGGGGATGTGGTACCGCTTCGGGAAATCTGGCACGCTGAAAGTGGAAGCGCACTGCGAACTGGCGTCCGACGGACATTTCGTGGTCTACGCCACCGCCCCCGATTACGGTCAAGGCTCGAACTCGATGTTGACTCAATTTGCGGCGGAAATTCTCGACGCGCCCCGCAGCCGAGTCCGACTCTTCAATGCCGACACTGCCCTTGCGCCTGACAGCGGAATCCAGGGCGCGTCCCGTTCGACGTATTTTGTCGGCGGGGCGGTGTGCAAGGCGGCGGGTAATCTCCGTAAGTCCATTCAATCGGTTGCCAGCGAAATGCTCGACTGCGACCCCGCCGACGTCGCTTTCAGCGAAGACAAAGTTCATTCGAGACAGAATCCAGCCAGGGCGGTTGCGCTGAGCGAAGTCGCCGCCGAGTTCGACCGCATGGGACGCAGTCGTCGAATCCCAGGCTTCTTCGACCTCACTCCGCAATTCCCCGATGACAAGCGTCCACCGTATGCTCCGCTGTTTTGCACGGGCGCGCAAATTGCCGAAGTGCTGGTCAATTTGAAAACGGGCGTGGTGCAAGTTCAGCGGGTTGTCGTTTCGCAAGACATGGGCAAGACCCTCAACCCCGTGGACGCGCAGGGGCAAATCGAAGGCGCGGTGATGATGGGCGTCGGCACGGCGATTATGGAAGAGGTCATCCCCGCCGCGACGACCAGTTTCGCCAGTTACTACGTGCCGACGGTCAAATCCATGCCCGACATCGAAACGCATTTTGTCGAAGTCACCAGCCTGCACGGCCCGCTGGGCGTGAAGGGTGTCTCGGAGGCGGTGATGACGCCGACCGCGCCCGCGATTGTCAACGCCATTTCGCGCGCCGTGCGCCAGCGCATTCGGGAAATCCCCGCCACGCCTGAGCGGGTGATGGAAGCGATTGCCGCCGCGCAGTCGGAATGCAGACTTTAGTCTGCGTTTGGTAATGCGGACTAAAGTCCGCGCTCCGATTATCAAAAGGATAACCATGAACCCTGCTGAATATCTTTTTCCTCAAACGATTGAAGAAGCCGCTCAAGCGCTTGCCGATTGGAAGGGCGAGGCGCGGGTGATTGCAGGCGGCACCGATTTGATGTTGGATTTAGAGAAGGGGAAAATTGCGCCGCGATGTTTTGTCAGCACGGACAGAATCGACGGGTTGAATCAAATCACGCTCGAAGATGATTTTGTCGTCATCGGCGCGGCGGTCACGTTTGCCAACCTCAAAGACCATCCGTACATCAATCAGCATGTGCATGTGCTGGCAGACGCGGCGCGGAGCGTGGGTTCGTTGTCGATTCAAAATGCGGCGACGCTGGCGGGGAATATCGTCAACGCCATGCCTGCCGCGGATGGGGTGATGGCGTCCGTCGCGCTCGAAGCGGAAGTGGAAGTGGTGGATGTGGATGGCGCGGAGTGGCGACCTGTCGACTCCCTGTTTCTGGGTCCTGGCAAATCGAGCCTTGACCCAACCCGACAACTGGTGACTCGCATCCGCTTTCCGCGCTATGAGCAGGGACGCGGGACAGCTTGGGTTCGCCTCGTCCGCCGTCCCTCGCTGACGTTGCCCATCCTCAACTGCGCGGTCAATGTTTTTCTGGATTCAAAGGGTCTGGTCAAAAAGGCTCGGATTGCGCTGGGTCCCGTCGCGCCGCGTCCGTTTCGGGCGGAGGCAGCGGAGCGCTTCCTCGAAGGGCGCTCGCCCACCGCAGAAAATATCCAGCAGGCGGCGCAAATTGCGCAAGGCGAAACCAATCCGCGTGGGAATGTGCTGCGGGCTTCGCGTGAGTATCGCCTGGCTGAAATCCCCGTGATTGTGGAAGAGGCGTTGACCGCTGCGATTCGACGGGCATCGTAAAAAGTTGCGGGTTACCTAAAACAGGTAACCCGCAAAAAGGTGGGCGCGGAGGGGCTCGAACCCCCGACCTCATGTGTGTGATACATGCGCTCTAACCAACTGAGCTACGCACCCTCGAGAGCGACGGCGATTATAGTATAGCCTCCCTACTTTGGCAAGGACTTTTAAGGCGGCGGCAGGTAGTCCCAGGGATTTACTTTCCAGGTTGCGGTCATCAACTCGAAGTGCAGGTGCGGACCAGACGAGCGTCCCGTGCTGCCGACTGCGCCGACGCCTTCACCCTGCCCCACGCTTTGGCCGCAGCCACGGTAGATGGCGCTGAGGTGGGCGTACAGCGACTGGAAACCGTTGCCGTGGTCGATCATCACCATGTTCCCGTAGCCGTAATCGTTCCATCCTGAATAGACCACCACGCCTGCATCGGTGGCATACACCCCTTCGCCTTCGCTGCCCGCCAAATCGATTCCGCGGTGATTGGTTTTTTCGTTGTAATCGAAGCCGGAGAGGAAATGTTTGTTGGTCGGGTAGACGTAGGTTCCGTAGCCCACTGCACCGCCGCTGACCGGGTCACAGGAGCCTTGTCCCAGCACGCGGGCGGAGGCGGGATTTTCGCGGGTCACGCCAAGCGGCGCGCTCCAATTGACAAATTCCCGCGTCCCGCCGGGGATGATCAGCCATGTCCCTGTTTTGATGTTCGCATTGTTGTAATCGCCGACGGAGTTGGGGTCTATTTTATTGCCGGGAAATTCTATGATGTCCGCCGCCTTCACGCCGTAGAATTCAGCCCAATCGCCAAACGAGATTCCACCCAGCCATTCCCAGTACACGCCGTTTACCGGCAGGATGGTCAACTCCTGACCGGGTCTCAGCGAATGCGGGTCATCCAGCAGGATGTTGTAATTTCCCCATAAAATGGTTTGCGGCTCCAGACCGAACTTTTCGGCGATGCCGAAGACCGTGTCGCCGTCCTGAACGGTGTAGGTGGTGATATCCTGTCGTGGACGGGATGGGACGTTGGTGTGGATTTGTGCCGCGCGGGAGATGCCAAAGATCACCGGCTCAAGCAGGGCGGGCATGGGTTGAAGATCTGCGCCCGGAGTGGATTCCGCTTCTGCGGTCTGGTTGTCATTCGAGGCGGGTTGACGCGGCGCCTGCTGGTAATATGCCCGCGCCAGCAGGATAACAGCGGCAATCGCCAGAATCGAAAACAGGTTTGTCGAAACCCGCAACAGTGACTCGCCCAGCCCCATTTGAAGGAGGCTGTTCATCCAACGGCTGACCAGGCTGGGCTGGCGGATGGGCGCAGACTCCTTTTCAGGCACGGAAGCGGGAGTTTCTTCATCGAATTTATTTTGCATGGCTTTCATCATAACACGGGCAAAAAATCACAGTCAAGTTGAGGGTCAAACGCTAATCCTGTGTTAACCCGTTGTTCCCCGCACAACCGGGCGGAAGAGTTGGATTCCACCAACCACCATCAGGGACGCGAGTCCGCAGACCAGGGTGGTGAACGAAAGCCCGAATTGCTGGGTCATCCAGCCGATGAGCAGGCTCCCGAAGGGCGCAATTCCCTGCAATGCCCAGAGATAAATGCTGAATACACGCCCGCGCAGTGAATCGGGGACCTGGGTTTGGATGAGGGTGTTCATGGTTGCGAGTTGGGTGACCGAACCCCAGCCCATAAAGGCGATGATCGCCAGGGCAATCCACAAGGAACGGGAGAGGGGGATGAGCATCATCCCGAAGATGAAGGCGGCTTCGCCCATCAGCAAGCGGAGTCCGCGCCAGCGTTCGCTGTTGTTCATGGCAATCGAGACCGCCGCGATCAATGCGCCGACCCCTTGGGCGGTGTAAAGCAGGCTATTGCGTGTATCCACTATGGTTTTGGTGTCTCCAACCTGTCCGAGCAGGTCTTTGGAGATGACGGGAAGTTGCTGGACAATGGGAAAGCCGAAAATACCCAACATGGCGGCGATGATAATCAGCAAGCCGACGGCTGGCGTATCGAGGATGTACCCGACGCCCTCGCGCAATTCGGTCAGGATGGGGCGTGTGCGCGGCTTGACGGGAATCTTGTGTCGCGCGCGCACGAAGAACAAGCCCACGACAATCGTCAAAAAACTGACGCTGTTCAACAGGAAAGCCCAGCCTTCGCTGTTTTTGGGAAAGAGCAGAAAGAATGGGACGAGCATCGCGGGTCCCACCATGCGCGAGATGTTGAAGGCGGTGGCTTGCAGTGCAATCGCGTTCGGCAGGGCGGAACGCCCAACCAGTTCGATCAGCATGGATTGACGCGCCGTGATTTCGAATGCGGAGGCAACTCCCAGGATGAGGGAGGTGATCATAATTTGCCAGATTTGGATTTGACCGCTCAAGGTGAGGTATGCCAACGCAAACGTATCCAGCATCATGACCGTTTGAAGAAAGATGACGGCTTTACGTTTGTCCATGTGTTCGATCCACACGCCGCCCGGTATGGCGAGAAAAAACGTGGGGAGGGTGGTCGCAAAGCCGATCAATCCCAGGTCGAACGGACGCCCGCTGATGCGGTACGCCAGCAGGGGCAGGGCTGTGCTCTGCATCCAGGTGCCGATCAGCGAAAACAGGTGACCGACCCAGAAGATGGCGAAATCGCGCGAGGCGAGGGCGGGGAAGCGGCGGGTGAGGAAGCTCATCACGCTGGAGCAATCAATTCGGCGCGGTCATTCGAAGGTGCGTTGACCAAGGTCGAGACGAGGTGGGCGGACATTTTCCCGGCGGGAAAGGGCTGGATGAGGTGAAGCAGGTTTTCGGCAGTTTGAGGCATCGGGGTCAGCCAGTCTGCAAACTGTGACTTGTCCAGGATCACGGGCATGCGGTTGTGCAAGTCAGCCATCAACTCGTTGGGTGTGGTGGTGATGATGGTGCAGGTGCGGATTGCGTTTCCATCGGGCGAGTGCCACTCGTCCCACAAACCCGCAAGCGCGAATGGCTTGCGGTCTTTCATGTGGATGAAATACGGGGTCTTTGTCTTCCTGCCCGCCTCCGCCTTCCATTCATAGAATCCATCGGCAGGGATGAGACAACGCTTGTATTTGAAACTGCCGCGAAAAGATGGCTTCTCGGCGATCGTCTCCCCGCGCGCGTTGATGAGTTTGCTGGCGATGGTGGGGTCTTTCGCCCAGGAGGGGATCAACCCCCAGAGGAAGAAATCGGCTTTGTTTTTACCGTCATTGGGGATGGCAAGGACGGGCTGTGTGGGGGCAATGTTGTAACGCGGCGCGAATTGGGCAGGAAAAATAAAATCGCCGAACACATCCTTCAGGTCGGCGGGGTCAACGGTGAGGGTGAAACGTCCGCACATGTGAGTCTCCTTTGCTGTCTTATCCTTTTGAACATTAAGGAAAAACAGGGTAAGCTTGGGCAAACACTTGAGCCAAGTGGCTGCCCATGCCAACCCTTTTCCACACTATAACATGATAATCAAAATCAGAGAATTACTTCCCCGCTTGTTGATCGGAATTGTCACCGCTTGGAATCTTCAAGCCGCTTTTCTCTTTATCTTCTCGCCCGCTGGATTTGTCCGAGCGTATGAATTGTCGGGTGTTTCCGGCGAAGCCGCCGTTCGCGGGTTTGGCGTTTTGTTCCTGATGTGGAATGTCCCGTACCTTTTTGCGCTGGTCGATCCCATCCGTCACCGCCTGGTTTTGACCATTTGCCTGCTCATGCAGTTGACCGGGCTTGCAGGTGAGACGTACATCCTTTTTACTCTTCCGTCGGGGCATGAAATATTGAGCGGTTCCATTTTGCGCTTCATTTTTTTCGACGGTATTGGGCTGGTGCTGCTGACTTTGGTCTGGCTGATGAACCGCCGCCCCGATTTTCGTTGACCGAAAAACGTTGCAATCTTTTTTCGGGGGGGTATAATTAATCCGTACCTCAAAACCTGCGCAGTCCATATCCCACGCCAAAGGATCGATATGCGATGAAATTTCACTTTTCTGCCAGATATTCACGGTTCGGGTATTTCTTTGGATTCGGGGAATTCCACGGCTTTGACAGGCATCCCCTGTCTGCATTGTGACGCGTACATAACATGCTTAAGTCCATTGCGGGATTGATTCCCGTAAGACCAATTTCGACATCCTAATCAACTATGCTCGAGCGCCCTCCCGGTGTCGGGAATGGCGGCTTGAGCGCCAAAGAGGAGATTCATGAAACTGTTTTTCGCCACCGACGTGCACGGATCCGAAATTTGCTGGAAGAAGTTCATCAGCGCCGGAAAATTTTACGAGGCAGACATCCTGATTTTGGGCGGCGACATGACCGGCAAAGCCATTGTCCCTATCATTGCCCAGGGGGGAGGTAAGTATAAAGTTACTTTGCTGGAGCAAGAGTCCATTCTGGATGGAAAGGAAGAGGCCGACAAGATGGCGGCGACCATTCAAAATCGCGGCTACTATCCCTACCTGACCACGCCCGACGAGGTGAATGAAATCTCCTCCACGCCGGGGAAATCGGACGAACTTTTTCTCGTGCAGGTCTTGAAGACCCTTGAACGTTGGATGGAATACGCAGACCAGAAACTGGCGGGAACGGGAATCCGCTGTTACGTCTGCCCCGGTAACGACGATGTCTTCGAGGTGGATGCGGTGATTGCCTCCTCCAAACTGGTGCGCAGCGTCGAGGGCGATGTCATTCAACTGGACGAACACCACGAGATGGTCAGTTCCGGGTGGGCGAACCCGACCCCGTGGGACACCCATCGCGAGGAACCCGATGAGGCGTTGTTGGCTCGTCTCGAAGCGGTCATCGCCAAGGCGAAGAATCCAGCCAACGCCGTGTTCAACTTCCACGCCCCGCCCTATGGCAGCGGCTTGGATGAAGCCCCCGAACTCAGCAAGGACTTGCGCCCGACCTATGCAGGACGCTCGCTGGTTCCCGTCGGCAGCAAGTCGGTGCTGGCAATGATCGATAAGTACGAACCCCTTCTCGGTTTGCATGGTCACATCCATGAGGGCAAGGGCACGCGCAAATATAAGAAGACATTGTGCATCAACCCCGGCAGTATGTACGAGCAGGGAATGTTGCACGGCGCAATCGTCGAACTCAAACCGCAAAAAGTCGGCAATTACGTTTTGACTACGGGCTAAAAAGGAGGCTGCCTATCGAAAATATACTGGCTGGTTTGGAAAGTTTGCAAACAGACTCGACGCAAGGTTTTCTCATTTGCCCCCGTTTCAGGGCGGCAGAAAAAAATTTCATAAGGAGTTCCCGATGAGTAGTGAAGTCTCTTTGTTCGTTCGCAAGGCAAGCGGGCTGGTAAGAGCCTGGTCGGTTTTCGACGCATTCATTTACGCCACCTTCTCCATCAACCTCGTCACCCTGGGTTTGTTCATCTTTTCGTACTGCTGGTATTTTGGCGGCAGCCTGGCGACGGCGGTGGTGGTGGGCGGTTTCTTCACCATTTTCGAAGTCGCCGTATACGCCAGTCTTATTTCTGCCATGCCCCGCGCCGGCGGCGATTACGTCTGGCAGAGCCGCATTTTGGGACGCGGCGTGGGCTTTTTGCTCAGCATCACTGGTTGGTGGTTCATCCTCTGGCTGTGGGTTCCGCTCTACGGTCAAATGCTGACCTATGAATTCCTGACCCCCATGGCGGCTTTGCTTGGCGCGCCCGAAACCGCGCTGTGGTTCACCGGCACCAGCGAAGGTTTGCTGGTCGGCATGTTGCTGGTCTGTGCCATTGTATTTGTTTATATTGCCGTCGGTATGAAATGGTATGCCCGCGTGCAAAAGGCGAGCTTCTTCATGGGCGGACTTGGCTTGTTGATTGTCTTCGGTCTGCTTTTGTTCGGAAACCGGGAAGCCTTCATCGCCGGGCTGAACGCCAACCTGCCCGCTGTTTACGGCTTGCCTGAGATGGATTACTACGCCGCGACCATTGCGGCTGGTCAGGCGGCTGGCGCCACTTTCGGACCCGTCGGCTCGATTGCCCTCGGCGCTTCGATGGCGATGGTCCCCATGATGACCTTCTTCAACCTGTGGCCCAACTGGGGTTCCACCCTCTACGGCGAGGTGCGCGGCGCTTCGGATTACAAGCGCAACTTCTGGGGCATGGCGTCGGCGATCATCTTCACCGCAGTTCTGGCGCTGGTTTTCTTTGCCCTCATCAACAAGACCATCGGCTGGGAATTCTATATCAATGCCAACGGTGCGTTCTGGAGCAACGTCTTCTACGGCACGGAAGTTCCCATTCCCGTCTGGCCCTATCCGGTGCAGTTTGCTTCATTCCTCACCGGAAGCCGCGCCCTGCAAATTGTCATCATCTTCCTGGTTGGAATGTGGTGGTTCGGCTGGTCTGGGACGGTCTTCCTTTCCTCGACCCGCGTGATTTTCGCCGCCGCCCTTGATCGCATGTTGCCCGAATGGGTCTCCAAGATTCAGCCCGGTTCCAAGACCCCGGTCAACGCCCTGCTATTGATGGTGATTCCGTCCATCCTCATTTCCTATCTCTACGCCTACGACATTTTGAGTTTCAAATCGGTTGTTCTCGATGCGACGCTGGTCATTGCTGTCACCTTCTTCGGTACCACCTTTGCCGCCATCCTGCTGCCCTGGAAGCAGAAGGAAATCTATGAAGGCTCACCGATTGCCCCGTATGTCCTTCCCACCTGGGTGGGCTGGGTTGTGACGGGATTGTTCACCGTCACCGCCGGTTACCTCATTTATTTGATGTACACCTATGCCGGCCAGGTCTTTGTCATGTGGGGCGACCAGACCGGGTTGACCCAGGCGATGATCGTGATTGTCTCCCTGTTGAGCCTCGCCAATGTGGTACTGCTGGGATACGTGGTGTATTTTGTCGGCACCAAGGTCGTGGCTGGACTAAAACTGCCGGTGATGGTCGGTGCGGGGCTGGTATTCTTTGCCTTCCTCGACTGGCTGCTGGTGGTCTGGTTCTGGGATCCCGGCTACCTCTACGGCATCGGCTGGCAGAACAGCACCTCGATGTTGTTCATGATTATCATGTACGCGCTGGCGGCGGCAATTTACTTCGGCTTCAGTTCCTACCGCAAGAGCCAGGGTATCGACGTGGACAAGGTTTACAAAGAAATTCCGGTGGAGTAGGATATTTATTTGCAAAGTGACAGTCACTTCCAAAGTGACTGTCACTTGTATCTACATGATGAAACGTATTCGCCTTTTTTTAGCCGTTCTTATTCTCTCGCTCTCGATTGCTTTACTGGTATGGGGGTATGCGCCGAACCCGCATGAGATTCGCGTCCAGCCGATAGCGCCGGCGGAGATGCAGTTGCCTGCGCCATGAAAAACTCAACTTTTCTTCCGCGCCATGCTTTTGGCACGTTTTTTCTGATTCTGGCTCTGGCAGCCATAGGATGTGCTGGTTTATCCAGTGTGCCTGAGGCGGCGCCTGCCACACCAGAAGAGACGACAGCCTCTGAGTCTGTTCCCACCCAACCTGCCATCTCGTTGACATCCCAACCTGCCGAGGCACCTGTCCCGCCCGCCATCCTCGAATCCCGCCGCCTGACATTGGAATTTCCTCCCAAAATGCGGGCTGGGGTCGAGAGTGATGTCGTTCGCCTTACATTGGAAGTGGATGACCTCGGCAACATCACGCCGACGGCGCAAATCGAGGGAAACGTGGTCGTTGGTGAGACCATTCAAATCCCCGACCTGTACGAGACTCACAACGTCACCGCCGAGGCGCGGCTCGATTTGGCGGGAATGCAGGTTCAGCCCGCAGAGGCGATCTACGAGCCGCTCGCGAAGGGGCAGCCCGCCACCTTCTATTGGAGTATCCGTCCTCAGGAAACGGGGTTGTATCGTGGGACGGTCTGGCTGCATCTAAACTTCGTCAACAAATCCACGGAAGAAGAAGACCGTATTGCTATATCTGCCCAGATTATCGAGATTCAAGCGGTGGATTTCTTTGGCTTTTCGGTCAATCTGGCGCGGATGACCGGGGTGGTCGGCTCGGTGGTCGGCGGCGTAATCGGATTTCCATTTCTCGAAGATATTCTTCGGTTTTTATTCAAAAGAAAATCGAATGGAAAACGATAAGATTTCTTTATTGAATATATGACAAAAATCACCCAAAAAATAGACAAGCAATCACGAGAGGTGGTTTGTTGTCTATGGTACAATTTTCCTGCTTGTACCGCGCGTCACGTATATGTTTTGACCGCGGTATCTTAGCCATTTCACTACGGAGCGTGTAAATGAACGAGTGGATTTACGTTGGTTTGTTCTTTATCGTTGGGTTGCTCATTCCAGTGGGCGCAATCGGGGTTGCCCTGATCCTGGGACCCAAGAAGTCCAACCCGATCAAGCGTGAGACCTACGAATGCGGTATCGAGCCGGTGGGTGAAGGCTGGGTGCAGTTCAAAGCCCAATACTATATTTTTGCGCTGGTCTTCCTCGTCTTCGATGTGGAAACGGTTTTTCTCTTCCCTTGGGCGGTCCGCTTGGGTCAGTTGGGTTTATTCGCCGTGGTGGAGGGCATCATCTTCATCCTGATTCTCATCGCCGGGCTGGTTTATACCTGGCGCAAAGGAATGCTGGAGTGGGTGTAATGTAAGTACAGAAAGATAAAAGGCTGAACGGAATCCTCCTTTCAGCCTTTTCTTTGTGTAAATCGCAGGCGTAAAACCTGCTTCGCTAACAGGAGAGATTTATGAATTTTTGGAATGACCCTCTGAAAGTAGCCGCGGACTGGCTGACAGGTGTCTTTGTCGGCTGGGGCATGAACGAGATCGCCGCCCACGTGCTGGTGGTGTTTCTCGGCATTCTTGTCCTGATTATCGTCCTGATGGTGATCGACATCCTTCTTGTGTGGATCGAGCGCAAGGTGGTGGCGCGTTTCCAGGACCGCATCGGACCGAACCGGTTGGGACCCTTCGGCTTGATCCAACCCTTTGCCGACATCGTCAAACTGCTCATCAAGGAAGACACCACTCCCAATGGCGCGGACAAGGTTGTCTATAACCTTGCGCCGATGCTTTCGATGATGTCCGTGCTGATTCTGTGGGCGGTGGTACCGCTGGCTCCCGTCATGACCGGTGTGGACCTGAATACGGGTTTGCTCTTCATTATTGCCGCAGGTTCGATTGGCACGCTTTCCATCATTATGGGCGGCTGGTCTTCGAACAACAAGTTCTCGGTGATTGGCGCGTTCCGCCAGGTGGCAGTGATGATTTCCTTCGAAGTGCCGATGCTTGCCATGATGCTCATTCCGACCATTTTTGCAGGTTCGATGGGCGTGAATGCCATCATCCAGAGCCAGGACATTTGGTTTTTCTGGCTTTCCCCGCTGGCGGCGGTCATCTTCATGATTGCGGCAATCGCCGAGTTGGGACGTTCCCCGTTTGACCTTTCTGAAGGCGAGTCGGAACTGGTCTCCGGTTTCAACATCGAGTATTCGGGGATGAAGTTCGGCATGTTCTATGCGGGTGAATTGCTCCACGCTTTCACCTTCGGCGGTTTCTGGGGAATCCTGTTCTTTGGCGGCTATCGCTTCTTCGGGTTGGAGAATGTCAGCTTCATCTTTGCCATTCTCATCCTGCTGGTCAAAGCGATGATCGGCTACTGGATCATCATGTGGGTCAAGTACACCATGATGCGCATCCGCATCGATCACATGCTCGCCTTCAATTGGAAATTCCTCACCCCCGTTGCCTTTGTCCTCGTGATGGTGGTGGCGTTGATGAACGCCCTGCTGAAAGGCGCTCCCGCCTGGCTGTACGTGACGGGCATGCTTTTAGCCAACATCGTCGTCGCCTGGGTCTCGCTGGAAGTTGTCCGCTCTGCCGGGCGGAAGGAACGCGAGCGGGTTGAGGGTGCGCAGGTTGTTGAGGCGGCTCATCATTAGGTAAATGGTAATTAGTAATTGGTGGTTGCCAATTACTGATCACTACTCACCAAAGGATTTTCTATGACAGCAGAACAAATCATTTTCCTTATTGTCGGGGCAGTCACACTGGCATCCGCCTTGATGGTGGTGACGGCTCGTGACCTTGTCCATGCGGCGTTGTGGCTGGTGGCTGCGCTTTTTGGCGTGGCAATCGTTTACACCCTGCTCAACGCGGGCTTTTTGGCGGTGGTGCAGGTGGTGGTTTACATCGGCGCGATTGCCATTCTCTTCATCTTCGCGGTCATGCTCACCCGTCGTCAGGCGGCAAAGGATACCGGTCCCGCGCTGAATCAGAACTGGTGGCTGGGCGCGCTCCTGGCTGTGCTGACCTTCGGCGGGCTGGTTGCCCTGCTCCAGACTTGGAGCGGCTTCTCGAAAACCGCATCCGCCATCCCGTCGGGATTTGACGCGGTCAACGAATTGGGCACGGCTTTGACTTCGCCCGCTGGCTACGTCCTGCCGTTTGAAGTCGCATCCGTTTTGCTTCTCGCGGCTTTGGTTGGCGCGGTTTATCTCGCGTTCAACAAGAAATAGGAGGCGCAAAGATGATTCCTCTTTCCTGGTATCTCATCCTCGCGGCTGGACTGTTCAGCGTCGGCTTGTTCGGCGTGCTGGCGCGGCGGAATGCGGTTGCGATTTTGCTCGGCGTTGAACTCATGCTCAACGCGGTGAACATCAACCTGGTATCGTTTTGGCGTTACGGTGACGTTTCGCTGATGGCTGGACAGGTGTTCACGATTATCGTTTTTGCCGTCGCCGCCGCCGAAGTGGCTGTGGGTCTGGCTTTGGTGATCTCCGTCTATCGCCGTCGCAACACGGTGGTGGCGGAAGAACTAGACTTGTTGAAGTGGTAGGGACTGCACATGACACATGAACTCTTGAATACCCTGATTTGGCTGATCCCTCTGCCGCCGCTGGTTGCCTTTGCCTTGATTGTTTTGTTCACCAACAAGAACAAGGCATTGAGCCACAGCATCGCAGTGGGCGCGGCTTTCCTCTCCTGGCTGGGAGCGATGATCGTTTTCTGGAATGCGGTCAAGACCGAACATTTCGGCGAGCATCCCTTTGGGTCTGCGATCAACTGGCTGCCAACTGGTGAAACCTGGTTGAAGATCGGCGTGCTGATTGACCCGACTTCCGCTGCGGTGCTTTTCTTCGTGGCGTGGACGGTGCTGATGATCTTCCTCTACAGCGTCGGCTACCACAACTACGGTCAACCCAAAGGCGACCATGACCACAAAGGTCTGCCCCCGCACGGCGCAACCGTCACCGACTCGCACGGTCACAAGCACACCGTCCCCTCGATTGAGCCGATGTACTCGCGCTTCTTCGCTTTTATCGGTTTGTTCGCCTTCGGCATGTACACGCTTGTGGTCTCCGATAACCTGCTGACCCTCTTCGTCGGCTGGGAAATCATGGGCTTGTGCTCGTACCTGCTGATTGGTTTCTGGTTTGCCAAACCGTCCGCCCGCAACGCGGCAATCAAAGCCTTCATGACCACCCGCATCGGCGACGTGTTCATGCTGATCGGCATTGCCTTCCTTTACAGCGCGACTGGCACGCTCACCTTCCGCGAAATCTTCACCGAAGAAACCCTGCACGTTCTCGGCACAGTCCCGACGGGCGTCTTCGGTCTTTCCGCCGCTGGCTTGATTTCCATTTTGCTCTTCATCGGCACGGTGGGCAAGTCGGCGCAGTTCCCGCTGCACGTTTGGCTGCCTGACGCGATGGAAGGTCCCACCCCCGTGTCCGCGATGATTCATGCGGCGACGATGGTTTCGGCTGGCGTCTATGCCGTCATCCGCATGTTCCCGCTGCTCACCGCCGACTTCCACGGACATGAACTGACCACCGCCATGAGCGTGGTCGCCTTCATCGGCGCGTTCACCGCAATTTTCGCCGCCACCATCGCCGTCGCCCAAAACGACATCAAGCGCGTGCTGGCGTACTCCACCATCTCGCAACTCGGCTTCATGATTGCCGCCCTCGGCATCGGCGCGTACGTCGCCGCAGTCTTCCACCTGATTACTCACGCCTTCTTCAAGGCTTTGCTCTTCCTCGGCTCTGGCTCGGTCATTCACGGCATGGAACACGGTGTCCTGCACACGGGCAACCATTCGGTTGACCCGCAGGATATGTACAACATGGGCGGACTTCGCAAGAAAATGCCGATTACCTTCTGGACATTCCTCATCGGCGGATTTGCCCTTTCGGGTTTCCCCATCCTGACGGCTGGATTCTGGTCGAAGGATGAAATCCTCGCCGACGCCTTTGGTCACGGACATTGGGCGGTCTTCATCACCCTTGCCCTCGCCGCCTTCCTGACCGCTTTCTACACCATGCGCCAGATCACGTTGACCTTCCTCGGCGAACCCCGCACGAAGGAAGCCGAACACGCGCATGAGACTCCCTGGACGATGACGACACCGCTGGTAATTTTGTCCTTCTTCGCCATCACCTACGGCTGGGTCGGCATCCCCGAACATTTCCCAGTCCTCGGCGGACTCGTCCCCAACTGGTTCCATGAATTTGTCGGCGGCACATTGGCCGAGCATCCCGAAGCTGTGGAATTCAGCGTCACCCCGCTGTTGACCTCCTTGGGCGTGGCGCTCGGTGGTCTGTTCTTCGGCTGGCTTGCATATCGCAACGTTACCTCCGTCGAGCAGGACAAACTCCAAATTCCGTTCCTCAAGAACAAGTATTACTTCGACGAAGCCTACAACTTCCTTTTCATCAAGCCCGCCTTCTGGCTCTCGGAAGTCTTCGTCTCCAAGTGGATGGACAAAGGCTTGATTGACGGCATCCTCCACATCTTCGGACCCATCACCGACGGCATCGGCAAGGTCATCCGCAATTACTTCGATGTGCCTGTCGTCAACGAGTTCATTGGCGACGGCTCGGCGAATTCGGTGTACGCACTCGGCAAGAATCTTCGTCCCATTCAAACTGGGCGCATCCAGCAGTATCTCATCCTCTCCATGGTCGTCCTCTTCGTGGTCGGCGGCTTGGTTTACTTTTTACTGCTGGCATAGGAGCGCACAATGGATTATCTCAACACTCATCTCCTGAGCCTGATTTTGTTCCTGCCGACCATCGCGGCGCTGATCATGCTTTTCCTGCCAAGCGGCGAGACGAAACTCCTGCGCTGGTTCGCGTTCGGAACCAGCCTGATTCCCTTCGTCCTGACCCTCGTCCTGTGGGCGAATTTCGACCCGAATGCGGCTGGCTTCCAGTTTCAGGAAGTTTATCCCTGGTACGAAGCCCTGCACTCCTCCCTGCACCTCGGCGTGGACGGCATTTCCCTCTCGATGGTTCTGCTGACCACCTTCCTCACGCCGCTTGCCATTCTGGCTTCGTTCAGCGTGACCGACCGCGTCAAGCCCTACATGATGTTGTTCCTCTTCCTCGAAACGGGCATGTTGGGCGTTTTCATGGCGCTCGACCTGTTGATTTTCTTCGTCTTCTGGGAAATCGGTCTCGTCCCGATGTACTTCCTCATCAACCAGTGGGGGAGCGCCAACCGCAACTATGCCTCGCTCAAGTTCATGATCTACACCATGGGCGGTTCGCTTGGCTTGCTGCTGGCGGTGCAAATGCTCGGCGTGCTTTTCGGAACCTATGACCTCGTTGAACTGTATGCCCGCTGGAATTCGCTGGACTCTGGCGTTCTGCTCGGTATGCCCGTTGCGACGGTCAAGACGATTGTCTTCTGGGCGTTTGCGATTGCCTTCGCGGTCAAAGTTCCGCTCTGGCCCTTCCACACCTGGCTGCCCGACGCCCACACCGAAGCGCCCACCGCTGGCTCGATGATTCTGGCTGGCGTCCTGCTTAAACTCGGCGCGTACGGTTTCATCCGCCTCGTGCTTCCGCTCTATCCCGCCGAAGCGAAGATGTTTGCTGGCGCGCTGGCTTTCCTGGCGGTGGCGGCGATTATCTTCGGCGCGTTCGGCTCTCTCGGTCAGACTGACTTCAAACGCCTCGTCGCCTACTCCTCGGTCAACCACATGGGATTTGTCGTCCTCGGCATTGCCGCGGCTGGACTGGCGGCTGGCACACCTGACGCCCACATCGCCATGAACGGCGCAGTCTTGCAGATGTTCAATCACGGCTTGTCGGCGGCTGGCATGTTCTTCCTCGTCGGCGTAATTTACGAACGCACGCACACCCGCAACCTTGAAGAGTTTGGCGGCTTGTTCCCGCTCGTTCCTGTGTACGGCGGCATTCTCATCTTCATGAGCATGGCTTCCCTCGGTCTGCCTGGACTCAACGGCTTTGTCTCCGAGTTCATGGTGGTTCGGGGCGCGTATCCCGTCCTGACGACCTACACCGCCATTTCGATGTTGGGCTTGCTCTTCACGGGCGCGTACATCCTCAAGGGAATCATGAAAGTCCTGCATGGACCCATGAACGACCACTGGACGCACGGCGAACACAAACTGACCGAAATCAACACCCGCGAAATTTTGGTGGCTCTGCCTTTGATGGTTCTCATCCTCGTCATCGGCGTCTATCCCGCGTGGATTCTCGAAGTCATTAACCAGGCTGTGGTGGCGTTGTTCTAATACGTAGTCTGTCGTTGCGAGGAGGGCGTCAGCCTGACGAAGCAATCCCCATTTGCGGAGAGATTGCTTCGGGCTATCGCCCTCGCAATGACGGTGCGTGAGGTGATTATGAACTTTCCAATACTAAGCGTTATTACCTTCCTTCCCTTCCTTGCGGCGGTCATCATGCTGTTGATTCCCGCCGACCGCAAGAATGAAGTCCGCGGCGTTGCGCTTGCAACTGCTGTAGTGGACCTTCTGCTTGCGGGCTGGGTTTACATCCAATACCTGGCTGGTCACATGACTGGCTACCAGTTCATCGAGACCTATAACTGGCTGCCCGCTTTGGGCATCAGCCTCAAGTTCGGCGTGGACGGCATGAGCGCCCCGCTCGTCCTGCTGACGGGTATCGTCATGTTCACGGGTGTGCTTATCTCCTGGGGCGCCTACGACGAAAAGATTCACCTCTCCGCTGGTATTCAGGACAGACCGCGTGAATTCTTCGCCTTCCTCTTCCTGCTGGCGGGCGGCGTGTTCGGCGTCTTTGTCTCGCTCGACCTGTTCATGCTGTTCTTCTTCTATGAAATCGCCGTGTTCCCGATGTACCTGCTCATCGCCATCTGGGGCTGGGTCAAGACCCGTGAATACGCCGCGATGAAACTGACCCTTTACCTGTTCATCGGCTCGGTGGTTGCCCTCGTCGGTGCCCTTGCCATGTACTGGACCCAATATCAAAACACGG
>Ga0233425_10005808_pt1 | contig 19022 bp, 17 predicted proteins | sample Watercolumn_Towu_2_FD_181712 | JGI IMG/M metagenome (GOLD analysis project Ga0233425, IMG submission 181712) | Freshwater microbial communities from Lake Towuti, South Sulawesi, Indonesia - Watercolumn_Towuti2014_140_MG | ecosystem: Environmental > Aquatic > Freshwater > Lake | place... | reverse complement strand
AGCCCTCCGCCCGACCTGCGAGCGACCAGGCGGCCCTTCGAGATCCAGTAAGCGTAGTCGCCGGCCAGGGCAGGGCCGCGGCCGTAGGGGAAGAAAGCGCCGCCGTCCAAGCTGATGCCCTCGAAGCTCTCCTTCGGCGTTTTCGGCAGCGCGGAGAGCACGAGCTCATCGTCTCGCGTGATCATCACCACGCCGCGCTCGCTCGCGGTCGCGGGACCCGCCGGGCCGATGTCACTGAGCTCCGGCGCCTCGCCGAGTCCGGCCTCGGCTCCAGCTTCCAGCTGCTCGTCGCGCTCGACGCTCGTCGCGGTCGGTGCCGGGGTGCTGCGTGCCGAGGCGCTGCTCGCTGGTTCGGCCACGGGTTTCGGGCGCTCCCGCTGGCAGCCGAGCGCGAGCACCAGCAGGGGGCCGAGCGCGCGCGTGGACATGGCCCTGTCTGCCACACCCCTGGGGCGCACGCCGGGAAAACCGCGAAATTTCCGGGTAGGTGTGGGTGGGCTGAAAACGATATTGACAATCATTTTCAAAAAGGCATCATCGTGCTGGTCCCGAGGTCACGAAGGAACCCCGAAATGTCACCCCGCCTCTCCCGCTTCGCTCCGCTCGCTCCCTTGGCCCTCGCCCTGCTCCTCCCGAGCAAGGCGTCCGCGTCGGAGCGCCACTTCACGTACACCTACGAGTCCAACGTGTTGAACCCGGGCGACGTCGAGATCGAGCCGTGGACGACCTGGCGCGTCGGTCGCGAAGACTACTACAACCGCTTCGACCAGCGCCTCGAGTTCGAGTTCGGCGTGGTGCCGAACCTGCAGATGGCCTGGTACTGGAACATGAAGGCGGTCGCTGCGGACTCCAAGGACGCGGCGGGTAACACCGTCCGCGCCCAAACCTTCGAGTTCGGCGGGGTGTCCAACGAGTGGAAGTACAAGCTCAGCGACTCCTTCGCCGACGCGCTGGGCTCCGCGCTCTACTTCGAGTGGACCGCGGCACCCGCGGAGTTCGAGCTGGAGGCGAAGGTGATCCTCGACAAACGCATGGGCGACTTCGTCGTCGCCTACAACGCCGTCGGTGAGCACGAGTGGGAGCTCGAGTCCAAGGGCGAGACCGAGCGCGAGATCATCTTGGAGAACGATCTGGCCTTCGGCTACTTCGTGACCCCGAGCCTGGTGCTGGGCGTGGAGGCGCGCAGTCACTCCGAGATCAAGGAGGGTGAGCTCGAGCACACCGCGTTCTTCGTGGGGCCCACCATGGCCTACGCGCAGAAGGCCTGGTGGGCGGCGCTCACGGTGCAGCCGCAGGTCTTCGCGATCAAAGCGCCCGACCACGGAGGGCACGGTTCCCTCGACCTCGAAGAGCACGAGCGCCTCAACGTGCGCGTGCTGTTCGGGATGGACCTCTAGATGAAACGCTGGCTCGCCCTGGCCGTGCTCGCCGCCACCCATGGGGGGTGTGCGGCGGGTTTGCCTGCTCCGACCTCCGCGGACGTGGTCAGGGCGAGCCAGCGCTACCCCGGCGCGACGGCGGAGCGGCTGGCCGAGGGGCGCTCGCTGTACGTGAAGAACTGCGCCGGGTGCCACACGTTGAAGTCCCCGGCCGAGGTGCCCGCCGCGCAGTGGGCCGAGGAAGTCGAGGAGATGCGCCAGGAGCACGGCGTGCGCCTCACGGACGACGAGGCCAGCGCGATGACCGCCTACCTGTGGGCCGTCGGTTCGCGCCTGCGTGAAGAGCGCGGTCAGTCCGCGGCGCGCTGATTCGCCTTTGCCCGGCGCGCGACCGGCGCTATCAGCGGCGCATGCTCGACGCGCGCTCCAGCCTCTTCGTCTTGGTGGTCGGCACGTGGGGGTGCGGCTCGTGCCCGCCCTGCGAGGCCAAGGCGGCGACCCCGAAGGCCGAGACCTGCGCGGTCGGTCCCGAGGACCAGGCTCCGAGCCCGAGCGCCACCCCGGCCGCAGCGCCTTCCACTGCACCCACCGCCGCACCCGCGTCCAACCCGACCGCGCCGCCTTCGGCCGTGGCACCTCCCCCACCGGCAGGGTCCCTCCCCGAGGTGAAGGTCGAGAACGTGGGGCTACACATCGGCGGTGGCCCCAATGACGATGCCGCCAAGGCGCCTTTCGTCGCGGCGGTCGAGAAGCAGTTCGACGGGTTGCGTGCCTGCTACACGAAGGTCGAAGATCCGGTGAAGGGCGGCACCTTCGGTGTGGACCTCCACATCGGGCGGGACGGCGGGAAGCCCAAGGTGAAGCAGCCCCGCACCGGGATGAAGGGCACCGGGTTCCGCGACTGCGTCGTGAAGGTCTTCGAGCAGGTGGAGTTCGAGAAGCCCAAGAAGGGCCCGACCGTGATCAGCTACTCGATCAAGTACTCGCTCGGGAAATGAGTATCCTGTCGCCATGGTCCACGCTTGGCACGAGCTCCCCAGCCGGCCTCCGTCGCCGAGCGACGCCGTAAACGCCCTGATCGAGATCCCGCGCGGGTCCAAGGTCAAGTACGAGCTCGACAAGCCCACGGGGCTCCTGCGCGTCGACCGCGTGCTCCACAGCTCGGTGCATTACCCAGCGAACTACGGCTTCATCCCGCGGACCTACTGCGGCGACGGTGACCCGCTCGACATCCTCGTGCTGTGCACGGAGTCCGTGGAGGCCATGTGCATCATGGTCGCTCGACCCATCGGCATGGTTCGCATGGTCGACGCCGGGAAGTCCGACGACAAAATCATCGCCGTGCACCTGCACGATCCCGCCTTCAACGAGTACCAGGACATCACCGACCTGCCGCGCCACCTGGCGCGGGAGATCCAGCGCTTCTTCCTCGACTACAAGTTGCTCGAATCCCGGAAGGAGATCATCGCGGAGGACCCAGTGGGTCGGACCGACGCCGAGCGCGTGGTCGAAGAGGCCGTGGAGCTGTATCGCAAGGAAGAGAGCCGCCTGCGCGGTTGGGGGTGAGCGATGAAGGACGACGACCGGCAGAGGATCCTGGCGCGCCGCGCGAGCTTCGTCGCCGCGGCACTGGTCGCGCTGGGCGTCGAAGGGTGCAAGCCATCGCCGCCGCCGGCGCCGCCCGGGCCTTGTCTCTCCATGCAGCCCGACCCGGAGCCCGTGCCCTGCCTCTCGACCCGCCCGCCCGAGCCGGAGCCCGAGGCCGACGCCGGGCCGCAGCCGGAGCCGCAGGTCTGCCTGTCGCAACCGAACCCGGATCTCCCTTTGGAGAAGAAGCCGGGGCCCTTCGCGGATCCGCCCCCGGGCAAGACTTGATCAGGCGCGCGTGAGAGCCGCGAGTCGGCTCATGGGTGCGCGCAACGCCGGGAAGAGCCCGGTGTACACCTCGCGGTAGAGCGCGTCGTAGCGTGCGGCGTGCTCGCCGGGTGCGAAGCTCTCGGCGCAGCCGGTCATGTGCTCCGTCGCCGTCTCGAGATCGGGGTGGAGGCCGGCGGCGACCGCCGCCAGGATCCCCGCGCCGAGCGCCGTCGCCTCCGAAGTGCTCGCGCGCGTGACACGCTTGCCGAGCACGTCCGCGAGGAGCTGGCACCAGAGCGCGCTCTTCGAGCCGCCTCCCATCACGATCACCTCCTCGATGCGTTGCCCGGCGGCGGCCTCCACCCCACTCGAGTGCAGACGCTGCTCGAAGGCGATGCCCTCGAGCGCCGCTCTGTAGAAATGCGCCGGGCCGTGACGTCCGGTGAGGCCGACCACGAGCCCCGTGGCCGCGTCATCCCAGTAGGGGTTCATCACCCCGTTCCAGTAGGGGACGAGCATCAGCCCCTCGGAGCCGGCGGGCAGGTGCGCCGCTTCGGCTTCGAGCTTCCCCAACCGTTCTGTCGAGTCACCGAGCAGCCGTGCCGCGAGCCAGTCGAGCGTGAACGTGCCGCCCTTGAGATCCGTCTCCAAGAAGAACGTCCCGGGGCGTGCCGCGTACAGCGTACGAAAGGCGTCGCTCGTGACGTACTCGCTCGACAGCACTCCGGAGACGATGGCGGTACCGAGGTTCAAGTAGGCGCGACCCGGGCCCGAGATCCCGGCCCCCAGGCCGGCGGCTTGCCCGTCCCCAGCGCCAGCGATCACCGGCAACCCTGAGGGCAGCCCGGTGACTCTCGCGACCTCGGGCGCCAGGACGCCGAGCGGGGCGCCTGGCTCCACGAGCTCCGGGAGCTGGCTCGGCACGAGCCCCGCGAGCGCGCACAGCTCGGGAGACCAGGTTCGCGCTCTCATGTCGACTAGGCCGAGGGGATCGGCAGAAGCCAGCGAGGTCACGAACCGACCGACGAGGCGGCGGACCAGGAAGGCGTGCACGTCCGAGACCTGGGGCCTCGTCGCTGCGAGATCGACCCGGCGCCCGAACAGCGCCATCAGCTTGTAGAGCGCCGGCGTGATGCAGGGAGGCTTCCCCGAGAGCTCGCGTAGGCGATTGTTGCCGAGCTTCTCCCGAGCTCGGTCGACCTGTTCGACCCCGCGCGCGTCCATCCACACCAGCGCCGGGTGCAGGGGACGGGAGTCTGCGTCCGTGAGCACGAAGGTCTCGCGCTGGTGCGTGAGGCAGAGCGCGCGGAGCTCGGCGGCGCGCGGGCCCAGCGCGTTCACGCATCCCGCAAGGGCCACCTGCGTCGCCGCCCACCAGGACTCGGCGTCTTGCTCCCAGGCGTCCGGTGCGGGGTTCTCCAACGTGAAGGACGCGCGCCCCTCGGCCACGGGCGCCCCGGTAGCGTCCCAGGCGATGGCCTTGGTCGAGGTCGTACTGGAGTCGACGCCGAGCACCAGCATCGGTCACCCGAAGAAGCGCGCGAAGGGCATGGCCACGGGCTTCCCGTCCAGGGCGACCTCGGCCATGTGCTCGAGCAGCGGCACAGCGCCGGCGCCCACGGCGCCTGCAGCCTGGAGGCTCGGGAGCGCCGCGCGCATCACGCGCAGGATGTCCAGGCACTCGAGCGTCGCCCCCTCCATGCGCTCGACGGCCTCGGCCACCGACAGGCCCGAGCCAAGCAGCTTCCCGAAGCGACCGGTGCGCCCACCGTTGGTGGTGACGTCGAGATCCCCGACACCCGGGAGCCCCGCCGCGCTCGCCGGGTCGCCGCCCACAGCCTTCACGAGCAGGGTCATCTCCCGCACCGACTGGGCGAAGACCGCCGCTTCGTAGTTGTGCTGCGCGATGCTCCCGGGGACGCCGCCCGCCTTCTCGTGCAGGCCGAGCGCGAAGGCGATGCCCATGGCGTAGGCGTTCTTGAGCGCCGCGCACACTTCCACGCCCATGACGTCCGCGCTGACGAAGGGGTGGTAGTACGACGTTGCGAGCACCGCGCGCAGTCGGCGGAGCTTCTCGGGATCGCGCCCGGTGACGACGACGCAGGTCTCCACGCGCCGAGCCAGCTCGCCGGCGATGCACGGCCCCGCGACCGCCGCTGGGGCGACCTTCCCGCGCAGGTCGGGAGGCAGCCCGCGCTCCAGAACGTCTGGGAGCACGTCGAGGCTCGTGCCCGACCACTCGAGCCCCTTCGTGATCATCACCACCGGGATGTCCGGACGGACGAAGGGACCGAGCCTCTCCGCGGCCCAGTGCACGCCGGCGGAGCTGACGCCAACACCGATGACCTCCACGCCACGCATCGCAGCTTCCAACTCTTCCAGGAAGAAGGGCCGGATCTCGCGCGGAACGTCGAGTCGGAGCTTCGGGTGGTGGCTCCTCGCCTTCAAGCTCTCGACGATCTCGCGATCGAGGTGCGTGCCGACCAGACGCACCTCGTGGCCCGCGTCGAGGAGCGGGACGCAGAGCGCCGTGCCCATCATGCCCGCGCCCAGGACGCCGATCACTGCCATCGGCCGGCAGCATGCCGCGGGGGCGGCGGGCGGGGAAGGGGCGTGAGGAGCGCCTACCTCAGCGCGTACGACAACAGGCTCCTGGCACCTTCTCCGCGCGCTTCGCTGGCGACCTCGAGCACGACGGTCTGGGGCCGGTCGGCGTCGAAGCGCAGCGTCACGCTCCGCCCAGCGAACGGTCCCTTCTTGGGCCGCGCGGTGATGACGCCCTTCTCGTGGGTCGCAGCGACGTCGATGGGTCGCCCGTCGTCGTAGAACGTGACCACCCCGTTCGCGATGTCGACCCAGACGCATTCGCCGGGGTCCCGCGTGTCGCAATAGCGCCCCGACTCCGGCCCGCGGCTGCAGCCCCACGCCCCGAGCAGCCCGACCACGAGCGCACCGTGCAACGCCCAACGTGCCGCGTTTTCCCTTCCCATGCTCCCTCCTTGCCCTGGCCGTGGAGCTCGCTCGGTCGGGTCAGTACCCCCGCCGAGCCGACGCAGCGTTGACCGCGATCATCTCGCGCCCGCCGGAACCCTGGACGCCGAGCGGTGTCAGGGGTTCATCCGGAGCGGCACGCTTCGGCACACCGTTCGCGGAGGATACGGATGGCGAGGCTGCGCACGCTGCTGATTTCGGCAACTCTCGCGCTGAGCGCGAGCTCGAGCGCCGCGGCGGAACCCGGCACGCTGCCGCTCAAGCGGGTCCGGCTCTACGAGACCGGCGTCGGGTACTTCGAGCGCACGGGGAGCGTGTCGGGGAAGCCCTCGGCGCTGCCGGTGCCGGCTGGGCACCTCGACGACGCACTGAAGACCCTCGTGGTGCTGACCGACGACCCGAGGACCGGGAGCGTGGCGGGCGTCGAGTTCGGCAGCAGCGTGAGCCGCAGCATGGCTCGTTCACTCGCGGGCCTCCCGGCGGACGACGCGCCGCTCAACCTGCATGCGTTGCTCAAGAGCCTGAAGGGCGCGAGTGTGGAGCTCAAGTCCGGTACGGCGACACTGAGCGGAAAGCTGGTCGAGCTGTCCGACGGCGCAGCGAGCGATCTCGAGGAGTGCGTAGCGGTCGCGGGCAAGCCCGGCGAGTGCACGCTGCAGAAGCACCCGGTGGTGGTGATCTTCACCAAGGCCGGCGAGCTCCGGCGCATCAAGGTCGCGGAGATCACCTCGGTGCGCCCGACCGACCCCGCCTACGCTTCGCGCTTGGGGTCGGCTCTCGACGCGCTGAGCGAGCGCAGCGCGCGGGTCCTGAAGGACCTGCGCGTCTCGGCCAAAGGAGGGAAGAGCGTCTCTCTGGGCTACGTGGCGGAGACACCGGTCTGGCGCGTCACCTACCGCCTGGTGCTCGCCGAGAAGGGGGGCGAAAAGAGTCAGATCCAGGGCTGGGCGCTGCTCCACAACGACACCGAAGAGGAGTGGAAGGGCGTGCAGATCGATCTGGTGAACGGCCGCCCCGACAGCTTCCTGTTCCCGCTGGCGGCGCCGCGTTACGCGCGCCGCGAGCTCGTGAAGCCCGAGAACGAGCTGTCCACCGTGCCGCAGCTGATGAACGAGACGCCGGACTCGATGTGGACGGGCGAGGCCTATGGCGCGGCGGGTCTCGGACTGTCGGGCATCGGCGAAGGCGGCGGGGGGCGCGGTGAGGGCATCGGCCTCGGCAGCATCGGCAGCGTCGGGCACGGCGCCGGGACGGGTAGCCTGGGCACGCCGAGCGCGAGCTCGCTCCTGTCGGTGGGGAACCTCGCGGGTGTCGCGCCTGCGGAGGGCGTCGAGGCTGGCGCGATGTTTCGCTACAGCCTGAAGCAACCCGTGGACCTGCGCGCCCACGGTTCGGCGCTCGTGCCCTTCCTCGGCGACGGCATCGCAGCGCGCCGCATCGCCTTCTTTGCAGCGCCCGGACAGAGCGCGCGCAGCGCCGTCCACGTCACGCACCAGGGCACGCAGACACTCCCGCCGGGCACCCTCGCGGTGTTCGCGGACCAAGGCTTCGCTGGGGAGGCGGCGCTCGCGCGCATGAAGCCGCGGGAGACCCAGATCGTCGCGTTCGGGGTCGACCTCGACGTCGAGCTCGTGGAGGACGCTGCGGAGTCCAGCGATACCACGAAGCTCCTCGCCTTCGAGCGCGGGCGCCTGGTCGAGCATTTCGTGCGCCGACACCGCGTGAAGTACTCGCTGGAGAACCGCAGCGGCTCCGGTCGCGACGTGGTCTTGACGCTCGGCTACGTGAACAACGCCAAGGTGGAAGGCGCGGACGAGCTGGTCTGGGACTCGAACACGCAGAAGGCATCGGCCGTGTTCCAGATCGGGCCCAGGAAGAAGCTCGAGCGCACGCTCGTGGTCGACGAGGGACTCACCCGGCGACACGACCCGGCGAAGCTCGCGTCCGCCGGTCTCCGCGGGCTCGCGAGCTCGCTCCCGGCGCGCCAGAAGAAGCTGGTGCTGCAGGCCGCCGAGCTGGCGCTCGAGGCCGAGGTGCGTCGCGGGGCCCTGAGCAAGCGTCGCGCGGAGCAGCGCGAGCTGAGCTCGGAGATCGCACGCCTGCGCGAGCACGCCCGCGCGCTCTCTCGCGGCGCCGGCTCCGAGGCGATCGCGAAGCGCTTGCTCGCCGCCGAGGACTCGGCGAAGGCGCTCACCCGACGAATCAACGAGCTCCAGGCAGAAGCAAGCGAGCGCTCGCAGAAGGCTCAGGCGCTGCTCGGCGGGCTCGGGCGCTGACTCACAGCTCGAGCCCCACCTCCCGGCCGCACAGCGTGCCCGACACGTCGTTGCCGTCCTGGCCCAGCTCGACCGCGCAGTCCTTGACCGACGAAGTAGTCGGCCACCTCGCGCAGCTCGGCCACCGAGCGATCGCGCACCGACTCCGACTCGCGTAGGTCGAGCAGGATCACCGCGTCCTCCGGCAGCTCGGGATCGTGGAGCAGGGCGTCGAGGGCCGCCTCGAGCTCGTGGGACTCGTAGCGCCCAACGCAGCGGACTGTGCACAGCCGCCCCTCCCGGGCGCGCTCGACCGGCATGGCTCGGATTCTTGCCGGGCTGCGTCGCCCGTCAATGGGGCGGGGGCGCGGGCTTTTCGCCCTTCTTCGAGGGCTCGATCTCGAGCTCGAGCTTGGGCAGTGGCGGCAGCGCGCTCGGCAGAGGGGGGAGCTTGCCCTCCAGGATCTGCCCGACGTCCACACCCCCGATCTCGAGCGGGCGGAGCCCGCAACCGATGCCGACCTTCTTCGTGACCTTGGCGTTGGCGAGGTCATCCGAGCGCGCAGCGACGCTCACGCTGATCCCGACGCTGCCCTTGACGAGCTGGCGAGCGAGCTGCCCCGCGATCCCGCCCAGGGCGCGGCCGAGGTGGCTGTCCACCGCGGCGCCCGCCAATGCCGAGCAGGGCAGGCTGCCATTCAGGTCGAGGCGCAGTGCGCCGTGGTCCCCTTCGCGCGCGACGCTGCCGGTGCCCCCGAGCTTGAACGCGCCTGCGGTCAGCTTGACGTCCGAGAGGTCTGCGCGCTCGCGCGCCTCGTCGACACGGAGGTTGGCCGCGAGCGTCGTGGTGTCGCCGAAGACGAAGCCGTCGAGCTCGCGAGGGTGCGGGGGCACGTAACCCTTGAGCGAGGCGTCCAGCTTTCCGGTCACGGCGCCGCCCTCGAGCCCCTTGGGCATGACCAGGTGCACGCTCGCGCTGGCGGTCACGTTCTTCAGCGGCAGCTTCGAGCCGAAGGGTTCTGCGAGCCGTGAGAGGTCCACGGGGGCGAGCGTGATGTCCGCCGTCGGCTGCGGGAGCGCGTGCTTCACTTCCAGCTTCACCGGCGCGCGCGCCACGTCCTCGACGCCGAGCCCGATGCGGACGAGGGCCTCGTCCGCCGTCCACGCGGCGCCGACCTTGCCGAGGTCCGGACAGCGCGCCGCACCCTCGTCGCGCTCGGAGCACAGGCCGAGCACGCTCTTGTCCGCCACGAAATGCGTGGCTTCGCCGGCGCGCTGGACGCTCCCGCCCGACAGCGTCAGCCAGGGCTCGGCTCCCTCCGCCTTGCGCCAAGTGAGCTTCACGTCTCGCGCTTCGGTCGGCATGCGAAAAGTCTGTGGGTAGCGCTTCGCCCACTCCGTCGCGCCGAGGGCCAGGCTGGGCGCCGACCCCGTGGCCTCGACGTCCACGCCCTCCAGGCGCAGGCCCACGGGCGTGGTCCAGCGCACCGACGCGCGAAGCTCGCGGAGCGTGCCGCGCACGGCCGGGAGCCCGACCAGGTGGAAGCGCGCATTCCGCACCGTGACCGAGCCGAAACCGACGCTCACGTCGCCGAGCTCGAGGGCCACGCCGTGCTCCGCGGCGCGCTCCACGGCCAGGCGGCGGGCGAGGGGCGGCGCGATGAACAGCGCGAACACCACGGACGCGACAAGAGCAACCGCCGCGAGCGCGGCGGCGATGGAGATCAGGCGCTTCTTGCTCACGCTCCCGTTGGACGGTTGTAGCGCGAAAGATGCGCAGTCGCGCTATCCTCCGCCGGCCGATGGCGACCTACCTCACCCCCGAGGGCGCGAAGAAGCTGCAAGAAGAGCTCAGGAATCTGCTCCACGTGGAGCGGCCCAAGGTGGTGCAGGAGGTCTCGGACGCGGCAGCCCAAGGCGACCGCTCCGAGAACGCGGAGTACATCTACGGGAAGAAACGGCTTCGGGAGATCGACCGGCGCATCCGCTTCCTGACCAAGAAGCTCGAGTCCGCGGTGGTGGTGAAGCGCGACGAGGCCGCGGGGAAGTCGGTGTTCTTCGGTGCGACGGTCGAGGTCGAAGACGAGGACGGGGAGCGCAAGCGCTACCGCATCGTCGGCCCGGACGAGGTCGACCCTGCGGCGGGCAGCATCAGCTTCAAGAGCCCACTCGGGACCGCGCTGATGAAGCGCAAGGTCGGCGACGTCGTGGTGGTGCGCCGCCCTGCCGGCGAGGTCGAGCTTCAGATCTGCAAGATCGAGTACGAGTGAATTCTCCCATTGCGACCAGAGATGCAAGGCGTCTCTTCCCACCTGCCGGCTAGCTGGAGCCGGCCTCGCCGGTGTTCGCCGTGGGGCTGGCGCCCCACACCCCGCGCGGGGACCCCAAGCCCGCGCGGCTACAGTTCCATCCGGATACCGCGCTCCGAGCAAGTTGGGGTTTACGCCCGAAGCGCCTTCTGAGTAGTTTCCAGCCGCCCGCACGCCGTGACCGGCAGATCGGGCCAGCGGTCTCAAGGAGGCAACATGTCCGAGCTTCGTTTCGACAATCGAGTCGCAATCGTCACGGGTGCCGGCGGTGGTCTGGGGCGCGCTCACGCGCTCTTGCTCGCCAAGCGCGGGGCCAAGGTCGTGGTCAACGACCTGGGCGGAACCATGGACGGTACCGGCGGCGGCGCCAGCTCCGCGGCGGACAAGGTCGTGGAAGAGATCAAGGCGGCCGGCGGGCAAGCCGTGGCCAGCTACGACGGCGTCGACACCTGGGAGGGCGCCCAGAAGATCGTGGCGAAGGCCAAGGAGGCCTTCGGCAAGCTCGACATCGTGATCAACAACGCCGGCATCCTGCGCGACGTGTCGTTCCTGAAGATGACGGACGAGGACTGGGAGAAGGTGCTGCGTGTGCACCTGACCGGCACCATGTACGTGAGCAAGGCCGCCTGGCCGCTGCTCCGCGAGAACAACTACGGTCGCGTGGTGAACACCACCAGCGCCGCGGGCCTGTACGGCAACTTCGGTCAGGCCAACTACAGCTCCGCGAAGCTCGGCATCGTCGGCCTGAGCAAGACGCTGGCCCACGAGGGCGCGAAGTACAACATCAAGGTCAACGTCATCGCGCCCATCGCCAAGAGCCGCATGACGGAGACCGTGATGCCGCCCAACGTGCTGGAGAAGCTCGCGCCCGAGTACGTGTCCGCCCTGGTGGCCTACCTGGTCTCGGACAAGTGCGAGGACAGCGCTCAGGTCTACGCCGTAGGCGGCGGCTACTTCTCCCGCGTCGCCGTGATGGAGGCCGAGGGCATCGGCCTGCCCGTCGAGAAGGTCAGCCCCGAGGCGGTCGCCGAGCAGTGGGCGAAGATCAACGACATGACCGGCGCCAAGGCCTACGGCAACGCCATGGAAGCAGCGGGTGCCGCGATGAAGTTCGCGATGATGTGAGCCGAAGCAACCCCCGGTTGCGGCGAGGGCGATGCGTGCGCGCGTCGCCCTCGGTCATTTCAGGGCGGTGCCAGGTTCAGGTTGTCGAAGGTCGCGACCGGCGCCGTGGTGTTTGGCTCTTGGTGCAGATGCTTCAGCGATGAACGCGTGCTCGCCCGGCGCGTCGCAGCCAGCCCAAGAGCGCCAGGACGGCGAACGCCAGGCTCGGGGTCGAGCGCTTGGCCGGCAACGCGCAGCCACAGGCCGTGTTCGTCTCGCTCCCCAGTCGGCTCGCGCTGGTCGCCGACGGCAAGGTCTCGGGCGCGACCTCGTGGTTGTAGGCGCTGAGCATCGAATCGATCTTCTTGCCGTTGTCCACCAACACGACGTGCTCACCGCTCGCCGTGTACTCCTCGACCGTGGACGCCCAAGGCAGCTCCACTGGCAGGTCCCCCGGCGCGGAGGTCCCAGCGACCTCGCGGCCGTCGCTGGTCGTCGTCATCAGGTAGCCATCGCAGCGCGTCTGCCGGTCGGCCGAGAGCTGGTTCGACACGTCCGGCAGCGACTCCGGCCACTCGCGGAACATCGGGTCCTCGGTCATCTCCGATGGCGAGATGCGGGTGACCATGCGCGTGAGGTACACGTTGTCGAACAGGAGCTCGGTCGCGTGTTGGGCTGGATCGGCGATCAGCTCGTCGAAATCGTTCCCGAGGGCGTCGGCACTCCAAGCGCTCTTGTCCGCCTCCGGGTAGCAGCTCAGGCACGAGTAGTACTGGCCCGGCTGGACGCCGGCCGGCGGCGGCAGGTACTTCTCGAGCAGCGGGAACACCAGCGGGTGCGGGGACTCGCAGGTCGCGGCGGAGTAGCAGCTGAGCAGGTTCCAGGCCGAGAGGCGCGCGAGCACGCTCTCCGGATCCAAGGTCTTCAGCACGGCGCCGTCCCAGTTCGTCTGGGAGATGCCGGCCGAGGTCACCGCGGCGCTCGGCCCCGCGTACTCGGTGACGAACGCGCGCCCGTTGGCCGTGGGGCTGTCCACCGCGCGGGTGATCGCCAGGCTGTAGTTCTGGCCCAGCCCCGCCCAGTCGAAGCGAGCGCTGTTCAGGGTCACGTGCTTGTATCCGCCGGTGGGGACCACGCGCTGATCACCCAGGAAGAAGGTGCGGACCGTCATGTCCTCGACGGCCGCGATGCGGGTGAGCTTCAGGGGCACGCAGGGCTCGGTGCCCTTGTAGCGAACGACGATGGGGTGGATCTCGTCGACGCCAGCGTTGGGCTGGAGCTTGAGCGCCACGAACACGTACTTGCGATCGATGTAGTCTTTCAGGATGGGCTCGGCGTCGGCCTGGTCCGTGTCGTACTTGTTCTGCACCAGCCAATCGAGCATGCCCTTGGCGTCGACGGGCTTCAGGGTCAGCGCCTCGAAGTTGCCGACCGCCTCGCGCCCGACCACCACTGGGGCGTTCGAGTTGGTGCCGCCACTCCCACCGGCTCCCGGGACGTAGGATCCTCCCGCGCTGTCTTGCGACGACGACATCGCGCAGCCGAAGCTCGAGCCCTGCGCGCTCCCGTCGTCCGAGGCGCAGAGCTGGAAGCTCGTCGTCGTGGTGAAGGTCGGCACGGTGCCGTTCAGCAGGTTCGTGAACAGCACCTGCGACCCCACCGAGAGCTCGGGCTCGACCGGGACCGGGATGATCCAGGCGAAGCGTGCAGGGTCGCCCTGGTACTGGATCTGGATGTGGGCTTCGACCCAGCCGTCCTGCATGACGAAGAGGACGTTCTCGCCGGTCTGGTCCACGGGCATCGGCGGCTGCCCGGGCGGCCCTTGATCGCAGAACGTCCCGCCGCAGGCCTCGGCGCGCGAGGGCGCGCCGCTCGCGGCCGCCAGAACCAGGATCCCCGTGCAGAGTCGAGCCCAAGCGCGCATGTGAAGCCTCCCGACGATTCCCGCGCGGCACCCGCCAGACGCCGCGCGGCGATCCCGGAGACTACAGCAACGCGCGTGCCAAGCGCGAGATCGCGCTGCGACGCGCAGCCGAGGTGAGAGCCGGCTGACATTCGAGTCACGGCCGTGACCCGCGGACCACGGGGTGCGCCGCGCGTCTACACGAAGAAGTCGGGCAACAGGTCCGCGCCCGGCGCGTTGGCGTACTGATCGAAATCAGTGACACCGGCGCTGCGCAGCACGTCCTCGTCGATGGCGAAGTGCCCGGTGTACTCGCGGCTCGGCCGGGTCAGGATGAAGTGGGCCGCGTCCGCCATGATCTCGGGTTTGCGGCAGCGTTCCACGGCGGCGTCGCCCCCCAACAGGTTCTGCACCGCGGCGGTGGCGATGGCCGTGCGCGGCCAGAGGGCGTTCACGGCGATGCCGTCGCTCGCGAGCTCGCTCGCCATGCCGAGCACGCACATGCTCATGCCGAACTTGGCCATGCTGTAGGCCACGTGGGGCCCGAACCAGCGCGCCTCCATGTTGAGCGGGGGCGAGAGGTTGAGGATGTGCGGGTTCTTCGCCTTCTTCAGCTGGGGAATGCACTGCTGCGAGCACAGGAAGGTCCCGCGGGTGTTGATCTGGTGCATCAGGTCGAAGCGCTTCATCGGCGTCTCGAGCGTGCCCGTCAGGCTGATGGCGCTGGCGTTGTTGATCAGGATGTCGATGCCGCCGAACGTCTCGACGGTTCGGCGCACGGCCTCCTGCACCTGCTCCTCGAAGCGGATGTCGGTGATGCAGGCGAGGCCCTTCCCCCCGGCGGCCTCGATCTCCTCCACCGCGCTGAACACGGTGCCCGGCAGCTTCGGGTGCGCCTCGGCCGTCTTGGCCGCGACCGCGACGTTGGCGCCGTCGCGCGCCGCTCGCAGGGCGATGGCCTTGCCGATGCCCCGGCTGGCGCCGGTGATGAAGAGCGTCTTGCCTTTCAGGTCTGCCATGGTGGAGCGAAGCTAGCACCGTTCGCCCGGGGCCGGGCCCGTGGTAAACGCGGCGCCATGGGGTCTCGCTCTGCTCTGGCGCTCGTCCTGACTCTGCTCGCCGCTTGCACGGACAAGCCGGCGGCGTCGCCACCCGCTGCGTCGTCGGCGCTGCCCGTCGCTTCGGCGCCCGTCGTCGAGCCCAAAGTCGCGCGCCCGGCTTTCGAGAACCAGGGAGGCATGTGGCTGCCCAAGCAGCTCGAGGCGCACCTCGAGACGCTGAGGAAGCTCGGGCTCGAGCTCGACCCGCAGAAGCTCTCGGATCCGATGGCCTACCCGCTAGGCGCGGTGGTCAGCTTGGGCGGGTGCTCCGCGAGCTTCGTCTCGCCGGAAGGCCTGATCGTCACCAACCACCACTGCGTGACCGGCGCGCTCGGCTACAACTCCACGCCCGAGCAGAATCTGCTGAAGAACGGCTACCTGGCCAAGACGCGCGGGGAGGAGAAGTGGAATGGTCCGACGGCGCGCGTGTACGTGACGCAGTCCTTCAACGACGTCACCGACCTCGTGCGCGCCGGCCTCGACCAGGTCAAGGACGACAAGAAGCGCTGGGAGACCATCGAGAGCCGCGAGAAGGAGCTGATCGCCAAGTGCGAGAAGCAACCGAACGTGCGCTGCGACCTGGCGAGCTACTTCGGCGGCGGACAGTACCTTCTGATCGAGAAGCTGGAGATCAAAGACGTGCGGCTCGTCTACGCGCCCCACGAGGGCGTCGGCAACTTCGGCGGCGAGATCGACAACTGGCGCTGGCCGCGGCACGGCGGGGACTTCGCGTTCCTGCGCGCCTACGTGGGCAAGGACGGGAAGCCGGCCGACCACGCGCTGGACAACGTGCCGTACCAGCCGCGCATGCACCTGCGTCTCGCCGAACGCGGCCTCGGGTCCGGCGACTTGGTGTTCGTGGCGGGCTACCCCGGGCGCACCATGCGCCTGAGCACCGCTGAGGAGACCGCCGAAGCCGTCGAGTGGTTCTACCCCCGACGCATCAAGCTCTTCGAGGACTACCTCGGGCTCATCGAGCAGCTCGGCAAGGAAGACCAGGACGTGGCCATCAAGGCCCGCCCCACCGAGCGAGGCCTCGCCAACGCGCTCACCTACACCAAGGGCTCGCTCGAGGGCCTGACCAAGGGCGGCGCGGCCGACGTCCGCAGGAAGCGCGAGTTGGAGCTCAAGACCTGGATCGGCGCGGACGCAGAGCGCCAGAAACGCTTCGGTGACGTGCTGCCCAGGCTCGAGAAGCACTTCGCCGAGCGCAGGAAGACGCGTGACCTCACCTTCGCGCTCACCGAGCTCGAGCGCATGGCGAGCTTGGTCGGCGCCTCGCGCAGCATCTTGCGCATGGCCGAGGAGCGGCCCAAGCCCGATGCCGCGCGCAAACCCGACTACCAAGAGCGCAACTGGCAGCGTCTCGAGCAGGAGCAGCAGGCGCTGGAGAAGCGCTACTCCCGCAAGCTCGACAGCGCCATGCTACGCCTCGCGCTCGGTCGCATCGTGAAACACGGCGACGACAACGCGAAGAAGCGCATCTTGCCCATCTTCCTCGGCAAGGCCGAGTCGACGGAGGCGAACATCGCGGCCGCCGTCGAGCGCCTCTACAAGGAGACGAAGCTCGAAGACGGGAAGACCCGGGTGGAGCTCTTGAAGAAGGCCAAGTCGGCGGAGCTCGCAGCCAGCAAGGACCCCTTCGTGCGCGTCGCCGTGGCCCTGGGCCCGCTGTTCAAGGAGCGGGACGACCGCGCGGACGCCGAGCAAGGAGCCCTCGCGCTGGTCCGCCCGCTTTACGTCGCAGCGCTGCGCGAGCACGCGCCGGTCCCCCTGGCACCGGACGCGAACGGCACCCTGCGCGTGACGTATGGAACCGTGCGCGGCTACCGCCCGACGCCGGACGCGCCCGTCTATGCACCGTTCACCTTCGCCAAGGAGCTGGTCGCGAAGGCCACCGGCAAGGAGCCTTTCGACGCGCCGGCTCGCCTGGTCGAGCTGGCCAAGACCGGCAAGGCCGGGCCCTACGCCGACAAGGGCGTGGGCGGCTTGCCGGTGGACTTCCTCGCGGACCTCGACATCACGGGAGGCAACAGCGGCTCACCCACGCTGAACGCGCGCGGCGAGCTCGTGGGTCTGGCGTTCGATGGCAACTACGAGGCCATGGCCAGCGACTGGGTGTTCATGCCGGAGATCACCCGCAGCATCCACGTGGACGCTCGTTACATGCTCTGGGTGATGGACGCCGTGGACGGCGCGGATCACTTGCTGCGCGAGATGGGGAAGAAGCCGGCGCTGTGAGGCTCACGACTTCTTGGTGCTCGCCAGCAAGCTGATCAAGGTGGTGCCGTCGTCGGAGCTCTTGGCCGCCGTGACACTCACCGAGAGCTGGTCGTTGGAGAGCGTGAGGATGGTGGTGTCGCCGCTCGCGAGCTCGCCGTCGACCTTGAAGCTCCCGAGGTTCTTCTTGTAGTAATCGAGCACCTGCTGCGCGCTGTCCTTGGTGTTCAGCGTCACCATGTGGCCCTCGCCCTGGGAGATGCTCACCGTGGAGAGCACCTTGCTGCCGGGGTAGATGGGCACCGACTTGGGGAAGTCCGCGGGGATGGTGCTGTGCTCGCCCAGCTGGACCTCACTCTCCTTGCCGTCCGGGCCCTTCTGCTTGAGCTTCACCTGGCCCGACTTGGAGTCGATGTCGACCTGGCCGCCGGTGGCCTTCTCGGCGGCCTTCTCGGCCATCTTTTCTTGGATCTTGCTGCAGCCGCTCGCGGCGACGGCGAGCGAGATCAGGAGCGCGGAGGCGAATGCGGTTCGCATGGCGGGCGGAGCCTAACCCCTCGCCTGGCTCCGCGCCAGCCGCTGCGGCTCCGCTATACTCGGCCGGCTCATGCCCCAGCTGCGAGTCTGCTTCGTCTGCCTTGGCAACATCTGTCGCTCGCCCACCGCGGAGGGCGTGATGCGGCACCTGCTCGAGCTCGAGGGGTTGACGGCGGCGGTGGAGGTCGACAGCGCCGGTACCGCCGCGTACCACAGCGGCGAGCCGCCGGATCGGCGCGCGACCGCCGCCGCCCGCGCCCGCGGAGTCCGGGTCGGCGGCGCTGCCCGGCAGTTCAAGGCCTCCGACTGGGAGAGCTTCGACTACGTGCTGGCGATGGACCGCGACAACTTCGACGACCTCAGGCGCGGCGCGGCGCCGCGCCACCACGACAAGCTGTTTCTGCTGCGCCAGTTCGACCCGGCGTCGCCCAAGCACGCCAGCGTGCCAGACCCCTACTACGGGGGAGACGACGGGTTCGAAGAGGTGCTCGATCTGTGCGAGGCCGCCTGCCGCGGGCTCATCGCGCACCTGCGCCGGCAACACGGGATGTGATGCGCGAGGGTCTTCAGAGCGCGCTCGCGCGCGTCCTCGGCAGTCGGGTCGTGCGCGCGCAGCCGATCTCCGGCGGCGACATCAACGAGGCGTACGGCGTCGAGCTGTCGGGCGGGCGCCGGCTGTTCGTGAAGCACAATCCGGACTGCCCCGCCGGCATGTTCGAGGCGGAGGCCGATGGGCTCGCGTGGCTCGCCCAGGCGCGCGCGCTGGCGCTTCCGGAGGTGATTGCGGTCGGCGCGGACTTCCTGGTGCTGGAGCTGGTCGAGCCGGGGCGACGCGGCGCGAGCTTCGACGAGGAGCTCGGGCGGGGGCTCGCGGCGCTCCACGCCCATGGCGCGCCCTCGTTCGGTCATGCGCGCGACAACTTCATCGGGCGCTTACCACAAGCGAACGGCGCTGGTCCGAGCTGGCCGGCCTTCTACCGGGAGCGCCGCCTCGACCCGATGGTGTCGCGAGCGCGGAGTCTCCTGGGGCGCGAGCTCGTCGCTCTGTTCGAGCGGCTGTACGCGCGCCTGCCGGAGCTCCTGGGGCCCGACGAGCCCCCCGCGCGCCTCCACGGCGATCTCTGGGGCGGGAACCTGCACGCCACCGCGGCGGGCGCGCCGTGCTTGATTGATCCGGCCGTGTACGCCGGGAACCGCGAGGTCGACCTCGCGATGATGCGCCTCTTCGGCGGCTTCGGACCTCGGGTGTTCGCCGCTTACGAAGAAGCCCATCCGCTCGCGCCTGGCCATGCCGAGCGCGTGGGGCTGTATCAGCTCTACCCGCTGCTCGTACACGTGAACCTGTTCGGCGAGGGCTACGTCGGCAG
>Ga0233425_10005807_pt1 | contig 19023 bp, 14 predicted proteins | sample Watercolumn_Towu_2_FD_181712 | JGI IMG/M metagenome (GOLD analysis project Ga0233425, IMG submission 181712) | Freshwater microbial communities from Lake Towuti, South Sulawesi, Indonesia - Watercolumn_Towuti2014_140_MG | ecosystem: Environmental > Aquatic > Freshwater > Lake | place... | reverse complement strand
CTCAACGGCTTCGCCACAACGATAACAGACCGAAAGATTTTGTGGTGTCTCTTCTTCTTTTTCAATAAGGCCGCGCTTGGTAAGCTCGGCAACAACCGACTTTCTGGCTTCCAGAACCGTCATACCAGCAAACGGTCCAGTTCCTGAAGTCATATTTCCTGCTTCGTCTATAACTATTTCAAACGGTAAATCGTGCGCGCGAGCCATGTCTGAATCAATATGACTGTGAGCCGGCGTAACACCAAGAGCGCCAGTACCAAAATTTGGATCAACGGCTTTGTCGGCAATAACTTTAATGGAAATTTTTTTACCGCAAAAATCCGCTTCAAAAGTTTGGCCAATGAATTTTTGATAACGTTCGTCATCAGGATGAACAGCCACGCCGGTGTCCCCCAGTTTGGTTTCTGGACGAGTAGTAGAAATACTGATCGGAAAATTTTGATCGTATTTAAAAGTATACAATCTGGCAATTTTCTCTTGATGTTCAACTTCGTCGTCAGCAAGAGTTGACTTACATCGCGGACACCAGTTAACCACGCGATGACCACGATAAATCAAACCGTTGTCATACATCATTTTAAAAACCGTGTTCACGGCCTGGCCGCGAGCTGTGTCTAGGGTGTAGCACTCGCGAGACCAATCAAGCGAAGCACCCATTTTTTTGATTTGATGGATAATCGTTTCGTGCGACTTGGCGGCAAAATCCCGAACCTCTTCCAAAAAAGCCTCGCGTCCCAATTCACGACGCGGATCTTTAATGCCTTTTTTTATGAGTTCTTTTTCCACCTTGGTTTGAGTGGCAATAGCCGCGTGATCAGTGCCGGGAATCCAAAGTGTTTTTTTGCCACTCATGCGGGCAAAACGAATCATAATATCCTCAATAGCCAACATGGCGGCATGTCCTAAATGCAAAATACCCGTACGATTCGGCGGCGGCAAAACCATGGAAAAAACTTCTTTTCTCTCCCCGGACAAATTATCCGGATTAAAAAACCCGCTCTTTTCCCAGGCGGCGTAAATAGAATCTTCGTGTTTTTGCGGCTCGTAAGCTTTTGGTAGATCAGGGTTATTGGGCATAGTCTGTGAAAAGTATACGAAATTTCTGGGAATTTTGGAAGTCCCCCTTGACCTACCCACCAAAATTCGCTAACTTACCAATGTCCTCGAGAACTCGATCTCGGAACACGCCGTGGAGACTTTATGACTAGTTCGAAACGGACTTCTCTCAAAGATTCGATGGCTCAAGTCTGGGAGGAAAAGCCCGACGGCATCACTGCCGAAGAAATGCTTCGACCAGTCGCCTCAACAAACACCAGCGGCCCCACTGCCCCGCTACCTGACCGCTTCACGGTCGTGCCCGGCGGCGGCGCGGCCGGCGAATTCGGTCAGGGCCTCCCGACCTGCCCCGCGGCTCACGGTCACGCTCACAACGAGGACGAATAACCCTCGTCCGTCGCCTCCGCGCTTTGTCGCTTTGACGAGCGCTCTTTTTTATTAACAGTCTTTTTTGTTTTTTTGTGCTATTGAAAACATGCCCCTTGACCTACCCACCAAAATTCGCTAACTTACCACTGTCCCCAAGAAACTCCTCTTGGAACACCCCAAGGAGCACACCATGCCCCGTCCCGTCTCCCGTCCCATCATCGTCAGCGTCGAAGTCCCCGGGTTCGCACCCGTCCAGAAGCGCATCACCGCCGACGGCGAACGTGGCCTCGAAGATGCCGAAAGGTCCATCGATTTCTTCCGACGCGCGGCCGCCGGTCTCAATACCAGCGATCCGCCGAAGGACGACATCGTCGTCCGTTTCCTCCCTGCCCCGCTCCTCAACCCCGACGCTCCGATCCCCAACATTTCCCTCTGCCCACCCGAGTACTTCGGTGTCCTCGACAACATCCGCTTCTCGAGCGGCAACGTCGTCTCGCAGATCTGGCAGCTCGCCCTGCTCTCCACCGACTGGCTCGACCAGAACGGCGTCCGCGGGCATGACCTCGAGCTCCTTGACCTCTTCCTGGCCGACTACGGCCTCTGCCACGGCATGACCCGCGAGGATCTGCCGCCGGGCGAGGATAAGCCGTGGAACCAGGAGCCGTACTTCAAAGAGCCTGGCCACGACGAAGGCGAAGATCGCGCCCCTTCTGGCCCGCTCCACATTCCGCACAACGACCCCCGCCCTCGCACCCCTCCTCAGGGCCGTCCGTGAGGCCAGCAGTGACGATCTTCGGGGTGGGTGACAAGCTTCGTCTCCCGCCTCTCCGCGTCCAGCCCATCGGGCTGGCGTGTTTTTTTAAAGGGAGGTTAAGGGGTGTTAAGGGAGGTTAAGGGCCCCCTTTTAACCCCCCTTAACCCCTCTTAACACCTCTTAACACCCCTTAACACCCCTTAACACCCCTTTCCCAACACCCCCTTTCCTTGACCTTCTCCAACCAACGCGCTAACATACCCTCTTAACCAACCTTCCCATGCTGGTGGTTACGAAAACCCAATCTCACAATAGTTGCCTGCGTTGCCCCAATCCACTTAACCCCACCAACATGCTCTCCGAAACCCCAAAACAAATTTTCGAGGCAATCCGCCGGAGCTCTTCGCCGCTCCTTGTTTTGCCGCGCGGCGCTGGAGCCGATGGTTTTGCCAGCGCTCTTGGATTAGGAAAAATTATCGAGGGAATGGGCAAGAGTCCGGAAATTGTTACAGCCGACGAAGTCTATCCGGCTAATCTAAAATTTCTACCGGGTATTGAAAAAATAAAACCAGCGGTCGAAAATTTACGCCGCTTGGTGGTCGAGGTCGATACCAGCAAAACGCGCGTCCAAGATCTGAAGCACGAAGAAAAGGACGGGCGGCTTTTTATTTCACTCACGCCGCATCAGGGCTCATGGAATGAAAAAGATATTAACGTTTCGCATTCCGCGTATCGCCACGATCTAATCATTTGTCTCGGAGCGCCTGATCTTGAAGCCTGCGCCCACATTTACCACGAACACAAAGATTTTTTCTTTCGCACACCGATTATCAATATTGATCATTCGTCAAACAACGAACATTTTGGACAGATCAACCATGTTGATTTGACAACGTCGGCTATTGGCGAGACTTGTTTTGAGATGATTCTTGCCATCAACCACAAACTATTGAACGCCGAGGTGTCCACCGCTTTCCTCACCGGCATGATTGCCAAAACCCGAAGTTTCCGCACCCCGCACATTACTCCAAAAACTTTGGAAAATGCCGGACGACTAATCGAACTCGGCGCGGCTCGAAAAGAAATTGTTAAAAATTTATTTCAGACGCGCTCGGTGCAAACTCTGCGGCTATGGGGGCGAGCTCTGGCGCGATTAAAATCCGACTCTGAATCCAAAATCGTTTGGACACTGCTTTCTCAGCAAGACTTCCTGCATGCCGGCGCCCACGAAGAAGACCTGCCAGATGTTATTGACGAGCTCATTTCCAATTCCCCCGAAGCCGCGATTGTTGTTCTTTTGTACGAAAACCGCGACCGCCACATTTGCGGCATTGTCCGCGCCGAGCATCCGCACAATGCCCGCGAATTGACTGCTATTTTCTCGCCAAGCGGCACCAAGCAAGAATCACACGTTTGTTTTGAAAACACGACAATCGTCGAGACCGAGAAAAAAATTATTGAAGCAATAAAAAAACAGACGGTACACGCGACACGACCGTAGGGGCGAATGGTCATTCGCCCCTACGTCGTGTCCGCGTCATGGTTCGTCTGTTTTTTTATTCGATTATTTCGGCTCCACTCTCGTTGTTTTCTTCCTCAAGTGGCGGCGGGGGCATTTCCGCCAGAGCTTTGCCGGCGCGCAAATCATCTAAACGAGCGATAACGGTTTGATTCTCCGGGTTTAATTCTAAAATTTTAGAAACTTGTTCGATGGCCTGATCGAAATCTTTATCGGCCTCATAAATGGCCGCCAAATACCATCGGGCGTTGGAATAATTTGGCCGAGCCGCGACGAGTTTTTCCAAATAATTTTGCGCTGTCTCGTAATCACCGAGCTTAATTTTCAAAAGCGAAAGTTGCAGCCATATTCCGACCGAGTCCGGCTTCGCGCGCAACAAACCTTCGATACGGACGATCGCCTCTTCGATTTTATTTTGTCTTTCGTAAACCGCGGCCAAATAATAATGAGCTACGGTATAATCAGCTTTAAGAGAAATCGCTTGGTTCAAATATTCTTCGGCCGAAGACAGGGCAACCGGAACGGCCTCTTTGGCTTTAGAAGCAAGCTCAGCATCTTCCGAACTCGACAATTTAATAGCTCGATCGGCCACCATTAAATATAGTTTTCCTAAATTAACCAAATGGCTCGGATTGGCTGGTTCGAGCTTGCTAGCCATTTGATAAGAGGTCGCGGCAACATCCTCGGACTCGCCAACCAGACTAAATAAACCGCCATATATTTTCCCTCGTTGATTCCAAGCCGACACGTCGTTTGGAGCTAACTGGACGGCGCGATCAGAAGCAGTAATCGAAGCCAACAAAAGTTTTTGAATAACCGCTTTTTCGCTTTCATCTAATTCGTATCCGTCTTGGGAATAATCATTTAAGGTGGAATTAAGTTGTTTGAAAATCGCTTGACTGTAATTTTTGTAATAGAGATCGGAAAACTTGTTGTAAGAAACCGCTTGTCCAATTTTTGCCGTCACTTGCTCGGCCGGCGCTCCGGCTTGGTCGAGTCTTACGGCTTGAACAAAGGCGACTTCCGAGGCATAACGACTACCAACAAAAAACAGAGCCGCCGCCGAAACAATACAAACTGCCGCAAACGCAAAAGAAAACACTAAACCAACCCTCGGCGATTTGGAAAAATGAATTTCTCTTTCTATCGGCAATTGAGCCGCTAAAATCGCTGATAAACTCCAAAAAAGAAAACCGAGAGTTAGATTTGAGGTATAAAAAATTTGTCCGGCCAACAAAACCAGCCAAGGAGCCGCAAAAACCAGATCGATTTTTCTGCCAAAAATCTTTACAAGAAGCAGAATAACAAAAACCAACCACAGGCCAACGCTCAAAATTCCCAACGTCGACAATGAAGTCAAAAGATTAGGTTTGGCCCGATCAAAATTCAGACTCCACAAAATTGTTTCATTGATATCGAGAGATTTGTATTTGGCGTAATCGTAAACAAATGTTCCTGGACCGGTTCCTAAAAATAACTGTCGTGGGTTGTCGAGCAAAACTTGTTTGGTAATATTCCAACTAAAATTAAAACTTGGAGTTATGACCACTGAAGTTTTTAATTTAATCGGCGGCGGCAGAAAAATCAAAAGCAGGCTGGCAAAAAATAAAATAATCAAAACAATCAATTTGCCTTTTCCAGCTTCTTTCTTGAAAAACCAGCCAATTAATAACAAGAAAGCGAGCGCGAGAAACAGCCAGAGCATCCAAAAACCAATCGAAAGGCAAAACAAAAGAGCGGTTCCCAAAACAACAATCGTCGAAAACACGACAAACAAATTTCGTTTTTCCGAAGATAACCACGCCCCAAGCCCAAGTATTCCCAATGCCGACAAATAAATAGCGAACGAAGCAACCGAACCAACAGAGTTTGAAAGACCTTCTGGAAGCAATGACAAATTATCCCACCCAAAAAGATGCGGCCAAGCAAGCAAAGAGGCCAAGACCGCGGAAAACATACCGGCTCGAAAAAACTTTCTTGAAAAACCCTGATCCGCGGCCAAATGTCCGACAACATAAAATATGGCAACAAAAGAAAGCAGGGTTAAAAAACTAGTATACTCTTGCGAGCTTCCACCAACCCAAGTCCGGTATCCGGCCAGAGAAAAAATCGAGGAAAGCAAAGCCGCAAGCAAAAACAAAAGCGGCAGAAAATTTGTTATCCAACCGCGGCAGGCCAATTTCTTTTCAGCCAAAACCGCTCCGAGCCAAGACAACAGAACGACGGTTGTTAAAACAATCAACAATAGCTGTTTGCTGGTTTCTAAAATCTCAATCGAAAAATTAAGAAAAAAGATTGGTAATAAAAAAAACAAAATCAAAACCGATGAACGGGCAATGATTTTTAAAATATGAGCCGAAACAAAAGATTTTATCGACATAGATAAAAATATTATACAATACCGCGAATCAAAAACAAAAAACGGCCTGGTGGTGGGCGGTACAAGATTCGAACTTGTGACCTTCACAATGTCAATGTGACGCTCTAACCAACTGAGCTAACCGCCCGGCATCAAGCCGTTTTTTACGAATGTTATTCTATTCTCTTTTCCAGACTCTGTCAACGAAACAACTATTTAGCTAATTCTGCGTCAATTACGGACTTTAGAGTAGAAAAAGGAACCGCGCCGCCCTTAATCTGCTTAACCGACCCGTCTTTGGCAACGATAAACGAAGCTGGAGTGCCACTAACACCGGCGGAACGAGCAGTAGCCTGATCAGCGGCAATATCGGCCAAAGTTTCGTCCGAGGCGCGGCAGGAAGCGAACGTTTTACCACTCAAACCAACCTCAACGGCGATCTCGGAATACAATTCTTCGCCAAGAGAACTTTGGTTTTCAAACAACTTAGCCGCGTATTCCCAAAACTTACCTTGTTTCCCGGCACACTCAGCGGCCTCGGCGGCGTTTTGAGCCTCGGTGTGAAACGAAAGAGGAAAATTTCTGAAGACCACCTTAACTTTTCCTTTATATTCATTCATAACCTGTTGAACAGAGGCGTCAAATCTCTGACAGTACGGACATTGAAAATCAGAATAAACAACCATGGCAATATCGCCAGTACCATAAACATGATCACTGGAATCGACTGGAGCTAAAGTTCCAGAGATGGTCGTGGTAGACGAAGGGGTTGTTGTGGTTCCTGTTCCGGAACCGGTTCCGGCAGAATTAACGGCCGCGGTGTTTGTTTCGGTATTAGTTGCCGAGATGCTGCTGTTTTTCCAAATATAACCGCCGAGTGCCAAACAACCAATAGTTCCCAAAACCAAAACCGTGGCCACGCCACCCAAAACAAAAGATTGTTTTGGATTCAAAGCGTCAAAAATTGATTTTTTTTCTGTATCCATATTTTTTAAATTACTTACTTATATAAATTAATACTCCTCGTCCTCAGATTTTTTTTCAAATTCCAATTTTTCCGCAAAAGTCGTCAACCAAGAACGATCCTTCCACGACGACAACTTTAACAGAACGAAACCAATAATCAAGAGGATAACTAACCCGGCCAAAGCCGAAATCGTAAATTGGAACATTCCACAAGAAAAGACCTCGACTACAGCCTCGCGACCTTGTGGTAAATTCTGAAGACACTCTTCGGCTTCTCGTCCGAGCCATAAAACACTAAACCACGAAGACACAAACGCGCAAATCGCCGCTGATAACGTAAACAAACAACTAAAAAGCACTTTTTTTAATCGAATCAGTCTTAATAAAGCCACACACGCGAAAAAAACCCCGCCAATTATCCAATAGATCAAAAACCACAACACTGCAACAGCTGAAACAAATAACATACTAAATTTTACCAGTAAGCATAATCAAGAGTCCCCAGATTAAAAGAAAAAAACCGGCCAAAGTCCAACCAAAAGCCCCGTTTCTCATCTCAATGTTATGTTTTTTGACCCCGCGAAGAAACAGAAAAATACCAGAGGCAAGAATTATTGTTCCAAAAACGATAAAAGGCATACAGATTTTGGTGGGCCCACCTGGACTCGAACCAGGAACCGCCGAGGTATAAGCTCGATGCTCTAACCAGTTGAGCTATAGGCCCTTTTTTGCTCGTCTATCTTACCCAAAAAAAGCTCTTTTGAGAAGTCCCCCAAGTCTGGTAGAATAAAAGAACTATGAAAAAGACTGAAAGGTTGGACAAAAAATTGGCTGAGAACAACGAATTCTCACGTTCCCAAATCCAAAAAATGATAAAAGGCGGATTAGTCTCGATCAACGGAGAGACGATAACCACACCGCATTTTTTTGTGTCTGACGACGATAAAATCGAGGTTAAAAAAAACAATACCGAAAAAATAAAAACAAAAATTCCTGATCTGAATATTCTCTTCGAGGACGACAATATAATCATTTTCGAAAAACCATCTGGCCTCATGGTCCACGAAGCCCCCGGAAAAACAGAACCAACTGTAGTTGATGCCCTGGTCAAGCATTGTCCAAAAATAAAAAAAGTTGGCGACAATCCAACACGCCCGGGAATCGTTCACCGATTAGACAAATTAGCTTCTGGAGTTATGGTCGCGGCAAAAAATCAAGATGCTTTTGAATTTTTAAAAAAACAATTTTCCGATCGGAACGTCAAAAAAGAATATTTGGTTTTGGTTTACGGAGCCCCAGCCCAAGACACCGGAACAGTTTCTTTTAAACTCGCTAGATCAAAAACCAAAGGACGAATGGTGGCCAAACCAGAAACCTCCGAAGACGGTCGCGAGGCCATCACTCATTATGAAATCATTAAAAAACTCAAAACCACAACCCTCCTTCGTGTTCACATCGAAACCGGACGTACCCATCAAATCCGCGCCCACATGCGCGCCCTTAATCTTCCGGTCGTCGGCGATCCACTCTACAAAAAAACCAGAATGAAAAACATTAAACCAATTCCCCTCCCCCGCCTCTTCCTCCACGCGCACAAACTGACTCTACCGCTACCAAATGGAGAAACAAAAACTTTTGTTTCTCCGCTACCAAACGAACTGAAAGAAATATTAAAATAAAACTTCCTCCCCTAATCCCTAGTCCCCAACCCCTATGATAATCACTCTAAGTGGCGCGCCCGGATCCGGCAAAAGCACCGTAGCCGAAGCCTTAGTTAAAACCTTTAACCTCAAGCGATATTACATGGGGCAGATTCGACGCAACATGGCCAAAGAGCATGGTCTGACTCTCGAAGAATTTAACAAACTTGGAGAAACCGAAGATTGGACCGACAAAAAAGTTGATGACTATCAAAAACAACTCGGCCAAACCGAAGACAATTTTCTCATCGAAGGACGAACGAGTTTTTTTCTGATTCCCAACTCGATCAAAATTTATCTCGATGCCGACTTAAAAACCGCGGCTGAAAGAATTTTTAACCAAATCCAAAACAAAGGCGGCAACGAACGCAACGAAGGTCAACCGATCTCTGTCGAAGAAATGTTTGAAAGCTTAAAAAACCGCGTCGAGAGCGATGTCAAACGCTACAAAAAATACTACAACATCGACATCCTCGATCAAGCTCACTACGATATTTTTCTCGATACTACCAGTATGACTCCAAACGAAGTTATCGAGACGCTTGCTAAAAAAATCAAAGAATGCCAGCAAAAACCACCCCAAGCTTGACACTTTCAGCTAAATCTCATAAAATACCGCCGCTTTAACATTAATGCTCGCAACGAACGGCATCCCCGGTCCTCTTGGAGCGAATTCTAAAAAATATGTCCGACGAAGAATTGAAGGTCGAGGAAACCACGACCGAAGAAACTCCGGTCAAGGTGGCCGAGGTCGCCGAAGAACCAGAACACCAAATCTCCGAAGAAGAAATTAAAAAAGAGGCTGAAGAAGAAAAACTTCCGGGAACCGAAATACATGCCAAAGACATTAAACCAGGCATGACCATCCGTGTCCACGAGCGCATCAAAGACGTAAACGCCAAAGGCGAGGAACGCGAGCGCGTCCAGATCTACCAAGGCATCGTCCTCGGTGTTCGGGGCTCCGGTGTTTCCAAAACCATGACCATCCGCCGCGCCCACAAAGGCTATAGCACAGAAAAAATATTTCCGCTCTCAAGCCCGGTAGTTTCCAAAATCGAATTGGTCAAAACCGCCAAGGTTCGCCGTGCCAAACTTTCTTACTTGCAAAATCTCCGCCGTCGCTTTAAGAGAAAGTTTAAGGAAACCCGCGCTGAGGCAAATTAATTTACAAATCAAAACCGCCCCGAATTACCGGAGCGGTTTTTGTTTCTAACGATCAATTAGATTTTTTGCACATCACCTTCGCTCATCACCGAAGTTCCGAATAGCAATTGGGTGATATCAGCCATATTGATTTCGACTATACCCTTATTCCAATCTTGTCCGTAAATATTGTAAGCAATGAGTTGGGTGGTGAGCCAATGTAATTTACCGTCCGAACCGACCATATAAACTTTTGGATCGCCGGCGAGTTTCATACGGGTGCCCGGAGCATAGTTAGCTTCGCCGCCTTGTTTGTAAGAATTAAAGGTGGAGGCGGAAACGGTCGCAACATTACCCCAGGAATTAAACCAAGTAAAATACATTTTTTCGTTTTTGATCCAGTAAGCCGTGCCGTCCAAAACTAGGTACACACGAGAATCACCAGAAACTTTAACCGCGGAAATTTCCGAAGTGCCGGCCATGGCGTTAAGCGACATGGTGGCTTCGTAAACGTTGTTATCAGTGCCGCGCCAGTAGACATGCATACTGTCGGAAATCACAGCATCCGAACCGTAGCCGACTTTGATCTTTCGGCCAGAGGTTTCGTTTTGATACCAAATATCGCCATTATAATCTTCGCCAACAACTATGTTGTCTAAAACATCGGTTACGACAAACGAATAAGTCGTAGTTGTTTTGGCGGCAAAATCGTATTTTTTGCTTTCAAGCCCGGAAGAATAATAAATTTCATTATCAGTCAATTTATAATTGACCGGGTATCCGATAGTGCCAAGATCCAAATCAACATCAGCGCCGCTGACATGCAAGCCATCGGTTGAATCGAGCCAAGCCATGCGACCATTTACAACCTGCAAGGCCTCTTCGTGGGAACGATACCAGCTCAAGCTATCGCCTTGGGCAACGGTGCTGGTGCCGTCAAAAATATAACGTTGGTACATGCGAAAAAATTCAATGGTGCCGTCGGCGCGATAATGTGCTCCGAGAATATCTTCGTTTTTTGGAGTCCAAGTGTCGGAAACGGCAACCATGGTTTTAGGGTCAGAAGCTGTGTCGTAAACCCAAAGTTGTTTGTAGCCGGAATCAAAAGTCAATTTGGACAAAATCTTGCCATTATAAATATCTTGCAAGTCGTCGTTTTGCTGTTGATAGTGGTTGGTTACCATTTTGACTTCATTGGAAGTTTTATCGAATTGATAAATAACGGCATTGAAAAAACCCATGTGGTCGTTCCAGTTCAAAGTCGGATTGAAAAAATAATTTTCTCCGTCTTTGATGACTTTCATGTCTTGAACGCCGTCAATAAAAACATCTTCTATTAAAATATTTTCCTCGCCGGTTTCCAAGCTCAAATCGACTACGCTCCAACGCGTACCGTTTTCTGAAGAATTGGCGTAAACCAAATCCTCGCCGTTGCTCAAAAACTCTTGTTCGTTAACCACGTCACGAGGGACGTTTCCCAAGAACATAGTCATGCCATTTTTGAAAGCATACAAATCGTAACGTTCGCAATTAGCAACATAATCGCACTGTCCGGAAACCTTAGCCACGATCACGCTGTCGCCCATAGACATCGGGCCGCCATAAATCGTTTTGCTAAAATCCAAACGCTCGACTTTATAATCGTCGTAAACCCAAGCCGCGGTGGCCTGAAGTTGGCTCCAAGAGCCAGATTGAGCCAACGCCTGCGTCGGCATAGCCGACGGCAAAAGCAAACTCATGGCCGCGAGAGCAATAAAAACTTTTTTAAACATAATTTTCAAGTTTAATTAGCTTAATTTTGAGGGCTAAATATACCATAAAATCGGATTTTTGTCAATGTGTGGATTACGAAAAAGAGCTTAACAAAGCTCTTTTTTAACATCTTCCAAAGTCACTTTTTTCTTCCCTGGTCCATTCTTATACCCCCAATTCCCTTTTTCGCCAAAAGTAAAACCGCCGAATTTTTTAAATAGATGGGCGGCGGCTGGTGAATCTTGAATTGAGATCACGCCGCGACCGCGTTCGTCCAGAATGATCGGGAGCGCTTGGCTGGTTTTTTCAAAAACATGGTGCGAAAGATGGCGACGAAAACCTTCTTTGGTATGACCTGTGACAATAAAATATCCGTTCCACTCTTCCCTATTCTTCCAAGCCTCACGGGCAGCGGCTTCGTATTTCTTTTCTTCGTCTAGATTAAGATACGGCCGCAACAATTTATTTTGATAAGCAAAAACTTTTTTTATTTCTTCAGTGGAATATTTTTCGCGACGCAAACTATCTACAAAGCCACGGTCTTGAATTCCAATGCCGCGAACTAAGCGCGGATCAAATCCGAGTTCGGACAAACACAAATCAGTCAGCTTGAACATTTGCAAAAATTGTTCTAGCGAAGATTTCATTTTTTTTCTATTTAAATCGCCGTAGCGATGATGATCAATAATTTTAATTTTGACTCCGAGTTTTTTTATTTTTTCTTCGATCTTAATCCCGGGCATTTCAACAACCACAATCTCACGGGCTCCACTCTCTTTTATTTTTTTCAAAACTCCTGGCTCGCGATCCAAGGTCGCGCCATGGGGCTGAAACGAGACTAATGTTGGTAATTTAATTTTTCTGGCCAACAAAATAATCATCGCAGCTTCGGCATCGTTCGCTGGGACGATAAGTAGGATATTTTTAATTTTCATAACATCGCCATTATACCAAAGCTCTCTTTCACCAACCATTTTGCAATGTTGTTGGCGCGTTTTTATTTTTAAATAACCTTAAACCCGACCACCACATCGCACTCATTGAGTCGAAAAGATTCGACTGTCTCTGGCCGTTCACCGGTGGTGCGGATATTGTTAGCGAGTGTGCCAATACGAATGGTTTCTTCGTGTTCAGAAAGCATTTTTTTGGCTTCTTCGTCGGTAGACTCAAAATAAAGTTCAATGCGATCCTCAATTGTTAGTTTATTGTTTTTGCGCATTTCGTTAATACGGCGGACAATGTCACGGACCATGCCTTCGCGCAAAAGTTCCGGGGTCAAATTCACATCAAGCTCCACGTTGTATTCACCTTTTTCCATGACAATGGTTTTAACATTAACTTCATCTTTTATAATTTCAACCAGTTCGGCATCTAACTCGCCCTCGGGCAACCAAACAGTGGCGCTCGCAAGCGGTTGGCGAATGGCACGGCCGGATTCGGTGCGGCGTTCCAAAATTTTTGAAACCACTGAGCGAGCGCGAGCCATGCGGTCAAGAAGTTTTTCGTCAATCAAACTTTCGTCAACGGCTGGCCAGTCTTCGAGGTGAACAGAAGCTTTGCCGCCGTTCAAACGAAGGTAGATTGCGTCCGACAAAAACGGAGCAAATGGAGCCATGAGTTTGGTGACACCAAGAATACACTCACGAAGCGTGGCCACGGCCGCGGCCTTGTCGGCCTCGTCTTGCCCCTTGAAACGATCACGACTGCGGCGGACAAACCAAGTCGAAAGATCATTAATAAAATCAGCAATGCCACGAACCGGTTCGGTAATTTTGAAATTCTCGAGTTGCTCGGTAGAATCTTTGAACAATTTATTTAGGCGAGCCAGAATCCAACGATCGAGGACGTGTTCCGAACGCATGGGCGAACCATTTGCCCCGACGTCGCGGTATAATTCATAAAACGTCACCACATTCCAAAAAATCATGAAAACTTTTTTGATCATCTCGTCCAATGCTTTCAAATCAAAACGCTTGGAGTCGCCCGGCTGGTTGATCGAAAACATGTACCAACGCACAGCGTCGGCGCCATATTTATTGATAGTCTCGACCGGATCAATGACGTTGCCAACGGACTTGGACATTTTTTTGCCCTGAGCATCGAGTACGTGACCAAGACAAATAACATTTTTATACGGCCGTTCTTTTCCGAGTAAAGTTGAAACCGCGAGTAAGGTATAGAACCAGCCACGAGTTTGATCAATAGCTTCGGAAATATAATCAGCTGGATAAGCTAAGCCATCATCAATCTTTTCTTTATTTTCAAATGGATAATGCCACTGGGCAAAGGGCATGCAACCGGAATCAAACCAAACATCGCAAACTTCAGGAACGCGTTTCATTTCGCCGCCGCAGGAACATTTCAATTTTACATCATCAACATAGGGACGATGGGGATCTACCTCTCTCCCTTGCCCCTCCCCAAAAGGGAGGAAGGAATTCGAGCGGTTTTGGAGTTCGTCAAAACTACCGACACAAGTTTTTTCGCCGCAAGCTTCACAATTCCAAATCGGCAATGGCGTTCCCCAGTATCGCTCGCGAGAAAATGACCAATCTTTGACTTCGCGAAGCCATTCGCCAAAGCGGCCTTCTTTAATATAATCCGGCTCCCAATTAATATGATCGTTTTCGTCAATCAACTTGTCGCGCAATTCGCTCATGCGGATGTACCAGGAATCTTTGGCATAATAGATAAGTGGAGATTTGCAACGCCAACAAAATGGATAGGTGTGTTTGATTTTTTCGCGAGCCAAAATCAAACCGCGCGATTCCAAATTCTCCATGATTTTCGGATCAGCGTCTTTAACAAACATTCCGGCAAACTCGCCGCATTCTTTCCCCATTGTTCCATCAAGTTCCACCAAATGGTTTTTCGGCAAACCGACTTTTTGTCCAAGTTCAAAGTCTTCAACGCCATACATAACAGCTGTATGGACAATACCAGAACCGTCTTCAAGCGAAACAAAATCAGCCGGCACAACATACCACGCTTTCTTTTTCCCTTCTTCGGTGCCAGCCATTTTGTTTTTAGAAAAATCAAAGAGTGGTTCGTATTCTGTTCCAATCAACTCGGCTCCGATTTTTTCATCAACAACTTCATAGTCGCCCTGTGTGGCTTCTTCAACTCGCGACTTGGCCACCCAAAGATAAACACCGTTATTTTTTACTTTGACATAAGGGATATTCTCACCAACCGCCAAAGCCACATTGGCCGGCAAAGTCCAAGGGGTAGTGGTCCAAGCCACAAGATACTCCGGCTCTTTTGGTTCAGAGCCGTCGATCAGTTTAGTGATTTTAAACTTAATGTAGACTGCCGGGTCTTCAACCTCTTTATAACCCTGCGCCAACTCGTGCGACGACAGTGAAGTTCCGCACCGCGGACAATGTGGCACGACTTTATAATCTTGATACAACAAACCTTTGTCCCAAATTTGTTTTATGATCCACCAGAGCGACTCCACATATTCGGAGTGGTAGGTGACATAGGGCTTTTCTAAATCCAACCAAAAACCAATTCGTTTGGTGATTTTCTTCCAATCCTCAAGATACTTCCAAACACTTTCGCGACACTTTTTATTAAAAGGCTCAATACCAAATTCTTCAATATCTTTTTTGCCGGAAAAACCGAGTTGTTTTTCCACTTCAATTTCCACCGGCAAACCATGGGTGTCCCAACCGGCCTTGCGATCAACTAGATACCCCTGCATGGTGCGGAAACGCAAAATACAATCCTTAAAAGCACGGGCCTCAACATGATGAATGCCGGGGCGACCGTTAGCTGTTGGTGGGCCTTCAAAAAAAACAAAACGGCCTTTGGGCGATGGTTTGCTTAAAGTTTGTTCAAAAATTTTGTTAGCTTCCCAGTTTTTAAGAAGCTCTTCCTCGAGTTGAGGGAAATTTGGTCTTTCAGACATAAATGACTCGAAAATCATAACATTTGTGGGGGGTTTTGACAAATTAAAAAACAGCCGATTTTTCGACTGTCTTTTTGTTTATTTCTCAACGATCCTCAAATTCACATACGAATCGGCACCGGAATGGTTGGCCCCTCTTAGAGCCACCGAGGCTTTTTTGTTGCTATCAAATTCAATTCCGTTTACTCCCCACTTATAAGTCAATGAAAAGTGGGGATAAAAATTAGCGCTCTGGTTGCTGTAATTCGTGTCAAAATGATACGATTAGTGTGGTAAATGAAAACCGCCCTCCGCGAGGAGGACGATTTAAAATCAAGATCTATGCCAACAAAAATTTACCTCGGCGCCGACCGTGCTGGTTGGGAGCGTAAGGAAATGATTAAAAAATCGTTCCCAAACAACGATTATGTTGTCATTGATCTTAGCCCTCCTGATTTTAATGAAAACGACGACTATCCGGACGTGGCTTTTGAAATTGCGAAAAAGGTGGCTGGTGAAGGCAGCTCGGTTGGAATCTTGATTTGTGGAAGCGGAATTGGAATGTGTATGGCCGCCAACAAGGTGAAAGGTATCCGCGCCGCGGCCGTATATAATGAGTGGGTGGCTAGGGTTAGCCGCGAGGATAATGACGCCAATGTTCTTTGTTTGCCCGGCCGGTATCTTAACGATGAGGAAATAAAAAAGATTATTGAGGTTTGGCTCGCGACAAACTTTTCCAATGAAGAAAGACACCGAAGAAGAATTAAAAAACTCGAACTGATATGAGAGAAATCATTCCAACGATCCTTGTTAATTCAAAAAAAGAATTCGAGGAAAGGCTCCGAATCGAGGAGCAACTCGCCTCAACCGTTCAAATCGATATTCTCGACGGCACCCTTTTCCCTGTTACTAACTGGCACGATGCCGACGCGGTCGCGCAAATACAAACTAATGTTGCTTTTGAACTTCACCTCATGGTCAATAACCCGCTACCGATTATTGCCGAATGGGTCACGAAGGTGCCCAACGTAAAACGCGCCATTGTCCATGCCGAAATCGAAAGACCGATCGGAAAAATCATTGAAGAGATTCATACCATTTACCTCATTGAGGCGGGGGTTGCCATCAATCCAGAAACTCCGATTGAAGAAATTCATTCAAATCTTCCGGATCTTGATGTCTTAACAATTATGGGTGTCCGCCCCGGCATAAACGGCGCGCCATTTGAAGGTGCTTATATTCTGGATAAAATTCGCGAAGCTAAAAATCGAGCTCCAAACCTTACAATCGAGGTCGATGGTGGAATTAGTGCCGAGCTTATCCCCAGTTTAGTCCAAGCCGGAGCCGAGCGCTTTGCCCTTGCTTCAGCCATATTTAAAGCCTCGAGTCCAAAAGAAGCTTGGGAGGAACTTCAAAAAGCTCTTCAAAAAACTTAAAATTAGTGATATAATAAATCAGCGAAAAATAATAAAAGGCTAAAAACCTATGCTTAAAAAAATCATCACCACTTTCAGTGTTATCGCTTTGGTCGTTAGCAGTCTTGGCTTGGTACGCCCGGCCGCCGCTGCCACTGTAGCCCTCGCCGATCTTGAGTCTGGCGACCTTATTCGCAGCACTTCTCTTCCCGCGGTTTATTACTACGGCAAAGATGGTTTTCGCTACGTCTTCCCGAACGACAAAACCTACTTTACATGGTATTCAGATTTTAATTCCGTAAAATGGATCAGCGATGCCGACATGGGCAAGCTCCAAATCGGCGGAAATATCACTTATAAACCAGGGGTTAAAATGATCAAAATCAACAGCCGAAACGAAACCTATGCCGTTGGCGAAAACGGCGACTTGCATTGGGTGACTTCCGAAGCCGTGGCTATTTCTTTGTACGGTTCTTCGTGGAATCGCAACATCGACGATGTCCCGGATGGTTTTTTCTCCAACTATAATATCAGTACTGATATCGAAGATGCCTCAGATTTTAGTCCAACTGATGCCACTGCCTCGGCCACCAGTATCGATTCTGATAAAAATCTGAAGTCGCCATACATTATCAATATCACCGACAGCGGTTACTCCTCAACAACTCTAAACGCCAAAGTCGGTCGCGCCATTAAATTCGTAAACAAAGGCACTACTAAACACTCCGCCACGGCCGAAGACTTGTCTTGGGGCTCTGGCACTCTAAATCCGGACGAGTCCTTCATCCGTTATTTCAACACCGTGGGAACTTACGAATATTTTTGCAGTTATAACTCCGCGCTGACCGGAACGATCGAGGTCACTGAATAAAAACTTAAAACTCCGACGCCTCCACAGCGCCGGAGTTTTGTTTTACCACAAATTCAGCTATCCTATTAGGGTATGAGATTTAAAAAAGACTTTTGGTTGACCTTGATGGTTTTTATTTTTATTGCCGTGGCTTTAATAATTATCGAGAGCCGGCCGGGTTTTCCTGATCCGGATTCTTTTTATCACGCCAAGATGGCCACTGTTATTCGCGACCAAGGTCTTATAAAAACTTTTCCCTGGTTTCAGTTGACTGACTTAAAAAATACCTATGTCAATCCGCATCTTCTTTATCATATTTTGCTTATTCCGTTCGTTTCCTTGTTTGATCCGCTGATTGGCATGAAAATTTCCGCGGTAATTTTTGGACTCTTGGCTTTTTTGGCGATTTATTTATCACTTCGGGCTTTTAAAACCCCATGCCCTTATCTTTTTCTGCTTTTTTCGGCTCTATCGTTTGGGCTATTGCACCGCGTTTCCTTGCCGCGAGCGCCGGCTCTATCGATCGCTCTGTTGCTCTTTATCACCTGGGCCATACTCAAAAAACGAACTTGGATTATTTTTTTCGCCTCCATTGTTTTTGTCTGGTTCTACCACGGCTGGCCAATTGTTTTTTTATCGCTGGGAGCAACAACGGTCGGGAACATGATTTCTTTTCAACTCAATGAACAAAAAAACTTTTTTAAAGACCTTTTCAAAGGTTTTTGGCAAGAAAAGAAAAACTGGTTGGCAACCTGCGGGGGAGTAATTTTTGGTTTAGTGGCTAATCCTTACTTCCCACAAAACATCGAATTCGGCGTTTTGGACATTTTAAAAATCGGGGTCATTAATTACCAATCCGTCATCTCGGTCGGACAAGAATGGTCGCCAAAAACCCCGGCGGAATTTCTGGCGTCATCGGTTTTAATCTTTTGCGCCTTCTTGTTTTCGGTGGCTTTTTTTGTCCCCGGTCTTTTGGTGTCAAAAAAACGCCCAACGCAAAACGAGATGACCACGGCGTTGACTTTGGTTTTTTTGGCTGGTGGATATTCAATTCTAACGCTCAAATCATCGCGCTTCATTGAATACGCCGTTCCTTTTTTAACGCTGGCAAGCGGTTTTTTATTCGTGTATGGGTTGCCGTTTTTGAAAAAAGAAATATGGCCGATATTTCAAAACACCACCAAAATTTTTTTTCTAAAATTGATCTTTGTTTCTTTTGCCTTGTCTTTAATCGGTATAATAGCCTTT
>Ga0233425_10005806_pt1 | contig 19026 bp, 14 predicted proteins | sample Watercolumn_Towu_2_FD_181712 | JGI IMG/M metagenome (GOLD analysis project Ga0233425, IMG submission 181712) | Freshwater microbial communities from Lake Towuti, South Sulawesi, Indonesia - Watercolumn_Towuti2014_140_MG | ecosystem: Environmental > Aquatic > Freshwater > Lake | place... | reverse complement strand
CAAGTCGAAGGGATGTTTGATATGGGCCTGTCCGGCAGGCAGGCCCCGGCCGCTTTCCTCTTCCCGGTGCAGTAACCGGCGGTAGTAGTCGCTGTCGTATTTAATGGTTTGCGCGGCGTTGTTCACCAGGATGTCGAGCGCATCGAAATGTGTATAGAGGTAGGCAATAAAGGCATCGATGCTTTTTAAGTTCCGCAGGTCGAGGCCATACAGCAGCAGGCGCTCTTTCCAGATGGCAAAATCATGCTCTTCCGAAAAGACCATCAGGGCATCGTTCGGGAAGCGCGTGGTAATCACCACCGTCGCGCCGTCGCGCAGCAGCTTCAGGGCTGTGGCAAAGCCCACTTTAATGCGGCCTCCGGTGACAACGGCTACGCGTCCTTTTAAGTCGGCCCGCTGTTCCCTTTTCGCAAGCTGAAGCGTGGCGCATTCGGGGCAAAGTCGGTGATAAAAGGCATGCACCTCGTGAAAGCGCGTGCCGCAGGCATAGCAGCCCGTCGATTTGTTCAGATGCAGGCTGCCCTCATCCGGCATGGCAAACTCTTCGGGCCTGCCTGTCTGGTAATGAAAGATATAGCTTTGCTGCTTGGTGGAGAGGTCTTCCTGCTGCCGCTGGATTTCCGTTTCTTTCCGGCGTTCCCTGCGGGCATTTTTATACACCTTGCTGATCATGCCTTTCATGAGTTCGAGGTCGGGCACCTCGTTCGGGTGATCTTTCACGATCCCCAATACCCTGATGCAGGCAGCCCATTCCTCCGGTGTAAAGTCGTAATCCCAATCGTCTGACACAGCCATGTTTAAAAAGGTCGGGAGTTGACAGGACTCTAACCTGCGGCCTCTGTCATGATGTGACAGCGCTCTTACATACTGAGCTACAACTCCCGGTTTTTTAGATGGATAAATATATTAAATATTCCGGTTAGTAATGTGTAGATAAAGTAAAACATCTTATAGAAGGAGTCATGCTGTCACGACACGTCGTGATGTTTCAGCATCTGCCTGCATACAGGAATTCTTTAAGTGATAAAAGTTCAAGGTAAAAGGTTGGGAGTCGGCAGGACTCTAACCTGCGGCCTCTTGCTTAGCTAACAAGCGCTCTTACTAACTGAGCTACGACTCCCGTGCTTTTACAGAGAAGTAAATATAGTTGTTTTAATGCTTAGGGCGTACGATTTTTGCTAACCGCTCATAATCCCCATTCTGTCCAAACATCCCTGTGTAAGCTGTTGTACCTTTAATCTGGCTATCTCCACAGGCAAAACAAATTTTAGCCGTTCCGACAACCTTACCGTTCTTTTTGAAAATCAGGATGTCCCGGTAAATGTAAATGCAGGCACTTAACATGGCATCGCCTGGAGTTCTCTCACTAAAAAGGTCATTAATCTCCTTAAAGGCTGATGGATTGATGCTGCTTTTGCTGTAGCCAAATGTTTCGAGCTTATCAATAAATGCCAGATCGTTCATGTCGGTTGGTGTAAATCCCAGAATAACGTTTGTCCGGATAGAATCGTCGGCAGAGGTGTTATGATTATCGTATAATTCGTGGCTGGCATGTTCGTTGATGTCATTGAAATAATAATCAATGGCATCGTAATCGAAAAAAAGTTTCCCCTCTGATGTCTTTTCTCCGTTTGTAGCGTTTTCAGAAACAGGCTGACAGCCTGAGGTCATAACGATTAAGATGATTGAAAAGAAAATAGATTTCATACAACAGTTAGGAATTAAGTTTTTTCTCTTTCATCTTAATGTAACGCTTCAATTGCCTGGCGGATAATTTCTTTTTGCATAACAGACTTGTCTGTATAAAGGCATCCGACTGTCCCATTTCAACGTAAATCTTGACGGATTTTGCAGGAGATAAAGGAATCTTTGTGATTTCCTGGCTTGTGTAGTCGATGGTTTGGATTTTGATGTTGTAGTCCCCGGGTAACAAATCACGGAACGTATACACATTGCCACTATCCAATTGTACAGCTTTGATGAGAGAATCATTTTTGGCAGATTTTAGCGTGACGATGCTTGACTCCACTTTGTTTTTTTGCTCGTCACATATTTCCACATAGATGGAAGATGTTTCCCGCTTTTCCAAAGATGTCAGAAACGCGAAATAGGCTTTACCTGGTTTTGCTTTCTGATGGATGCAGACATAGTATTTGTACGTGGAATCTTTCGTCTGACTAGTTACCTTAGTGAATGCGAGGCATAAGAGGAGAGATAATGTTGTTTGTTTCAGCATGCAGCGTTTTCTGTTCCCTTTGTTGTTCGTGGTGTTAGCCCTTGTTGGTGTTCTCACCAACGAGTTATTTCCTTGCTCTTGCTCCTTCAGATTTGGAATCCTGCGGCATCATCACTCATCACACCAAACTCTCCACCGGCGTACATACGCCGTTCTCGCAGATATAGCATTTCAGCTTATCCTTAAAGATCGAGGATTTGTAAATGGATTTTCCTAAGAGCATGCGTAAACATTCCTGCACGCCCTCGATGATACTCGGGTGCGGGTGCATCATATCTGCCAGCTCGCGGATGCCCTGGTTGGTATGGATCAGGTACGCCACCGCCTGGATGGCCGAGCTCGCATGCTCTCCTACGGCGCGCATGCCCAGGATGCGCATGCCATGATCGTTGGTGACAATGATCTTAAAGAAGCCTTTGGTTTTGCGCATGGCGATGGCGCGTGCGTTGGTGCTGTAGTCCAGCTTCACCACGCGGTGGGCAATGCCTTTTTTGTTCAGGTCCTGCTCGCTCATGCCTACGCTGGCCACCTCCGGGTTCAGGAACATGATGGTGGAAATGTTCTGGTAGGAGAGAGGCTTTACCGTGGGGCCGAACATCCGCACCACGGCATGGCGCGCCTCGCGCTCGCCCACATTCACCAGCGCCATCTCGGTGGTCACGTCGCCCGCTGCATAGATGTTGGAAATATTGGTTTGCGTGTCGTCGTCCCAGATGGAATGGCGCTCGTTCAGCTTCACGCCGACCTTTTCCAGCCCCAGGCTTTCAATGTTGGGCACACGCCCTACCGATATCAGCGCTTTGTCTACCGTAAAGGTTTCTGTGCTGTTGTCGGCGTAGATCAGCTCATACTCCACCTTGCCGTCTTTGATCTCCATGCGCTTCAGGTTGGCGCCGTGGTGAATGGTGGCGCCGTGCTTCACGAGGCTGTCGCTGACCACTTCGGCCACATCCTCATCTTCAAAAGGAAGAATGCGGTCGGCCTTGTCAATTAAGTAAACCTTGGTTTTGGCGAGGCCCGCAAAGATCGTGGCAAACTCGCAGCCGATCACCCCGGCGCCCAGCACCACCAGGCTCTTCGGGAGCTCTTTTAAATTCTTGATGCCGTCGCTCGTCATGATGATCTGCTCGTCGATGGCGATGTGCGGCAGGTAGCGCGGCCTGCTGCCGGTCGCAATTAAAATGTTGTCGCCCTGCACCAGCTTCACGTTGCCATCCTCCTTCATGATGCTGATGGTATTTTTATCGACGAAGGATGCCAGGCCCTTTTCATAGCAGAAGCGGTCGGGCTGCTGCTTCTGCAGCAGGTTCAGGTGCACCGTCATTTGCGTTTTGCGCTCAAACACCGCTTCGTTCACGGTATTCACCATGTCCTGGTAGTCCACATGGTAGTTGGGGATCATCTCGCGGATGGAAGACACTTTCTGCGACAGCTCCCACAGCGTTTTGGAGGTGAGGACGCCGTCATACACGCCTGCGCCGCCAATGCGTTTTTTTTCAATCAGCAATACCTTTTTCTTGAAGTCCAGCGCGCGCATCGCTCCGGCATATCCGCTGGGGCCGCCGCCGATCACGATCAGGTCATAATGTTCCATAGTTAATGCTCTTTGGTGTAATAGGTTTTATTGTTTAAAACATCGTTGTTGTACGTCTGGATAAAGGCCTTGCAGAAATCCAGTAAGTGCTTGTTGTTGTGGGTGCTAATGAGGTTGTGTTGAAGTAAGCTGTCGCTGCGGTAGTTGTATACCTCCGTAAACTCGTAATTGTTCAGCAGGTAGAACAGGCTGTCGTCCACGCAGTAATATGAAGGCTGGTTGTAGAATACGCAGGGCTGGTGCTTCGTGGAGAACATATCGCTGCCGAAGGAATAATACGGCATGTCGTAGTTCAGATAGCCCAGCACGGTGGGCAGGATGTCGAGCTGCTGCGCCGTTTTGCTTTCCATTACGGGGGTCATGCCCTGCTTATAAAAAATAATGGGAATGGAATATTGCCCGATGGGGTTGGCATAAAAAGGATCGTTGGAAACGCTGGTATGGTCGGGACAGAGCACAAACAGCGTGTTGGCGAACCAGGGCTGCTTTTTCGCCTCGGCAAAAAAGCGCTTCAGGGCGTAATCCGTATAGCCGATGCACTGGTGGATCTCCATGTTCCCCTTATCGAATTTTCCCTCGTACTCTTTGGGGACCTTATAAGGATTGTGAGAGCTCAGCGTGAAAATAGAGGTCATGAAGGGTGCTTTGAGCTTAGTCATTTCCTGCACGGTGCGCAGCAGGAAAGGCTCGTCCCAGATGCCCCACTGCCCGTCGTAATCTGTTTCGTCATTGTATTCCGTGCGGCCGTAGTAAGCATCGTAGCCGGCCAGCTTCGCAAAGGAATCGAAGTTCATGGTGCCGTTGGTGCCGCCGTGGTAGAACACCGAGTAATAGCCTTTCTCCTTGAGCAGGCTGGGCAGGGTTTGGATGATGTTGTTGCTGTAGGCCGAATTGAGGTAATGGTTGTCGAGGAAGCAGGGCGCGGAAGCCAGGATGGCCGGGATGCCGTTGATCGAGGTTTTCTCGTTGGCAATGGCATTCGGGAATACGACAGACTGCTTCATGAGGCTGTCGAGGAAGGGCGTATAGCTCTTGCGGTTGGAGATGCCTGTGAATTCCTTGGAAAAGCTTTCGAGGGCGATCACGCAGACGTTGTAATTCCTGAACGATCCCGTGTCGGCCTCATGGATAGGGCTGTAGAGCGCTTTGAGCTGCTGCTCGTCGAAGAACCTCAGAGGCTGGATCTCCGTCAGTTCTGCCGATTTCATGACCGAGAAAGGCGTGTTGATAACGATGGGGATATACTTCGGAGAGGTATAGAGGGCGGCATCGAGGAACACAATAGGAATGCGCTGGGTGCCGCCGCGCAGGCCGATGACGGTAGCGCCTACGATCGTTGCAAAGATTAGGAAATAAGCCAGCGAGATCTTCAGTGTGGCTTTCACTTCCACCGGCTGGTCCTTTTTCCGGATGCGGTAATGCACTTTCACCAGCACCCAGATCACGAGGATAAACACCAGCACCAGGTACCAGAAATCCATCAGGAAGTGCGGGATCAGCTTCAGGATCTCCGACTGCCCGCCAAAGGTGAAGTTCACGACATCGTAGGTCATGCGCTTCTGGATATATGGATAGAAGGCGAAGTCGATGAAGTTCAGCAGCAGGCCAAAGCTGTTCAGCACAATGAAAATAAGCGAGGTCAGCCGCTGATAGCCTTTGCTGTAATAAAATCTGAAAGGCAGGATGCACAGCAGGATGTACAAGGCGTTGAGCGCGGCAAGGCTGAACATGTCGAAGCGGAGGCCGTAGATGAACAAAGAGACCAGCTCGCCGGTGGAAATATCGGCAAAGTAGCTGCGGTTGCAGATGTAGAACAGGAGCCTGCACAGGGCATAGAGGGCAAAGAGGAACAGCAGCTGCTTGGCAAGGTTCCATAAGATAGGCCGGTAGGAGCGAATGGTCATAGTTTAAAAAGCACGGTTGATCCCGATCATCCAGCGGAATTGAAAATAATCTTTCTCGGCAAAAGGCAGGCGGTTGATGAGCAGCGGCATGTCGAAGCGCACCGTTAAGGGCTTGATGCCATAGAGCGGCCCGAATTTCTGGAGGGTGAGCGCCACGCCCACGCCCGCATCGGCAATCAGGTCCGACATCACCGTGGCTTTGCCCGGCGCGTTGGTGTTGATGGTGCCTGCATCGCCAAACAGGTAAGGGTTGATCCTGATGCTGTTGTTCAGGCGTTTGATGTTCATGAAGCTGAACAGCTCGCCGAACTCGATCTCCGCGCTGGCGGAAGCGCCTGTCATGCCTTTGTAGTTGAACACCATCGCGCCGTTGGCGTCGCTGGCAGCCAGCACATAGCCCGAATAGCCTCTCAGGTTGAGGCCCCCGCCGGCGGTGAAGTGGTTGGTCACCGTGCCGTATTTTCCCCAGTCGGGAGGAATAAAGCCCATCGAGCGCGTGTACTTATTTTCCATCAGCTCTTCCGGGTTGGCGCCCGCGGCAAAGAGCATCGACTCGTCGGCCAGCCTGCTGCCGAAGCCCAGCTGCGCAAACACGCGGGTGTTGATGTTGATCTTGCCGAGGTCGTTGCGGTTGATGGCAGTATATTGCAGGCTCGAATAATCGTAGTCGTTCGTTAAGGCCGTTCCGCGCACGTTCAGGTTCATGGTTCCCGTGCCGCGATGGTAGCTGTAGTTATGGTCGATGCCTACATTGATATAGCTGTTCAGCTTCTGGATCTGCCACTCGTTCTGGTTGATCAGGTACACCAGGTCGCGTTGCAGGTCGCGCACCATCGCCTTGTACTGGATGTAAATGCGGTTGCGCTCGTTATTGCTTTTCTTCTCGAAGCCCAGGAGCGCGCTTTCCAGGCCGTCCAGCGATTTCAGCGTGGCATACACATTCGACTTCTTGATGAAGCGCGCCGTAGAGGTGCGGTAGTTCAGCAGGAAAGACACCACATTGTAATTGTTCCTGTTGTTGGTGCTGTCGAGGTAAGCCTGCCCGAAGCCGCTGCTGAACCAGGCCGTCACATCGAACACATGCTTGGTGTTCATGTAGCCGCCGTTCACATGGGCGCCGATCTTGATCCCGTCGTAGCCGTTGTACCAGAGGCTTGGCCGGGCTTTCAGCTCATAGTGCTTCCAGTCGAGGGGGTTATAGATCTTGGAATCGAAGGTGGTGTTCACGCGGTTGTGCTTCACGTTATTCGTCATGTCCACATCCGCCAGCCGGCGCGACGGGTCGATGATCACATTCTTCAGCTTGCCGTTGATCTGCACCGTTGCCGTATAGGTCGGCTTCACCTTTCCCCAGCCGATCCAGCGCGGCAGCACATGGGCCTTCACCGGTTTCTCGAACCAGGTATTCGGAATGTAATAGTGGTAAGCCGAATCATTTTTATCCAATACCGTAAAGTCGATCGGCATCTGCATCTCGCCCTTGCGCCTGAACTTGATCACGTACTGGCCTTTCTGCTTTCCTTTCTTCACACGCCCGATCTTGTAGTCTATTTTTTTGGTGGTCTCGAGCCACTGGTCGAAGAACCAGTTCAGGTCTACGCCGCTGTACTGGATCACCGAGTTGCGGAAATCTTCCGGGTAAGGATGGCAGAACTTCCACTGCTCGAAATAGTTCTGCATGCATTTATCGAAGAGGTAGCGCCCCAGCACGTACTCCAGGTTCTTGAGCATGGCCGCTGTTTTGGTATACACCGCGCTGTAGCCCCCGCCGTGGCGGATGCCGCCGTTGTAATCGTCGCTGTGCGTGTTTAGTGTTACTTCCTCGCCGCGGGTAGTCACCGCGTTCATGTAGCCGTTGTAGATCTGGTCGTCGAGGATGCGGTTCTGCTCCGTGAAGCGCTCCACGTAATTGCTGCGGGGCTTCATTTCTATCTTGTTGGGCCCGTCGATAAACTGGTAGGTGTCGGCAGTATAGAACTGTGTAAAGCCTTCGTCGAGGAAAGCCCTGTAGGTTTCGTTATTGCCCACCATGCCGAAGAACCAGTTGTGCGTCATCTCATGGATCAGCAGGTCGCGGTAATTGGGGTCGAAGCCGCCGTCGAGCGTCAGCATCGGGTATTCCACACCGTCCTGGGCATCGGCGCAGATAATTTTCGGATAGTGGTAAGGCCCGATGTTGTAGGTGTTCACCTCCAGGATCTTCGCCATGTACTGCGGGCAGTTCTGCCAGCCGATGGCATGCGGCTCCTGCACCAGAGCCACGCATTTGATGCCCTGCCAGGTATATTCGCCGATGCGGTACGTAGGGTCGGCCGTGAGCGCAAAGTCATGCACGTTCAGCGCGGAGAACTTCCAGGTCTTGGTGGTGCCGTCGCGCCTGATGATGGTGGAGGGCGGAGAGTTCCAGGGCTTTTTCGCGAAGTTGGAAAGGTCGAGTTTGCGGCGCAGCGTATCCGGTAGCACCTCCTGCGGGTTCTGCAAAATGCCGGTGGCGTCGAGCACATAATGGTTGGGCAGGGTAAACTCCACATGGAAAGAGCCGAAGTCACCATAGAACTCATGGTCCATGTGCTGGTCGGTATCCCAGCCGAATTTGCGGTCGTACACCGAAATGCGCGGGTACCAGTGCGTCACGTCGAAATGCTTGTTGCCAAAGGCGTTGAAGGTTTTCATCCGGTTGCGGATCACCTCCTTCGCATAATAGGTCTTGAAGTTAATGTCGAAGGTGATCGACTCGCCCGGCTTCAGCGGCCTTTCCAGGTACACTTTCAGCACGGTATTGTCCAGCTCCGTTTTCAGCTCCGTCTTCCCGGCCCTGATGCTTTCCACCACCGTGCCCAGGCCATCCTTGCGGTATTTGTTGAACTTCAGGTGGTAGTTGTTGTTTTTATACAGGTCGGCGAGGTAAGAGCCTTTGGTTTGCGCATTGTTGTAGAGGTGGAAATACACGAAGTAAAGCTCTTTCGGTGAATTGTTCCAGTAGATCAGCTCTTCATGCCCGGTGATGATGTCAGAGCTGTCGTTGAGCGAGGCCTGGATGTTGTAGTGCACATCCTGCTGCCAGTAGTCGGCAAAGGGCTTGCGGTTCTTCCAGTACAGCGGGTTGGTTTGCGAGCGGTAATCGGTGTATTCTGTCTGGCCCTCGATGACCGAAGCGCCTGTCAGAAGCACAAGAAGTAAGAGTAGTTTATTCATAGGTAGCTGTTTAAGTTCTTATACCGGATGTATCATGATGGCATGCCTTGTCATTCGCCATACAGCTACAGCACAGGGCTGTTTCATCCCGGGATAATAACGTTTAAATATAGGTATTTTATGAAGAAAAAGGCACTTAAATTTTTACCTGGTTATGAAGAAAAAGAAGCTATTACCAGCGCTAAAGCCAACATCATTAGCGATAGTCGTTTGCGTCAGCGATTGCAGCGGAAATCCTCCACGCAGTTCTTTTTTGCGTGGAGATTGTAGCGGAAAGTTTCACCACATGTCATGACGGAGGCCCAAGCATAAATTCTCATGAGTGTGAACTCTGCTACTACCTTTTGTCAAACCAAATTATACGAGTTCATTAGCAATTCTTCCGTTGTCGTCAGCAAAATAAAAATGTGATCTATGTCCATTTTGAACTCTATATTCTGTAATGTGTCGTTCTAAAATTATCGCTAGCGGTTTGCGGCTTGACGCAGTGGCGGCTTTTGGAGAATAAAGTTTCAGTTTATTACTAATGTTCAATAGAAGCACTAAGTTCCAAGTTTGCAGGTCAGCCCGCCTGACGCAAAAACTCGTGTTAGCAGCAGTTATTGGTCAAGGCCCTCTGGTATTGCTAGGTCTTCCATGACTTCATTTCTATTACAGTTCTTGATAAAAAAGTAGAAAGTTGAATCAATAATCTTAACAGAGGCTGTACTGTTATCAAAATCAAATATTGGAGGAGATATCCCTTTGGATATTTGACTTGAAACAAGATTCTTTAAAAAATATCCCATATCAGATGGTCGAACATCTTCAGGCCGATGGTGATCTTCTTGAATTTTTTCTTGAAGTGACTTTCTTTTCAGTCCTTGAATAATTGTGTCAATAGGCTCTTTGAATAATACTTTCACGAAGTAATAGGGGATATATAAGGGCGTTTCTTGAGATGTTCTGGCCTTTTGTTCTATAAAGCTCTCCAAACATCTTGTATGTCTACTTGAATAATCTTGAAGTTTCTTTCTAATTGCTGCATCAACATTATCTTTGGTGATCTCGACAAGATTTTCTTGACTGTTATTAACTCCTGCTGCATAACAAGACTCCTTACAAATTTCTTGAAACACACCAACACTGTCAAAGCAACTATCAATAATATAATCTACAACGTGTGAGTGGTCTGTATTTAATAAAGGTAACCCCTCCGCAACAATTCTCTTCAAATCCTCTCTTTCCCAAGGTTCAACGGGAACTTCAATTACACGATCAAGTAAATCACCATTAAATTGTGAGAGACGATTTTTCTCGCGCCAAATTCCTAGCACAATGAAAAGAATATTGTAATCTTCAAATATCCTTAGATCAATTGCTAGTTGTTTTTGGACATCTTCATTTAAATAATGAAAATTTTCCAAAATGATGCGTTTATTGAATCGGATGCTTTTTAGGAGTTCAGAAAGGTCCTGAGCTAACGCCAAGTTGTAGTCAATGATCTTAAAGGATTTTGCATTTTCCTTTTCTGTTGAAGCAGACGCTTCAGTCTCAGCATCACCGCCACCAAAAAATGGAATACGGACTTTCGCTTTTAGTCCAACTTTTGCCTCACCGCCAACAGTCGTAGTAATTTCGTGGCTCTCCAAAATTTCTACATCCAATTGTCTAGCAATTGAGTTGTAGATATCTAAAGTTGTCGAAGAGGGTGAACAGTTGACCTTAACAAAATCGGCTTCTGTCAAATGTTTGTTTGTTAAAGAGGTCTTGCCTTGTTTCGAAGCTCCGTAAACTATGATGTGTTTATTTTTTTGCAGTCCTGTAGTAAACGCTTGATCTACAAGTGGCCTTTCAATATAAGTATCTATGAGGTCATTTGATACACCATAAACTTGATTAGTTAGTCTCATTTGTAGTATGTTGTTTTAATAATTGCTGGTAACGGTTTTGGACTTTGCGTTCGGCGGCATTTGATACCGAGTCTTGCCGAAAAGCTACTAACAAAGATAGAATGTTTGTTGGTATTTGCAATGCAAAATAAATGTCTTTCGCGAAGCGACCGCTATTACAAATTCTTATACTTCTGCCCGCATTACTGGTAACTGCTGTTGTGGGCAGTTATTGTCTATGGTGTATAGATAACTTCCAGCGTCTCAGAGTTTTTATTCCATATTAGAATAGAACGGTCCCAATGTTCTAAACTGGTTACAATTTTACCCTTATAATTTTGTAATTCCTTTGTTATAGAGTCAACGCAGTGATTTATAAATATTGTATCATTAGTTTTGTCTTTTAGTCTTGCAGATACTCCACTTGTATAAAATTCTATTAGTCCGTCGTCAAGCTTTCCATTTTCTAATTCTTCAATTACTTGTTTGTCACGATAAGCGTCATAGAATGAAGAATACGGTTTTAGTTTAAAGTAAATAGAGTCATTGCTCCAGTCCATGTAAGCTAGATCATTATTTGTTTTAAGAGTGTCTTGACTTATAATTTTATTATTCATTAATATTGTAGAATAAATAGTGGACTCTCCATTTTTGTTAATGATTTTAGAGATAACTTTTTCGTTTATACTGTCTCCGTTTATGTCAACATTAATGGTATCATTATACACAGGTGGAATTGTTGGAAATTTGTTTAGGAAGTCCTGAAATTTGTTTAAGTCAATTTTGTTGTCTTTATGTAATTGAAATGGTTGTCTTACGCCATTAATGGTCAGGTAGATTGTCGTGTCCTTTTTATATTTGTCAATCGCAGAATTTACAGTTTCGTTGTCTACAGAATTACAACTTGTAAATATTGTTGTCAGTAATAATATGTGGATGAAGAGTCTTAACATAATTGCCCATAATGGTTTGCGGCTTGGCGCAGGCGGGTTTTTATCACTAAATTTTTTGCGAAGCCGTGTGATCAAATTTACGAAAATCTGTTAAACGGAAAACGCCTGTTTAGGGAAGAAAACGACCTTGCTTTTGTTCAGCTGACCTGCGCCATTATCCTAACAAGGTATTTTTTGAGCTGGCTTCTAATAACGAAACAATTCTTATCGAAGACGACGATTCCGTGATGTAGTGATAGCTTAATTTTTCACTCCTTCATCAACTTCAGAAACAGCTCCATGGCTTTTCGTTTCTCAGCGTCGAGCGTATAAGAAATTTTATGCTTCAGGTAATCATAAGAGTCGAAGCCCGGTGTGGGATGCTTCTTTTCCTCTACCGCTTCTTTGATGTGCTCCACGCCGTATTTCAGCGTGTCGTTGAACTCCGAGATAAAGCCTTCATCGATCGGCTTATTGCTCACCCAGGCGGCAAATACAAAGGGAAGGCCGGTGTAGGTTTTCCATTCATCCGCCAGGTCGTAATGGTAAGGATGCTCTTTGGTGGTGAGGCCGAAGGTGCGGTCGCCGATGATCACCGCGCCTGTGGTGCCGCCGATTTTGTTCTCGAAGCCTTCTTCCGCAGGAATAAAGCTGATGTTCTTTTTCCAGAAATGGCGGTTGAGCACCTGCACCAGGGTGATCGAGGATTTTGACTGGTAGTCGAGCATGATGTGCGTGAGCTCTTCCAAAGGCTTGTGTGCAAACAGCTTCACGCTGTCAACCTTGCCATTGGCGCCGATGCAATAATCGGTGATGATATGATACGTGTCCAGCTCCGGAATGATGGCCACCGGCACCAGGCCGATGTCGACACGCTGCTGCTTTAATTTCAGTGCGCAGGTGCTCGGAATATCGTATTCGATGTGGGCCGCGGTTTTGAGCGGATGGTGCTTCAGGCCGTAAACAAAGGGTGTGGTGTTATAGTAGTTGACAACAGACAGGGAATACATGATCAGATCGGTTCAGGTTTTGGAGTGTTTGGATTGGCGGGATCAGACGGCAGGAGCTGCCGGATCTCCAGAAAGCAAAGGGTGGCGCCGGTGACAGCCAGCACAGGCCCGAAGAAAATTCCCATAAACAGGGGAAGGATCATAAAGAAGGCGTACACCATGCCGATGCCGATGGCGGTGCCCTTATGGCGGCGGGTAAAGGCCGCGCTCTGGGAAATGCTCATGCGGTGCCTCTCGAAATTATAATCGAGCATGGTAAAGCCGAGGTAGTACCAGGACACGAAGAGCAGGAAAGGGGCGGTGACGATCACCAGCGGTGGGAAGAGCAGGGTGATGACAAAGCAGACGGCAATGAAGAGGTATTCGAGGAACATGTTGCGGAGGCTGACGCCGATGCCCCTGAAAATGTCTTTCAGCAGTTGCAGGCCGTTGAAGGGGTATTTTTTTCCGGTCAGCTTTTCCTCGACGGATTCGGATAATAGCGAGAAAAGGGGAGAGAGCAGGATCAATAACACATACTTCATCAAGGTGCCCGACACCATCCAGAACAGGAGCTTGAGCACCCAGCCCAGGATCATGCTGAAATAGCCGGTGAGGAAGGGCTTGGCAAAGGAAAGCCAGGAGCCCGAATCGGGAATGCCGTCGACGTCCAGCTGCTCATTCACCCATGCGCTGATGTATTCTGCCAGCTGCGCAAAGAGCCAGATGCTGCCCAGCCATACGAGGCCCCATACTAAGATTGGGTACAGGAAGTAATGCCAGAGCCCTTTTTCGAACAGGAGCGGAACGCCCCTGAAACAGTTGCCAATGGCACGGAATAGCTCAGTGAAGAAGGTCATGATGATTCTGTTTCGGAGCCTAAATTACTATAAATTCTAAAGAAGGCGCCCTAAAAAAGATGATTTTTAAGTTTAATTGACAGGTGGCGGAATGCCTGAAACACAAGAGTCAACGGCGGTACTTTGCCAGAAAGGCCAGGGGCGTTTCGCCGCTTTGCTTTTTAAATAAGCGCGAAAAATACGAGTTATCCACATACCCGAGGAGCTCCGCCACGCGGTTCACAGGAAGCTGCGTCTGTACCAGCAGGCGCCTGGCCTCCAGGATGATCCGGTCCACGATGAGCTGCCCGGTGGTTTTATTGAGCGTTGCCTTGCAGATCCGATTCAGGTGCTTCTCCGTCATGTTCATGAGAGCCGCATAATCCCGGGGCAATTTCAGGCTTTTGTAATGCAGGTCTACCAGCCCCTCCAGCTCTCTTACCCGGGCCAGGTAATGCACCTGCTGGTGCCCGGCCGCCGGCGCCGGGAGGCTGCACCTGCTGAGCTCCACATACACATAGTTGGTGAGCGCCAGGAGCTTCTGCTGCTTCAGGGGCTTTTGCGCATGCTGCTCCGCAAGGATGTCTCTGAACAATTGTGTGATCGTTGAGAGGCTTTGTCCTTTTAATACAATCAAAGGCGAAGCATAGATGGATTGAAAGAACGGGAACTGCCGGATCGTCACCCTGGTATAGGCTTCGTCGTAAAAAGCTTTGGTATGAAAGAAAATATAGCCTTCCACATCCTTCGAGAGCTTCCAGTCGTGCGTCTGCCCCGGAGAAAGTAAAAATACATAGCCCGGTTTCACCGGATAGGTCGTGAAATCAACGTCATGCGTGCCGCTGCCCCTGGTAAACAGGATGGATAGATAAAAGTCGTGCTTGTGCGGCACATGGATAAAATGATGCTTTTCCAGGTGCTCCTGCAAGGTATTGGCATAAAAGCTGTCCTCGTGGTGTTCCTGCTGAAAATTCTCGATGTTGTAAACCGGAAGCTCTTTTTTTGCCATGTGCTAAAATACGCAAAATGTCCGTATTGTGCTATAAATGGCGTGTTTTTTACTGCAAATCCGCGCCCAAAGTACCGATCTTTGTATTAGAAAACTCTAAAAAACAAGTATATGAAAACATCACTGGCAAATAGAACATGGCGCATCGTGCAGGGAAAATGTCCTGATTGTGGTAAGGGCGATGTTTATGAGAAGAACCGTAAATGGATCCAGCTTCCGAAGATGAACCATACCTGTGAGCACTGCGGCTATAACTTCAACGGGGAGCCCGGCTATTTCCTGGGCGCCATGTATGTCAGCTACGCGATGGCGGTTTTCGAAGGACTCGTTACTTTCTTCATCGCCTCCCTGTTCATGACCGAATTTTCCGGCCTCAGCCTGGCTCTGATGATTACCGGCGTGATCGTGGTATTCGCCATTCCCAACTTCAAATTCTCACGCATCATCTGGATGAATCTGTTCCCCTACAGGAAGTAAGAAACTGAAGAGAACGGGAATTTTTATGGTGGTTTCGAGTCACGATACGTCGTGATCAAGCACCGTACGTTGACTGAGGCTCTCGAAGTCAACGATAGTATAATACCTTATATAATCTGAGCTGGATTTTCTGATAAATAAAAAATGGACTAAAGACAAATCTGTCTTTAGTCCATTTTTTCAATAGGCATCTTACACTAGCCCAAAGCCTGTTTCAGATCCTCGATCAGGTCTTCCACATCTTCCACGCCCACGCTCAGGCGCAGCAGGTTTTCCACCACACCGGCCTTATCTCGTTCCGCTTTCGGGATCGAGGCATGCGTCATAGTGGCCGGGTGATTGATGAGTGATTCGACACCGCCCAATGATTCTGCCAGGGAAAATACCTTGAACGAAGAGGCAATTTTAAACGTCTGCTCCAGGGAAGCGCCTTTCAGCACGATGGAGATCATGCCGCCGAAATCGCGCATCTGCTTCTTCGCGATCTCATGGTTAGGATGGTCTGTAAAGCCCGGCCAGTAGATCTTTTCGATCTTCGGGTGCGTTTTCAGGAACTCGGCGATCCTGCGGCCGTTGTAGCAATGGCGCTCCATGCGCAGGTGCAGGGTCTTGATGCCGCGCATCACCAGGAAGCAGTCCATAGGGCCTGGATTGGCGCCGCAGCTGTTCAGGATAAAATAGAGCTGCTCATGCAGCTTGCTGTCGTTTGTTACCAAAGCACCCATCACCACATCGCTGTGGCCGCCCAGGTATTTGGTAACCGAATGCATGACGATGTCGGCGCCCAGCGCCAGCGGGTTCTGCAGATAGGGAGAAGCAAAGGTATTGTCGACTGCCAGAATAATGTTGTTGGCTTTGGCAATGGCCGAGCAGGCGGCAATGTCGATGATCTGCATCGTCGGGTTGGTCGGGGTTTCCGCCCAGATCAGCTTCGTATTGGCATTGACATACTGTTTGATATTTTCGGCATTGCTCAGGTTGATGAAATGGAACTTAATGCCGTAGTTCTCATAGATTTTGGTGAACATGCGGTAAGAGCCGCCGTACAGATCGTCGCCGGTGATCACTTCATCGCCCGGGCGCAATAATTTCATCACCGCGTCGGTAGCGCCCATGCCGCTGCTGAAGCACACGCAATGCCTGCCGTTCTCGAGGGCGGCAATGTTTTTTTGCAGGGCTTCGCGGGTCGGGTTTTTGCCGCGGGCATAGCCGTAGCCTTTGTTGGTTCCCGGTGACTCCTGCACGTAAGTAGAGGTCTGGAAGATCGGCGTCATGATGGCACCGGTGGATGGATCAGGCTCGGCGCCGGCGTGAATCGCCTTTGTGCCGAATTTATGATTGGAAAAGTCTGACATAGCTTCTGAATTTTGGCACGAATTTAAGCTAATTTGGAATTGTTTTAGCGATTATTTATCAGTAATTTTAAAAGCCCCTTGAAACGAAGCGGGGCATTTTTGTTGAAGTATTTTATCTGCATACTCTCTGTTTTGACCGGGCTCGCTTTGACGGGCTGCAACAAAAAGAAAACGGAAGCCCCTCCTGATGTGGGCTATGGCTACGCTCCTGACCTCATCGGGAAGTATGTGGTGTATGATGTGGATTCTACCGTGTTCGACGATTTTGCCAAAGATACCCTCTACTACAAATACCGCATCAAGGAAAAGCTCAGCGAAGCCTTTACCGACAACCAGGGCCGCCCTGCCATTAAGCTGATCCGCTATATCAAGCGCTACGATCCTGCCAGAAGCTACGACCAGATGGACTGGACGGTAAAGGATGTGTGGAATTACACCCGCACGGCCACCTCCCTGGAAGTGGTGGAGGAGAATGTGCGCTACACCAAGCTCGTCTTTCCGGTAAAAACCGACCTCAGCTGGAACGGCAATGCCCAGAACACGCTGCCGGCCATGGATTATAAATACCTCTACACAGACATGAAGCAGTCGGTAAACGGAACGGTATTTGACGATGTGCTATGCGTCGAGCAGAAGGACGATAAACGTAAGAATGTGATCCACCGCCAGTATTACATAGAGAAATATGCCAGGAACGTAGGGCTGGTCTACCGCGAAATTACCGATGTGTACTCTAATACGGTAGTAGCCGGTGTGCCGGTGGAGCAGCGCATCGAAAAAGGAATCATTTATAAATTAACCTATATCACTCATGGAATTGAATAAAAATGTACTGTATGCCGCACTCATCGCCGCTTTCTGCGCGATGGCCGCCCCGGACCTGAATGCCCAGACCAAATACTGGGTCCGGTTTAAGGACAAGAACGGCTCTCCCTACAGTGTGAGCAACCCTTCCGCTTTTTTGTCGAACAAAGCCCTGACACGGCGTGCCAACCAGGGCATCCAGGTCGACATGACCGACATTCCGGTCAACCAGAGCTACATCAACCAGGTGAATGCCACAGGGGGCGTAGTGTTTCAGCGCTCCAAATGGTTCAACGCCGCGATTGTGATCATTGCCAACGGTTCGCAGCTGGCGGCCGTCAACAGCCTGACATGTGTCCTCGGCTCGTCGCCGGTCAACCGCTATCATGCCTCCACAAGCCCCGATCAGCTGCAGGCTACCCCACAGGCTTCCACGAAGAAAACGGCATCCAATAACAATGCCTACAGCTACGGGCCTTCGCTCACGCAGGTCAGCCAGATCAAGGCCGATTGCATGCATAACAAGGGATTCCGCGGGCAGAACATGACCATTGCGGTGATCGACGATGGCTTTGATAATGTGAACAACAACCCGGTGTTCGATTCCCTGCGCAACGAGGGGCGCATCCTGGGCACGCGCGATATTGTGGCCGGAAATACATCCGTGTATGAAGACGATTCCCACGGGGCGATGGTGCTTTCCTGCATGGCCGGCAACTCGCCGGGAAACCTCATCGGCACGGCCCCCAAGGCGAGCTATTACCTGTTGCGCTCTGAGGATGTGTTCTCAGAAAAGATCATCGAGGAAAATAACTGGGTGATCGCGGCAGAGCTGGCCGACAGCCTGGGCGTAGACATCATTACCACTTCCCTCGGATACACGACCTTCGACATTTCTTCGCAAAACCATACCTATGCCGACCTCAACGGGCGCACTTCGGTGGCTTCCATTGGAGCCACCATGGCTGCGCGTAAAGGCATCTTCCTGCTCAATGCGGCCGGCAACGATGGCAACAACCCGTGGCATTACATCGGCGTGCCTGCCGATGCGGACAGCATTCTCACGGTTGGCTCCGTCAACGGAAGCGGGATCCATTCCAGCTTCAGCTCGGTAGGCCCTACGGCCGACGGACGCATCAAGCCCGACGTGAGCACCATGGGGGAAGGCACTTATGTATGCCAGCCCAATGGCATGTTCACCGCCGGCAACGGGACCTCCTTTGCCTGCCCGGTAATGGCCGGCGCCGTGGCGTGCCTGTGGCAGGCCAATCCCGGTAAAACCAATATGCAGGTGTTGAATGCGATCCGCACCTCCTCCTCCAAGAACGGAAATATGGATAATGATTATGGCTGGGGAATTCCTGATCTGTGTCTGGCAGACGCTATCCTGAAATCTTTGCCGAGCGCTGTCGCAGAGCTTTCAAAGCAGGCCCTGGTGCTGTTTCCGAATCCCGCTAAGCAGGAGATCAGCTTTGAGCTGGAGGAAAGTCCCGAAGAGATTACGCTGACAGATATTTTAGGAAAAACAGCCGGTTTCAGCTACACCAGCAATGGGGATACCTATCGCCTGTCGTTCAAGCCTGAAATGGCGAACGGGGTGTATTTTATGACCATCCGCACGAAAAACGGTTCTTTTCAGACAAAGTTTGTGAAGGAGTAGCGCGAGTGCCGCTTCTCACGGTCATAATCCTGTCGTATGACAGCCGGGAAGATCATGCAGTAAGTTTCGGGTGATCATTGAAAAGTACAAGGATTACAGGGATTTGTGCATTGCCGCCAGGTGGATGCTGTTGTAACTTAGGATAGCCCGTTCAGGCGATG
>Ga0233425_10005805_pt1 | contig 19027 bp, 28 predicted proteins | sample Watercolumn_Towu_2_FD_181712 | JGI IMG/M metagenome (GOLD analysis project Ga0233425, IMG submission 181712) | Freshwater microbial communities from Lake Towuti, South Sulawesi, Indonesia - Watercolumn_Towuti2014_140_MG | ecosystem: Environmental > Aquatic > Freshwater > Lake | place... | reverse complement strand
TCCGGCGAACCCCTACGCCCTCTCTCTCGCCTTCGAGCGCGGCCTCAACGAGCAGGAGCTCATCACCAAGGGCATCATGTTCGTGGAGCGCGAGGCTCCGGAGACCGAGGCCGAAAATGAGCCTGTGGCGACCGAGGAGTCGCCGGCCGCGGCAGAGGCCGAAGAGGACGCCGAAAGCCCCGCAGAGGAGCCCACAGAGCCTCAGGGCCGAAGTTTCACTACCAAGCAAATCGCGCCCGTTCTTGAAACCGCACGAGCCTTGGTCGTCGCCTTAGAAGCACTCGGTACCAAGTCCGAGGAGCCTGAGGGTGATGAGGCTGTCGCCGAGGATGAGGAGCAGCGCAGCTACCGGGAATTCTCGGAGAAGCGCCGCACCCTCCAAGCGGCGGCCACCGTGCTAGGCGAGGTGTTAGCAGAGACCCGCCTGGTCAAGGACGCCCGCAAGGCAGCCTAACTCTGCACCCCTAACTTACCGATCATATGGACGATGAACTCAAGGCTGAGTTCAGAACGATCGTCGACGCAGCCATCAAGGAGAACCTTGCTGAGATCGTCGGCACGGAGGTCGCGGAGAAGGTCCAGGAGACCATCTCCCGCGTCCGTCTCCAGAGCGCCATCGAAGGGCGCGACATTATCGGCGTCGACGACGAGACCAAGAAGGCCTTCGTCGCTGACATCCGCGCGATCGCCCGCGGCGAGAAGGCGGCGTACCTTGAGAGCTCTGATGCCACTGGCGGCTACCTCGTTCCGACCGAGGTGCACGCCGGCATCCTCCGCATCGCGGAGACCGTAGGCCTCATCCCGAGCCAGTCCCGTCGCTGGTCCATGGGCTCCGATGAGCTCGAGATCCCGCGCTACACCGGCTCGGCCATGCAGGGCGAATACGTCGGCGAGGACGAGGAAGGCGACGAGACCCAGAGCGATCTCGGCATTGCCCGCCTCCACGCGAAGACGTGGATGCTCATCTTCCGCATCGGCAACACCCTGCTCGCGGACGCGAACGTCAACATCGCCGACTGGCTCATGGCCATGGCAGCGGAGGGCCTTGCGTACCGCATCGACCGCGAGGGCTTCGTGGGCGGCACCTACGCTGGCTCGCCGTTCGTAGGCCTCCTGCAGTCGAGCGAGGTCACCGTGCAGACGCTCGGCTCCGGCAAGACCGGGTTCGAGGACATTGATCCGCTTGAGGCGGCTACGGCCATCGCGACGATCCCGACCGCAGGGCTCGGCAAGGCCGGCTTCTTCTTCAGCCCGACGGTATGGGCTCAGATCAAGGGCAAGAAGGACGCGACGAGCGGCCTCTACGAGTTCTCCCAGCAGAACAGCACCCTCATGCGGTTCTTCAAGGAGAACGGCCTCAATCCGGTGGGCATCATCGAGGAGTACCCGGTCTTCACGACCCCGGTCCTCCCGGCCTACTCGGCATCGGCGATCAGCACCAAGTTCGGCGTCTTCGCCAACCTGGAGCTCGCGCTTGCCTGGGGCGACCGCGGCCCGATGGAGGTGGCAAAGTCCGACTCCGCGACCGTCGGCGGCAAGTCCGTATTCCGGGCGAACCAGACGGCCGTTCGCTTCACGCACCGCCACGCCGTTGCGATCCAGCTTCCGGCCGCCGCCGTCGTGTTCAAGACGGCCGCTTCCTAGCCTATGAGCCGCTACCGCACGAACGTAGCGCTCTCGCTCAAGGGAGACCGCATCGAGCGCGGCGCGGAGATCGAGCTTTCGGCCGAAGAGGTCGCGCAGCTCGACCCGGCCGATATCTCGCCGGTAGATGCAGCCCCGGCTCCGTCCGAGGAGGCACCGGCGGAGGTCCCGCTCGAGGAGATGTCCCAGGCGCAGCTCAAGGCGCGCGCCAAGGAGCTCGGCCTCTCACAGAGCGGCAGCAATGCCGATCTGAGGGAGCGCATCATGCTCCACCTCGCCGGTAACGCCGACGACCAGTCCGATGAGGAAGGGTCCGAGGGTGCCGACGAGAGCGCCGACGACCAGTCCGATGAGGAAGGGTCCGAGGGTGCGATTACCAGCGAATAACGCACTCACCCATGAGGCACGTATTCGACAACGTGAAGGTGCTCGCCTCCCTCGTGCCGGCAGTCCGCACCGCGGACGCTAACGGCACCGGGATCGACACCCAGGGCTACGAGAACGGCATGATGGTCGTCTCGGTGGGCGACCTCGACCTCGCAAGCGCCGACGAGACCTACGTCGTGAAGGTGGAGGAGTCCGACGACAACTCGACCTTCGCCGACACAGGCCTCAGCGTCACCGTCACGGCCGATAACGAGGTGGACCAAGTTCGCCTGAGCGGCCTGAACGTCACCCGCAAGCGCTACCTGCGCGCGGTGCTCGACGTCGGCGGCACGACCCCGTCCTGCCCGGTAGCCGCGCTCTTCGTACTCGGAGGCGCAGACGCCGGCCCGGTGAACAGCGATTAGTCGTTGTCCCCTAGGAGCCCCGAACCTTCGGGGCTCCGCTGGGTACAATGAACCCGAGCCATGTACGGAGACGCCCTCACCACAGCCGCCCGCATCAAGGAACGCCTCGGCATCACCGTCGCGGACTTCGACGATCTCCTGAACAACCTGATCTTGGGCGTAACCGCGCGCATCGAGACGATGTGCGGCCGTCGCTTCATCCAGGGCACCTACACCCACGAGCTCCACGACGGCTCCAACATCGACGGCGGCCGCCGCACCTTCCTCATAGTGAAGAACGCGCCGGTCCAGACCGTGAGCGCGCTCCAGTACAACGCCGGCAGCAACAGCGCCCCGAGCTGGACCGACATGGACGAGGACACCTACCACGTCGACAAGGAGGCCGGCCTCATCAGCGTCCCGGGAGGATTGCCTCGCGGCTTCCAGAACATCCGGCTCACCTACACCGGCGGGTTCAGCGGCTACTCCATCGGGGTCAATAACTTCTGGTTCTTCAACGTCACGCCGACGGGAACGGTGGACGGCTCAAACCGCACCTTCACACTCTCCGAGGACGCCTCCCAGATCGTCGTCTATGCGGACGGGTTGAGGGAAGCGGCTGCGAACGTCACCTTCACCGCAGGCACGGCCACTTTCACGCTCGCCGAGGGCCGCGCGCCCTCTAGCGCCATCGCCGTCGACTACCTGCGGGAGAACGCCGCGGAAGACAGCGACTACTACCTCCCGGCCGAGATCGTGGAGGTGTGCGAGGAGGTGGTCTCGAAGCTGTTCAAGCGCAGGGAGAGCGAGGGCAAGACCGGCGAGACGTTCGGCGAGAGCTCCATCACCTTCTCCGAGAAGTGGTTCACCGACGACCAGCGCGCCGCGATCAAGAACTACCGGCGCGGCTACTATCTATGATCACCGCCACCGTCCGGATCGAGAACCTCGACCAGCTGCGCGCCAACTTCCGAAAGGCCCCTGCCCTCACCCTTGACCGCCTGGCCGCTGCCACGAAGGCCTCCATCTTCGAGATCGAGAAGCTCGCTGACGACAGCGGCGACAGCGGCCTGTTCCGGTTCAAGACGCCGAGGGCCGAGCGCACCGGCTACCTGGCTCTCTCCTTCGGCTACGGGCGGCGCTTCGATCGCAGCGGCCTTCGCGGCTCGATCGGCCCGACCGCGCACTACGCCCCCTACGTCTATCTCGGGGCGCGTGGCCGGGAACCGAACCCGTTCATGGATCGCATCGCCAAGGCGGCCGAGCCCGAGATCAACCGCCACTTCGAGAAGGCCGTGGACCAGGTGGTTAGCGCCATCGCCAAGGTATGAGCGCCGCCACCATCAAAGCCGCCATCAAGGCTCACCTAGACGATCTCGTGACCGCCGGAACGCTGGCCGGCGCATCCTCGTCAGACCTCAAGAAGAACCCGCTCGCGGCCGACATCCCCGGCTCCCCCTGGGCCTATCTCATGCCGCCCGGCATCGAGAGCGAAGCCAGCGACAACCGCACCAATATCCGCACCTACGTCTACGACATCATGGTGATCTGGAACGCGGAGAACATCACGGACGACACGACGGTGGAGACCTGCCTCGAGGCGGTTCTCGACGAGTTCGACAACGACCCGACGCTCAACGGCACTGCCATGGGAGGGATCCTACCCGTTTCCTCCGCGCCGCAGCCGTTCCAGCATGGCGGCAAGGATCTCATCATGGCCAACGTGCAGATTCAGGCTAAGCAGTTCGTCTCGCTGACATTCTAGCGGCCAAAGGAGGATGCATGATGGAGGACAAGGACCTGGCTTACCGGCTTGGTAGAGCGGCTTTTGAACTCGAAATCTCGCTGTTCGACAGGTCCATTGACATCAGGTCGAATGACCATCCCGCCTTTATTGAACTCCTAGTCCACAAGGCTGAGGCACTCAGGATCAAGATTGACGGCTGTAAGAACCATCCTCGCCCTCACGTCCACATCGACATCGGCAAGGATTACCATGCTGCGTCGTATGCGATCGACAACGGGGAATTGCTGGCAGGCGACCCATACAAGTTCGGAGACCGCATCGAGGCATGGATAGCCGAGAATAAGGACCTCCTCTTAGAAGCTTGGGAGGCCGTGCACTCGAGCGACATTCCGGGGGCCGACGAACGAGCTGACCGTCTGCGGCAGACCGACTTCCCCAAGAAGTAGCGTGGATTCCGGGTGCTATACTTCCCGCATGGCCAAGCGAAGCCAGAAGATCGAGGCAGCGGACCGATCCATGGACCCCGTCCAGGGCGGCCGTAGCCGCGTCTTCTTCTTCCCGAAGCGCAACCCGCCGGCATCGGTCCGCGCAGGCTCGCTCGAGGAGGCCGAGCAGCGATTAGCAGCCCCTAACGAATAGGCTTATCACCAAATTCATCGGCCGCCTGGCTGACATCGGCATCGCAAAGGAAGCGTCCCGCGGCACCGCAGAAAGCGCGGCGACCTTCTGGCTTCCCAAGCTCTCACTCACCCTCGACGACGGCATCGAGCAGGCGATCGACGAGAGCTCCTACGGCATCATCGAGGACGCAACCGACGCCAAGGTCATCGCGAAGTTCGCAACGTGGGAAGTCGAGGGCAACATCGGCGACAGCTCGTTTGGCCTCTGGTTGCTAGCTGCCCTTGGTTCAATTTCGACCGGCGCGGCCCAAGAAACCACGGTCTACCCTCATACCGCCACTGTGCTTCAAAGCGCACAGCACCCGTCCCTCACCCTTTTCCTCGACGACCCGAACCAGGACTATAAATACGCGCTTGGCGTCCTCGAGACTCTCGAAGTCGAGGCGATGCTCGGTCAGTTCGCCCGCTATCGCGCGGCAGGTCGCGCGAAGGCCGGCGCGACAGCGACCCTTACCCCGTCCTACACGGCCGAGAACCAGTTCCTCCCGCAACACATCACGGTGAAGTACGCCGACGACGAGGACGACCTCGATTCCGGCACTGCCGTGGACGTGCGGTCCATGCGCATCAGCATCGCCAAGAACATCGAGGACGACCGCAAGCTCGGCTCCGTCGACCAGGCCGACATCCTCAACAAACAGTTCGCCGTCGAGGGCACGCTCGAGCTCGTCTTCGACGCGACCACCTTCCACGGCTTCATGATGGGTGACACCGCCAAAGCGATGCGCCTTGAGCTCGAGAACAGCGCCGTCACCATCGGCGACACGCTGCATCCCAAGCTCACCATCGATCTCGCCAAGGCGAAGTTCTCCAGCTTCGAGAAGAGCTACGAGAACGACGGCGTCGTCACGGCGACGGTGAACTTCAAGGCGCTCTACAGCACCACGGAGAGCGCGATGATCACGGCCGTCCTTACCAACGAGACCGCTAGCTACTAGGCCGTATGAATGACCGCGAGACTATCGACCTTGGGATTGGCGCACACACCCTCACGGTGAAGACCTACGCCACGGCCCGGGAGCACCAGGCCATCCAGCAGGTGCTCCTCAAGGACGCGAAGTTTGACGTCGCCGGCGAGACCCCAAAGCTCAACGACTTCGACCCGACGGTCATGTTCGCCATGAACGAGGAAACCGTCCGGCAGATGGTCGTCGCCATGGACGGCTCTGCCGAGAACCTCGTCGATCGGTGCCTCGACCTGCCGAGCGCGGACTTCGACCAGCTGATCGCGAAGCTGAACGACCTCGTGGCAAAAAAAAACTGATCGCCGAGGCGGTCAGCCACTACGCGATGGGCCGGGCCACCAAGCCCATGCAGGCCATCGCCATCATGCAGGAGTTCGGGTGGAGCTGGGAGGAGTACCTCGCCACCCCGACTTACGTCCTGACCCTCATCACCGAGAAGATGAAGCGGGACCGCAAGCAGCAGGAGTTAGCCGCTAAACGCACCTAAACCGTGGCTACCAGGGAGGCCAAGCTACAGATCGTCGTGGATGCCGTGAACCGCGCGGGGGCGACGTTCGATACCCTCGGCCGGAACCTCGACGCGGTATCGAAGAAGACCGCCGACCTCCGCGCCGGCATGACCGCAGTGGGCACGGCTGGCACCGCTGCCTTTGCCGTCGTCTCGGTAGGCGTCGGGGCCACCATCAAGGCCGCCGCGGAGATGGAGAACCTTAAGTTAGGGCTCGTCGCCGTGGCGGGTTCAGCCGAGGAAGCAGAGCGCCAGTTCGCCCGGCTCCTCGTGGTGGCGAAGCTCCCCGGCCTTGGCGTCCGGGAGGTGACACAAGCGTCCGTGGACCTTCAGGCGGCGGGCGTGTCGGCGGCCGAGGCGGAGCGCTCCATCAAGGCCTTCGGAAACGCGCTCGCCACCGTTGGCCGCGGCAAGGTGGACCTCAAGGACACCCTCTACGGCCTGCGCCAGATGCACACCTCCGGCACCATCCTCGCCGAGGACCTGAACATCATCAAAGACCGCGTGCCGCAGGTCTCGAAGATCCTCACGGAGGCCTTCGGGACCGCGCGCAGCGAGGACCTCGTGCAGATGGGCCTCTCGTCGCGCGAGGTGATCGACGCCATCGTGTCCGGCCTTGAGGAGCTACCGCCCGTCCAACAGTCGACGAGCGTCGCCTTCGAGAATCTCCAAGACAACCTCTTCGTACTATCGAACGCCATCGGCACGGCGTTCCTCCCGGCCGTGAACGGCATCATCGCCGCTGTGACCCCGGTCGCCGAAGCACTCGCGGCGTGGGCGACAGAGCACCCTCACCTCTCCGCCGCGATCTTGGGCGTGACGCTCGTGCTTACGGGCCTCATGGCTCTGTTGCTGCCCTTGGCCGTGCTGCTCCCAGGCCTCGCCATCATGTTCGGCGCGCTCGGCGTCGCCATGGCCGCCGTGTCGCTCCCAATGCTCATCATCGTCGCCGGCATTACGGCCGTGACGGCGGCGCTCCTCTACCTGATCAGCCAAGGGTACGCGACGAAGGAGGCATGGCAGAACGTCTGGCTCGGCATCAAGCTCGTGGCCGCTGATGCCGCCAACGCGGTGATCGGCATCGTGGAGGGAATGATCAACTTCGTCCTCGAGGGCGTAAACAAGGCCATCCGCGCCATCAACAAGGTCATCTCCGCGGCGCAGAAGGTGCCGGGGATCGGCAAGAACCTCTCCAAGATCGGCGAGCTCAAGGCGGTCGACCTCGGAGGCTTCGACACCGAAACCATCGCCGCCAACGACCTCGCCGGCCGCAGCAACCCCGTGAATTGGGGCAATCAGGTCGTGAACCTGATCGGCGGCAACTACCTCAGCGAAACCGTCGCGGAGCAGATCGGCGACATGATCATGTCGAAGCTGAAGCTCTCAAGCCCTCTCTAGCATGGCCCTCACCATCACCATCGACGGGAACGACCAAACCGAGAGCGTTGTCTTCAAGAGCTTCCGAAAGACCGACAACCTCAACGCCCAGGTCGACACCTGCGAATTCCGCATCCGAAAGTACGGGAGCCTCACCTACGTGCCGGCCATCGGCGAAGAGGTCGTGGTCGAAAAGGACAGCACCCGGATCTTCGGCGGGGCTATCGCGCGCCTCACGGAGACCGTCGAAGCGTCGAAGATCCTCACCTACCAGGTCGAGTGCGTGGACTATTCTCAGTACCTCAAGCGCCAGCTGGTCACGGAGCGGTACGAGAATACGACCGTCGCAGCCATCGTCGCGGACCTCATCGGCACCTACACGAGCGACGGCTTCACCGCGGCCAACGCCACAAGCACCCTCGCCATCGAGAGCATCAGCTTCAACCGCCTGAGCGTCGCCGACTGCCTCCAGAAGCTCGCGGAGGCGATCTCCTACGTCTGGTACGTCGACTACGACAAGGACATCCACTTCTACCCGCGCAACAGCGAGCACGCGCCGTTCGACCTCTCAGACACCGGCGGCAAGCACATCTACGACAGCCTGGAGATCGTCGAGGACCTCAGCCAGGTACGCAACAGCATCACGGTCCAAGGCGGCGAAGCGGTCTCCGGCAGCGCCCGCACCGAATATCACTCAGGCGACGGCACTCGCGCCCAGTTCCCGCTGACCAACAAGTTCAATGAGAAGCCGACCATCACCGTCGGCGGCGTGGCTCAGACAGTGGGCGTCGAGTACCTGGACGACGACGCCTCCTTCGACGTGATGTGGAACTTCAACGAGAAGTACATCCGCTTCACGGCCGGCAACGTCCCCGCCTCCGGCACCAACAACATCGAGATCGCCGGGACGTACCTGTACCCCATCGTGGTGTCGGTACCCGCGCCCGCCTCGCAGGCGGTCTACGGCACCTACGAGTTCGCGATCACCGACAAGAGCATCGGCAGCCAAGCCGAGGCCATCGCTCGGGCGCAGGCGGAGCTCACCAGCTACTCAGCCACTCTCTACGAGGGCCGCTTCCGCACCTATGAGGACGGGCTGCGCTCCGGCCAGGTCATCACCATCGCGAGCCCCCAGCGCGGCCGCACCATCGAGGTGCTCATCCAGTCAGTGTCGGCCGAGATGCGCGATCCGCTCGGGGAGCAGCTGGAGTACAGCGTCCGCTTCGCCACGCTCCGCTCCATCGGCATCATCGCCTACCTCCAGGGCCAGCTGCGCTCCAAGGAGGTGATCGTCGACGACGAGGAGGTGCTCCTTAACTACTACCCGTTCGAGGACGATATCGGCTTTACCGACTCCTTCGCTGCGCCGGTCGCAACGAGCCCGCCCTACCGGTGGGGCACGGCCCGGTGGGGCTTCTCGACGTGGAGCTCTACAGCTCCATAAACGTGAAATCCGGGCCGCTCTTGATGATGCGGTGAAGTACGGATCGCTCCGTGAGAAGCGCGTCCCGGTAGCTTATCCGCACGTCGATCTCCGCGTCCTCCTTAATGTCCAGGGTCAGCGAGAACTCGACGCGCTGGCCCGAGGCAAGCAGCGCCGCGGCCGAGAGCGGCCGCTCATTGCCGAACACCTTCACATCGGCGCAGGGCCGTCCGTGGTTGAACACCCGGAAGGCGTAAATCCGAGAGGTGCTCACGTTGCCCGGTATGCTGCCTCCACCCTTGAGCTCAAGGATCGGCTGGGCGGCTCGCACCGACTCCTCTCGCTCCGCCGCCAATCGAGCGCTCTCAAACTGCAGCTGCTCCCGCGTGACTTCCACGAGCTGCCGTTGCTGCTCGACTGAGTGCTGCAGCTCCCTGCCTTGTAGCCACAGCGCCTCCCCGCTGTGCCGCAGCTCCTTCCCCTGCTGGAGGAAGCCGAGGACAAGCCAGAGGAACGCGAGCGGGGCGGACAGGCCAGCGAGGAAGTCCCCTACTTCGTTCGGCGTCAGCTCTGTGAACTGCCCTTGAGCGAGGAAGCCATAGACGGCGAAGCCGATCAGCCACGCACCGGTCAGCGCTGCGCCGATCCAGTTGAGCCGATTGTCTGCCTTCGGCGGCGTGGCCGGCAGCTTGAGATCATCGGCCGCAGCCGTCTTCTCGTTGTCGCTCATCGGCCCCCGCTATCACCACACCGAGCGCCGGCCGCCCGGTTCGTTGATTTCCCTCATGTATACTTCAGGCATGGAGACCGCCCGTGTCCAGCAGCTCGGCAACGACGTGGTGCTCGAAACCACGAACGTCGAGACCGTGAAGAAGAAGGTCACGGAGAAGCGCCTCCTCAATCAGAAGGCCTACTTCAAAGGAATGGTCGCCAAGGGAGAGGCAGGCCTCGCCAGCGTGGAGGCACAGCTAACCACCATCAAAAATGCGAGGACCAAATGAGCTGGACCAGTTCGGGTTCTTCGGCGAGCTGACGATCAAGACGGTCCGCGACGGCCTGGTGCTCCGCGAGGTCGGCCCATTCCAGAACAAGGTGGTCTCGTCCTCTGGCTACGGCCGAAATCTCATCATGCGCGCGCTCGCAGGCGATCCGACCTACTCACTGGCAATCGACAGCGCCGCCATCGGGGACGGGAGTATCGCCCCGGCAGATGGCGATACGGGCCTCGGAAACTCTCTCGTCTCCGGCCTGCCAATCACCAGCGCCGGCGTCGCCAACAACGTCCTCACGATCGACGTCTTTGTTCCGAGCGGCGACCTCCCGGACGACACCTATTCAGAGTTCGGGTTCTTCGCCGACGGGAGGCTTATGTCCCGCGTGCTCATCAGTCCCGCCTACACCAAGGCCGCGGGCGAGGACACGCTGTTCTCTTATACGATGACCGCCACTGGCTAGTATGACGATTGCCCTTGGGCAGCTTACCGATCCAGATGATTTCATCAGCAGTTCCGCAGGAGCGGCGGATGAGGGGAAGGTGCCGAAGCTGGATGCGGCGGGGAAGCTCGACCCTACCTTTCTACCAGCTGTAGCCGACACCCAAGTTTTTACGGCCGACGGGACTTGGAATAAGCCGGATGGAGCTACTTTCGTTTACGTCTACCTGATTGGCGGAGGAGGCGGAGGAGGCTCTGGAGGCGCACGCACTTCGGGCTCAGTGAACGGCGGTGGTGGCGGCCAAGCCGGCGGCTACACGCACATCATCTTTCCGGCCGCCGCATTGTCCTCAACCGAGACCATCACCGTCGGCGCTGGGGGCGCAGGCGGCGCGGCAGTCAGCGGCTCTGCCACCAATGGCAACGCCGGGTCGGCGGGCGAGGACTCGACTTTCGGTACAAGAGCCATCGCCAAGGGCGGAGCCTCTGGAGCAGGTGGCGCACAGAATGTCTCGGGCGTCGCGCTCGGAGGATCCTCAGGCGGCCAAGGCGCAGTACTCAGCGTCGCCTCGGCAACCTCAAACGGCGGGAACGGTCGTGACGGCAATGGCGGTACCGCGGCGACCGCCGGGGGGGCCGTCACGACGTTCGTTCCCACAGGAGGCGGCGGTGGTGGTGGTGGAAACGGCTTGAATGCCCTCGCCCCCGCGGCGGGAGGCGCGCGCTCCATCGTCCATGTCGCTGCTGGTGGTACGGCGGGTTCTAGCGGCGAAGGCGCAGCGACTGCCGGAGGCGCAGGCAACAGTGCTCCCGCGAATACGCCGATCGGAGGGACTGGCGGTGGCGGTGGCGGAGCTACCTTTAATGGCGGGAACGGCGGTGCCGGTGGTGCTGGCGGCCTATACGGCGGCGGGGGTGGTGGCGGCGGCGGTTCCGAAGGGGGTACTTCGGGTGCTGGCGGCGCAGGAGCCGACGGCATTGTCGTCGTGGTCTCCATCTAACAGTCGGTAGAATGAGGAGCTTCCGCCACCTCACCAGCACCGAGATCAGGGACATCATCACCAGCCACTTGGCCGGCGTGACGCAGGCCGCGCTCGCTCGCCGGTTCGGCGTCGACCACTCCACGATCCACTACCACCTCGAGAAGTTCCGCGAGGCCTATCCTGAGCAAGGCGGCATCTACGCCTTCGTGAAGGTCTCAGTCCGGCGCGAATGCCTGCACCCGTCCGGCCGCTGCACGGTCTGCGGCGAGATGTGGGACAAGCTGGAGCGCCAAGAGCGCGCCACGATCCGTCGGCTCACCAAGGAGCTCGCACAGGCTCAAGAACGTCTAGCTGCTGCCGGCATCGTGTAACGCTGCGGCTATTCCCCGACCTAAGGTTTAGAATGAAAAGCACATGAATGACTGGCTCGCGAAGCATGCTTGGCCGATCGCCATCACCATCGTGGGCCTAGCCGCCTCCTTCTCGCTCTACGGCTACCGGGTCGACGTTCTCGAGAAGAAGGTGTCCGCGTTGGAGAGCGACGCCATCGCGAACCAAGTCCTTCTCGCCGAGATCAAGAAGGACATCGAGTTTATCAAGATCCAGGTGACCCGGCCGTAGCGTATGCGGCTCCTCCTCCTCGCGAGCGACCCGAACGATATTCCGCAGGCCTACCTCGACAAGCTCGGCTCTTGGGGCCTCCCCTACGCTGTCGAAGCGCATGGCTATGAGCAGCGCCCGCGGGAAGCGGAGACGGAGTTCATCGCCCGCATCGCAGCCGACGTTCGGTCCCGCTACGGCGACGGCCTAGAATTCTTACAGGTCTTCTTCGACCGCAGCAGCTGGCCCCTCGCCCAAGGCACCAAGGGAAAGCAGTACCACGCCTTCTTCAGCGGCTATCAGGTCGCCATTGTCCGCGGCTTCGGCCACGGCCTTGCCGGCACGGCTGCCCATGAGCTCATGCACTCGTTCGACAACTTCTGCCGAGCCTACACGGGCGTGCGGCTGGAGCGGATCGTCGGGGTGAACGATTGGGACGCCGACATCGTACATCGTCGGGACCCGAAGACCCGGCAGTACGCCGACCGCTTTGACGATGTCTTCCCCGTGGTGTGGCCCTTCGTCCGCGCGGCCATCGCCGCCCGCGCCCAAGTGGACGCCATGAGCGGGATCGCCGCGCTCCTCAAGCGGCCCGTTGTGGAGCTCCGCAAGCTCCAGACCGGCGCGAAGCCGCCGGAGGAGCTCCCAGACGACCATGAAACGGCAGTGGAACGCGCGCAGCAGGACGTTCCCGCGCCGCCCGCCCCGAAGTGTCAAACCGCCGCCGAAAAGCTCTACGCAGCCGCCTACGCCTCCATCGGCCGGGACATGAGCAACCGGGCCCCTGATGCGCTCGGTTGCGCCGACAGCCTCAACAACATCCACCAGAAGGCCTTCGGCTTCGAGATCGGCGGCGGCACCTCGACCTACCTGCTCTACCACGCCCTCGCTGCCTCGGATCGCTTCGCCAAGGTCACGATCCCCCAGGCCGGCGACATCATCATCTGCCCCTCCGGCTATTCGTCGAAGGGCGCACGGAACGGGCACGTCGGCATCGTGGGGCGCAATACGGCCCCGGACGGCAGCCTCTGGGTGATGAGCAACGACAGCTTCAAGGGCACCTGGGAGGCCAACTACACCGTGAAGAGCTGGCGAGCCCACTTCGGCACCGAGCTCGGCTTCCCGGTGCACATCTACCGGCTCACCTAACCACTACCTCTATGACAACCCACACCCTCAACTACGTCCCGGACAGCGCCCTCGTTAAGCGCCTCAAGTCCTTCGCCTGGCGCGGCAGCATGATGACGCTGGCGTTCGCCCTAGGCTGGGCAGCAGAGCACATCGGCCTCCTGGAGCTCGACCCTACCGTGACCATGATCCTCGGCCTCGTTCTGGGCGAGGTCTCCAAAGCCCTGAACACTGGGACGAAGTAGCCACGCTTCCGACTCACCGTAGCCTCCAGCCTCATAGCAGGGCGGAGGCTTCGCGTTGTCCGAGCGGTTTCTCTCGACGATCAACGACCCGAACACGGTCATCACGCCAATCGACACGGCGCTCCGGTTCCCGGAAATCCTTGAGGTGCTCCTCGCCAAGTACCGCGACGACATCGACTTGTTCGCGGCGCTGGTCGCGGGCTCCGACAGCAGCGCGCACCTGCTGGATCAGATCCGACAAAAGCAGCGGCCGGCGGACACCCGCATGTCCCTCCTCAAGATATTCCGCCGCGCCGTATCGCCCGTGCTCGACACCGAAACCACCAAGAAGCTGAAAATCCCAACCCTCACGCTGGTCGAGAACTACGGCACCACCTTCAAGCCGATAGAGGTGCTCAAGGAGCAGTTCGGCCAGATGGATGACCTCACGAAGGGCGCGCTCGCTGCTCTGATCGGCGAGTACGACACCCGCGGCCAGCTTGGGTACATCCTGACGGACAACTTCTTCACCTGGTTCGAGCAGACTTACGACGGGCTCATGACCATCACGGGACCCCGGGGCGCGGGCCGCGATGTCGAACTCAATACCATCTTCGCCGACTTCGACGGCCAATACCCCTGCGACTTCGTCATTCGCGCCGCCGTAGATGATCGCCCGCTGGCCGTCGGCTTCGCCCGATACGACTCCACCCGCGGCGGAGCACAATCGGACGACCGCACGGGTGGCAACTCCCACAAGGTCACGAAGGCCAAGGAGTATTGCGAGAAGACCGGGACCAAGCTGAAGCTCGTGTTCCTCTCGGACGGCCCGGGCCTCGGACACCGCGACACGTGGGAGGAGGCCTGCAAACTCGACGGCTCTTGGAACGGGAACGTGCGGGTGGCGACGATGAAGCTCGCCGAATCCCGCATCACTCCTGACTGGCTGCTGGATTAGAGCGTAGCGAGCTCGGCTAGTTCATCGGGGAACGCCTCAAAAAGCTCCTCATCAACGAGCAGGTCGAACGGGATCGCTTGCCGCGGCGCATCTGGTTTCCGGTGCACCGGCTCGTCCGGGAACAGGCTCGTCACCTTAGCCTCTCCTCGGTCGACGAAGTCGCCCATCGGCTTGGCCCCGTGCCGGAAACGTCCGATCGTAGCCGCCATCGCCGCGAACGACTGATCCATACCCACCCACTCGCGACCGAGAGACGCGGCCGCTTCGAGCGTAGTGCCCGATCCGCAGAAGGGGTCCACGACCAGGTCGCCCACATCCGAGCTCGCACCGACGATCATCTTGAGCATGTCGAGGTTCTTTTCGGTAGGATACCCCGTGACGACGATGCTCTGGTGATGCGCGTCCCGATACCGATCCCAATAGTCCGTCAGCCCCACGGACTTGTCGGCCGTGAGGTAGACCTTCCGGCGGGGATTACCGGTACTCGACCAATGGATCTCACCCCGTGCGTCGAGCTCGTCGAGCTTCGCCGGAACATATTGCCAGTGCTTCCCAGGAGGCGGCATCTTCCCGCGCCAGGCCGTGCCCGTCTCACCATTCCGAGTCCCGGGGGCATGGACCGGAACGAGCTTGTACTGCCCCTTGGCATCCACCTTCGGGTACTCGCGAGCGATCCATTCTGGATCAGGCCGCTCGCCAGGTTGGTTCCATTTGTACCGGGCGCTCTTCGTATAGAAGAGGATGTAGTCGTGGATATTTGAGTAGCTGTTCTTCGTGAAGTTCTTGCTGCTGCACTTCCGCCGCGTGATGACGTTCCGGAAGTTGTCCGGACCGAAGACCTCATCCAGCACGACTTTCAGATGCGCCAGCATGCGGTGGTCGATATGGACGTAGATCGAGCCATCGTCCGTCAGCAGGTCCCGCATGAGGATGAAGCGCCGGCGCATGAACTCGACATAGGCGGCGAGGCCCCATTTATCGCTGTAGGCGTGCTGGAGCTGCCGGGACTGGAAGTCCATGCCGGTGTTATACGGCGGGTCCAGATAGAAGAGCGTCACTTTCGCACCGCTCTCTCGCAGCGCATGCAGTCCGAACAGGTTGTCGGTCAGCAGGAGCGAGGATGCAGCCGGTTTCGTGAGCTGCCCCATCCTTCCATCGCTTCCGACTTTATGGAAGCGCGCGCCGACGGGCTCCAGGACGGCCTGATCTGAAAGACGGTTCTCGTACTGGAGAACGGGTACAGCACTACTTCCAGGCAGCGGATGCGGGTCGCGGTGCGGCAGTATGGCCGTCAGCGCGTCAGCGCTAAGCACCTCGCGTTTGGTGACGCCGGTCGCCATCGTGATTCACCTTCCGTTCTCATTCTCCGGTCCTTTGCTACACGCCCTCTGGTTACCAGTCAAAACGAAAGAAAGCTGTCCACAGGCGGCATAGAAGAGCGCCCGGAATCGACCCGGGCGCTTTCGTTTCGCATCACACCGTTGCATGATCGGGTATGCCTTGGCCCGAGCCCGACCCGCGCGACGTGAAGGTGACACCTGGCGAGTTCCTCTCCGCCCTTGCCTACCGCGCCGTGCTCATCTCGCTGGCGATCATCCTGCTTGGCGTCTTGGCCGACGGCCTCAGCCTACCGGACTAGGCGTGCTCCGGCACCATCCGCACCTTCATCACCCCGTCCACTTCGACGTACTGAGGCACCAGCCTCGGCTTCACAGGCGGCTTCTCTACGAGGCGGTACACATAGGTCCCGGTGCGCTTGCCGTTCTCGCGCAGCCAATCGCCCTCGATCTTCAGGCCCTCACCCTGGAGTTCGCGAACCCTCTCGCTCAGTCTCAGGATTTGATGCTGGAAGGCTTCGACGTTCGTGATGCTCCCCTTCACAAGGAGCCAGGCGCGGACGCGGTCGCGCTGCGTGGGTCGCTTCATAGCTACTTGGCGTCGAAGTACCGAAGGTGCCGCTGGTAAGGGCTGCGTTCCTCTGCCTCCCGCACCGCCTCATGGATCATGAGGGTGCGACCGGAGACGGTGGCGCGGTGGTCGTTCCGCGGCATATCTAGAACGGAATATCTCCCGGCTGCTTCGCATCAGCCGAAACGCCCTCCCCGACCTGGATGGACGCTTCTGCTGGACCTTCTGCCTGTCCCGCCTGCTCGCTCAGGTACTCGGCGTAGATCGCTTGGGCGCTCTCGCTTCCCTTGAACACTTCGAGCGCCTTAACGACCGCCGGCAGCTCCGCTTCATCCTCGAGACTCAAGCCTGTCAGAGCGACGACGATGCTTCCCACGCGCGCCGCCTGCTCCTCCCTCGAGCCCACGAGCACGAACCCGAGGCGCTTCAGGTTGAAGAGGATCTTGTTCTTCTCCTTGGCGACGTCGATCTTCACCTCCGCGCCGCTATCGCTCCAGGCGAGGAGCTCCTGCCCCGTCTCTTCCTCGAGCACGAACGGATCGCGATTGATGAAGAGGCCGGTGCGATCCTTCGAGGCGATGGCGTAGTTGCCGTCTCGGTCCAGCGTGAAGTTAACGGTGAGCTCGTACTCGAAGCCCTCCCGCTGGATCTCCTTCATCCCAACCTTCTTCACCTTCTTGTCCTCGGTCTGGATCGTGTCCGTCTTCGACCGGGCCGTGGTGAGGATGTGGGCCTTCGAGGAGACGATGGTCTCGATGAAGCGGCGGTGCCGGGGCGTGGTCTCGGACCATGCCGCCCAGGTGTTGCCTTTGAACTTCGCGGCGGCGAGCCGCTCATTCGCTTCCAGCACGCCGCCGGGACCGTCCCACTCGTGCGAGACGGAGTCGATCACGATGGCCTTCATGCCGGCATCTTCGGCCGCCTTGATCGCCTCAATGTAGCGCTCAGGGGTGAACGGCGCTTCGAGGGTGATGATCTTGTACGGGCCGAGGTCCGAGTAGAGCTCGCCAGAGCCGTTTTCGGTGTCGATGAGGAGCACGTCCTCCCACGAGCCAGCGAGCCCGTGCGCGACCCGGAGCGATGAGTAAGTCTTGCCAGAACCAGAGGGGCCCGAGAGCCCGATGCGGAGCTTCGCCTTCTTGCGCTCCGCGGTACGAATTTCGATCATAGATGATGAGGTTTCCCTCGGTGTCGCTCGCTAGCTGATTTTCCCGTCTCGCCTCATGGATCGAGACGAGCTCCTAGCGCTACCGAACGACACGGAGGGCATGAGGTTGGTAAGTCCCTGCGGGACCTCTTCAGGATAGCACGCGCCCTAACGTGCTCCGGCGAGGGTGGGGATAACGTGCCCGGTACGTGCTCAAGGGCGCGGTATCATCCCCTCATGACCATCAAAGAACCGCGTGACCGGAAGACCCCGGAGCGCATCAACATCAAGATCAGCGGGAAGGCGTACCGCCGCCTTTCACGCAGAGCGAAGCGCGAGGGCAGGACCATCCTCGCTCTCGTAGAAACCCTCGCCGTATGAGGTACACCGGGAACGTCCTCATCTTCGACGAGGAGGGGAACACCGTATTCGATCGTGAGCTGACCGAAGACGAGATCGTTGAAGCGGTTCTGGCTGCCATCTCCGATGCGCCAGATGAGGCCGAAGAAGAGGCTGAGGTCGAGGCCGCCGCTGACCAGACGCCGGCAGCTAGCAAGCGCGGCCGTCCTAAGCGTGCTCCCGATGCAGACGACGAGGACAGACAAGGCTCTTGAGCGCCGCCGGACCGTCGCGGATCGCCAGCCATTCAGCGAGCCTACCTACCGCGTCGTGAAGACGCTTCTGGAGGACGAGGGCTACACCGTCGACGGGATCAGCGCGGAAAAGGGCCTCGACCTCAACGAGGTGCGCCGGTGCAACCTGGCAGACGACTACGACGACTATCTCGCTATCGCGTAGCGCCGCTATCCACAGCCCGGCCCGGAGGAGATCCGGGCCTTCGTGTATCATGGGGCGCAGAGCAAGACTGACGCTTCGGGGAGCGTCGTGAGCGAGGCCCACGACATCCCCCGGTGTTGTGGGCCTTGTTCATTGTTGGAGTGTTTGGAGGGGGCGCAGCTAGGTTCGGGAAATAGGCGGGGTGCTTGGCTACATCCACCTTCCGAAGCAATGAGCTGACGAGCGCCTAAGCGGCCCCTCCCAGCACTTCAGCACGTCCCGGGGGGTATAACCGGGGGACGTAAATACGCCGGTTCCAGCGCGGCCTGCCCAAGGTGAACAACAGGGCCAAACTCATCGGGAAAGCACCGCGCTCTCCCAAACCCCAGAACCTTCACAATCCGAGAGTACCCCATGGTAAACTTAGGGGTACATGAGTGCCTACGAAAGGCGGACGTGCGACTACCCTGACTGTACTAGACTGACTAGGAACAAGGGCTTCGCGCGCGGCAAGGGCGGGCTCAAACGCCGCTATGACAGGTTTTGCGGCTGGCATCACCGGAAGGCCGACGGAACAACCCCGTCGCCCTATTTCCTGAAGAACCAGCTACCCAACAAGACCTGCGAAAAATGCGGCTGGGACCAAGCCTCTTGCGACCGTCACCGAAAGGTCCGGGACAGAGGCTACACCCGTGAGAACGTCATCATCCTCTGCCCTAACTGCCATCGGCTCGCTCATCTCGGATTGCTGGAGA
>Ga0233425_10005804_pt1 | contig 19030 bp, 16 predicted proteins | sample Watercolumn_Towu_2_FD_181712 | JGI IMG/M metagenome (GOLD analysis project Ga0233425, IMG submission 181712) | Freshwater microbial communities from Lake Towuti, South Sulawesi, Indonesia - Watercolumn_Towuti2014_140_MG | ecosystem: Environmental > Aquatic > Freshwater > Lake | place... | reverse complement strand
CGGAAGGGAGGACGGAATGGCAGGCTGCCTCATGATTGAGAGGACAGGACCCTCAAGATGAAGAACTTCCTCGCACTGTGCTGGCGGGACCTCTGGCGCAACCGGCGCCGGACCGTGCTGACCGGGTTGGTCATGGTCTTCTCCGTGGCGGTCATGATCCTGTTCGTGGGCATGGGGGACGGCATGCACACGCAGATGATCCGGGGCGCCACGGATTCCTTCCTCGGGCACCTCCAGGTACAGCATCCCGGGTACCACGACGAGCCCGACCTGGAGCACCAGATCTCCGGGGCCGATCTGAACGCGCTCGTCCCCCTGCTCGAGGACATGCCCGGCGTGCTCGGGTTCGCCCCCAGGCTCCAGACGGGCGGCCTGCTGAGCAAGAAGGTCCCCGACCCTCCGGACGAGGACAACCTCTCCTCGTGGAAGGGGATGACCTCCGAAGGAGCATTCGTGGTCGGAATCCGCCCCGACGCCGAGCGGAAGGTCAGCACGCTCGAATCCTCGCTGGTCGCGGACGAGCCGTTGCAGCGCTGCCTCCGGGGATGCCGGGCCGCCCGGGCCGAAATCTATGCGGAGGACAGGGACTGCGACAGCCTTTGCCCGACCCTGTCCGCCCTGGACGGAAAATGTGACGAGGCCGGTGCCACCGTCTGCAAGGGGCGTTGCCCTGCCGGGGACGACCTGTGCGACGAAGCGGACTGCACGGACCGGTTCCGCGACTACTGCCCGCCCTCCCGCTTCCTGGCCTCGACCGACCCGCATGCCGACAACCCCTACATGGGCGAGATCGTGCTGGGGACCGGCCTGGCCATGCTCCTCGACGTGGGAGTGGGGGACCGGGTGGCACTCACCACCGGAACCGCCCGGGGCCGGGCTTTCGCCTCGCTCTACAAGGTCGTCGGCCTGATCAAGACCGGCAGTCTCGACATCAACCGCACGTTCGCCCTGACCCACCTGGACAAGCTCTCCGCCGGCCTCGAGACCAACGGCGGCGCATCGGCCATGGTGGTCGCGGTCGACGATCTCGAAGGCGCCTCGGAGGTGGCCGAGGAGCTGGGACGGAGGCTGGAGGCGGCCGGAATCGGGCTGTCGGCCCTGTCCTGGCGACAGTTGTCACCCGAGCTGGACGTCTACGTCAAGCTCGACCAGGGCAGCCTCCTCGTGACGCTGGCGCTGCTCATCATGATCGTCGGCGTCATCCTCGCCAACGTGGTCACCATGTCGGTCATGGAGCGCACCCGGGAATTCGGCGTGCGCATGGCCGTTGGAGAATCCCCCGGCCGCATCGCAGTCGGGCTCGTCGTGGAGATGGTGATCCTCGCCCTGCTGTCCGGTGCCGTCGGGACAGGAATCGGCGAGGCGTTCAACTGGTATTATTCCGTCAACGGATATGACCTGGGAATGGGCGAGGTCTCGATTACCGGCGTGGTGCTGAGCACGGTCTACTACACCGAGCTCACCCTCTACGGGGTCGTCTTCTCGGTGGGTACCGTGGTGGCCTACGCGGTGCTCGGTTCCCTCTACCCGGCCCTGCGCATCCACCGCCTGCGCCCGGTCGATGCCATCCGATTCGTGTAGGGGGGGACAATGGCGAACGACAAGCGCACTCTCAAGAACTGGCCGAGGTGCCCGGCATGCTCGTGATCATGGCATGGAGAAACCTGTGGCGGAACCGCCGACGGACGCTGCTCACCGTGGCGGCCATCAGCCTCGGCCTGGCCGTCCTCATCACCATGGTGTCGTTCACGGAGGGGTTCATCGACATGTTCGTGGACCAGCTCGCACGCTCGAGCATGGGACACATCCAACTCCACCACCCCGAGTACCGGGAGCGGCAGAGCACCCAGCTCGTCATCCCGTCCGCGTCCAGGGTGCTCGAAGCCACGGAGTCCACCCCCGGAGTCAAGGCCGCAAGCCCCCGCCTCATGTTTTCGGGCAGCATCCGATCCAGCCTGTCCAGCACGGTGCGGGTGGTGCGGGTCCTGGCCGTCGACCCGGAGCGGGAGCGCCACTTCAGCGCACTGCCGGACAAGCTCGTCGCCGGCGGGTTCGTCGTGCCCCCACCCGAGGCGCTCGAACCGGACGCACCGGAGCGCTTCCGGCAGCGCAAGGGGATCCTCCTCGGAGCCAAGCTCGCCCGCCAGCTCAAGGTCGAGATCGGCTCGAGGGTCCGCCTCGACTGCGCCGGCTTCCAGGGGGCCACCGTGGCCCTCGCCTTCGTCGTCACCGGAATCATCCAGACCGATACCGATGCCTTCGACTCGCAGATGGTCATGGTCGCCTTGAAGGACTTCCAGGCGGCCACCGGTGCCGACGATACGGTCCACGAGATCTCGGTCATGGTCCACGATTCCCGCGCCATCGCCCCGGTCGTCGACGACATCCGGCAGCGCATCGCGGCCCAGGGGCTGGATTCGACCGAGGTGCTCGCCTGGTACGATGTAAGCCCCGAGATCGCCCAGATGTTCGCCATGGTCGACAGTTGGAACGGCCTGCTCTACCTCCTCATGCTCACCATCCTGTCCGCCGGAATCCTCACGACCCTGTTCATGGTCGTGTTCGAGCGGCAGCGCGAGTTCGGCGTGCAGCTCGCCCTCGGGGCCCGCGGGCGCAGCCTGTTTGCCGGCATCATGTGCGAGGCGCTCTTCATCGGCCTGCTGGCCACGGCCATCGGGCTTGCCGTGGGCGGCACCTGCGTCGCCTACCTCACGCTCTGGGGGCTCGACTTGAGCTTCATCGTGGACGGGTTCGAGTTCAACGGGATGTTCATCGAGAACGTGTACAAGGGGTCGGCCAGCCTCAAGGTGTTCGTGGAACCCACGGTCGTGGTGCTGGTCGGCATCCTGCTGTTCGCTCTGTGGCCTGCCGTGCGGGTTGCCCGCATGAAGGCCCTTGCTGCCATCAGGTGCGAGAATGTCTGAACCGATCGTGACCGTCAGAGAGGTGACCCGGGTCTTCAAGATGGGCGACGTCGAAGTCCAGGCGCTGCGGGGCATCGACATCGACATCCAGCCGGGGGAATTCACCGCAGTTGCCGGGCCCTCGGGTTCCGGAAAGACCACGCTGTTCAACCTGATCGGCGGGTTGGATGAGCCCACGTCCGGCACCATTTCCGTGGGGGGACGTCGCCTCGGGGGCCTGTCGCGCAAAGATCTCTCGCTGCTGCGGCTCGAGAAGATCGGGTTTGTGTTCCAGGCCTACAACCTGATCCCGGTGCTCACGGCCGGCGAGAACGTCGAGTATCCCCTGATCCTGCGCGGGGAGCCGGCCTCGGTCCGCCGCCGCCGGGTGGAGGAGCTCCTGTCCGCCGTGGGGCTGACAGAGATGATGGACCGTCGCCCCATGCAGATGAGCGGCGGGCAGCAGCAGCGGGTGGCAATTGCCCGAGCCCTGGTCTGCGAGCCGGTCATCGTGCTCGCGGATGAGCCCACCGCAAACCTCGATTCCGAAACCGGTGCGGCGCTGCTCAAGCTCATGCGCCAGTTGAACCGGGAAAAGGGGCTGACTTTCCTGTTCTCCACGCACGATCCCATGGTCATGAATGCGGCCACGCGCCTGGTGCGGCTCAAGGATGGCAGGATCGACTCGGATGTCCGGCAGGACAATGGAGGAAAGCCGTGAGGCACCGCCGCCTCCTCCTCGTCCTCCTCCTTCTCCTCCCTGCCCCGGCGCTGTCCCGCGAGCTCTGGTCCAGCAGGGACGAGACCATCGCCCTGGAAGGGGGCGGGTACCTCAAGTCTCAGCTCCTCGGCATGCACTTCCGGGACATCTTCCTGTACGACTGGATTTCGGGCGATGACTCGGTCGACGCAGGCGGGCAGTCGGTCACCCGCGCCCGCATCGGCGGCGATGCGTACTGGAACGACTTCCGGCTCGGGCTTGAGTATGAGTTCTCCGCCTCGGTCCTGTCGTCGGTGCTGGACGACATGCAGTCCGGGAGCGGGCCTGGCGGGAGCGGCTCCGGCGGCGACACGAGCGGCTTCTCCATGGCCGGCCTTTCCGGCGTCGCCCGTCCCCGCATCTTTGACCCGGACCCGCATCGGGGGGACGGGATCGTGCTCGAGCACAACATAGACCGGGCGTTCGTGCACCTGCCCCTGGGGCCGGTCGACCTGCGCATCGGGCGCCAGGCCATCACCTGGGGGACCGCCTGGTTCTGGAAGCCCACGGATCGGTTCAGCCCGTTTTCACCCACCGACATCGACCCCGACGTGAAGCGGGGCATCGATGCGGTCCGGGCCGAGATCTTCCTGGGGGAGCGGACCAGCCTGGACCTGGTCGGGTCGTTCGAGCGTCACGAGGACACGGGCCGGGAATGGTGGGCCCATGGCGGCATGCGCTTCCGGACGGGCATCGGGCGGTACGATCTTGCAGTCAGTGCCGCCCGTTTCCAGCAGTCGCAGCAGGGCAACTGGATGGGGGGGCTCGAGACCACGGGGCCGCTCGGTCCCCTCGGATTCCGTGCCGAAGCCGCGTTCAACTTCATGGAGGAATCCCACGACTGGGACATCGAGGCCGTTGCCGGGCTCGACTACCGCTTCTCCTTCGGGCTCATGGTCGCAGGCGAGGCGTTCTACAACGGCTATGGCACGGACGACCCGGACGAGTACCTGAGCTACTACCTGGACATGTCGGATCCCCTTGCCGGCAAGATGCCCGAGAAAGGGGAGCGGCTGGCCCGGGGCGAGACCTTCAACATCGGCCGGTACTACGTTGGGCTGGCGCTGGACCAGGAGGTTCTCCCGGTCCTCCACGTCACGCTCTCGGCGGCCGGCAACGTGCTCGACCCGTCCGGCTTCCTGATGGCGGGGGTGAAATGGTCGGTCGTCGAGAATGCCCGGTTCTCCGCCGGCGCCCTGATCCCCCTGGGCGAAAAGCCCACGGGCCCGGATGCCGCCGATCCGGCTGCGGACCTTGCCCTCAATTCCGAGTATGGCCTCATGCCCGTGATGGGTTTCGCAGTGCTGAAGCTGTCGTACTGAGGCCGGCTGCGGATGGGCTGCTGTCGGCCCCCCTCAACCCCCGTCCGTCTCCAGTTCCGACGGCTGGATGCAGCGCAGCCCTTTGACCATCGAGAAATGGCGGTCAGCGGTGACCACCGTGTCCAGACCGTTGTTCATCATCACCGCGGCGTGGACCGCGTCCCGCACAGGCAGTCCGCTGCTCTTGAGCAGCAGCTTGCAGGTCAGCTCCATGTCATGGGCGGAGACGGGCAGCACTCGAGATGCCAGCTCGACCACGCTGGATACCAGACGGGTCCCCTGCTTCAACAGGCTTCGGCGCTCCAGGACGTAGAGCAGCTCCTGGAGCACTTCGGTATCGACCACGGCCTCGATCGCTCCGTCAGCGACCGCCTTGAGGATCCTGCCGCACGGCTCCTTGAGCGGGTGGGGGCCGCCCGCGGCGTACAGGAACACGTTGGAATCAAGGAAGAGCGCCATCGTGCCCCTCCGCGATGTCCTTCTCGGCCTCCTCCCACTCGATGACCGGGAGGTTCATCCCGCAGATCCGCTTTGCGGCCTTGGGCACGGCCGTTCTTCCGGCGAAGTACTGCTCCTTCACGGCCCGCCGGACAAGCTCCGCAACCGACACGCCGCTCTGCCTGGCGAGTTTCTCGAGCCTGGAGTAATCTCCTGGCTCCATCAGAATCTGCGCCCTCCGCGTCTGCGTCATGGCCTCCTCCTACTCATCAGTATGAGTATACCACGGCAATGGGTGCAGTCAAGGCCGTCCTGAGCTCCAGAGAGTACAGGTGCGTTTCCCACTGCCGGACTTCCGTGGGGACCTTACGCCTTGTGCTCAGGCATGGACCCGAACCGCTTCCAGGTCTCGGGGGAGAGCTTGCGGGTATGCTGTGCGATGAAGGGCAGATCCAGGGTCTGGACCTTGCCGTCGAACATGAGCCACTTCCCGTCCACCATGGTGTGCGTCACGGCCGACGGCTGGATGCCGAACAGGAAGTGCCCGTACCAGTTCGCCGTGGAGATCGGAGTGAACGGGTAGTGTGCCACGATCACGAGGTCGGCCGCGGCACCGGGCTCGATCACGCCCAGCTTGACCCCGAACTGCTCGGATGCGAACCGGGCGTTGTTGCGGACCAGCATGTCCACCGCTTCGCCGAACGCTACCGTGGGGTCGTGCTTCACGTGGCGATGGAGCAGCATGGCGACCCGAGCTTCGTCCAGCATGTTCGAAGTCATGCCGTCCGTCCCCAGCCCGACCCTGACGCCCATCTTCAGCATGCCCAGCACGTCGGCCGCACCGACCGCGTTGTTCATGTTGGACTCGGGGTTGTGCACCACGAACGTCCCCGAGTCCTTCAGGAGCTGCTTCTCCTCGTCATCCACGTGGATGCAGTGTGCCAGAATCGTTTTGGGCCCCAGGGCACCGGCATCGGCAAACCGGCGGACCACCCGCTTGCCGTACTTCTTCAGGCTGTCTTCCTGGTCCGAAACGTCCTCCGCCGCGTGCACGTGGATACCGATTCCAAGCTGCCTGGCCGTCTCGACCGCCCGGGCCACGGTGCTCTCCGAAACCGTCATGGACGCGTGCAGGCCGAACATGCCCCGCACCAGGTTGCCCGGCGTGGCTGCCGCCTGGGCCGCAAACCGGGCATTTTCCGCAAGCCCGGCCTCGAGCGATTCGGTCCCGTCCCGGTCCGAGACCTCGTAGCAGAACGAAGCCCGTACACCGGCTGCCTGCGCTGCCGCGGCCAGGGTCGAGAGGCTTCCCTCGACCGCGTACGGCGACGCATGGTGGTCGATGATCGTGGTCGTGCCCGCCCGGATGCAGCGGTGCAGCGGGACCATGGCGCTGAAGTACACGTCCTGCATGGACAGCGCCCGGTCGAGCTTCCACCACAGCTTGCGCAGGATCTCGGGGAAGTTGAAGGCCGGGTCGCACCCGAGCCCGCACGCGAACGTCGAGTACAGGTGGTGGTGCGCGTTGACGAGCCCGGGCATCAGCACGGCACCGTTGGCGTTGATCTGCTGGGCGTCGGGGTGTTTCCCGCACAGGTCACGGCTCGTGCCGACGGCCGCGATGCGGCTGCCCTCCACCAGGACGGCTCCGTCCTCGATGACGAAGTCGGGATTGCCCTGGCTCACGACTGTAGCGTTGAAGATCAGCTTTCTTTCCATACCCTTCTCCATGCTCGAAAGAACCACCAGGTTGTTGACGGTTGGCCGGGGACTACTTGGTCGCCTCGATGACTTTGACCTCTCCGGGAGCCGCTGCCCCATCCCCCGCGGGCGGAACGATGCCACCGTCCGGTGCAGGCGGTGCAGCCTCGTTCTCCTTCATGCGCAGGTCGTCGAGCTGCCTCTTGACCTCCCACTTCTTGTCCTCGAGCGGCCAGAGCTCCTTGTGGCGTTTCTCCTGGAGCTCGTAGGTCTCGACGGCCTTGTCCAGCACGGTGGCAGCGGACTTCGACAGGGTCTCTCCCCCCATCACGTGCATCATGTCGCAGACGTAGAGGTTGCCCTCCTTGCGGGCCACGGCAGCCGTCACGCCAAGGGTGTTCAGCAGCTCGCCGGCCAGCCGATCGGAATTGGCCTCGTATTCCTCCCGGGCCTTCTTGGCCTGGGTCTTCAGCTCCTCGTACTGCTGGCGGAGCTTCTTGTATTCCTCGGACGGGTTCTCCGGCATCAGTTCCGCGGGCTCGTCCCAGGCCATGTCGAAACGTACCGCCCGATAGAACAGGTTACCCACGAGACCGAAGTCCACCATGGCGATGCCGTAGCTATCCGGGGTGGACAGGAGCCCCTTGAGCTCCGCATCCCCGATCGACCCCAGGAACGACTCCCCCTTGCCGGCGGCCAGGTCGGCAGCAAACGCCTCCTCCGTCGAGATCACGAGCTGTCCGTCCTGGGTCTTGATGAACACCGACTTCCACTCCGGCACATCCGCCTGCCAGCCGGCCTCGGTCTTGCGGAAGAACATCGACACGCCCGGAAGCGTGGCGAATTTGTCCAGCACGAGTGCGGCCTTGGCCGCATCCTTCAGCCCCAGCGTGGCCCACACCTTCACCTGCCGCAGATACTCCTGGGCCTTTCCCGCGGAACCGATGGTCGGTGCCGAGAACGCAAGCCCGAGCTCGCCCGAGAACGCTGCGAGCACGTCGTCTTCCAGCCCCAGTCCGACGTTCTTGCGGAACTCCTCCTGGACCATCTCCCATTCCACCCCCTGCCCGGCAACCATCGTCTTGATCAGGTCCACGTAGGACTCGAGGTCGACGTTCATCAGGGCCAGGTAGACCGGCTTTTCCGGAAGTGCCTTGAGCAGCGCAGGCGTTCCGGCCAGCGGGCGGGCCAGCTTGGCCATCTTCGAATCGGGATCGAACTCGTAGATCATCCGGGCCTTGAGGCCGCGGTCGGTCAGCTCGGCCCCCGCCCCGACGTACTTGATCGGAGCAAAGATCTCGAGGATGAGCTTGGCCTCCTTTTCCCGCCGCTCCTTGGCCTTCCTGGCCCATCCCTCTTCTTCCGCCAGCCGCTCTTCGGCCATCTTGATCGCCTCGGCATCGGTGCCTTTGCGAAGCTCCTCCAGGTCCTTCTTCTGGCGCTCGACGGACTGATCCTCCCAGCCGACCTTGGGCATGTCCCTGTACTGCGAGAGCAGCGCCCCCACATTGGCAATCGCGGCGAAGTCTCTGCCGAGGGTCAACCGTTCCACGTCCGTCTTGAAGCTCTCAGACGCGGCCAGCGACGGCGTCGGCTTGGAACCTGCGAACTCGAGCGCTGCGGCCAGCCCCTTCTCGTCGCCGGCATCGACCGCGTGCAGGAACACGTAGCTGCCCTTGAGCACGAAGCAGACCTCTTCGTCGTTCTTCGGGCAGATGGCCATGGCATCTCCGACCACGTGGGGTTCGAACTTCTCGTTGACCCGGCCGGCAATGGCGTAGAGCGTGTTCTTGAACTTGTCGGCATCGGTCAGCTTCGCGAAGACCACGATGGACACGGGATCCAGCTTGAGCAGGGCGAATCCGAACGGGCCGTGCAGGTCGAGGCCCATCTCGCCGTAGGTCTTGGGGGACAGGAGGTTGTATCCGGTTTCCTGGGTCACCTCGGCCACGGCTTTCTCATAGTACCCGGCGTACTTCTTGACGAATTCCTCGTACGGCCCGCCCATCACCCGCTCCAGGATCGCCAGCGGATCGGCCGCGACCGCAACCACGGGAACTCCGGCCGGAAGCAGGTCGAAAGCATCGACCGTTTCCAGGGCATTCTGAGGCTTGAGCGCATCCGCCGCGCCCGGCTTGCACGGGAGCGGATCGCAGAGCACGCCCGCTTCCGCCACCTTGTTCTTGATCGCCTCCATCTTCGCAGCATCCGGCTTTGCGGGCTCGTCCCCTTGGGTCGCCTCGGGCAGCTTCTCCGGCTCCGCCGGTTTCTCCGCTTTGGCCGGCTCTGCCTTCTTTGCCTCCTCCGACTTGGCAGGCTCGTCCTTCTTGCAGCCCGCAAATGCCAGCGCCGCAGCACACAGAACGAACGCCGATACCGAGACCAGACGCGTTTTCATCTTCTCCCTCCGGAAGAACTGGTTGCGCCAGTGTAGGAACCACAATGGGGGGATGTCAAGCTGCGTTTGGTGGAATCACGGATCCTGGTGAGGCGCGGCGAACTGCGCCTCGACGGCCCACGGATCAGCGAAGTACTCCTCTACGAACCGGGAGAGCTTGCCCCCGAGGAAGCCGTCCATCACCCGGTGGTCGAAGGTGCACGACAGCACACACATCGGGCGGATCACGATCTCCTTGCCCGAAGGCCCTTCCCGGACGACCGGCTTGTCCTCGATGCGACCCACGGCGATCAGGAGCGGAGTCGAGCTCATGGGGACCAGCGGCGGCCACCCCTCGGGAATCCCCAGGCTCCCGATGCTCGATACCATGGCTCCGCCGAACGGATCCCTCGGAATCCCGAACAGCCGGAGGTTGAGATTCAACGTGTACGTCAGGAACGCCACGAAACTCAGGATCGCCCGGCTGATGAGCGACGGCAACAGGTCCAGCGTTCGCCGGGTCTTGACCATCTCCTTGTCCTTCCCCGTCCTCACTTCGGCCGCCTTGTTCTGCAGCTCCAGGGCCAGCTCTCCCGGGGGCTTGCGGTCCGCATCCCGCAGCACCGTGCCCGACAGATCGGGCTTCTCTCCCGGGATCGCCACCTGGCAGAACACGTCCACGTGCGTGCGCCGGTAGACCCTCCGCCAGCGGATCAGCGCGTTGGCGTCCGGATGCCTGGCCAGGGCCAGGGCAACGGCCCGAACCACCAGGTGGGTCGGCGTGACCTTGGCCCCCGTCCTGGCGCTTTCCTGTTCCGCGAAGCGGATGGCGTTGGACATGTCCAACTCCAGCCGCCCGTACACCTGCGGATCGACCGGATCGGCCCAGTTGGCAAACGACATTCGACGCCACATCGACGGCCGGGAATAGGGCTGCAGCTCGACGTTTGGCATGGTCTCCTCCAAGGCTCAACCGCTGCCTATTCTAACCGAGAACCGGCCCCCGGGCGAAAAGAAGTTCCGGCTTGACGCCGGGGTGGCCGCTCCGTAATCTGCGGGCGTCGACAGGTCTCCACCACCCTGCTCCCGGTATGCCGACAAAGGAGACTTTCTTGAGCTTGCGTAGCGCCGATTTCCGCCACTTGATGGTCCCCAGGGTTCCTGCTGCGCCACTTTGCCCGGTCCTGCTCCTGTCGGCGCTGGCACTGTGCGGCGTGCTGTCAGGGTGCGGGCCCGTGGATTCCGGGCAAGCCGATCTGCGGTCTGCAGACAACGGCCAGGTCGGTCGTGGCGATTCGGCTGCTGACGACACGGTGCCGGGGCCCGAGGGGGTGACCGACCGGGTCGATGATCCCGCCGATGCCGCAGAGCAGGTCTCCGGCACCGGGGATGCCGACGGCGGGCACGGCGACTCCGAAGTGGACGCAGGTCGAGGAAATGAGGTTGCTGCTCTTGATGTCGAGGCCGGCGAAGCGGGGCTTTCGGACCTGCAGGAGCAGGATGCCGACCCGTGCGCTTCCGCCTGTCTCGGGTTCCAGTGCGGAACGATAGATGGGTGCTCGTGCGGCGATTGCCCGGCAGGCCAGGAATGCTCGGCCGGGGGGCTCTGTGTGCCTCCGGAAGAGGCATGCAAGTTGAACTGCGCAACGGTCGGCTACGCCTGCGGGGCGCTCACGGACCTGTGCGACTGCGGGGTGTGCACCGGAGGGCTGGTCTGCCTGGGCCACCAGTGCAAGGAAGATCCCTGCCCAACAGTCTGCAAGGGCCTCGAGTGCGGCGTCATCGGGGCCTGGTACTTCGGCGGGGACTACTGCAATTGCGGTACGTGCGCACCGGGGTTCACCTGCGACTACACCGACTACAAGTGCACGGCGGACAACCCATGAATCGGTTCTTCATACTCATACTGCTGGCGAGCGGGTGTGCCGGGAGCTCCGACAAGGGGGGAGGTCCGGACGGGGCCGGCGATGCTTCGGGCCTGGCCGAGGTCGATGGACTCGGGCTTGGCGATGCTGCGAACCGCTCGGACGGCGCACTGCCTGCGGACGCTGCTGTGGAAGATGGTGCGGCGGAGCCCGGGGACGCCACCCCGCTTGCGGACGGGACGGAGCTTGCGGACTGGCTGGCTTCCCCGGATTTGGCGGGCCCCGAGGACGCACAGACCAGTCCGGACGGCGAGTCCCTCACGGATGCGGGTGACACTCAGGCCGGCGATGGTGCGGGGTCCGACACGGCGGACGGGATGGACGCACTGTCCGACGACAGCGGGGAGCTGCCGCCCAAACCGCTGGTCGACAAGGTCGAGCTCAAGGTTTCTCCAGCCTGCGACCTCGCGGTCCGAGTCAAGTGCGTCACCACGCTTCCGACCCACGCCTCGATGGTGGTCCAGGATGATGCCGGCAACGTCGTTGCAACGATCGATGGGGCGGCCGGATTCGGGCTGGACCACACGCTGGAGGTGCGCTGGCTCAAGCCCGCGACCGGCTACGACTTGACCGTCACCGTGGAAACCGAGGATGGAACGACCCAGGCCGCTGCACCGATCCACTACAACACCAAGGCGCTCAAGGCCGGCATGCCTTCATTTGCCGTGACGCAGCTCAAGCCGGAGCTGGTGGCCCCGGGCTTCACCCTGCTCAGCTCCTTCCGGTGGGGGGCCCCGGCCCCGGGGGGCGACCAGTTGACCGTGGTGGACGGCGAAGGGACCATCCGGTGGCATTTTCCTTCTCTTTGCGAGGACATCCATATCCTGGAAAACGGCCGCCTGCTGTGCGTCCAGGGAACCTACTTCATCCAGGAAATCGACATGTTCGACGGGGTGAAGAACACCTGGAAGGCCGCCTCCATGGGGGTCGATTGCTTTCACCACGCAGCCCATCCGCTTCCGGGCGGAAACATCCTGGCCCTCAGCACCGAGCTCGCCCAGGTGGGCGGCTTCTTCGATGCCGACGGGAAGGAGGTGACCTACAACCTGGTCGGCGACCTGGTGGTCGAGTTCCAGCCGGACGGGACGGTCGTCAAGACCTGGTCACTCCTCAACCTCATGGACCCCCACGATCCGCCGGACACCTCCGGGTGGAATGCGCCCACCTGGGATCTTCTCTATCCGGAAGCCGAGGGGGGCACCGTCGACTGGTCACACGGCAACTCGCTCTATTATGAGCCGTCCGATGACTCCATCGTGGTATCCCTGGCCAACCTGAATTCGATCGTGAAGCTGAGCCGCTCGAGCGGGAGCCTCGTCTGGCGGTTCGGCCCGCAGGGGAGCTTCACGCTGATGTCGGGAGAATGGCCTTCGCACCAGCATGCCGCGTCGATGTATCCCTCCGCGGTGCTTCGGATGTTCGACAACGGTTCCGGGAAGAAGCCCGCCGTGAGCCGGGCCGTCGAGTACTCTCTCAAGATCGACGAACAGGCACCTGAGGATTGGGCGGCCTGGGAGGTGTGGAGCTTCACCGATGACGAGCCCATGCTCTCCAACGTTTTCGGCCACGTGGAAGTCCTCAAGAACGAGAACACCCTCGTCACGTTCAGTGCGGGCCTGACATACCCGAACCAACCGTGGGAGAACCCGTCCAACGGCAAGTTCTCCCGCATCATCGAAGTCACGCACACGACTCCCCCCCAGAAGGTGCACGAGATGCTGGTGCCGGACCCTGCCGTGGAATCCGGGCAAGGATTCTGGGTGATGCGGGCCAAGCGCCTGGTTCCCTGAGCCGGTTCCCTGATCTGTTTGCGGTACCGGCGCGCTGCTTGACCCCGCGTGCGGTTCCCTTTACTATGCTCCCCGAGCCCTTTTCGGGGGAGGGGATGTTGGCGAGGCTCCTGGCACTGTTGGTGCTCGCATGGGGGTGCGGATGCAACCCCGAGGCCAAAGCTCCTCCTGCCGGTGCAGGTGGGGGAGGTGGAGTCGAGCCGGAGAGCGGGGGTGTTGCCGGCTCGTTGGAGGCGGCGGGGGCTCCCGGTTCCCGCACCTGCCGGGTGGAGGACGTTCCAACCGAGCTGATTCGTTTCGGAGTCACCCCGTACGTGGGCACCGAACTGGTCACGCGGCAGTTCGAGCCGATCCTGGCGCACCTGGCGAGGGAGACGGGGCTGAGCTTCACCATGGTCATGGCATCCGACTACAAGGATCTCCTGCGGTTGTTGCTGGATGGACGGGTGGACGTTGCCTCACTGTCGCCGCTCCTGTACGTGGAGGCTCTGGAGAAGCAGCCCTGCATCCGGCTGCTGGCCACGCAGGTTTCCGCCGGGGCGACCTACTATTCGAGCTACATCCTCGTGCTCGAGGATTCGCCCTTTGAGTCGGTCGAGGACCTGGAAGGGCGGCGTTTTGCATTTGGAAGCAGCAGCTCGGCATCGGGATACCTGTTCCCGCTGACCTTCCTGCTGGACCGGGGCATCGGGCCGGACCGGTTCTTTGGAGAGGTGGTATATGCCAGGGACCACCTGGATGCGCTCCGGATGCTGCTTGCCCGCCGGGTCGATGCGGTGGCCACGTTTGCCCGGGTGCTTCAGCCCGCCCGCTCGGCAGGGCTCGACGTGGGGAATCTGCGGGTGCTGGCGGTCGCAGGCCGGGTTCCGTTCGATGCGATGGTGGCCCGGGAGGGGCTGCACCCGGAGACTGCATCCCGGGTGCAGAAGGCCATTCTCCAGTTGAACAGTGCGACTCGTGAGGGGCGCAGCGTTCTGGCCGGGGTCATCGAGCTGGGCGGCTGGGTGGTATCGGAAGACAGCTTTTATGAACCGGTGCGTGAGCGGCTGCGGAAGGTCCGCGAGAGGAGCGCTGAATGAGCGTTCGCCTGCGACTCCTCGGGGCCGGCGTCGGCATGGTCACCCTGGCCGTGGTGATCGTCGGCTACTACATGACCGTGCAGCAGCGGCAGACCTTCGAGCGGGAGTTGGAGAACAAGGCCGGCGTGGTGCTTGCCGCCATGGCCGTGCCGTGCCTTTCCGCACTGGCGTCGAACCGCATCGAGGATCTCGATCTGACCGTCGAGGAGTTCCAGAGGAGCCTCGAGCGCTCCGCCGACGTCGAGTGGCTGGCGGTGCTCGATGCCCGTGGCCGGATCGTCGGGCACACCGATGAAACCATGTACGGCCGCATGGCCAAGGAGGACTTCGCCCTGAGGGCCTCCGAATCGCCCGACGGGCTGGTCCGAGTGGTGAACGAGGCCGGCGGGCGGGCCATGCTGGTGTCGCTGCCCCTCGTAACCCGGATCAACGAGCTGCCGGGAATCCGCTGGGGAACCATTCTTGCCCGGCTCGGGATGCATCGCGCCGACCTGGAAATGGAAGCGAACATCGCGACCAACGTGCGCCTCCTGGTGCTGTTCGCTCTGCTCACGGCCCTGCTCCTATTCTTTGCCGTCGAACGCATGATCCTGCGTCCCCTGGCCGAGCTGACCCGGGCCGCCAGCTCGCTGGGCCAGGGGGACCTGTCTGCCCGGACCGGGCTGGAAGGTAGCGGAGAAGTCGCCCGCCTCGGACGTACCTTCGACCTGATGGCCTCGCAGCTCGAACAGCACACGCATCACCTGGAGCGCCTGGTGGACGAGCGGACCGGCGAGTTGGAAGCGACCAACACCAACCTGCGCAGAACTGCGGAACAGCTCACCGAAGCCAACGAGAAGCTGGAGGAACTGGCCCGCACCGATTCCCTCACCGGGCTGTTCAACCGCCGTTACCTCAAGGAAACGCTCCAGTACTACTTCGCCCTGGCCCGCCGGGGTGGCCGTCCCATCGCCCTGGCCATGCTCGATGTCGATTTCTTCAAGGCATACAACGATACCCACGGACATCCGGCCGGCGACGAGATCCTCAAGGCCGTGGCGGAGACCATCCGGGAACGCATCCGATCCACGGACATCCCCTGCCGCTACGGCGGCGAGGAATTCGCCATCCTGTTCCCGGACACCGATGCCCGCGAAGCTTTCAAAGTGGCCGAATTCCTGCGACAGAAGCTCGAGGACCGGCCGTTCCCCAACGAGGAAACCCAGCCCGGCGGAGTACTCACCGTCAGCATCGGAGTGGCCGGCCTCGGCCCGGACCTCCGGGACCCGGTCGAGCTGATCCAGCGGGCGGATGCAGCCCTGTACAGGGCCAAGGGGCAGGGAAGAAACCGTACCGTTCTGAACGAGTAGACCACAGGAGAGGACGCAATGGACGAGATGAGACCGACGGTGCTGGACCAGTACCAGGAATGGCTCGAGAAATCGCTGAGGCCCGGCGAGGCCAAGGTGGCCCCGCGGCGGAAATCCTTTGTCGGATCCGACGGCGAGGAGCTGCAGCCGCTCTATGTCCCGGAGGCGGAGTTCGACTACGCAGGCAAGCTCGGCTTTCCCGGACGGTATCCGTTCACACGCGGTGTCCAGCCCAATATGTTCCGTGGCCGTCACTGGACCATGCGGCAGTATGCAGGCTTCGGGACCGCCGAGGAATCAAACGCCCGCTACCGGTACCTGCTCGAGCAGGGACAGACCGGGCTGTCCGTGGCCTTCGACCTCCCGACCCAGATGGGCTACGACTCGGACCACCCGCTCGCCCGCGGCGAGGTCGGCAAGGTCGGCGTCGCCATCGATTCGCTTGCCGACATGCGCATCCTGTTCGGCCAGATCCCGCTGGACAAGGTCTCCACGTCCATGACGATCAACTCGACGGCAGCCGCGCTGCTGTCCATGTACATCGCCGTGGCCGAGGAGAATGGCGTCACCCGCGGCCAGCTCAACGGCACCATCCAGAACGACGTGCTCAAGGAGTATGTCGCCCGGGGGACCTACATCTATCCCCCCGGCCCGTCCCTGCGGATCATCACCGACATCTTCGAGTTCTGCTCCCGGGAAGTGCCCAAATGGAACACCATAAGCATCTCGGGATACCATATCCGGGAGGCGGGAGCCGACGCGGTCCAGGAGGTCGCATTCACCCTCGCCGACGGAATCGCCTATGTCGATGCCGCCATTCGCAAGGGGCTCGACGTCGACGAGTTCGCAGGTCGGCTCGCCTTCTTCTTCAGCGTCAGCAACAACTTCGTCGAAGAGGTCGCCAAGTTCCGGGCAGCCCGCCGGATCTGGGCCCGGATCATGAAGGAACGGTTCAAGGCCAAGAACCCGAAGAGCTGGCCGTTGCGCTTCCACACCCAGACCGCAGGATGCACGCTGACCGCACAGCAACCTCTCAACAACGTCGTGCGCGTCACCTTGCAGGCACTGGCAGCGGTGCTCGGCGGGACTCAGTCGTTGCACACCAACTCGTTCGACGAGGCCCTGTCCCTGCCGACCGAGGAGGCAGTGACCGTCGCCCTCAGAACTCAGCAGATCATCGGCTACGAGAGCGGCGTCGCTGATTTCGTGGATCCCCTGGGCGGGAGCTACGCGGTGGAAGCGCTCACCGACCGGATCGAAGCCAAGGCCCAGGCCCTGATCCGGCGCATCGACGACCTCGGCGGGATGCTCCGGGCCATCGAGTCGGGATTTGTCAAGAAGCAGATCTCCGACACCTCCTACCGGTACCAGCGCTCGGTCGAGACCAAGGATACCGTCGTGGTCGGGGTCAACCAGTTCCTGAAGGAAGAACCCCCGCGGCGGCAGCTCCTCAAGGTCACGGCCGCGGCGGAGGAAACGCAGCGGGCCCGCCTCGCCAGCGTGCGAGCGGAGCGGAGCCAGGCGGACGTGGCAGCAGCGCTCGAGCGCATCACGACCGCTTCGGCCGGGACCGAGAACCTCGTTCCTCACATTCTCGATGCCGTGAGGAAGATGGCGACGCTGGGAGAGATCTCCGCCGCCATGGAAAAGGTGTTCGGTCGTTTCGAGGAGATCATCGAGCTCTGACCGGTGCTCCGGCAGAGGGATGGGCATGACGGGCATCGGCAGTCAACAGGCGGTGGTCTCGGCACGGGGGATTTCGCACCGGCTCTCGGGGCGGAAGATCCTCGATGACATATCCCTGAGCTTTGGTGCCGGGGAAGTGGTCGGCCTGATCGGCCCCGGCGGCTCGGGCAAGACCCAGCTCATCCGCTGCCTCGTCACCCTGACGTGGCCGTGGAAGGGGGGGATCGAGCTGTTCGGAAAGACCGTCTCCGTACTCCGACGGCGCCATCTGAAGGAATGCCGCAGCCGCATCGGCCTCCAGTTCCAGAACTTTGCCCTGTTCGACTACCTCGACGTCTGGAACAACGTCGCGTTTCCCCTGCTGCATGCCCGGGCCATGTCCCGGGAGCAGGCGGATGCGCCCGTGCGACTGGCGCTGGAGCGGGTCGGTCTTGCCGGGACGGAGAGCAAGTTCCCGTCCGAGCTTTCCGGAGGCATGAGGCGCCGGGTTGCCATCGCCCGGGTCATGGCCGCCACCCCTGCCGTGGCCGTGTTCGACGACCCGGTTGCCGGGCTCGACCCGGTCAACTCGGCCAAGATCATGGCGCTGCTCAAGGACTACGCCGCGACATCGGAAAGCCTGGTGGTCGTGGCCACCCATGACCTCGAACGACTGCTCCCCATCACGTCCCGGGTCGTGGCCATATTCGGCGGCAAGATGCTCTACGATGGTGCGACCGGGGCTCTGATGACCCAGGCGCCTGAAGAAGTGCGCCGATTCGTCGCCGCGGCGCTTTCCGGCGAGGCCGATCCCGACCTGGAAGCGGGAGGAGCCGCATGAAGGCACTCCTCGCAGCTTTTGGTGGCGATTTCCTGGAATCGATCGCCCGGGTCGGCTCCCTCAACGTGATGTTCTACAAGACGCTGAAGTCGCTCTTCCCCCCGAGGTACGACCGCGAGGAGCTGTTCCGGCAGCTCCACCGGATTGGAGTCCGGTCGCTCCCGATCGTCGTGCTGACCGCTCTGCTGGTCGGCGTGATCATGGTGCTCCAGAGCATGACGTACGTCCGGAAGACCGGGGCCTCTGGTTTCGTCGGCGCAGGCGCAGGGTTGGCCGTTCTCTCGGAGCTGGGCCCCTCCCTCATCGGGCTCATGTTTTCCGGACGTGTCGGGGCCAATGCAGCGGCCGAGCTGGGCAACATGGTCGTGTCCGAGCAGGTCGAGGCGTTGCGGGCGTTGGCGATCGACCCGATCCGGTTCCTGGTGGCCCCGCGTTTCGTTGCCATCGTCACGTCGCTGGTGCTGTTGACCGTGGTCGGCGACCTGTTCGGCCTGGTGGGCGGTGCCATGGCGTGTCACTGGCTGCTGGACATCGACTGGAGGACCTTCCACGCAGGGTTGATGGAAGTGGACCTCCTCGACGACTTCATCGTGGGGCTCATCAAGGCCGCTGCGTTCGGCGGAGTGATCTCGACGGTGAGCAGCAACTACGGGTTGACCGTGACCGGCGGCGCACAGGGCGTCGGCCGGGCAGTCAACGGGTGTGTGGTCACGACGGCCCTGGGCATCTTCATCGCTGACTATGTGATCACGTGGGTCTGGTTCCAGATTTAGGGGCCAGGGGCAGTCGGTTGTGGGCAGTGGGCAGTGGGCAGTGGGCAGTGGGCTGTAGGCAGTATGCAGTGGGCAGTAGGCAGTGGGCAGTGGGCAGTGGGCAGTGG
>Ga0233425_10005803_pt1 | contig 19036 bp, 19 predicted proteins | sample Watercolumn_Towu_2_FD_181712 | JGI IMG/M metagenome (GOLD analysis project Ga0233425, IMG submission 181712) | Freshwater microbial communities from Lake Towuti, South Sulawesi, Indonesia - Watercolumn_Towuti2014_140_MG | ecosystem: Environmental > Aquatic > Freshwater > Lake | place... | reverse complement strand
ATGAATTAATATGCTGACGCATCCGCGCATTTGGGCGGCAATCGACGGCCTGGCCAAACGTCACGGCATGTCGCCTTCGGGGCTCGCCAAAAAGGCCGGCCTCGACCCCACCACGTTCAACGTCTCCAAGCGCATTTCGCGCGACGGCAAGCCGCGCTGGCCGTCGACCGAAAGCGTGTCGAAGGTTCTCGGCGCGACCGGGGCGACGATCGAGGAATTCCTCGGTCTGATCGTCTCGGAAGACGGCGTCGCGCGCTTCGGCCTGCGGCGCATTCCGATCATCGGCCTCGCCCAGGCGGGCGAACGCGGCTTTTTCGACGATGCCGGCTATCCGACCGGCAACGGCTGGGACGAAATCGCCTTTCCCGACATCGGCGATCCTTCGGCCTACGGGCTCGAGATCTCGGGCGATTCGATGGTGCCGGTCTATCGCAACGGCGACATCGTCATCATTTCGCCGGCCGCCGGCGTGCGCAACGGCGACCGCGTCGTGGTCAAGACCGTCGAAGGCGAAGTCATGGCCAAGGAACTCGTCCGACGCACCGCCAAGCGCGTCGAAGTCGCCTCGGTCAACCCGGCCTATCCGCCCCGCGTTTTCGAGCTCCGCGAAATCGCCTGGGTCGCGCGCATCATCTGGGCCAGCCAATAGACTTTGCGCCGCCGAACGCAAGAGCAAGATCCGATCGAATGGAAGCGAAGCAGCCATTCGATAGGTGAATCTTGCTCTCTATGTTCATGGAGAGCGTGATTCACGCATCGAATGGAATCGACTTGGCGATTCCATTCGATCCGATCACGCTCTAGTCTTCGGTCGGCAAGTCAGGACACCGAGGAGAGGCGCGACATGGCGGTCACGGTCTATTCCGGCGGCAAGTGGTTCGATCAGAACCCGGCCCTCACCGGACCGATGGATCATGCCTTTTGGTTGGGCTCCTCGGTGTTCGACGGCGCGCGCGCCTTCAAGGGCTACGCGCCCGATCTCGACCGCCATTGCGAGCGCCTGATCCGCTCGGCCCGCGCGCTCCTGCTCGAACCCAAGCTCACGGCCAAGGAGGTCGAAGCCCTCTGCGTCGAAGGCATCAGGCGCTTTCCGGCCGAGGCCGAGCTCTACGTCAAGCCGATGTTCTTTCCGCGCGACGGCTTCGTCAGCCCCGATCCGGCCTCGACCGAATTCACGCTCGCGGTCTACGACCTGCCGATGCCCGAGCCGACCGGCTTTTCGGTCTGCGTCACCGGCCATCGCCGGCCCTCGCCCGATCAGGCGCCGACCGACGCCAAGGCTTCCTGCCTCTATCCGATTTCGGCGCGCGCGCTCAAGGCGGCGGCCGAGCGCGGCTTCGACAATGCGATCATGCTGACGCCCGAGGGCTCGGTCGCCGAACTCACCAGCGCCAATCTCTGGATCGCCAAGGGCGGCGTCGCCAAGACGCCGAAGCCCAACGGCACCTTTCTCGCCGGCGTGACGCGGCGGCGCGTGCTCGAGCTCCTGCGCGGTATCGGCCAGGCGGTCGAGGAGACGACGCTCTCGGTCGAGGACGTGCTCAACGCCGACGAGGTCTTTTCGACCGGCAATTGGGGCAAGGTCATGCCGATCACCCGGGTCGAGGATCGGCACTTCCAGCCCGGTCCGCTGGCCGCCAAGGCGCGCCAGCTCTATTTCGATTTCGCCTATTCGACGGAGAAACTCCTGTGAGCCAGGCCACCGACGTCGTCCTCTGCGGCGGCAAACGCACGCCCTTCGGCGATTTCGGCCGTTCGCTCAAGGACGTGCCGCTCACCAAGCTCGGCGCACATGCCGCCAAGGCCTGTCTCGACGATCTCGAACTCGATCCGAAGGCCGTCGATCACCTGGTCTGGGCGAACACGCTTCCGGTCGACGGCGCGAGCCTGTTCGGCGGACGCGTCGTCGCGCTCGACATCGGCATGGCGGTCGAGAGCTGCTCGCTCAACGTCGCGCGCGCCTGCGGCTCCGGAACCCAGGCGATCGTCACGGCAGCGGATCAGATCCGCACCGGCCAATCCGAGATCGCGCTCGCCGGCGGCGGCGAGACCTACAGCCGCGCGGCCTATGTCGCCGAGGGCCTGCGCTACGGCGCCAAGCGCGGCCCGGCGACGATGACCGACACGCTCGACTGGTGCTACCGCGATCCTTTCGACGGCCAATTCATGGGCGAAACCGCCGAGAACCTCGCCGAGGAATTCCAGTACGGCCGCGCGGACATGGACGATTGGGGCTATATGAGCCAGAAGCGCGCGGGCGCGGCCATCGCCTCGGGCTTTCTCGCCCGCCAGATCGCGCCGATCGACGTGCCCGACGGCAAGGCGCGCAAGCGCTTCGCGATCGACGAATTTCCACGGCCCGACGTGACGCGCGAGAAGCTCGCGACCCTCAAGCCCGCCTTTCGCGCGGGCGGCAAGGTCACGGCGGGAAACTCCTCGGGCGTCACCGACGGCGCGGCCTTCGTGCTCGTCGCCCAGCGCCGCTCGGCCGAGCGCGAGGGGCTCTGCCCGGCGGCGCGCTTCGTCGACTATGCCGTCGTCGGCGTGCCGCCCAGGATCATGGGCGCGGGACCGGTGCCGGCGATCCGCAAGCTGCTCGACCGGACCGGTCTTCGCGTCGCCGACATCGACTATTTCGAGATCAACGAAGCCTTCGCCGTCGTCAACCTGCACGCCGAAAAGCAGCTCGGCATCCCGCGCGACGTCACCAATCTCTACGGCGGCGGCATTTCGATCGGCCACCCCCCCGGCGCCACGGGCGTTCGCATGAGCATCACCGCCATGCACCATCTCGAAGCGACCGGCGGGCGCCGCGCCATCGTCAGCATGTGCCTCGGCGCGGGCCAAGGCATGGCCATGCTGATCGAACGCGAAGGCTGAACCCTATCCGCCGGCGACGGCCTTGAGGCGCACCGGCTGACGCCGCGCGCCCCAATTTCCGGGCTTGGCCTCGAAGCGTCCCGGAATGCGCGTGCCGCAATTCGCGCAGGCGCCGTCCTTGAGCCGCCAGGCGCCGAGCACGTACCAGTCGCGCTCGATCACCGCCGTGCCGCATTTCGGACAGTAGGTCGAGCCGCCCGCCTGGTCGTGCACGTTGCCGGTGTAGACGTAGTTGAGCCCCTGGGCGCGGGCGATGGCGCGGGCGCGCGAGAGCGTCGCCGGCGGCGTCGCCTCGACGTCGCGCATTTTCCAGTCCGGGTGAAACGCCGAAAAATGAAGCGGCACGTCGGGGCCGAGATTGGCCATGATCCAGGCGCTCAGGCGCTCGATCTCGCCGGGCGAATCGTTCTCGCCCGGAATCAGGAGCGTCGTGATCTCGAACCAGGTCTTGGTCTCGCGCTTGAGATAGACGAGCGTATCCAGCACCGCGCCGAGTTCGCCGGCGCAGAGCTTGCGGTAGAAATCCTCGGTGAAGCCCTTGAGGTCGACATTGGCCGCGTCCATCCGGGCGTAGAACTCGGCGCGCGGATCGGGATCGACATAGCCCGCCGTGACCGCGACGGCGGCGATCCCCTTGGCGCGGCAGGCATCGGCGACGTCGATCGCGTATTCGTGAAAGATCACCGGGTCGTTGTAGGTGAAGGCGATCGAGCGACAGCCGAGGCGGGCCGCGACCCGGGCGAGCGTCTCGGGCGAGGCGGCGTCGGCCAGCGTGTCGGTCTCGCGCGATTTGGAGATGTCCCAGTTCTGGCAGAACTTGCAGGCGAGATTGCAGCCCGCCGTGCCGAAGGAAAGGACGGGCGTTCCCGGCAAGAAGTGATTGAGCGGTTTCTTCTCGATCGGATCGACGCAAAAGCCCGACGAGCGGCCGTAGGTGTAGAGGCGGATCTCGCCCGCTTCGGCGCCGCGCACGAAGCAAAGCCCGCGCTGGCCGTCGTGCAGCTTGCAATGACGGGGACAGACGTCGCATTGCACCCGCCCATCCTCGAGCCGGTGCCAATATCGGGTCCTGACCGTGAAGGGCGCGATTTCGGGTCTCATGACCATCCGCCTCCGCCGCCCTATATAATATAATAGCGACCCGATCCGTCCGGGAGGGTCCATGGTCCAGACTCTCGACGCCGTCCGCAAGCCCGCCGTTGCCGGCATGTTCTATCCGGCGGCGCCCGCGGCCCTGCGCGGCGAAATCGAGGGCCTGCTGCGCGCGGCGGCGCCGGTCGAGCGCGCGGCCGCCTGGCCCAAGGCCCTGATCGCGCCCCATGCCGGGACGATCTATTCCGGGCCGATCGCCGCCGCGGCCTATGCGCGCCTCGCGCCGGCGCGCGGCAAGATCGAGCGTGTCGTGTTGCTCGGCCCGGCGCATCGCCTGCCCTTTCGCGGCATCGCCGCGCCGACGTCGGCCTCCTTCGAGACGCCGCTCGGGCGGATCGTCGTCGATCACGCCGCCGTCTCGCGGGCGCTCGCCTGTCCCGGCGTCGGCGAACTCGACCGCGCCTTCGACGGCGAGCACAGCCTCGAAGTCCATTTGCCCTTCCTGCAGGCGGTGCTCGGCGATTTCGCGCTCGCGCCCTTCGTCGTCGGCGGCACGGCGCCCGGACAGGTCGCGGCGCTCTTGGACGCGCTTTGGGGCGGCGTCGAGACGCTGATCGTCGTCTCGACCGATCTCAGCCACTATCTCGACTATGCCTCGGCCAAGCGCGTCGATGCCCGCACCTGTCGGGCGATCGAGCGGCTCGAAGCCGAGACCATCGAGGACGACGGTGCCTGCGGGCGCTATCCGGTCAAGGGCCTGCTCGAGGTCGCGCGGCGACGCGGCATGCGTGCGACCACGCTCGATCTCAGAAGCTCGGGCGATACCGCGGGCGACAAGGCGCGGGTCGTCGGCTACGGCGCCTGGGCGCTCGAGGAAGAGGACGCCGCGCGGCTTTCGGACATGGAGCGCCGGACGCTCGCCAAGATCGCGCTCGAATCGATCCGCAAGGGCCTCGAGACCGGCCGGCCCCTCGCCCTCGACCTCGACAAGCTGCCCTGGTCGCTCCGGACGCACCGCGCGAGTTTCGTCACCCTCACCATCGCCGGCAAGCTGCGCGGCTGCATCGGCATGCTCGCCGCCGAAAGACCGCTCGCCTTGGACGTCGCGCAATCGGCCTTCGCCGCGGCCTTTCAGGACCCGCGCTTTGCCAAACTGACCGCGGCCGAATTCGGTGCGGTCGACATCGAAGTTTCGGTGCTTTCGACCCCGGCGCCCGTGCCGGCCGCGAGCGAGGCCGAGCTTCTCAAGCAGCTCGTGCCCGGGCGCGACGGCGTCATCTTGGAAGCGGGGGCCAAGCGCTCGACCTTCCTGCCCGATGTCTGGAAAGGCATTCCCGAGCCCCACGCCTTCCTGAGCGCGCTCCGGGCCAAGGCCGGCATGGACCCGGCGGCCTGGCCAAAGACCATGCGCGCCTGGCGCTACCGGACCGAGGCCTTCGTCCTGCCGGCAAGCGGGCGGGGGCAAGCTTAAGGCCGGCTGGGCCCTTTCCTATTGCCTCGCGGCCTCGTGATTTCGGTCACTTTGCATTTCCCCGGGAAAAGGAGTATGGAACCGTTGTCACGGGGGCAGTAGGTCCCCGGACGACCCGAAAAAGGAGAGAACTCCATGGTTTCGGCTGTCACCAATCCTGGCGCAAATACCGCGCTGCAATCGCTCAACAAGACCAACAAGGCGCTGGATCACGTCCAGCAAAAGGTCAACACCGGGCTGCGGGTGTCGGGGCCGAAGGACGATCCTTCGACCTTCCAGATCGCCCAGCGCCTGCTCGGCGACAAGGGCGGCTATCAAGCCGACCAAATCGCCTTGAGCCTCGGCCAAGCGGTCGTCGGCACGGCGCTTTCCGCCGGCGAGGGCATCTCAGAACTCCTGACCGAGATCAAGGGCAAGGTCGTGCAGGCCAACCAGGCCGGGCTCGATCCCGAGAGCCAAAGCGCGCTCAACAACGACATCCAGGCGCTGGTCGGCCAGATCGGCACGATCGTCGGCTCGGCCTCGTTCAACGGCCAGAACCTGATCGCCTCGGGTGCCACGTCCTTCTCCGTGCTTTCCTCGGTCGACGGCTCGACCATCGCCGTTTCGGCGGCCTCGCTCGATGCGACCTCGCTCGGCCTCGGCGGTCTCAGCGTCGTCGGGTCCTCGGGCGCGGCGGCGGCGCTCGCCTCGATCAATTCGGCGATCCCGCTCGCCTCCTCGCGCCTCTCCTCGCTCGGTTCCTCGGCGCAGGCGATCCAAGGCCAGTCGGAATTCAATTCGAAATACACCGACATCCTGTCCGAGAGCATCGGCACGCAAGTCGACGCCGATCTCGCGGTCGAGGCGGCCAACCTCCAGGCGCTTCAGGTCAAGCAGCGCCTCGGCGGTCAGGCGCTCTCGATCGCGAATTCGCGCCCGCAGAGCCTGCTCGGCCTGTTCGGAAACGGCTAGAGACCTCGGCAAACTTTCCGTCGCCTCGGACCAAGTCCGAGGCTAATCTCCGGCCACGCCTCGCGCGGCCGGTTCCCGCCGGCCCGGTTTGTCTTACGGCCGACAGGGAGCGGCTTCGATGCTGGTCAATTGCGCCGCCTATCAGGACGGCAAGAAACTCGGCGACATCGCGTCGCGCGAGATCGGCGAATACGTCAACCGTCCGGACTGCGTCGTCTGGGTGGCGTTGCGCGATCCCGAACCCGGCGAGATGCTCGAGATGCAGCGCCAGTTCGGCCTGCACGAGCTGGCGGTCGAGGACGCGCTGCGCGGCCATCAGCGACCCAAGGTCGAGGAATACGGCACGACGCTTTTCGCCGTCATCCAGCTCATCGACATGATCGACCACGAGCTCACGGTCGGCGAGGTCTGCGTCTTCGTCGGGACCAAATTCGTGCTCACCGTCCGCAGCCGCAGCCAGCAGCGCTTTCAGCCGGTGCGCGAGCGCTGCGAGCGCGAGCCGCATCTCCTGCGCCTCGGCTCGGGCTTCGTCTTCTACGCGCTGATGGACGCGGTGGTCGACCGCTACTTCCCCGTCCTCGAGACGCTCGAGACCGAGCTCGAGGAAATCGAGGACCAGATCTTCGCCAAGAACACGACCCGCGCCAACATCGAGCGGCTCTACGGCCTGAAGCGCAAGGTCACGACCCTCAAGCACGCGATCGCGCCCCTGATGGAGGCGGTCGGCAAGCTCCATGGCGGGCGCGTGCCGCAGGTCTGCGTCAACATGCAGGAGTATTTCCGCGACGTTTACGACCATCTTCTGCGCATCAACGTCTCGGCGGACGCGATCCGCGACACCATCGTGACCGCGATCCAGGTCAATCTCGCCATGGTCGCGGTCGAGGAAAGCGAAGTGAACAAGCGCCTGGCCGCTTGGGCCGGCATTTTCGCGGTCGCGACCGCCTTCGCCGGCATCTGGGGCATGAATTTCGAAATGATGCCCGAGCTCAAATGGGATTACGGCTATCCCATGGCGATCGCCGTCATCGCCGGCGCCTGCGGCCTGCTCTATTGGCGCTTCAAGAAGGCGCGCTGGCTTTAGCGGAAAGGCCTTTCACCGGCGAAAGTCGACGATCGGGCCGGCGAGCCGGATCGTGTCCTCGACCAGCTTGAGCGTGCCGATGTTCTCCTCGGGCGGCGTTTCGAAGGGCGCGCCGGTGCGAAGCGCCTCGACGAAATGCGCGAAGCAGTCGTCGAAGCCCTTCTGGTAGGCCGCGCTCGGGTCGAAGGCGATCTCCCGCGTTTCGGCGCCGCCGAGCGTGAGTTTCATGTCGACGAAGCGCGCGGCGCCGCGCGTGCCGAAGATCTCGAAACGGTCGACGCTCCGCGGCGCATGGCCGGGCACGGCGAAATCGCCCTCGACCACGGCCGGCAGCCCGCCCTCGCCTTCGAGCACGATGGTCGCGCGATCGGCGCCCCTGATGTCGGCGCAGGAGCGCCCGAGCCGCGCCCAGACGACGCGGAGCGGCCCGACCACGTAGCGCAGCAAATCGAGGTGGTGAATCAGCATTTCCGAGACCACCAGATCGTCGAGCGTGGCCATGAAAGGCTGACGGCGGAGCGCCGGAACGCGGCCTTCGGCGTCGGGCAAGAAGCCCGAGCTGCGCGCCGCGACCTGCACCGCGCGCGGCCGGCCGATTTGTCCCTCCCGCAGCCAGGCGCCGATCTGGCGATAGGCCGGCCGAAAGCGCCAGTTCTGGTGCACCATGACGCGGATCCGCCCGCCGATCTCGGCGATCAACGCCTCGGCCTCGGCGACCGAACGGACGAAGGGCTTCTGGCAGAGCACATGGAGCCCGCGTGCCGCGGCGAGGCGCACCATCCCGGCATGGGTTTCGCGGGGCGAGGCGACGTCGAGCGCGTCGAGCCGCTCCTGCGCGATCATGCCCTCGACCGAGGGATAGACCGCGGGTATGGCGAATTCGCGGGCGCGCGCCTCGGCGCGTTCGAGCGCCGGATCGCAAATCGCGACCACGCTCGCGCCCGGGCAGTTCCGCCAGGCGATCAGGTGCAGGTCGGTGATCAGGCCGGCCCCGACCAGGCCGATCCGCAGCATCGCGCGCGCCGTCCCTATTGCTTGGGCTGGCCGCCGCCGAGCACGCCGCGCAGCGCGCTGCCGGCCGCGTCGCGCACACCCTGGACCGTCTCCTTGACGGTCTCGACGACCTTGCCGACGGCCTTCTCGAGATCGGCGGTCGCGGCCTTGTTCGCGGCGTCCGAGATCTTGCTGATCACCTCGTCGGCGATTTCGGCGGGCGTCGCGCCGCCTTTGGCCTTGCCGATGTCGCGAAGCTCGATGCTCGGCAGCTTGGCGGTCAGCGCCTTGCCTTGGAGCAAGGCATGGCTGACCGCGACCTCGCCGTCGCGGACGACCAGGCGTTCGATGATCAGCTTCCTCTCCTTGTCCGCCGACTTCTCCTTCCGCTCGGCCGGCGCCTTGGCGCCGCGCCCTTGGGCCTCGGCGAAGCGCGCGACATTGGCCTTGAGCACCTCGAGGTTCGAGCCGCCCGAGGCATGCTCGTAGACGATCTTGGGCGCGCCGATCGCGACCTCGCGGATCGTGACGACATCCGATTTGAGCGAGGCGACGTCGACCTTGAGTCCGACCTCGCCGAGGCCGAAAGCCTGCGGCGTCTTGAAGCCCTTCGGGTTGCCGACGACCAGGCCGACGATCTTGCCTTCGCCCGAGGACGCCGAGAGATCGATGCGCTCGACCTTGACCGAGGCCTGGGTCGCTTCCGAGCCGATCTTCTCGATCGCGGCCTTGAGGACCGAGCCGAGATTGGCGAACAGCACGTAGAGGCCAACGCCGACAACGACGACGACGATGCCGAGACCGATGAGAACCTTTTTCATCGCTATGCTCCCTGCGACGAGACCGAATCGTGGACCCAGCTTAACGCAGTCTTCAGCCGTCTGCGAAGCGTCGGCGACGCCCTGCGGCTTGCCCCTAGGGGCGGCGACGGCCCATTATGGCGAACATGAGTCCGCGCGCACCCGCCTCCGTCGAGTTCCGGAAGGTCACCAAACGCTACGGCGAGGTCGTCGCGGTCGACGACGTGAGCTTCGCGGTCGAGGCGGGCACGCTCGCGACGCTGCTCGGGCCCTCGGGCTGCGGCAAGACGACGACGCTGCGCATGATCGCGGGCCTCGAACTGCCGAGCGAGGGCCGCGTCCTGATCGGCGGCGCGGACGTCTCGCGCCTCGCCGCGGCCGAGCGCGACGTCTCGATGGTCTTTCAGTCCTACGCGCTTTTTCCCCACATGACGGTGCTCGAAAACGTCGCTTACGGGCCGAGCGTCGCCGGCGCGTCCAAGGCCGAGGCGACGCGTCTCGCGCGCGACAAGCTCGCGCTGCTCGGGCTCGGGGGCTACGACGAGCGCTGGCCGTCCGAGTTGTCGGGCGGCCAGCAGCAGCGCGTCGCGGTCGCGCGCGCGCTCGTGCTCGAGCCGCGGGTGCTCCTGTTCGACGAGCCGCTCTCCAATCTCGACGCCAAGCTGCGCCGACGCCTGCGCGAAGACATTCGCGACCTGCAGCGCCGGCTCGGCTTGACCGTCGTCTACGTGACGCACGACCAGCAGGAAGCGCTCGCGGTCTCGGACAAGATCGTCGTCATGTCGAACGCCAAGATCGCCCAGGAGGGCAGCCCGCGCGCGCTTTACGAAGCGCCGGTCAGCCGCTTCGTCGCCGACTTCATCGGCGACGCCAACCTGGTCGAGATCGAGATTGTGGCGCGCGAGGGCGAACTCGCGCGGATCGCGCTCGGCGAGACGACGCTGGCGCTCGGCCATCGCGGACACGGCCTCGGGCCGGCTATTCTCGCGATCCGTCCCGAGGCGCTGACGCTCGAGCCCGGGGACGGCGGCGCGGGACTCGCCGGCAAGGTGCTCAAGGCCGCCTATCTCGGCACCCACATGGAATACGTCGTCGCGACCTCGGTCGGCGAGCTGTTCGTGATCGACCGCCGGGTCATCCGGACGCTCGCGCCCGGAACCGCGGTGCGCGCGCAATTCGCCGGGCACGGCCTGGCGCTGGTTCCGCGCGGCGGGAACGGCGAGACTTGAGCCGGCGTCGGCTCTCGTCTATCGGTTAGAGGTCGAGAGTGGGGGAAGAAGAATGACGGCACCGCATTTCATCGTTCACGACCGGACCGACAATGTCGGCGTGATCGTCGCCGAGGACGGCGTCAAGAAGGGCCAGGCCCTGACCGGCTGGCTGATGGAGGACGACGCGACCGTCGCCCTCAAGGCGGCCGACGACATTCCGCTCGGCCACAAGATCGCCATGCGCGACCTCAAATCGGGCGAGACCGTCCTGAAATACGGCCACGACGTCGGGCGCATGGTCGCGCCCGCGACCAAGGGCCGGCACGTCCATGTCCACAACCTCAAGACCAAGCGCTGGTAGGGAGTTCGTCATGGCCAAGACCCGCAAGGCGAACAAGCCGGCACGCCGCGTCGACTTCCTCGGCTACCGCCGCGAGAACGGTCGCGTCGGCATCCGCAATCACGTCTTGATCCTGCCGCTCGACGATCTGTCGAACGCGGCGGCCGAGTCGGTCGCCAACAACATCAAGGGCACGCTCGCCATCCCGCATGCCTATGGGCGCCTGCAATTCGGCGAGGATTTGCAGCTTCATTTCCGCACCTTGATCGGCACCGGCGCCAACCCCAATGTCGCGGCCTGCGTGGTCATCGGCATCGAGCCCGGCTGGACCAAGCGCGTGGTCGACGGCATCGCCAAGACGGGTAAGCCCGTCGTCGGCTTCGCCATCGAGGGCAAGGGCGACATCCAGACCGTCGCGGACGCCTCGCGCGCGGCCAAGGAATTCCTGCATTGGGCCTCGGAGATCCAGCGCGAGCCTTGCCGGATGGACGAGCTCTGGATCTCGGTCAAATGCGGCGAGAGCGACACGACCTCGGGCCTCGCCTCCTGCCCGACGGTCGGCAATTTGATCGACAAGCTCGATCCTCTCGGCGCGACCACTTGCTTCGGCGAGACCTCGGAACTGACCGGCGCGGAGGCGGTCTGCGCGACCCGCGCCGCCAACAAGACCGTCGCCGCCAAGTTCACCGCGACCTGGAAGGCCTACAACGCCATGATCGAGCGGCACAAGACCGACGATCTTTCGGAAAGCCAGCCGACCAAGGGCAACATCGCGGGCGGCCTCACGACCATCGAGGAAAAGGCCTTCGGCAATTTGCAGAAGATCGGCAAGAAGACGCGCTATATCGACGTGCTCGGCCCGGCCGAGGCGCCGAAGAAGGGCAAGGGCCTCTACTTCATGGACACGTCCTCGGCCGCGGCGGAATGCGTGACGCTTCAGGCGGCGGCCGGCTTCGTCGTCCACCTCTTTCCGACCGGCCAGGGCAACGTCATCGGCAATCCGATCGAGCCCGTGATCAAGCTCACGGCCAATCCCAAGACCGCGCGGACCATGCCCGAGCATATCGATCTCGACGTCTCAGGGCTCTTGCGCCGCGAAATCGATCTCGACGAGGCGGGCGATCGGCTGATCGACATCACCGTCAGGACCTGCAACGGGCGCCTGACCGCGGCCGAGGCGCTCGGGCACCGCGAATTCGTGCTGACCAAGCTCTATCAGAGCGCCTGAGCGCCGCTTGATGCGTCAGCCCGCGGTCAAGCTCGGCGAGCTCAAGACCCTGATCACGCGCGCCTTCGTCGCCAACGCGACGGCGCCCGAGAACGCGGTTTCGGTCGCGACCGCCTTGGTCGGGGCCGAGATCGACGGCCAAATCGGCCACGGCCTGTCGCGCGTTCCGGCCTACGCCGCCCAGGCGCAGAGCGGCAAGGTCAACGGTCGCGCCGTGCCGCGCGCGACCCGGACGGCGCCCGCCGCCGTCGTCGTCGATGCGGCGGACGGTTTCGCCTATCCGGCGATCGACCTGGCGCTGCGCGAGCTCGGCCAACTCGCGCCCGCCACCGGCATCGCGGCCGCGGCGATCCACCATTCGCATCACTTCGGCGTCGCCGGACGCCATGTCGAGCGCTTGGCCGAGCAAGGCCTGATCGGCCTGATTTTCGGCAACTCGCCCAAGGCCATCGCGCCCTGGGGCGGCAAGGCGGCGCTCTTCGGCACCAACCCGATCGCCTTCGCGGCGCCGCGCCGCACCGGCCCGCCGCTCGTCGTCGATCTCTCGCTCAGCAAGGTCGCGCGCGGCAAGATCATGGTCGCGGCCCAGCGCGGCGAGGCGATCCCGGAGGGCTGGGCGCTCGACGCCGACGGCAAGCCGACGACCGATGCCAAGGCGGCACTCGACGGCGCCATGCTGGCGATGGGCGATGCCAAGGGCGCCGCGCTCGTGCTCATGGTCGAGATCCTGGCGGCCGCGCTCACGGACTCGAGTTTCGGCTTCGAGGCCTCGTCCTTTTTCGACGCCGAGGGCGCGCCGCCGCGCGTCGGCCAGTTCATGATCGCGATCGAGCCCCGGCCCTTTGCCGGGCTCGCTTTTGCCGATCGCGTCGAGCGTCTGATCGAGGCGATCCTCGCCCAGCCGGGCGCGCGCCTGCCGGGCGTTCGACGTCTTGCCGAACGCGACGCGGCGAAGACGGGAACGCTTCGCGTCGACGCGAAGCTTTTGGCCGAAATCGAGACGCTCGCCAAGGGCGCGCAGTGACGGCGACGACCGACATCGTCGAGATCGCGGCCGGCGATCTCGCCCTCGCGCTCGCGCCCGCCATCGGCGGCTCGCTCGCCTATTTTCGGCGTCGCCAGGTCGATCTCTTGCGCCCGACGAGCGCCGCCGATCTCGCTTCGCGAAACGTCCTCGGCGCCGCCGGCTATCCGATGCTGCCCTATTGCGGCCGCGTCGCCGAAAGGACCTTCGACTTCGGCGGCAGGACCTATCGCTTGGCCGACAATTTCGCCGGCCATCCGCATTCGATCCACGGCAATGGCTGGCAACGGCCCTGGCGCGTCGTTCGGCGCGAGCCGGCCGCCTGCATTCTGGGCCTCGCGCAGTCCGCGCCGGACGCCGACTGGCCTTTTGCCTATAGCGCCTCGCAGATTTTCGCGCTCGACGAAAGCGGGTTCACTTTCGAAATCGCGCTCCGAAACGACGCCGCCGAGCCGGCGCCGGTCGGCCTCGGATTTCATCCGTTCTTTCGCAAGACGCCGCGCACCGAAATCGCGGTGACGGCCGCGGCGATCTGGGAGAACGACGCGCGGATGGTGCCCGCGCGCAAAAGCGCGATCCCGCCGCGTTTCGATTTCCGAACCCGTCGCGGGATCGCCGGGATCGACATCGACAACGGCTTTTCCGGCTGGGACGGCAAGGCCGAGATCGTCTGGCCCGAATTCGGTGCGCGGCTTCGCATCGCGGCCGACGCCGACTTGCCCAATGTCGTGATCTACGCCCCGGCGGACGGCGACTTCGTCTGCGTCGAGCCGGCGAGCATGGTGGCCGACGGCTTCAACAAGCTGGCGCAGGGCGAGACCGAGACGGGCGTCCGGACGCTCGCGCCCGGGGAGATTTTCGCCGCGCGCATTCGCTTCGATATCGAGGCTTGGGAGTCCGCATGACCGAAACCAGACGCGTTCCGGGGATCGACGGCGAATTGCTCGAATGCCCGCTCTGGTGTCCGCGCGAGCATGTGCTCTGGTTCGTCGACATCGTCGCGCCGGCGCTCTATCGCCACGACCCGGCGACGGGCGCGGTTCGGCGCTACGTCATGCCGGCCGACATCGGCAGCTTCGCGCTCGCCAAGGACGGCGGCCTGATCGTCGCGCTCAGGACCGGGATCCATCGCTTCGATCCGGCGAGCGGTCGCCTCGCGCTCCTTGCCGCGGCCGATTACGACCAGAAGACCATCCGCTTCAACGACGGGCGTTGCGACCGCCAGGGACGGTTTTTCGTCGGCAGCATGTACGAGCCGCGCGACGGCGCCAAAGGCGCGCTCTATCGCCTGGACCCGGGCGGCAGGCTTGCGCGCGTCGTCGAGGGCGTGACCATCGCCAACGGCCTCGCCTTTTCGCCGGACGGGCGGATCGCCTATTTCGCCGACAGTCCGACGCGCCGGATCTGGCGCTTCGACGTCGACCTCGCGACCGGCGCGCTGTCGAACCGCCGACCCTTTGCGACACTGAGCGACGCCCAGGGCCGGCCGGACGGCGCGGCGGTCGATGCCGAGGGCGGCTATTGGGTCGCCGGCATCGATGCGGGCGTCGTTCACCGCTTCCGACCCGACGGGCGGCACGACCGGTCGGTCGCGGTGCCTTCGCGTTGGCCGACCATGCCGGCTTTCGGCGGCGCCGACATGCGCGATGTCTATGTCACGTCGCTGCGCCACCGCCGCCCGGCCGATCAGCTCGCGGCCTCGCCCGACTCGGGCGGACTCTTCGTTTTCCGAAGCGACGTGCCGGGACTCGCCGAGCCGCGCTACGCCGGCTGACTGGCTCCGATCAGAGCGCGCGCTCGAGAAACAGCGCGCCCTCGACCGGATTGTGGGTGTAGGGCGCAATGTCCCGAAACCCCATGCTGCGATAGAGCGCGATCGCCGCGCCCATCGAGGGCAGCGTGTCGAGGCGGATGGCGCGGTAGCCGAGGCGCTTGGCCTCGGCGCAGATCGCTTCGGCCAGTCGGCGTCCGAGGTCGAGGCCGCGCGCCTCGGGCGCGACATAGAGCCGTTTCATTTCCGCGATGCCCTGGTCGAGCGCCCGGAGCGCGACGACGCCAACGACTTGCCCGGCGCGCTCGGCGATCAAAAGCGCCCCGGTCGGCGGCGCGTATTTGCCGGGGAACTCCGCCATTTCCTGGTCGAAGCCCTGAAAACAAAGCGAAAAACCGAGGGATTGGGCATAGGCGAGGCAAAGCGCCTTGGCCTCGGCGGTCTCGGCCGTCGTCCGGGCCGGACGGATGGCGAGCGCCGGGCCCTGGGCGGCGGTTTGGGCGCGGGTCATGGGCCGAGCATGCCCCTTTGACGATCCGGGCGCAAAGGCCTATATACCCGGCGCATTCCACCCATTTGGACCAAGAACCACGTGCTTCGGCGAGGGTGCGCCGAAGCGCCGGAGAAAGCGCTATGGCCAGGCCTCTGATGCCCAAAGCGACCGCCGTTTGGCTGGTCGAGAACACGTCGTTGACCTTCGATCAGGTCGCGGCCTTTTGCGGTCTGCATCCGCTGGAAGTGAAGGGCATTGCCGACGGCGAAGTCGCGCAAGGCATCGTCGGGCGCAGCCCGGTCGTTTCGGGCGAGCTGTCGGAAGCCGAGATCGAGCGCTGCCAGGCCGATCCTTCGTCCCAACTCACCATGCTCGAGCCCGCGGTCGATCTCTCGAACGCCGCGCGCAAGGGCCCGCGCTACAAGCCGATCAACAAGCGCCAGGAGACGCCCAACGCCATACTCTGGCTGCTGCGCTCGCATGCGGAACTCACCGACGGCCAGATCTCGCGCCTCGTCGGCACGACCAAGCCGACCATCGAGACCATTCGCAACCGCACGCATTGGAACATGCAGGCGATCAAGCCGACCGACCCGGTTTCGCTCGGCCTTTGCAGTCAGGTCGATCTCGACACCGCCGTGACGCTCGCGCGCCGACGCCAGGAGCGCAAGGCGACCGAGGCCCGCCGGGCCGCCGCCCGCGCCGAGAAGGCCGAAGCCGCGGCCAAGGCGGCCGAAACCGCCGCGCCCGCCGCGACCGAGCCGGGAACCCCGGCGCCGACCGAATAGGGCGGTTCAGCCCTTCTTCGTCGCGTAGCCGACCGGACGAAGCGCCTCGGCGATTTCGCCGAGGATCGCCGGATCGTCGATGGTCGCCGGCATCTTGAAATCCTCGCCGTCGGCGACGCGCCGCATGGTCGCGCGCAGGATCTTGCCCGAGCGCGTCTTGGGCAGGCGCTGCACCACGACGCAGGTCTTGAACGCCGCGACCGGGCCGATGCGGTCGCGGATGCGCTGGACGAGTTCCTTGACGATGTCCTCGTGCGGCCGGTTGACCCCGGCCTTGAGCACGACGAAGCCAAGCGGCACCTGGCCCTTGAGTTGATCGGCCGCGCCGACGACGGCGCATTCCGCGACGTCGGGATGGCCCGAAAGAACTTCCTCCATGCCGCCGGTCGAAAGGCGATGGCCCGCGACGTTGATGATGTCGTCGGTGCGCGCCATGATGTAGAGGTAGCCGTCCTCGTCCTGATAGCCGGCATCGCCGGTCTGGTAGCAGCCCGGGAACGCCGAGAGATAGGATTTCTTGAAGCCCGCGTCGTTTTGCCAAAGCGTCGGCAGCGAGCCCGGCGGCAGCGGCAGCTTGACCACGATCGCGCCGGTTTCGCCGCGCTTCATCTCGTGGCCGTCGCTGTCGACGATCCGCACGTCGTAGCCCGGCATCGCCCGGGTCGGCGAGCCGTACTTGACCGGGAGTCGGCCGATGCCCACGGGATTGGCGGCAATCGACCAGCCGGTCTCGGTCTGCCACCAATGATCGATCACCGGGCGCTTGAGCATGCGTTCCGCCCATTGCACGGTGTCGGGATCGGCGCGCTCGCCCGCGAGAAAGAGCGTGCGGAAGCGGGAGAGATCGTGATTGCCGATCAGCTTGCCCTCGGGATCCTCGCGCTTGATCGCCCGGAAGGCGGTCGGCGCGGTGAAAAGCGCGACCGCCTTGTGCTGCGCGATCACGCGCCAATAGGCGCCCGCATCGGGCGTGCCGACGGGCTTGCCTTCGAACAAGATGGTGGTCGCGCCGTAGAACAACGGCGCATAGACGATGTAGGAATGCCCGACGACCCAGCCGACATCGGAGGCGGCCCACCAGGTTTCGCCGGGCTCGACGCCGTAGATGTTCTTCATCGACCAGGCGAGCGCGACCATGTGCCCGCCATTGTCGCGCACCACGCCCTTGGGGATTCCGGTCGTGCCCGAGGTGTAGAGCACGTAGAGCGGATCGGTCGCGGCGACCGGCACCCAGTCGATCGCCTTGGCCTTGGCCACGCCCTCGTGCCAATCGACGTCGCGACCGGGGATCAGGGCGCAGGGACCCTGCTTTCGCTGCAGGATCACGCAATGCGCGGGCTTGTGCTTGGCGAGCTCGATCGCGCCGTCGAGCAGGGGCTTGTAGGCGACGACCTTGGCGCCCTCGATGCCGCAGGAGCCGGCGACGATGACCTTGGGCTTGGCGTCGTCGATGCGCGTCGCCAGCTCGTTCGAGGCGAAGCCGCCGAAGACTACCGAGTGGATCGCGCCGATGCGCGCGCAGGCGAGCATGGCGATCGCCGCCTCGGGCACCATCGGCATATAGACGATGACGCGGTCGCCCTTGGCGACGCCGAGCGCGGCCAGCACGCCGGCCGCCTTCGCGACCCGCTCCTTGAGCGCGCGGTAGGTGATGACCTCGACCGTCGAGGTCACCGGGCTGTCGTAGATGATCGCCGCGCGGTCGCCGTGGCCCGCCTCGACGTGACGGTCGACCGCGTTCCAGCAACTGTTGGTCTCGGCGCCGACGAACCAGCGGTAGAAATCCGGCGCGCGGGAGCTATCGAGCACCTGGCTCCAGCGCTTGGTCCAAGAGACGGCTTCGGCGGCCTCGGCCCAAAAGCCGGTCGGATCGCGTTGCCAACCCGCGTAAACCTCGTCGAAGCGGCTCATGACCGACGTCTCCCTGATTGGCGTCTTGACGGCGCGGGATGTTCGCGCGCGAGCTCGGCCCGGTCAATCCGACCAAGGTCGGCGCGCCGGCGCGGCACGATGTCGCGTTCGGAGTCCGACGCAAGCGCGCCCCGCGTTCCGGTCGAAACGCGCGCGCGATCCCGAAATTCCGTGCTAGAAGCCGAGGCGTGATCGTCGATCCCTTTTTCTATCTGATCGCCGTTCCGGCGATCGTTCTTACCGGCATCGGCAAAGGCGGTTTCGGCGCGGGGCTCGGCTTCGCCTCGGTCGCGATCCTGACGCTCGCCATCCCGCCGCTGCAGGCCGCCGGCATCATGCTGCCGGTGCTTTGCGTCATGGACCTCTTCGGCGTCTGGGCCTATCGCAACAATTGGAGCCGCGAGCACATGCCGATCATCCTGACCGGCGGCTTGATCGGCATCGCCGTCGGCTGGGCGACCGCGTCCGTCGTCGACGATGCGACCGTGCGCCTGATCGTCGGCCTGGTCGCCGTGGCCTTTTCCCTGAACCATTGGCTGCGCGGCGGCGCCGATGCCGCGCCGGCGCAGCGCAGTTGGCCCAAGGGCGTGTTCTGGAGCGGCCTTTCGGGCTTCACCAGTTTCGTCGCCCATGCCGGCGGCCCGCCGCTTTCGGTCTATCTCCTGCCGCTCAAGATCGACAAGACCGTCTTCCAGGCGACCACGGTGATGTTCTTCACCGTGGTGAACTACGTGAAGCTCGGCCCCTACTATCTCCTGGGTCAACTGCGGATCGAGAACCTCGCGACCGCGCTGGTGCTTCTGCCCGTCGCGCCGCTCGCCATGGGGTTGGGCATTTGGCTGCACAAGCGCGTCAGCCCGCTCTGGTTCTACCGGATCGTCTACGCGCTGGTCTTCGTGGTCGGGTTGAAGCTCGTCTGGGACGGCCTGGGCATTGGCAGATGGCTCGCCCTCGCCTAACGTCAGGCGCGGGAGGAGCCAGCAGAGGACGACAATG
>Ga0233425_10005802_pt1 | contig 19037 bp, 22 predicted proteins | sample Watercolumn_Towu_2_FD_181712 | JGI IMG/M metagenome (GOLD analysis project Ga0233425, IMG submission 181712) | Freshwater microbial communities from Lake Towuti, South Sulawesi, Indonesia - Watercolumn_Towuti2014_140_MG | ecosystem: Environmental > Aquatic > Freshwater > Lake | place... | reverse complement strand
AGGTGATTATATCAGGGATAGGACCTCACTTCGCTCTCAATTTCGTTTGAGACATGTCAAGCTTAACAAGAACAACTATTACACTCTATTGCCAAACGTTCAAATCTCGAGTTGCTTCTGCCTGTTGTTGTAGGCGTTCCTGTCTCGCTAATTGCTCTTCATAAGTTATTGGATAATTTCTAATAAATCTAGCAGGATTAGCTTTAAAAAAAGGTATGACATCCTCGGAAAGATTTTTTAGCCAAGGAATTACTGTGGCGAGTGGATACCCTAAATCAGTCAATAATGTCTGAATTTCTATTTTCTGAGCCATAAACTTATTGTAACATTTTTTTGACTCTGTCAATATTGGCTTTGTCGGGACCAGTGCCATCACCAGGCACTTCGAGGATGAGCGGGAGATGGGCGAGCTTGGCGTGATTGATAAGAGCTTGGATCCCCAGCGCGCCGATATAGCCTGCGCCGATATTTTGATGGTTGTCACGCCCACTACCTAGGGGAGTTTTACTATCGTTGAGATGAAGAAGTTCGACTTTAGCGATACTGATCGTGGACTCGATCTCTTTGATCCAGCGCTCTAAACCATCAGATGAGGCAAAGTTGTAGCCTGCTTCAAACGCATGGGCAGTATCGAGACAAACTTTGAGTCTGGGAGAGGAAATCGCATCTAGAATATCTTTGAGTTCGGATAAAGAACCAATCTTGCCTTTTTGACCAGCACTATTTTCTAGGAGCAAGAAACTATTGTTGGGCGTACTCTCTAAAACTTCTTGCATCGCTGCTATCACTTGGGCGCGAGCGTTTGGCCAACCACGACCTTGATGTGAACCAATATGCAAGACAACTCCACGAGACCCAATTGCCGCAGAGTTTTGCATATCCATAATAAGAGCTGTCTTTGATTTTTCGAGAATTTCTTGGTTGTCTGAAGCAAGGTTGGTGAGGTATAGAGCATGGATATAAACTGGATTTAGATCGTGTTTGAGTACAAGTGAGGTAAATGCCTCGGCCATGACTGGGTTGTAGGGAGAGCGTGCCCAAATACGCGGGCTCCCTGCAAAAATCTGCATCGCATTACCACCAATAGCAAGAGTATTGGCGACTGCGGTCTGCAGCCCTCCAGCTACAGCGACATGACCTCCCACCCTTCGCTCTTGCGAGCTGCGGAGTGGCATGGCGTTTTTATTATCTTGACTCATAGTCAGTCACAACACTTTTACAAAATTCGTATTTAATTTTTTCGGCTTCTTTGCGTGGCAAATCTTTGAGAGTTTCGGTCGTTTTGTTTATTAGTTCATTGACGATTGGTTCGGACTGGCCATTGGTGACTTCGGATAAATATGTCTGACCATTATCTATGACACTCGAGATATTGGCACCCAGAATTTTTGCATAGTCGCTGAGTGAATCGCTGATTTTGATAACAGCAGGATTTTTGAAACTTTGCACTTGATTGTGTAGATTTGAGGATTTTGCTTGGCGTGACTGTAAATAAAAAACATAGCCGCCATAAATGAGACCAGCCAGTAGAATCAAACCAATTAGTCGTTTCATGGTTATATGATAACAGATAGTTTACTCGTATCGGAGAGCTTCGATGGGCGAGAGAGTGGCGGCTTTTTTGGCTGGAAATACTCCGAAAACAATACCTGTGAGGAGCGAGACACCAAAGGCTAAAAGAATAGAGCTAACCGCGGGAGTAGCTGGAAAAAATGAGCGAATCGCCAGTGCCCCCAAAACTCCCAGGATAATACCAAAGACCCCTCCCAAAGTAGAGAGAACAGCAGACTCGATGAGAAATTGGATGAGGATGTTGTTGGGGGTAGCGCCGAGCGCTTTGCGTAGACCAATCTCTTTGGTTCTTTCTGAAACTGCCACAAGCATGATATTCATGATGCCAATACCACCAACCACCAACGAGATCGCCGCAATACCCGCTAAACCAACTGTCAAAGTACTCAAGATATTCTGAATAGTTTTGAGAATTTCTGCTTGATCGGTGACGGAAAAATCTTCTTCGTTTAAGCGACGCAACATCACTTCTTTAATTTTAGTTTTGGCACGATTCATCTCTTCTTTTTGGGTAACTTGAGCGAGGATATAGGAAATTTTTTCTTGCCCTAAAGCACTGCTGGCGGTCGTGTATGGGATATAAACAGAACTATCGATGTCTGGACCACCAAAGTTACCACTATTTTTGGGTTCGGCAACGCCGATGATCTCAAAGCGAATACGATTGATGGTCACTTTTTGACCGATTGGGTTCACCCCGGCAAAAAGTTTTTCTGCAATTTTGCTACCTATTACGACGACTTTGCGACTACTGGCGACGTCGGACTGTGAAAAGAAGCGACCTTTGGTGGTTTTGGTGTTGCGAAGCTCAGAATAATCCGGTGTTGAAGCTACGGAAAATCCTTTGCGCTTGCCCTGTGCTGAGCGCACATCGACGCTACCTTCAATAACAGGCGCGACACCGCCGATAGGATAGCCAATACGCTCTAATGCTGAGACATCTCGATCGGATAGTTTGGAGCTAGCTAGGGATAAAGCGGCAGCTTCTTGGTTGAAACCACCTTCTTCGCTGACGATTTCACCGGGAGAAATGATGAGCAAGTTTGACCCAATTGTCTCAAATTGTTTTTCGACAAAGACGGTTAAACCATTGCCGATACTAGTGAGGAGAATCACTGATAAAACGCCAATGATGACGCCGAGCGTAGTCAAAAATGAGCGAGTTTTGTTGCGCAAAATAGAAGTGATGGCTGATTTTGCTAAAATACTAAATTTCATAATTTTTGCTTGTGATTGATCGTGTCTTGAACAATTTGACCATCAAAGATTTTGATTGTACGTTTGGCTACTTTGGCGAGCTCTACATCGTGGGTGACGATGACGATGGTACGACCCTCGGCATTTAGTTTTTTTAAGATTTCGATGACTTCGTGACCACTTTTACTATCTAAATTGCCGGTAGGTTCATCGGCAAAAATAACGGCGGGGTCATTGATCAATGCGCGGGCGATCGCGACACGTTGTTGTTGACCGCCGGAGAGTTGATTGGGGTAGTTTTTTAATCGTTCGCCTAACCCCAAATTCCTGAGGATTGCTATGGCTTTTGCTGTTTTTGACTCAGTATTGCCGCTATAGACAGTGGGAAGCAAGACGTTTTCGAGGGCTGTGGTACGAGACAAGAGATTGAACTGCTGAAAAATGAAACCGATATATTGGTTGCGAAGTAACGCGGCCTCGGCTTCGGATATGTCTACAACTGACCGACCGGCAAGGGTCACTGTCCCACTAGTTTGTTGGTCGAGAATGCCCATAATATGCATAAGGGTCGATTTACCTGAGCCGGAGGGACCGACGATGGCCACAAACTCACCTTTGTAAATACTTAAATTGATACCCTTAAGAATATCGAGAGTCTGGTCACCTAGTTGGTAACTTTTGGAAATATTGGAAAGCTCAAGAACGATCTCGGCTCTATTATTTTTTGATGTAGACATGATCTGCCTCACCCAAACCGCTCTTAATTTCGACTACCCCATTGTACTGGATACCTGTTTTAATCTCGATTTCTTGGTATTTTTTGCCATTTTTGACGGTTACATACGAACTGCTACCTTTGGAGGTGAGCGCAGTCATAGGGATAGTAAGCGCATTGTCGACCTGATCCATGACTAGCTCGACGGTGCCATTGAGACCGAGTCTCAAGTAGTTTGGAGCGACGTCTTTGAGACCCACTTTGACTTCGTAGGTGGTGCCAGTGGTCGTCTCTTTGGGGGCAAAAGAGATCGTGCTGATAGTTGAGTTGATCTCGATATCAGGGAACGCATCGAGCGTGACATGGGCCGGTTGGCCGGTGGTGACACGATTTAGATCGGTTTCATCGAGATCGGCGGAGAAGTAGAGTGAGCTTGGGTCAACGACGAGCCATACATCGGTAGCAGAAACTTGGACGTTGGCGGTGGTAGTGGGGGACTGGACAAGAATACCTTCAATCGGACTAACTAGTTTGGTGAGACGTAGTGATAAATCTTGGTACTCGACATCTTTGATAGTGTTGTCGAGTTGATATTGGTTTTTCTCAAGCAATCTTTTGAGTTCGTTGCCTAGATCGCCTGCGGGGACGGAGTTGTCGTGATCATCGACGGTTTGATCAAAAGTATCACGTTGGATAGCATAGAGATTGAGTTTTTGCTCCATGACTTTTTGCAAACCACGTGAATCTACAGATGCGAGAGTTTGCCATTTTTTGACTGATTCTCCCTCTTTGGGCCCCAAGTAGGTGAGCAAACCTCCAGCTAAAAAACGAAGCGAAGCGGAGTTGAGAGCTTTGACTTTGCCAGATAATTCGAGAGTGTCTTTGACGGTTTGCCTGGATACTGAGTACTCTTCGTACTCTACTTTATTGTTTTGGCCATAAAAATACCAACCACCTAAAATGGCCAAAATGAAAATGCTAGTCACTAGCTTGTGAGTACGAACCCAGTTGAACATGGATATATTGTACTAAAAATGCGATATTTTACCAACCAAAATCCCAATAAATACCGCTAGTCCACCCATAATCAACATCTTAAAACCATGACGGACTGCATGTGGGCGCTTGTAAAAAGAAGATGTACCAAAACCAAGTAAAAATAATCCAAGTAATGAAGTGGTGACAGAAATTGCTATGGCGAGATCACCTTCGACAAACATATAGGGGGCAAGTGGCAAGATGCCGGCAAGACAGTACGAAAATAGCATGACGATGCCGCCCCAGATAGACTGGCTGATTTTTTCTCTGTCACCATTGACCTCATCGGCCGTTTCTTCAGTCAAGAAACTCCCGATTCCCATGGAGAGTCCTTCGACTACGATGAGAACGAGGCCTGTTGTGATAATGGACGCGCGAGTGATGCCGCCGGCGGCAACGCCAGCAAGTAAGCCGACGGTGGAAACGAGGGAATCTTCGACGCCAAAAATAAAGTTGCGGAGATTAGTGTCGCGCTTATTTTTAACTTTATTTTTATGATTTAAATTCATTTTATTTATACATTTAGATTGATATATCAATCTATTATTTCGGGGATGAGCGAGTTGAACGCTCGTCTCACGACCCCCAGCCGCGAATTCTACCGTTAAACTAATCCCCGCTGTTCATAAGATGAACATTAGTATTTTATCATGAAGAATGAGTATTGACTTTATGGGTTGTATTTGGGTAAATATAGTTATGTATATCCGGTGTGACAACTGTCAAATTCAATTTGAAAGGTCTACTGGTAGATACAATGAAGCTATTAAGTTTGGCTGGCGACAATTTTGCTCTACAAAATGTCAAAGTGTAGCTAAAGGCCAGACAAAAGCTTGTTTATGTTCAAATCCAACATGTAAAAAATCTTTTGCACGCAAGCTTTCGCAAGCAAAGCTATCTAAACTTCTGTTTTGTTCTCACTTATGCTCAGCGCAATATTATGGAAAAATATCTAAAAAAGATCATGCACATACTTGTGAAATGATAGGGTGTGAAAATATTGTAACCAGCGATTATCTAGGAAAAAGATTTTGCTCTAATGAGTGTCTAAAATTATTTCAGAAAGTGAGTAAGTATTCTATGGATTCCATAGTCAAAATTATTCAGGATTTATATTACAAACATGAGAGGATACCCGTAAAATATGAGCTACAGTATTTATATGAACCAGCGAGAAAATTGTTTGGTACCTGGAATAAAGCTATTGAAGCGGCTGGTTTTGACCCAAATCCCGTTATGTTTGCGAAGCACTATATGGCTAAAGATGGACATAATTGTGACTCGCTCGCAGAGAAAATAGTTGATGATTATTTATTTGCAAGACACGTTGAGCATCAAATCCATGTCCCCTACCCATTTAATAACGGAATGAAATGTGATTTTAAGATAAAAGACACGTGGGTTGAGATATTTGGGCTCAGTGACCAACATCATAGATATGATGAGTTAAAACAAGAAAAAATGCGACTAATTAAAGAAAATGGTCTGAATTTTATTCAACTAAATCTGAGAGAAGTTTATGATGGCAAAATGGATCAAATATTCTACGAAAGAATTTAATAATTTTAGACTAAACGTGAAGCCACATCGTCCCAGTTGACGATAGCCCAGAAAGCATCGACATATTTGCCGCGATCATTTTGATAATCGAGGTAATATGCGTGCTCCCAGACGTCAAGTAAGAGGAGGATTTTGGTTTCAGCTATAGTCAGCAAGTTTTGGTTTTGGATTTGAATGACATGGAGATCTTCGCCGTCTTGGATGAGTGCGGCCCACCCTGATCCTTCGACGGATTTGGCGGCACCAGCAAACTCGGCTTGGAATTTTTCGAAAGAGCCAAATTGATCTTCGATCTTCTCAAGCAGTGCGCCACTTGGCGCGTTGTCTTTTTGTTTTTTGCGCATGTTCATCCAAAAAATACTGTGAAGTTTGTGACCGTTCATATAGAAAGAGAGATCGCGCATAGTAGCTTTGTAGTCGATTTCGAGTCCTTCGCCGGCGCGGGATTTTTCGAGGCGATCCATTGCGGCGTTCATACCTGTGACATACGCCAAGTGATGGCGAGTATGATGAAGTTCCATGATTTTCTTGGAAATAACAGGTTCTAGAGCGTCGTAAGCGTAAGGTAAATCAGGCAGTTCTAGTCGTTTATGTTTCATATGCCTGGATTATAGCACTTTTACGGGATTTTTGCATCTGCCTTAAGGCGAGACTCGGCGTAACTGATCCCAAAATGGTCCACGTCTACATAGGAGCTTGATATCTTTTTTGTCGCTGAGACAAGCTGCGACAGCTCGCTCTAAGAAGATGCCATTTTGCGAACCTTTGAAGAGGACGTGAGTATTTTGCTTGAGATTTTTTTGTAGATGTGCAATCAAATCTTGCATACGATCGAAGTGGAAGACTTTGTGATTATGTGACTGCAGATAAGGTAGGACATAAAGCTTGGTAAGTTTCCCGTACAAGAGGACTTCATCGCTATACTCAAGCAGTGAAATTGCCAACTCTTTGTGGAGGATCTTGGTGGTGGTACCAAGCTCGTTCATATCGCCAATGACCGCTATTTTTTTCTTTGTCCCGGCTACTTTTTTGAGTAGTATCAAACTGTCTTGCATTGCGTGAGGACTGGCGTTGTATGAGCTATCTAAGAGTATTGAATTGTTGATGCCAGATAGTATACGCATGCGACCTGCGGGAGACCTAAAAGTGGATAAAGCAGCTACTGAAATGCGAGGCGAAATCCCCAAACTACATGCAACTGAGATGGCTGCCGCAAAGGTATGTGCATATGATGGGGGGAAGACATCTGGTAGCGCAAGTGCGTAGGTTGTACCTTGGTAGATAAATTTGTTATTGCCTGCTATTTGCAGTTTAGCTGATTTAGATTTGCCGAAAGTAAAATGTCGCGCTTCGATATCGTGACTTGCCATTTTGAGTTCCTTGGAGTCGATATTGTAGATGGCGACACCAGTTAAAGGAAGTGACTTCACTAACTGCATTTTTTCTTTTGCAATAAGATGTAGAATTTTTTGCTGTCTGCGAGTTGGATTTTGATCTTTGACGAGATAATCAAAATTTTGCGCGTGAGATAAGCCGACGTTTAAGACAACGCCAATATGAGGCTTGAGAATAGATAAAAGATAGGCCATATTGTTTGGGGAATCGGGCCCATCGACCCCCATCTCGACAACATAATAATCAAATTTTTCATCAAGTTTCCAGGCTCGTATTGGAGCGAGAATGATGAGGCGAAGCCAGTCAAAGAATGAGTAAGTTTTGGGGGTGAGACCCAAGATATTTAAGGAAATACCGGACTGAGAGTTGGCATGACTAGATGTTTTGACACGACCACGCTGTTTGAGAATGTGAGAAACTGCTAGACGAGTAGATGTCTTGCCACTACTGCCGGTAATACCAATGATCACAGCTTTGGAATTTTTCTTTAACTGAATGCGCGCAAAATACCGAAAGTAATTGAGAATGAATTTTGCTAAATATTTTTTGATCATACTAATCACCATTCAATTTTTTCGCCAGCATCTCCGCTTTTGGCGCATCTAGCTCGTCTTGCTTGATGCGCGTCTCTTGGTCGGGTGTAAACCAAGCGCGTCGGTCCATCACTGATACAATTTCTTTGGCTAGTGTTAGTCTTTTGTTTAAGAGACTAATCAGTTCATTGAGGACGACTTGATCTAGTTCATTATACCCTCGCGCCTTTTCCCAGGTAGGGATGATCTCCGTCAAGTTGGAGACGAGCTTGTGCCAACTATCTATAGTATTAGGATCATATTTTGCTTCGATATAGCCACCTAGGTGACCAACAATAATTTGAGTGGGACAACCCGCAATATCTTGAGAGTAAACAGAAATACCGAGATCATCGTATGTTGGATCAAGGATCTGTTTGGTAGAACCAGCTTGATACAGTAGATTGTCGAGCAACTCTTTGCTAGAGTAGCGACCGTGCGACACAAATTCGCCAAGGACAATATTTTGGTACCCAGCGCTACTCATCGCTTGTTGCATAGACAATTTGGTGTTTTCATCAACAATCAATTTTTTGGCACGCAGAGAGCTCGAATGGGTAAGAAGCGAAGAAGATTGAAGAGGTGGGAGCTTGATTTTTTGACGCTCTAAATTGACGAGTGAGATAAACTCGCGAGGGTCGAGCGTAGCGGTACCGACAAGCTCATCATCATGCGATGTATCACGCCACAAAGATAGATAAATTTTTTGCTTATTGTATGGCAAGTAATAACCGATATCAGCATCGCTGATCAATCCAAGCTCAAAACGAGAGTCGGAGGATATTTTGCGATTATCACCTAAGACAAAATATTTGTTTGGAGGGACTATCAGTTTTTGACAATCAGCAAAAGTCGTACCACCATAAGTAGAACGCGAAGTAGAGATATAAGGTTCATTTAACAGTGTGCTATTTAAATAAACGAAGCCGTCTTTGAGTTCGACTGTGTCACCTGGCATAGCAATGATTCTTTTGATAAAACCATGATTTGTGTCTTTACCATCTTTTTGAAGAATTTGAAAAGTGGCAGTATTTTTGAAAGCTACCATGTCACCGTGACCAAGGACCGATTTGAATAAAGTTGTGCCCATTACTTTTATGCCATCGTTTTTTTTGAAAAGGTGGGGGGTAGTACGATACTCCTCTATCACTGTGCCACTGGAGTCTTCGGGACCACCCTCGGAGATATCCCAGTAAAGTGAGGGATACATGGAACCTGTACCTATTACTTCTACGGGAATTGCTTTAAAGCCTAGTAGCTTGAGCGATTCATTTAATGTCATGCCGCCTACCGGTACAATTAAGATTGAAGCAAGAAAATAGGGTAAAAAACGATGAAAAAAATATGATTTGTTATTTTTCATTGAGGTGACTCTCACATATTTGATCGAGCTGAGGTAGCACTTTATCCAAAAAATCGCGTGAGACGAGAGAGTGATTTTGTGCTTCTTTGAGCTGTTTACATGTGACGACTCCGGCATTCATGAGGCGTATTTTATCTGAGGCACTCATACCTTCTAGAATAGTGATGGGGTGCAGGCCCGTATGTTCGATCAAGTCCATGATCCCCTCGCCTTTAGGGTAGCCCCAACTAGTGAGCTTGATCCCCTGACACACCGCATATTTGATGGCATCGGTGGAAAATCGAGTATTGGTGAAAATCCATGGTTTGGTTGTACCCATTTTCCAGTTTGACTTTAAATCCTCAAAGCGCGATTTGATGTAGAGTGCGACGCGAACATCGGTACGCTGCGATGTATTTTTGTGAAATTTAGCTTCGATAAAATAGGTGATATTGTCTTTAGTTGCTAGACAATCGATTTCGTGAGGGATGCAACTACCCATAACGGTTTGATTGATTTGCGTGTGATAACCGATGGCTTCGAGAAGCAGTGCTACATATTTTTCAAATGGATAACCGGATGGACCAAGTAAAGCTAGAGCTTCTTTGAGATTGTATTTAAGGGCGAGATAGGGAGTGTCGGACTGAGTGAGAAATTCTTTAATCATCGTAAAGATTTCATTGGTGGTAATACCGTCATAAAGCCGATCTCGAATACTAGCGAGCATCTCTGTTTGGAGGTTTTCTGGCACACCTACGCGTGAGGCTGAGGCTTTGATTTTTTCTTCGTTGTATTCTTCTTTAGTACCATCCATTTTTATGACGAATGTGCTCATAGACCCCCCAACTTGGATAAAAAGTATAAAAAGAACAAAGTGGCGATGATGAGAATAAGTTGCCTAGAAATGCTAGGTCTAAGAGTGGGCGGTAATTGGCGGTTGAGTACAAGAATGAGCACAAATGCTACCATCATCGCGCCGGCATTGAGGATAGCGCCCAAGGTGAGAATGAGTCTAGGCTCACTAAGACCGAGTAGGATAAAAATGACACTAAAGATCAACTCGGTCCATAAAACAAAGAAAAACATTTTGGATGCATTGACGGGATTTGTGAAACCTTGTTTGATCAAAAGCATATTTTCAGAAATGATGCGAGAAGCTGATTCGAGAATCCCCAGCTGAGTGGTAAAGAGCATGAGCGCACCAATGATGACAAATGTCGTACCCAGAAACGGAGTTGTAGCACTGCCGATCATTTGAGCTTGGGCAAAGAAAAAATTCAAACCTGATTGCGAAACGGAGAGACCAGTACCATATGTAGTAGCCATTGATAAGGTAGCAAGCATGAGAATGGTAAACAAACCAATGCCCCAAAAAATGAGCAAATGTTCGTGGCATACCAGTCGCCACCACCTCTGCCAACGCGAGAGATTGGAGGCTGAGAGAGTAAATAATTGGCCGTCTAAGCGATGTTCTTCGTCACTACTGAGCAAGGCTTTAATGCCTGTGCCGTATTTGCCCATTCCCATACCTTTTTCTTTAATGTAATAGCTTTGAGAAAGATTGAGGTTGCCCCCACCACCGGAATAGGCAAACGCACCAAGGAAAGCGCCGATTAAAATGCCTTGGGGGACAAACATATAGCTATCCCCTATCCCCATAAGTCCTTGCAAGAGAGCACTCCAATGGATCGCTTTGGCGAGATAAAAAGTCAAACTGGCGATCAGTGGCACTCCAACCATAAGGAGAGTTTTTTGGAGGTGTTCCATGGTTTTATAAAGAGTTTTGCCAGATGAAATTAAAATGCCAGTAAGCAAGAGTAAGGCAATTGCCGTGTATTTAACATCTAATGACGGAAAAACATGTCGCAACATGGTCGCGCTCGACAAAACAAAGCCAGGGAGTGCCCAAGGGATGACAGTCGAGAAAACGAACCAAAAAGGAAGGAAACGACTGAGGCGACACCAACCAACAAACACCGACTCTCCCCAGGCGAGAGTGTAACGCATGATCTCGGTATTTAAGAAATATTGAAATGTGATACCGACGAAACCACCCCAAATGATGCCCAAACCATACTGAGAAACGAGATATGGCCACATGATGAGCTCACCACTGCCGAGAGCCAGCCCAAGCAAGATAAATGAGGGACCAATGCTTTGTTTGAGAGTAATGGGTTCGGGGAGTTCTTGAGATCTAGGCATGAATTAAATATATCATGTAGAATCCCCTCATGGACAAAATATTGCCTGTATACAAGCCAGTAGCAATGACGAGTTTTGATGTGATAAGAGCTTTTAAGCGAAGTGTTCATCCCAATTTCAAGGTAGGCCATGGAGGTACACTCGACCCTTTTGCAGACGGAGTCCTGTTACTCCTGCTTGGACAAGCAACAAAGCAAATGAATGAGCTATCGAGATTGCCGAAAACTTATCGAGCAAAAGCTTTGCTTGGTGCAAGCAGTGATACACTGGATAAAACTGGCGAGATCGTAAATGGTAGATACGCAAAAATAAAGAGAACTGAGTTAAGTAAAGCGATCGAAAAATTTCATGGTGAAATAATGCAACAAATACCGAACTATTCGGCTACCAAAATAAATGGTGTACCCCGCTACAAACTGGCAAGAGCAGGTAAAGCGATGGAATCAAAAGCAAAATTAGTGACGATATATAGTATCTCGATATTGCACATGGACGCGCAAAGCGTTGAGTATGAGTGCTGTGTATCGGCAGGTACTTATATCAGACAATTATCTTTTGATATTTTGCATAGCTTGGGATGTGATAGTTATTTGGAATCGCTCACGAGGACTGCAATTGGGCATTATGATTTATTGAGTTGTGTAAAAATCGAGGATTTTACAAATTTGGAAACGGCTATTTCGCGATGAGTGGGATGCTGTAATTGATAAGCAACTGGCATGTGGTGGAACTCACCTAAAGTCATAGCGAGGTTGGGGAGATAAAATATCGGCCAAAACGGCATACCAGGTTCTCTGATCCCTTTGGGAGTCAACAATATTTCACCCTTTAAGATACCGTCAAAATAAACAATGTCGTGGCCGGGTGCAAATACAGCTAAAACAGTGCGAAATTGGGCTTCTCTGTGACCGTCGGGCACATCTTTCATGCGATCTAAGCAATAAGAGATGATTGCTTCGTCATCCATTTGATAACCTTTCCAACGACGTACTTTGATGCCAGGCTCTCCTTGTAACGCTTTGATTGCAATGCCGGTGTCGTCCGCGATAACAATGTCATCGGGAAAATATATTTTGTACGCTTTAGCTTTTAAAAGTGCATTTTCTTCAAGCGTTGTTCCTGTTTCGTCGACGTCCAACTTTACTCCCAAATCTGAAGGATTAAAAATCTCAACTTGGTGATGCTTAAAAATTGTAGCTACTTCTTTGAACTTGCCGGGATTGGTAGTCGCATAGATGATTTTAGTCATTTTATGAAAGTTTTTTTGCTTTGATCACCATAAACATAGGGAATTCGGAGCGTGCTCGATTTTCGGCACGCGCGGATTTACCGATACTGACTTTGTCGGATGTCCATTCCTCTAGGTCTGTAATCATCATTCCAGAATCTTTGAGTGCTTTGACGTAATACTCTAGTGGTTGGTGATAAGACCAAGTGAGCGGCGAGTCGGCAAGCCCCGGATGAGCATTGATCGGAATCTCCAAGGGTGATAAATACCTATTGACCCGGCGATATTCCAGCTTTTGTGACTCGTCTTTGCCCCAGCTACTTTGGCGTGGGATACGGAAACTAGGATGGTTGAGTATAAAGATAAAGTCACCGTTTACTTTGAGTGACATGGCGATATTGGCGATGGTATTGGCGGCATCACGCATGTTTTGCAAAGCAAGGATAGAGACTGCATGATCGATGGATTGTTCGGGAACTGGGATAGCTTTTGTGACATCGCTGACATAAAACTTGTGTTTAGAATTTTTGGTATACTTGATCGCTTCTTTGATCAATTCTTTGGATAAATCGACCCCAATATAGTCTACGGCATGGTGGAGCGTACGCGCATATACACCTTGTCCACAACCGATATCTAGGACACTTTCACCTGGCTTTGGGTCGAGCAATTTTTTTAGGTTCGGGAGAATGACGTGCTCATGAAAGTAGTGACCTGAGTCGCCCACGATAGAGTTGTACCATTTTGCAACAGGTGACCAGGAAGTATTATTGGGTTTTGATTTTGACATTTTATTTACTCCTATTCCTGATTAGAGTGGCATACATAAGCAAATCATCTTCTTGTCCGACATATTTCCTTTCTAAGATATTTGAGAGTTTGGAAATAATTTTTGGATCGAAATCATGTATTTGTGCGAGCCATTTTTTTGATTCTATGATAAAACGGTCTGCCATTTTTTCTGATCGACGGTAGCGACCGAGAGCTGCTCGAAGCAGATCCATGGATAATGATTGCAAGATTGTTTTTTGGTCATTTGACATACAATACCTCGAAAAAATGCTTTGTAAGCTCCTCAAATATTTGTCTCTTTTCAATACTTTGGATTTCGTTGCTTGAGTTATTATCGTTTGGACGAATATTGATAAATGAATTAAAGTCGATCACCAAATTTTCTAAATCTATGCCACCACCCCATAGATCTGACTGCTTTGAACCATCTTTTATCAATATTGTTTCTCCTTCGAAATGGCGATCCATACCTGCGATACAGACCTTTTTTTGAATGTCTATTACTGTTTTGATATACACATCAAATTGTTCTTTTAATCCAGTTAACTGATCTTGAGAATACGGGGTTATTGTTTTGATAATCATGCAAGTATTTTACTCTATTTTCTCATCTTCTTTTTTGGCTTTGAAAGTGATCATTTCACTCCACGGTTTTTTGCGATCTATGACCAATCGCCAACCCAGGAATTCTAGGCCGATGGGTATGACCCAAACACCTGGGAGAATCGGAAGTATGAGCCCTAAAATCCCAAAGATTATCAAAAAGATACCGAATGCTCTTTTGAGATTTTTTTTAAGTTCTTGCTCCATGAGTAGAGTTTATCAAACTAGCTCTCGCCGTTCCACTGTGCAAAAAACTCAGATAAAAATGTTTCCATGTACTTATGTCGATGTGCGGCAATCTTTTTGGCGGTGGCGGTATGCAATCTTTCTTTGATTAAGAGCAATTTTTCATAAAAATGATTGATGGTAGTGAGACCTGCTTTTTGATAGATTTGAAAATTTTTGGTATCAATTGTAGAAATATCGGGATCGTACATTGGTCGTCCTTTACTGCCGCCATATACAAACGCGCGCGCAATACCAATTGAGCCTATGGCATCTAGTCTATCTGCATCTTGCACTATTTTTCCTTCAAGGGTTTGCATTGCATCTGTGACGCCTGCGCCTTTATAGGAAACGTTATCGATTATGTAGACAACTTGCTGAATAATGTTTTCATCAACAGCTAGGGACGCTAACCATTGAGCGGCTACATGACCACCAATTATTAGATTTCCACCATGTTGTTTCCAGTCTGCAATATCATGTAGAAGTGCCGCGAGCTCTACGACCATCATATTGGCTTTCTCTGCTTTGCCTATTTTTTTTGCCAACTGCCAAACGCGCCAAATATGAAACCAATCGTGTCCGGTACCTTCATCTTTCAGTTTTTGCTGAACCATCTCTTTTGTTGTGTGGATGAATTGGGCGGTATGCATATGGTATTTTACAATCATCCTCTATATTCTTTGGCGCTGATCATCCCACACTTTTTGCGATGCTGTCCATATAGGGTACCGCAAATTATGTTGTTGCCATCTATTTCACTACCTCTGATAACCCAGCAACAACATGCTTCTTAAGAATATTAAAGTCAACCTTTTCCTTTAGTATACCCTCTAGACATACTTGTCCCTGATTTGTAAACATATCCCAGCCAGTTGCTACCGGTAGTCTAAGTTTTTTTGCTAGAGTAATCAGGTTGGTATTCTCTGTTTCAAAAGTTACATCCACTACTGCTTTAAAGTTATTGATTATTTCTTCAGTAAATATCGCGTCAGGCTCACTTCCACCAATGTCAGTTAAATTTACTAGAACGTCCCCGTGAGCTTGATTGAGCTGTGATAGTTCAGAGACTGATTTCACGAAAGAGTAATCATTTTGTAGAGATTTTGCTTTTGATAGATCTCGATTGTAGATAGAAACCTCACACTCTAAACCTGATTTTTTAATCTCGAATAATACGCCTTTACAAATATTGCCTGCTCCAACAATGACAAATTTTTTGTTAGTGACAGGCGAGATACCTTTTATCGTCTTAAACATGCCCTGACCACCCTGAGTGTGTCCTACTACTTTGCTGTTGTCGTAAGTCAGATAACCAATCTTCCCAATGTATTTTGAATTTGCGTCCAGTTCGTCAAGAAGTGTTGGTAGAACAGTGTCAGATTCAAACCCGGCTGTAATTGCTCCTGCGAGCTTAAGCTTACGCATACCATCTACAAGCACTTTTGGGTCTTTGTTGTGGAAAAGGAGATATACTGCATTGGTTCCAGTTTCCTCAAAATATGGGTTATAAATGTTGAGACCGCGAGGGCTTGCTATTGTGTGAAATCTTCCAATTATTTTTGTATTCTCGTCGATTTTCATATTTCCTTTCAAAATCATTGATTACAATGTGTAGTTTACTACAAAAATGTTAGCCTTCTATGCATTAAGATCATAATAAACCCTAAAGTTGCGGTGTTTTGTGTGGTATAATAGATAGCTTAATTAGATTGGTATATCCGTCTAAACAGTATTGCCGTGGCATTTTTTGTATTTTTTTCCGGAGCCGCAGGGACATGGGTCATTGCGCCCAATGCGTTCTTTTTTCTCGCTAGTTTTTGACTCGACTTTGACGACCTTTTTCTTAACAGTTCCGCCTTCGACCTCGTCTTTGCGCATGACCATGTTTGGGGTAGGTGCAGACTGGGTGACTGGGTTGAGACGATAAATTTTTTTGACTACTTCGCTTTCGACTGAACCAATGAGACGTTCAAACATAGAGTACGCTTCTTTTTGGTATTCGACGAGTGGGTCGCGCTGAGCATAACCACGTAGTCCGATACCATCTCGCAAACTCTCCATATTGTCCAAATGATCCATCCATTTTTCATCTAGTGTGGTGAGATAGACGTATTTTTCTATTTCGCGTACTAGAGGCATACCGAGCGACTTTTCCCTAGCTGCGTAGATATCACGCGCGATATCTTTGAGCGATTTGATGATAGTTGCTGGACTCTTGGTTTTGTTTAATTCTTTGGAAAGATGAGTTTGGGAGGCATCATCAAAAGGTATGATAGTGATAAACTCTTTGACGATGGCATCGACTTCTTTGGCAGTGAGACCATCGACTATGCGAGCGTTGACAATGATTTCAATTTCTTGACTTACGAGATCCATGACTCTATTTTTGAGCGTATCTCCTCCTGCTTCGCCTTCTTCTAAAAGCCTGTTGCGGAGTTTGTAGATGACACTTCTGTGCTGATTCATGACGTCGTCATAATCGACGACGCGTTTACGCATGTCAAAATAAAATCCTTCGACTTTTACCTGAGCAGATTCGAGAGCTTTAGAAACCATTGAGTGTTCGATAGCTTCGTCTTCCGGAATCTTGAGCATAGTCATAATACTCGCAATCTTGTCACCGCCAAAGATGCGCATTAAATCATCTTCGAGCGAAACATAGAAACGCGAAGAGCCGGGATCACCTTGACGACCAGAACGACCGCGAAGCTGATTGTCGATACGTCGACTATCGTGTCTTTCGGTACCGATGACGTGTAGTCCACCGGCCTCGATGACTTTTTTGTGGGCAATATCCCACGCTTTTTTGTCCATGACGTTTTTGTCACCGCCAAGCACGATATCGACCCCGCGACCGGCAATATTGGTAGCGACTGTAATACCGCCAAATTTACCAGCATCTGCGATGATCGCGGCTTCCTGAGTATGATTTTTGGCATTTAAGACATTGTGAGGAAGATTTTTGCGTTTTAGATATTTTGAGATGATTTGATTATTGTCGATAGATTTGGTGCCGATCAACACTGGCTGTCCTTTTGCATGTCGTTCTTCGACTTCTTTGACAATGGCGGCATATTTGGCGCGCGTAGTTTTGAAAATCAGATCAGGATTATCGACTCTTTGTATATCTTTATGAGTGGGAATGACGGCGACATCAAGATTGTAGATTTTTTTAAACTCTTCCCCTTCGGTGCTAGCAGTACCGGTCATGCCAGAGAGGTGCTCATACATGCGGAAATAATTTTGAAGCGAGATAGTAGCTAGAGTGCGAGATTCTTGTTGGATATTGACACCCTCTTTGGCTTCAATGGCTTGGTGGAGTCCGTCGCTATAGCGCCTACCATACATCATACGACCGGTATGTTCATCGACGATGATGACTTCCCCATCTTTGACTACATAATCACGATCCCTTTCAAATAGTGTGGCGGCTTTAAGTGCCTGCTCGACGTGGTGGACAGATTCATAACTTTCTTCATAGAGATTTTTGACACCCAATCTTTGTTCGAGACGGCGGATGCCGTAGTCGGTGAGAGTGGCAGTACGCAACTTTTCGTCGAGATCATAGTCTGTACCTTTAGATAAAGTCTGTACCATTTGCGCATAAATAGGATATTTGTCGGTAGAGCCTGTATCGGGAGCGGAAATGATGAGAGGAGTGCGAGCTTCATCTATGAGAATAGAGTCGACTTCATCAACTATTGCATAGTAGTGGCTACGTTGTACTTTGTCGCCTAGACGATGGACCATATTGTCCCGCAGATAATCGAAGCCAAACTCATTGTTGGTACCGTAGGTAATGTCGGCTTGATAAGCCTCTTGGCGTGGAACCCGGCGGAAATGCTTGAGCCGATCGTCATCCTGCCCCGCTTCTTCGTGTGACAAATCTAGCAAACCTCCTGGCTGATCACCCATACCGGAGTAGATCACGCCTACGGAGAGGCCAAGGAGGAGATGTGCCCTACCATACCATCCTGCATCGCGACGGGCGAGATAGTCATTGACGGTCACGACATGCACCCCTTTACTGGACAAGGCGCGGATATATGATGCGAGGGTGGCGGACAATGTCTTGCCTTCACCTGTTTTTTGCTCACTAATGCGACCGTGATAGAGGGACAAAGCGGCCAAAAGTTGGACTTCGTAGGCCCGCTCGCCTGTGACTCGACGGATACCTTCGCGGATGGTAGCCAATGCTTCTGGGAGAATATCATCTAGTGACTCACCAGATGCAAGACGTTTTTTAAACTCGGCAGTTTTGCCAGGGAGCTCTTTATCCTTGAGCTTCTTAATTGATTCTTCAAAATTGTTGATTTGAGTAATGATGGGTTTAAATTTGTCGAGTTGCCTGGCGTTACCATCAAATAGTTTGGACAAGAAATTTAGCATGCTTGAATTGTAGCATAGAGATCTTTACTAGATTGTGCAGGATTTGTATGGTTAAAAAGAAAGGTTTGCCATCCATAGCTACTCGCAGCATCGGTATGTGTTTTACTATTTTCTACGAAAAGAATTTCTGAAGGGGGACAAGCAACTTTTGACTGTGCTATCTCAAATATTTTTGACTCAGGCTTTTGAGCATTCACTTGACTA
>Ga0233425_10005801_pt1 | contig 19044 bp, 15 predicted proteins | sample Watercolumn_Towu_2_FD_181712 | JGI IMG/M metagenome (GOLD analysis project Ga0233425, IMG submission 181712) | Freshwater microbial communities from Lake Towuti, South Sulawesi, Indonesia - Watercolumn_Towuti2014_140_MG | ecosystem: Environmental > Aquatic > Freshwater > Lake | place... | reverse complement strand
GCGACAGGCCGTCGAGCCGGCCCCGGATCCGGCTCCCACCGTGGCGAGCGAGCCGCCGCGATTCCCGCCGCGCGTGGTCGAGGCGGCGCGATTGCTCTCGGACGCGGGCGAGGGGCCGACGACCGCGTGGGACCGGCTCGTGCACCTGGCCGACACCTTCGGGCACCGCCTGTGCGGCTCGAAGGCGCTCGAGGACGCGATCGACTGGTCGCTCGAGGTCATGCGGCAGGACGGGCTCGAGGACGTGCGGCGCGAGAAGGTCATGGTGCCGCACTGGGACCGCGGCGAGGAGTGGGCCAGGGTCCGCGCGCCGGTCGACCGGGAGCTGCACGTCCTCGGGCTCGGCGGGACCGTGGACACGGGAGGGCAGCCGGTCCGGGCCGAGCTCGAGGTCGTCGGGAGCCTTGCCGAGATCGATCGCCGCGGTGACGAGCTGAGGGGCAAGGCGGTCCTCATCGACCAGGCCATGCCGCCGTACGACCCCGTCACCCGGGACTCGGGATATGGCGAGGCCGCGGAGATCCGGTTCGACGGCCCGTCGCGGGCCGCGAAGGCCGGCGCCGTCGCGCTCCTCACCCGATCGCTCACGGCGCGGAGCTTCCAGACGCCGCACACGGGGGTCCTGGGCTACGCCGACGACGCGCCGAGGATCCCCGCCGCCGCCGTGACCATCGAGGACGCCGGGCTGCTTTCGCGGCTCCGCGCGCGCGGCCCGGTCACGATCGAGCTCTTCCTCGGCGCGCGGACGCTGCCGGACGCGGAGAGCGGCAACGCCATCGGCGAGCTGCGCGGGCGCGAGATCCCCGAGGAGATCGTGGTCGTCGGCGCGCACAGCGACTCGTGGGACGTCGGCGACGGGAGCGTGGACGACGGATCGGGGGTCGTGATGGCGCTCGAGGCCGCGCGGCTGCTCAAGTCGCTCGGGCTCGTGCCGCGGCGGACCGTGCGCGTGGTCCTGTTCACGAACGAGGAAAACGGGCTGCGCGGCGGACGGGCGTACCAGGCAGAGCATGACGGCGAGCGCCACGCGGCCGGGATCGAGGCCGACTCGGGCGCGGCCGAGCCGTGGGGCTTCGGAGTCGTCGGGTCTCCGGACCAGGTGGCGGCGCTGCAACGCTACGCGCCGCTCTTCGAGCGGCTCGGCGCCGACACGATCGAGGAAGGCTACGCGGGCGTGGACCTGATCCCGCTGTCCGAGACCGGAGTGCTCAGCCTGGGCATCCACCCCGACGGGAGCACGTACTTCGACTACCACCACAGCCCGGCCGATACGCTCGACCGGATCGACCCGCGGCACCTCCAGCGCAACGCGGCCGCGCTCGCGCTCATGGCGTTCATCCTGGCCGAGCGGGAGTGATCCGCGATCCCGATTCAACCACCAGCTTCAAGCTGCTGCTCCACGAAGCGTGAAGTCAGCTCGGATCTCCCCGAATGGCACGAAGAGGTGGCCTTCCTCGTCCCGCTCGATCAATCCCACTTCGAGCAGGGGTTGCACATCATCGTGAACGCGTCGGACATCCCGTCGGAGGCTTCGGGCCAGGGCTTGAACTTCCACCGGCCCCTCGACCTGGAGGCGTTCGAGCAACTCCCACCGCTTGAGGGTCAGAAGCTTGAAGAACGCGGTGGGCGATTCGAACTCGAAGACCTCACCCTGGTACTCACCGGTCTGCCAGGCGGTGATGAGGCCCACGCGCATCTCTGCCAAGGCGCTCCCGACGTCCCGACGGACCCGAATCGTGGCGATTCGCATCATTTCCTCCTCACGGCGTTCACGTCGGCCAGGAAGTCATCGAAGAGCTGCTCTGGCGAAGTGAACATGTAGGACTCTTCCCTGTCCTCGAAGTGCCTGTGGTCGCCCTTCTCGCTTTCGTTGTCGTACCCGATCACCCGGTGACCCGAGAACCCGTAAAACAGTCGGTACTTGAAAGCGTGCGTGCTCCCCGGCACCGGGGTTGGCACTCGCCAAACCACGACCTCGATGATGGCTCCTTCGTCGAGGTCCTCCCGATACCGATACAGGAGCTCCGCCTTCATGTTGGTAGTATGACAACCTGGGTCGTCGGCTGCCAACCTTCGCTCCTATGCTCATCGCGCTCATGGCGTTCATCCTGGCCGAGCGGGAGTGACTCGCGGGGAGCTCAGCTCACGGCGCGCCGGAAGTCGAGCTCCGGGCCGCGGGCCGACCGGGCGGTGTTCCAGAACACCTCGATCACGTCGCCCTGCTGGAACTCGCCCGCCGCCACGCGGCGCAGGAGCGGCTCTCGCACGAGCCGGAAGAAGGCCGCTGCCGTGTCGAGCCCCTGCCGCCGCGCGACCCAGAGCGGGCCGCTCAGGATCTCCTGGGCCCGATCGGTGATGAACACTCCGATCCCGTGTCGTTCGAGCTCGGTCCCGAGCGCCTCGAGCAGCGAGCCCAGGACCTGGAGGTTGCGGATCTCGTCCGGGTCCTTCGTCGGGAGCGGGATGCGCGACACCGTCACACGCCGGACGGGCTCGCCGGCCTGGCGCTCCACCAGCGGCTGCGCGGCCGGCTCCCGGCGCGGCGGCGCCGGCGGGACGTACTCGGGTGGAGGCCGGCTGGCGGGCGCGGTGTCCCGACCGGCGGGGCGTTCCGCGGGCGCACGTCGCGCCTCGGTCTCGACCGGGGCCGGGGCCGGCGCGGGCGGCGCGACGTGGATCGTGCCCTTGCCGGGGAGCCCGACGACGGCCCCGCGCTCCAGCCGGCCCGAGAGCAGGCTGTCGGTCAGCAGGGCGTCCACGGCCTTCACGACAGCGCGCCGGATCTCCTGCGTGTCGCGACTCTTCTCGGAGAGCTCCAGGCACAGCTCCCGCCGGTAGTCCCCGGACGCCTCGAGGGTGATCGAGTGCCTCTGGTGCAGCCTCCGCGCGACCTCGTCGAGCTGCTGGTCGATGATGGTCGCGAGCGTGGGGTCGTCGAGGGCGGTGAAGCGGACGACCTCGTCCACGCACCCGAGCAGCTCGGGGGTCACGACCCTCCCGACGGCCTCGCGAACGGCGTCGCCGTCCGCGCGTCCGCGATCCGGAGACGGGACGCCTGGCCCCGCCGCCGCGACCGCGAGGACGAACACCGCATTTCGTCCGTCCGCGTGGTTGCCGCGCGCGTCCGAGATCCGGCCCTGCGAGAAGAGCTGGACCAGGACGCGCTGGACGTCCGGGTGGGCCTTCTCGAGCGAGGAGAGGAGGACCACGCTGTACGGCCGACGCCGGAGCCAGCCCGTGAGCTTCCCGTCCGCGTGGTACCCGAGCGCGCCCGGAGGAGCCCCGACGAGCTGCTGCACGAGGTGCTGCTCGCCGTACTGGCTCATGTCGATTTCGAGGAACGCCCGCGCGTCGTCGAGGAGCGCCTCGGCGAGCGCCGTCCCGAGCTCGGACTGGCCGACGCCCGTGGGCCCGGCGATGAGGAAGACGCCGAGCGGCCGCCCTGCCGCCGTCAGACCGGCGTGCGCGCGCTTGAGCGCGCCGGCGATCTGCTCGATGGCCCCGTCCTGGCCGATCACGCGTCGCCGGAGGTGCTCGGCGAGCCCGAGCACGCGCTGGCCCGCGTTCTCCTCGAGACGTTCCAGTGGGACCCCGGTCAGCTCGGACACGATGGCACGGAGCGTCTCGATCGAGACCATCTGCTCGGAGGCGTCCGGCGTGCCGGCACCGGCGGCCTGGGCATCGAGCCGCGCTTGCCGGCCGGCCCTGTCGAGGAGGTCGATCGCCTTCCCCGGCTGGTACCTGTCGTGGAAGTACCGTGCCGCGAGGCGCACCGCCTCATCGACGACCTCGATGGGGTACCGCACCCGGTTGCGAGGCGTCAGACGCTGGGTCGAAACGGCCGCCGCGACGTCGAAGACCTCCTCTGGCGGCGGCTCGCCGAGCCAGATCGGGACGAAGACCCGCGACAGCGACCTGTCCACCTCGATGTACTTCCGGTACCCGCTCACCGTGGTCGTGGCGATACACGGGAGCTCCCCGTCGGCGATCGCGGGTCCGAGCACGGCGGCGATGGTCCCGAGGCTGCCCTCGCCCTTCTCCCGAAGGATCGTGTGGATCTCGTCCAGGAACAGGACCGTGCGGCCGCGCGACGACCTGACCTCCTTCACGATTCTCTGGAGCTGCTGCTCGAGGTGCCTGGCGCCGCTCGTACAGGCCTCGAGCACGCTCGGGACGAGCTCGACGATGTTCCGGTCCGCGAGCTGCGACGCGACGCTGCTCCGGTCTCCGACGGCGATGCGGCAGGCGATGCCCTCGACGACCGCGGTCTTGCCGACGCCGGGGTCGCCGATCAGCAGCGGGTAGCCGCCCTGCGGCTGGAGCAGCACCGAGCAGACCTGGAGCATGACCTGCTCCGCCCTCCGGCCGAACACGGGCTGGGCCCGCCCCTGTCGGGCCTCGTCGACGAGGTCGCGCCCGAGACCCTCGAGGACCGAGCCCTCGAGCAGGTCCTGGCCCGGGGCTCGCTGCGTATCGCGGACCCAGTCGAGGAGCGCGCGGTGCGCGGTCTGCGGGTCCTTGCCCACGACCTCGAGGAGGAGGCTGACAGCGGGGCTCGCGGGGTGCTCGAGCACGGCGAGCAGGAGGTGATCGGCGCCCACGCGGGCCTCGCCGGCGAGCTTCGCGGCGCGCTGCAAGACGAGCATGGTCCGCGGCGTGACGTGGGCCTGGGGCATGGCGTTCGTGCCCCAGAGGGAGCGGAGGCGGCTCGGGTTGAGCTCCCGGAGCGACGGGAACGCCTCCGCTCCGACGTCCGCCACGTCCTTACCCCGGCGCCAGGACCTGTTGTGCACGGGGACCAGGTTGCGCAGGGCGGCCCGCACGACTCCGGGATCGAGCCGGATCCTCCGCAGGTACTCGTTGAGCAGCTCTTCGGGGAACCTCGTCAGCCCCGCGAGGATGCACTCGACGCCGAGCCAGCCGTGGCCGAGGCGCAACGCCTCGCCGAGGCTGAGCTCGAGCACACGCCGTGCGTCGTCGTTCAGCAACGCGAGCAGCTCGCCCAGCGTCGTCGTGCCGCCGTACGCGCCGTACGGGTCGGTGTCACATGAATCCAGGTCGGTTCGATCGGACATCGTCACGCTTTCTGACCCGGGTGGCCTCACGGCGCGTAGACGCCGATCACGCACCCCTCCGCCGGCTCCATGACCGTGGAGAGCCGCTGCATCATCTCGACCGCGTGGTTGACCCGCAGCGTCTCGCGCAACCGCTCCCTCGTCGAGCCGATGTCGCACGCGATGGGGATGGCCAGGGCCTGCCGGTTGGCTTCCGCGACCCGGATCGCCAGCTCGCTGGCGAGCTGCCGCAACGACTGGGCGCCCGACCGGTGTCCCACGTCGGCGAGCGCGCCCGACGCGCGGAAGCAGATCCATGCCTCGTGCGCCTGGGACGCGGGGAAGACCAGCTCTCCACTCACGGCTTCCAGGAGGTTGGCCGCCACGGTGACGAGCGGCTCGATCGCCCGCATCGGGGCCTCGTGGTCCGCGCCGTAAGCCGCGGCATCGAGCAGGGCCGCGGCCGCGATGCGGGCATCGGCCTCGTCGGGGGTCGGTTGCCACGCCTCGACCACGGCCGCCAGCACGCGAGCCGCCGCGATGAACCGGGCTTCCTGGAACGCCTGGCTGCCGGTGACCTCGGCGGCGATCGACTCTGCCGCCCGGCCGCGGGACGACGCCGCCACGACCCGGAGCGCCGCCTCCGCCGCGGGCTCCGACGAGCCGTCGGGCGCGGCCGCGGCTGCGCGCGCCGTCGCGAGCAGGGCCAGGGTCCGGACGTCGCCAGCGTTCTGGCGAGCGGCGTCCTCGGCGGCGGCCAGCGCCTCGTCGTACCGAGCGGTCCTCAGGAGCGCGCGGACGTCCGGAGGCGGCGGCGCCTGCCGTCCGCCGCAGCCGAGGGACCCCACCAGGATTGCGGTCATGACGTAGCGGATCATGTTCGGCTCCTTCGCGAGCCCGCGGGTGTGCTCGAGCTACTCCGCGAGGAGCTTGGCGAGCTCCTCGCGGATGATGGTCTCCGCCAGGTTCGGGACGACATCCCAGACCACGTGCTCGATCACGTCGCGCGCGACCTCGCGCACGGCCTCGATTTGCTCGGGCGACAGGTCCGCTGCCTTCTGCGCGAGGGTCTTGTCGGTCGCCCGCTGCGCGATCTGGGCCAGCGCCGCGACCCTCGCGCTGGGTGCCTGCGCGGGTGCCGAGGGTCCGGGTGGCGCGTGAGGCGCCGTGGCCTGCGGAGCCGCCTGCGGCGTCCGCGCGGGTTGAGACGGCGCCGCCGGGGCCGCGGCGGGTGGCGCCACGGCAGGCTGGGGCGCGGGCGCCGGCGCGGCCTGGGCGAGCGGCCGGGGAGTGGGCGCGGTCGGAGCCGGTTTCGGAGCGGTCCTGGCGGCCGCGGCCGCGGGGCCTTGTTTCGGCGCGCCGATCGGCCTTGGCTCATCGGGCTTGAGATGGGACGCTATACCGATCTGGGTCTTCCCGCCCAGCTTCGTCCTGGCCACGGCCACGCTCGCCGGAGGCACCTTCGCGGCGACCTTCTCCTCGCTCGGCGGAGCGACCGGCCTGGCCGCGGCTTCCGCGGCCAGCGTGGTCACCTTGTCGAGCATCGCCTGGGTCTCGAAGGGCTTGTCGATGTGCGCCGTGACGCCCGCCTCGCGGCTCCGCTGCTCGTCGTACGGGCTCGACGGGCCGGTCAGGAGGATGACCGGGAGCCCGGCCCACCTGCTCTCCTCGCGAATTTTCTTACAGAGCTCGTACCCGTTCATGCCCGGCATGTCGGAGTCCAGGACGACCACGTCCGGTGAGTGCATCTTGATGGCATTGACCACTTCGCCGCCGCCGGAGAGCAGCTCGAGCTGGAAGGCCTCGTCAGCGAAGGTGATCTCCGCGACCTTCCGCATCGTCATGCTGTCATCGGCGAAGAGGATCTTCGTTGGTTTCTGTGCGGGCACCGGACCCTCCTAAAACATTGGATTAAACCAACTCAGCGGTATCACTTCGTTCGTCGGAGTGTCAAGTTTCACCGCGCGTTGAGGTCGAGACTGAGGACCTGAGAATCGCAGTTCGGTGTGCGATCTCACGCTTCGTCGGCCACCCTGTTCCGGCCGAGCTCCTTGGCTCGGTAGAGGCACTGGTCGGCCCTCTGCATCAACTGTGCGGGTGTGTCTCCCTCGACGTGTCGGATCGACGCGACCCCGAACGACGCGGTCACGGGGAGATGCGACCCGTTGTACCTGAGATCGAGACCCTCGATGCCGAGCCGGACCCGCTGTGCGAGCTGGACGGCGCCCGAGTGCCCCACCCCACGGGCCAGCACCACGAACTCCTCGCCGCCGTACCGGCCGAACAGGTCCTCGACCCGGATGGTCTTCCGGACGTGGAGCGCGAGCGCTCGAAGCACCTCGTCCCCCGTGGCGTGGCCGTAGGTGTCGTTGATCTTCTTGAAGTGGTCGATGTCCATCATCACCACACTGAGGTCCGAACGGTGCCGGTGGGCGAAGGCCCACTCGCTGGCGAGCCTGGCGTCGAGGGTCCGCCGGTTCAGCGCCCCGGTCAGGCAGTCCACGGAGGCCGACTCGTGGATGCGGAGCTGGTAGTCGAGCTCGAGCTCGTCCTGCTGCGAGTACTTGAGCACCGTGAAGCGGCCCAGGAGGACCTTGTCGCCGTCCGCCAGGATCGCGCGATCGACCTTCACGCCGTTGACGAAGACGCCGTTCGTGCTGCCGAGGTCCTCGATGAGGTAGTACGAGCCCGTCTGCGCGAAACGGGCGTGGCGGCGAGAGATGCCCTCGTCGGTGAGCACGATCTGGCAGTCGGGATCGCGTCCGGCGATGGTCTCGGCCTGATCGAGCGTGATCAACTTGCCGACGTCGAGGCCCCGCAGCACGAAGAGGCAGTGCCGCGTCTTCCGCTCCTCCTGCATGCGCGCCGCCAGCGAGCTCGCGGTCCGGGAGAGCTCCATCGTGCGATCGTGGGCGGATGCGTCCGATCGGTTCCGGTTTGAAGCCACTTCTCGATGACCTCCCGCGTGAGAGAATCGGTATCAGTTTCCAGGAGCCCAGGCAAGGGCAACAGGGAACTGGTCGTGAAGAACGATCCAGTCTCAAGAGTCCTGAACGTGGTCGTGGTCGTGGTCGTGGTCGTGGTCGTTGTCGTAGCCCTTATCGTAAACGAAAAACCGCGTGACTCTCGTGCTGCCGTCCACGTCCACGACCACGTCAGCGTCCACGACCACGTTCCACGGCTGGCGAAGTGTCCATCGAGAAAAACCCTTGCGGAAGGTCGAGGAGGTGTCTAACAGTCCCCACTCTGCCTGCGATGACGAACGGCGAGGGCACCAGATCGGGTTCCGGACCGGGCGGCGGGCTCGCCGCGAGCGCCATGGTCCTCGTCATCGGGAACCCCCAGACGGGCAAGACCACGCTGTTCCACCAGCTCTGTGGAGACCGGGTCGAGGTCGTGACGATCCCCGGCACCTCCGCGTCCGTGAGCCGCGGGCGGCTCGACGCTCTCCACCCGCGGCATTGGCGACGGTCGCACCCGCTCGGACGCGATGACGCACCCTCGGCGCTCGACACACCCGGGACCGCCACCCTCTTCCCGCAGACCGAGGAGGAGACGGTGGTCCGCGACGCGCTCCTCCACGCCCGGCCCACGGCGTTGCTCGTCGTGGCGGACGCCAAGAACGTCCGGCGTTCGCTGGCGCTGACGATCCACGCCGCGGAGCTGGGGCTCCCGATGGTCCTGGCCGTCAACATGTCGGACGAGGCGTCGCGGCAGGGGATCGGCGTGGACCTCGAGCGCCTCGCTAGCGAGCTCGGGATCGACGTCGTCGCCACCACGGCGGTCGAGGACGTCGGGACGGACGAGGTCCGGCGGCTGCTCGGCCGGGCCAGGACCCCCCGGAGCCAGCTATCGCTACCGGCGTCGGCTACACGGTCGCTCGAGACCGTCGAAGGGATGCTCGGCTCGAAGGCGGCCGAGCTCCCGTTCTCTCCGCGCGGCATGGCGCTCCAGCTCCTCTCCGGCGACCCCGAGGTCTCGGCGCTCGTCACGAGGATCGTCGGTGAAGAGGGGATGCAGCCGATCCGGGACGCCGTGGCCGCGTGGCGCGGGTCGCTGCGCGTGCCGGCGGTGGTGGTGCTCACCGACCTGCTGTACGACGCGGCGGACCGGCTCGCCGATCAGGTGGTCCACCGCCAGCCGCGCCGGCCGGGGTGGCTGGATACGCTGGGGCAGTTGGCCGAGCACCCCGTGTGGGGCACGGCGATCGCCGTGCTCGTCCTGACCGCGACGTACTATTTCGTCGGCAAGCTAGGCGCCACCATCGTGGTCGACTCGCTCGACCAGTACGTGTTCCAGGCTGCGCTGATCCCGGCGACCGAGGCGCTCGTCTCGCACGTCCCCTGGCAGCTCGTGCGGGAGGCGATCATGGACCCCGACTTCGGCCTCGTGCCCACCGGGGTGTTCCTCGCCTTCGGCATCGTGATGCCGGTGCTGTTCTTCTTCTTCCTGGCCTTCGGAGTGCTCCAGAGCTCGGGGTACCTGCCCCGGCTCTCGGTGCTGCTCGACCGGTTGTTCCGCAGGATCGGGCTCAACGGCAAGGGTGTGATGCCGCTGGTGATGGGCCTGTCCTGCGTGACCATGGCGCTCATCACGACGCGGATGCTCGAGTCCCGCAAGGAACGGATCATCGCCTCGTTCCTGCTGCTCCTGGGGTTCCCCTGCGCGCCGCTGCTCGGGGTGATGCTGGTCGTCCTCGCCCCCATGCCGGCGAGCGCCGCGGTCACGGTGTTCGGGGTCATCGTGGTCCAGGCGCTGATCGCGGGGGTGCTCGCCAACCGGATCATCCCCGGCCCGTCGCCCGACTTCATCATGGTCATCCCGCCGATGCGCCTGCCGCGGCTGGGCGTGGTGATGCGCCAGACCCTGGGGCAGACCTACCGTTTCATGAAGGAGGCCGTGCCGCTGTTCCTGCTGGCGTCGCTCGTGCTCTTCACGTTCGACCGGATCGGCGGGCTCGCGCTGGTCGAGCAGGTGGCCCGCCCCGTGACGCACGGGTTGCTCGGGTTGCCGGACCAGGCCGTGCAGGTCTTCATCAAGACGATGATCCGCCGCGAGAACGGCGCCGCCGAGCTCGCGCTCGTCAGGGGGCACTTCTCGAACGTCCAGCTCGTCGTGACCCTCGTGGTCATGACGCTCCTGTTGCCCTGCGTGAACTCCTTCATGGTCCTCATCAAGGAGCAGGGGCTCTGGATCGCCCTTGCCATCGTCACGACGATCCTGGCCTACGCGCTGGTGGTCGGGACCCTGTTGAGCCAGACCTTCGCCTGGCTCGGAGTGACCTTCACATGACCGGGAGCGGGAGCGGGAGCGGGAGCGGGAGCGGGAGGGGGAGCGGGCCCAGCCCGAAGGGCTTTGGTCGCATAGCCCGGGGATTCATCCCCGGGCACGGGAACGGGAGGCAGGAATGCGCACGCGACGTGAGCACGTCCTCGAGGCCGTCCTGATGGCCCAGGAGTGCGGCGACACGACCGTCGAAGGCGTCAGGAAGGCGCACGACGACTCCATCCAGGACACGGACCTCGCCCGGCTCGAGGCCGAGGGGCTGCTCACACGTGACCGAGACCGCGTCGCGCTCACGGACACGGGCCGGGCCGAGGCCGAGGACGTGCTCCGGCGGCACCGCCTGACCGAGGCGCTGCTGTTCACCGTGCTGGGGCTGAACGCGCAGCGCGCGTCGGAGGTGGGGTGCATGCTCGAGCACGACATCCGGCCCGAGATGGTCGAGGCGGTCTGCACGTTGCTTGGACACCCGCTGCACTGCCCCCACGGCGACGCCATCCCGCCGGGGGCCTGCTGTCGGGAAGGCCGCACCACGATCGAGAGCGCGGTCGTGCCGCTGACCTCGCTCGCGCCGGGCGAGCGCGGGAGGATCGTCTACGTCAGGCCGAGGGACCACCAGCGGCTCCAGCGCCTCACCTCGCTCGGCCTCACCCCGGGCGTCGAGCTCGTCCTGCACCGGACGCGGCCCGCGTTCTGCCTCCGGTACGAGGAGACCGAGCTCGCGTTGGACCGTGACGTCGCCGACGACATCCTGGTCAGCAGGCTGGCGGGGTAAAGACCTGCAGGATGAGGGTATTTCCTGCGTGAGCGTGAGCGTGAGCGTGAGCGTGAGCGTTGTGGTACACATGCCCTCCGAGGAGGCGAGATGTCAGAGAAGGTCGTGACCTGGTGGCGGTGCAGTGTGTGCGACTACGTCCACGCGGGCGCGGAGCCGCCAGACGAGTGCCCGGTCTGCGGCGCTCCGGCGGCGGCGTTCGTGCCGCACGAGGTGGTCGCGCCGCCGGTGGTGAAACCGAGGGTCAACGCCTGGACCTGCACGGTGTGCGGATACGTGCACCGGGGTCCGGAGCCGCCGGGGACGTGCCCGGTCTGCGGCGCCCCGCGGGAGGCGTTCGAGCCGCGCGAGGACGAAGCCGCCGCGGCGAACGGTCCGCCCGGGGTCCAGGCGCGGACGGATCAGGTCATGATCGTCGGTGGCGGCATCGCGGCCGTGTCGGCGGCAGAGGCGCTGCGGACCGCCGCGCCGGACGCGGGGATCGTGGTCCTCTCGAAGGAGGGCCGGCTCCCGTACCACCGGTTGAACCTCACGCGCTACCTCGCGGGCGAGGTCGCCACGGAGCACCTCCCGATCCACCCGGACGACTGGTACGCGGAGCGGGGGATCACGCTGCGTCTCGGCGAGGCCGCGGCGTCATTCGACGGATCGCGCAAGACAGTCCGGCTCGGGTCGGGCGAGGAGCTCGGCTGGGATGCGCTGATCCTCGCCGCGGGGTCGCACCCGTTCGTCCCGCCCATCCCCGGCGCGAGCCGCGAAGGCGTGACGGCGCTGCGCACGCCCGAGGACGCGGACAGGATACTCGCGGCCGCATCGCGAGGGGGGCGTTGCGTGTGCATCGGCGGAGGCATCCTCGGCCTCGAGACGGCCGGCGCCCTCGCCCGCCGCGGCGCGCAGGTCTCCGTGATCGAGGGCTTCGGCTGGCTCCTGCCTCGCCAGCTCGACCAGCGCGCGGGCGAGATCCTGGCGGATCACCTGCGCGGGATCGGGGTCGACCTCCGGTTGAAGGCCAAGGTCCGAGAGCTTGTCGGCGACGAGTGCGTGCGGGGCGTGGACCTCGAGGGCGCGGGCGTGCTGGACGCCGACCTCGTGGTCCTCGCGACCGGGGTACGCCCGAACAGCTACCTCGCGCGCATGGCGGGGCTCGAGGTCGCGGGCGGCGTGGTGGTCGACGACCGGCTGCGGACGTCGCACCCGTCCGTGTACGCGGCCGGCGACGTGGCGTCGCACCGCGGCGTGGTCTACGGCACGTGGGGGCCGGCCCAGTTCCAGGGCACGATCGCGGGCATGAACGCCGCGGGTGGGGACGTCGAGTTCGGCGGGATCCCACGGTCGAACACGCTCAAGGTGCTGGACGTCGATATGTACAGCATCGGCGTGGTCACGCCCGAGGACGCGAGCTCCGAGGTCCTGAGCCACGAGACGGCGGACGGCCACTTCTACCGGTTCGTGGTCCGCGACAACGCCCTGGTCGGGGCGATCCTGCTGGGCGACACCGGGCTCACGGCGCACGTCAAGGCGCTCGTCGAGAGCAAGACAGACCTCTCGGACCTCCTGCGCGGCCGGCCCACCGGCCGCGACCTCCTCGCCGCGCTCGGCGGATAGGGAGCCATGCCAGCCAGGTCCGATGTGGTCGCGGCCCGCCCCGTGCTCCGATATGATGGACCCATGAAACCCTCCTTCAACACCGCGGGCCCGTGCGTGGCGGGCGAGCACTACATGCTGTCCCCGTCCGGACGGCTCGGTCAGGTCCCGCGGCTCATCGACGAGGGGAAGTACTTCACCGTCCACGCGGGGCGGCAGACGGGGAAGACAACGAACGCCCGGTGGCTGGCAAAGACCCTCAACGCCGGCGATCGGTACTGCGCGGTCTGGGTCGACATCCAGGCAGCGCGAGAGGAGCCCGAGCCGGCAGCGGCGTTCCGGACGATCCTCAACAAGTTCGAGATGGCGCTCGCCATCGATCTCCCGTCGCTGACCCGGCCTGACACCACCGCGTTGCTGGCAGACCCGGCGACAGCACTATTGAAGTACATCGCCGCGATCTGCTCACAGGCGCCTCGACCTCTCGTCATCTTGTTCGACGAAGCGGACGGGCTGGTCGGCAGGACCGTGGTATCGTTCCTGACCCAGCTCCGCGACGGGTACGTCAACAGGTCCACAGCCCCCTTTCCCCACAGCCTGGCGCTCATCGGGATGCGGCAGGTCCGGGACTTCGTGATCAGCACGGAGGAGCGGCGGGAGGTGGCCTGGCTCGGGACCACGTCGCCGTTCAACATCACCGCCGAGGCGGTCACACTGGAGCCGTTCTCGCGCGACGACGTGGCCGACCTGCTCGGGCAGCACACGGAGCACACGGGGCAACGGTTCGAGGACGAGGCGGTCGAGCACGTCTATCACCTCTCACAGGGCCACCCGTGGCTCGTCAACGCGCTCGCCGACCAGGTGGTCAACCGCGACGTGGAGGACCGGAGCGTGACGGTCACGGCCGCGCACGTCGAGGCTGCCAAGGAGACGATCATCACGGAACGTCGCACGCACATCGACTCGTTGATCGCCCGGCTGCGCGAGCCGCGGGTGCGAAAGATCATGGAACCCATGCTCGTCGGCGGACAGGTGTCCGACGACGTGCTCGACGACGATTTCGCCTACGTGAAGAGCCTCGGCCTCATCGTGACGCACGGCGGGAGGTGCGAGATCGCCAACCCGATCTACCGGGAGATCGTGCCGCGGGCACTGACGTACACGAAGCAGTTCGGCATCGCCCACGAGACGTCGTGGTACGTGCGCGGCGACGGGAGCCTTGACGTGCCGAAGCTCTTGGCGGCGTGGCAGACGTTCTGGCGCGAGGACGGGCACCTGGCAGCCGCGGGGTTCCTGTACCGCGAGGCGGGCCCGCACATCATGCTCATGGCCTTCCTCCAGCGCGTCGTGAACGGCGGGGGCCGGGTCGAGCGGGAGTACGGGCTCGGCCGGGGCGCGCTCGACCTGATGCTCTTCTGGCGAAGCGAACGGTACGCCGTGGAGGTCAAGCTGCGGCGCGACACGCGCACGCTCGAGCGAGGAGTCCGGCAGACCGCGTCGTACCTCGACGCCTCGGGCCTGGACGAGGGCTGGCTCGTGCTCTTCGACCTGCGCGCCGAGCCGACGTGGGAGGAGAAGCTCTTCCTGCGGGACGAGCGGGTCGGGAACACGCTGATCCACGTGGTGGGCTGCTGATCCCATCGGCTATGATGGTCCCCGGCCCTGGTGACAGCACACACGGAGGGGTGTCCCCGCGCTCGCGACATCGTGCCCTGATCTTCCTTTTCTCCACACTCCTGCTCGCTGCCTGTCACGGCGGCTCGACCACCAGGCCCGCCGGCGGGCTGTGCAGCGACGAATCGGACTGCGACGAGGGCCTCCCCTGTCGCTACGGCCGCTGCCGCCAGCTCTGCGACTCGAACGACGACTGCCCCGAGGGGATCTGTATATCCGTGGTCGGCGAGCCCGACCTCTGGGTGTGTACCACCTCGCCCGAGAGCGGCTGCGGCGCCACTGGCTGTCCGGACACGCTCGTCTGCGCCTCCGACGGCAACTGCCGCACCCCCTGCGGCGAGTCCATGCCTTGCAGCGGCGGCCGGGTGTGCGTGGACGGCGTGTGCGTGGACGACCTGCCCCCTCCCGACGGCGACGCCGACTCGCCCGGAGACCTCAGGGGTGAAGACGGCGGCTGCTCGTGCCGGTCCGCCGGCGCGCGGCCCTACGCGAGCCGGATCGCGCGACTCCTCGCCGTGGTGACGACATCTGACCTGACCTGGCCGTGAAGCGAACGATCCGCGGTCAGCTCCCGATCAGGCACAGGAGCGTCCGCGCGGTTCCCTGGTCGGCCGGTGGGCCTCCCTACTCCGCCTCCTGGGCGAACTGCGCGAAGGCCACGATGTGGCCCCCGGGCTCGCGCACGAAGATCTCTCTGGCTCCATACGGAGTCGTTCGGAGCGGGACCACCACCTCGGCCTCGGGGACGCGCGCGGCGATCCCCTCCACGTCCGCCACCCGGAGGTAGAGGACCGACCGGAACGGTCCGAGACGGGAGACCGCCGGGACATCGAGGTCCACGCTCCCGGTCATCTGGTACATGACCAGGCTGGACCCCTGGCCCAGGATCACGAACCCCAGCCCCTCGCCGTGCTGGACCTCGGCCATGCGCTCGAAGCCGAGCGCCTCCCAGAAGGGGAGCACGGGCTCGATCGCTTCCACGATCAGGATCGGGGTCACGCTCTGGATCGCCATCGTCGCCTCCTCGCCTGCTCCGGCGGAAGTCGTCGGCCCTCCGCTCCTGACACAGCCGGCCAGCGCCAGCGCTACAAGGACAACCAGTGGTTTCCTGTCCACCACGCGCATGACGTCGAGGCTATGTCCAGGCACGCGAAGAGGGCAATCCACTCCTTCGCCCCGGGCTGAGAGACTGAGCCCCGTCGGGGTTTGCGTGACGGCGGAGCCCTCAGCTCATGATCAGCCGCAGGAGCGTCCACGCGGTCTGGTCGTTGGCCTGGCGGAACACGTAGACGAGCACCAGGCCGCGGCGCGCGACGGGGCGGCTCATGCTGTGCATCATTCGTTCGCCCGCCACGGCCTTGTCGAGCTCGTGATAGAGGTAGACGTTCACCGTCGCCGTCTCCGCGCCCTGCCGGACGATGAAGTTGTGGAAGACCATGTCAGGGTGGCTCGGGTCCTCGGCTTCCCGCTCCACTGTCCAGCCGGCCTGCACGATGCGGTGCCGGACGGTCGCGACGTCCAGCGGCGGCGGCTCCGGCTCCGGCGCAGAGGCCGGCGGCCGCACCACAGGACCCGGCTCCTCTGTATCCCCAGGCACGTGCGCAACGGCGACCGTCGCGGGTTCGGCGCGCTCGAACGGACGCGTCGCCAGCCACCTCGACACCATCCACGTCGCGACCACCGCGAGCACGACGAGGAGCAGCGCCAGCGCGATCACCGAGGCAAAGAGCCTGCCGTGCGGCCTCGGCGACCCGGCCCGCTTCACCGTGGCGGGCGCTCGCTCGGGCACGACCCGCTCGCCGGACGCGGCGACCGGCGGCGACACCGGCACCGCGGCTCCGATGTTCGGCCCGGACACGAGCCGGACCGGCGGCATCGCGCGCCGCGGCGCGCCCTCCGTGTACCCTGGCGCGGTCCAGGCCGGATCGGAGAGGACCCCCTCGCAGTGCTCGCGCATCTCGCCAGCGGTCTGGTACCGGGCCGCCGCGTCCTTGCTCGTGGCCCGGACGATGATCGAGCCGAGCGGCGACCGCAGGACTGCGTCGGTGAGCGGCGGCGGCTCGTCCGCGAGCTGATCGCGCAGCACCTCCATCACCAGGTCCGCGTCGAAGACCCGCGTACCGGTGAGCAGCTCGGCCATGACCAGGCCGAGCGCGTAGATGTCGGTGAACGGTCCGGGCTCCGTTTCGGTGATCAGCTCGCGCGCCATGTATGACGGGGTCCCGATCAGCGTGCTGGCGCCGGTGATCCGGGTCCCGTCCAGCTCGCTCCCGGGCAGCGGGCGGGCGATGCCGAAGTCCAGCACCTTGACGAAGTCGGCGTCGCCCTCGCGTTCGACGAGGAAGATGTTCTCCGGCTTGATGTCGCGGTGGAGGATGCCGCGGTCGTGGGCTTCGGCGAGCGAGCCGAGCACCTGCACCGCGACATGGATCACGCGCCGCGCCGGAAAGGGACCGTCGTCGTCGAGCGCCTGCCGCAGCGACCGGCCCGCGAGCAGCTCCCACGCGGTGAAAGGCACTCCCTGCTCGGTCTGCCCGTGGTCGCACAGCCGCACCGTGTTCGGGTGCTCCAGCGCGCCGGCGATCCGCGCCTCGCGGCGGAAGCGGGCCGCGGTCTTCTCCGACGCCGCGAGCCTCGGCAGGAGGAGCTTGAGCGCGACCCGGCGGCCGTCGTGGACCTCGGCCGCGGCGTGGACGACGCCGTAACCGCCGATCCCCAGCACGCCGTCGAGCCGGTACCTCCCAGCGATGATCGCACCGGGTGGAAAGGCGTCGGCGAGACCGAGCACCTGCTGTTCGAGGTCCATGTTCGTGATCACCGGGGTCCTACTGTAGACCTTGATCACAGCCTCGGCCACTCCCGCGGGTCGTGGTGGACAGTGTGGGCCTCGTGGACGTGGTGGACTTCGCCCCATCGTCCACTCTGTCCACGCCGTCCACACCGTCCACCTCGTCCACGCCAAGCCCCCGGCTTGCCTAATCCCGCCGGTTACGCAAGGCTTGGGACGATGGACGCGAGGACGCGCCGGCTCGCCGTCTCGATGCTCGTGTGGAGCCTCTCCGCGACCGCGGGGTGCTCCCTGCTGCTCTCGCCAGTACAACCGCCCGGTGACGGCCAAGACTCCGATGCGCGGTCCGATGCCGACGGCGACGTGGACGGCGACAGCGACTCGGACATCGACCACGACGAGCCCGCCGACGGGGATGCCGACGCGGACGAGGACGCGGACGTGGACCCCGATGCCGATCGGGACTCAGAAGGTGACGCAGACTCCGACGGCGACGCGAACGTTGATGGCGACATGGATGCGGATGCCGAAGCGGACGGAGACGGAGACGGGCCGGGGCTCGACTGCTCGGAAGGCTCGCGGTGGGGGGCCGAGTGCGACCCGGCGACCGTGCGGTGCGGCGACGGCAGCGAGTGCAGATGTGTGCCGTCCAGTGACCCCGAGCCCGAGGATCTCTGCTTCTGCGTGTTCAGTTGCATCACGGGGGAGTGCCCGGACCACGGCCCGACGGCGTGCATCCTGATCGGAACCGCGGACGCCTTCTGCACCCGTATCTGCGAGTCGGATCTGGACTGCCCGTGCGATTTCGAATGTCGTGACTTCGAAGGCAGCGGAGTCTGCGCGCCGAGGTTCGAAGGAGGTTGACCCTCCGGAAAACATCTCGCTTCCGCTCGCGCGAGGTATAGGATCCGCCCCGGGAGGTCCGCCATGCCGCGCATCCCGTCGTCGTGCAACATCGCCGTCCTCGTCGCGCTGCTCGCACCCGCGACCGCCACGGCCCAGGCGGAGCAAGAGGAGTTCAGCGGTGAGCTCGAGCCGCGGTCGATCCTCGTCTTCCGGGTGACGCCCGATCCATCGGACCCGGGCATCGAGGTCACGCCGCCCGATGCCACCCCCCTCGCCGACGAAGCCATCGCGGTGCTCGAGCTGCTCCCGGAGTGGCTCGCCCGGGACCTCCGTGCCCAGCTCAGGTTGCGCCCCCTGGGCGAGCAGGTCCGGCTGGCGGAGCTGATCCGGAGCTGCCCCGACGACCGGCTCCTCGACGAGGTCGCCTTCGCCGCCGCGCACCTGGCGCCCGAGGCCGCCCAGGTCTCGGACCTCGGCCTGCTCATCGACAACGCTCAGCTCATCTACGACACCGCGGAGCTGCTCGACTACGTGGAGATCGTCGAGCACGAGGACCCCGAGCCGTACACCACCCTCGCGTACACGTTCCTCGGCGCCGAGGGCACCGAGACCTGGGAGCTGCCGCGCGACGACTACTACTGGCTCGTGGTGCACCCCATGCTCGACGACGAGGTCCTCGCGCCCGTCAACCCGACCACGGGCGGACGGCAGAACGAGGGGTGGTTCTGGCGCGCGTACTACCAGAGCGACGACGAGAACCCGCTCCGCAGCCACCGCCTCCACTGGTCGCTGCGCCAGCCCGACCCGCTCACCGACGAGCTGCTGAACGGCGCAGGCTGGACCACGGCTCCGGCCCACGGCACCCTCGTGGGCTTCGAGATCGGCCCGATCGAGCTCGTTCGTGACGGGGAGAACGGGGCGCCGGTGGCGGCGACCTTCGTGCGCGGCGACGGGCGGTGCTGCGACAGGTCGTGGCCCAACCCCGACGGACAGGTCTACGTGACCCTGATGCCCCTCGAGCAGGTGGCGGACGAGCACCC
>Ga0233425_10005800_pt1 | contig 19047 bp, 23 predicted proteins | sample Watercolumn_Towu_2_FD_181712 | JGI IMG/M metagenome (GOLD analysis project Ga0233425, IMG submission 181712) | Freshwater microbial communities from Lake Towuti, South Sulawesi, Indonesia - Watercolumn_Towuti2014_140_MG | ecosystem: Environmental > Aquatic > Freshwater > Lake | place... | reverse complement strand
GGGGTTTACACCTCCAATTTTCAATTGTTCATCAGAAATTTTGCCTAATCTTTCTCTTATCTCATTGGGAAATAATCTTTTCTTTCCTGCATGGAAAGTTGTTGGTTTTTCCAGCTTGATTTTTTCCTGCTCAATGCCGCAATGAGGGCATTTTTTAGAATCTCTTGCTTTTTTTATTCTTTTGCTTGCAGGAGTCTTGGCAATATCCTCATCACTCATTAATATTTTTCCGCAGGCTTCACAGAAGCTTCTCAGAAACATTTCAATCAATGGTATATACTTAACATGAATTACAGGCCTCGCCAATTCGATGCTTCCGGGATGCCCTAAGCACTCTTTTAATCTCCCGCCGCAAGTTCTGCATCTTACACCAGGGTCAATAGCCCCAAGTTTCAAATCCATCAAGCCGCCGTCAACAGGGTAGCCGTCAACATCATATAGTTCAGGAGTTACTATCTTGGCCGAGCTGATTTTCTTAATCATCTCCGGACTAAGTAGTGAGAATCCCAGTGCCTTGACTTGTTTTCTTATTATTTCCATTTTTATTCTCTCCTCCTTCCATTATTTTTTTTATTAATTAATCCAACTACTCCTTGATATCTTGAACAACTTTCACATCCCGCTCTTGTGCATTGTCCATAATAAGCTTCAATAGCATCTTCACTTCCTCTTGCCTGACTATCTGGAACATCACAATAATTAATTAAAGTGCATTTAACAGCATCTCTTCCCTCTAAAATACCTAGATATTTATTTCTTGGAACCTTGTCAAATATAGCTTGAGCTAATTCACTTTCATTTTTTCTTGTTCCAGTTGTTGACATTTTTATTCGTTATTCGTATTTATTCTTCAGTTCAAAATGTGTCATAACATGAAGCCCCTGAAGCTCTTCAACTAATAATTTAAATGCATATGAAACTTCAACTGGCTCAATCTCAACACCCCCGCAAGCCGGGCATATTAATGTCTTTTTTATATTATCCTTAATAGCAGTCCCCCCGCATTTAGTGCAAATATGTATAATAACTTTATCTGAATCATATCTTTCTTTCAATAACAAGGAAGCGCCATGAGCAACTAGTGCTTCTTGCTCCATTTCTCCAAGTCTTAAAGCCCCGCCTCTTGCTCTTCCTTCAATTGGCTGTCTTGTTAATAATGCAACTTTTCCTGAAGCTCTAGCATGAAGCTTGTTTGATACCATATATTTCAATTTCAAATAATACATATTGCCAACATAGATTTTAGCCTGCATAATCTTGCCTGTAACACCATTATAGAAAGTTTCCTTGCCGTCAAATCTAAACCCGGATGACTGAAGCATTTTCTCCAGCTCATCTTTAGTCATGCCTGAAAAAGAAGTCCCATCCATAATCTTTCCTGTTAAAGCTCCGACTTTGCCGGCTAATAATTCCAGCAAGTATCCAACTGTCATTCTTCCAGGAATGCCATGGGGGTTGAAAATTATATCAGGCCTCATTCCCCTTGTTGTGAATGGTATGTCATTTTCAGGAACAATCATGCCAATGACTCCTTTTTGCCCATGTGGAGTTGAAAATTTGTCTCCTGGTTCCGGAATTCTTAAATCTCTCGTTCTAACTTGTGCAATTTTATTTCCCTCATCATCACTTGTTATGAACACAGCATCAACTGTTCCTTTCTCTTCCTGCCTCACAGTTGTGCTCGATTCTTTTTTAGTCTTAATAGAAATTTCTCTTGCTTCTGACAAGAATTTTGGTGGGCTTGTTTTTCCTATAATGACCTCTCCTTCATTCATTGCAGCTTCAGGATAAGCAACACCATCATCTTCCAAAAATCTATAGCTCTCTTCTGTCCTGTATCCTCCGACATCCTTTTCAGGAACACATAATTCATCTTTTAATCCACCAGCATAATTTAATTCAACAGAAGTATAAGGCCTGAAATAAGTGCTTCTCCCCATTCCCCTATCTATGCTTGCTTTATTCAATACAACTGCATCTTCAATGTTGTAGCCGTCATAAGTCATAACAGCAACAACTAAATTCTGCCCGGCAGGGTAAACATCCAGAGTGTCATAAATAAAGCTTCTTACAACTGGTTTTTGAGGATAATGAAGAATAGAAACATCAGTATCTAATCTTACAGGATAGTTTGCAGCATATAATCCCAAAGACTGCTTTTGCATCTTGCTCCCTCTGATTAATCTGGAACTTTGATCATGATTTCCAAATGGAACTAAGCTGGTAACTAATCCAAATAAATCAATAGTATCAATTTCTAAATGAGTGTGTGCAGGAGTTAAATCAGCATTGTATAAAGCCACTAGCGCATTTTCTTCTTCCGCAGCATCAAGGTATTCTATTATCCCTTGTTTTAGCAAATCATTCCACTTTAATTTTCCTTCTTGCAGCAAGACTATATGTTCATCTTTTAATTTGGGAATTCCATTTTCAACTATAATTAACGGCCTCATTACTCTTCCTGTTTCAGTTGATATGTAAATTGTTGATAAATGAACATCATTTCTGATGCTTAATTCTAAAGGAAAAGCTCCAATTCTTCTTTTCTCTTTTATTTTTGCTATAAACTCTTTTTCATCTTCAATTGAGCCTATAAATGTGCCGTTAAAAAAAACATCTAATTTTCCCTCGCTGATTTTGTCTTTTCTTTCCCTTTTTAATCCAAAAGATTCAAGCATTTCTATAAAATCTTCATAATTTAGCTTTACAGTTGTTGATATTTTTGACAATATCGCTAAATTTTTTCTCAACCCAATTTCTGTCCCTTCAGGAGTTTCAATCGGGCAGAATCTTCCATAATGTGTTGGATGCAATGTCCTGGCTAAAAAGTTTTCCTGCTCTCCAGGCAGCATGGAAGAAACCCTTTGAAGTTGAGATACAATAGCAAGATAATTTGTCTTGTCCATATTTTGAGTAATCCCTGTTTTTTCTCCAATCCAGCTTCCTGTTGCAATCGCACTTTCTATCCTATGCGAGAATAATGTGGATTTTGCAATTGTCTTGATGCTGTAGAATTTTCTTCTCTTTGCAATTTTCTGCAGTGAGTGCTGTATATCCCTTACAAGAATATTTAAATTAACTCTGAATAAATCAGCAAGCAAGTCCCCTGATAATCTTACTCTTTTATTTGCATAATGGTCCTTGTCTGTTGTAGAGCCTGGATTTTCCTTGGCAATTAAAAACTGCCTTATAAACTTGCACAGAGAAACTGCCTTTTCCATTCTGTCTTCTTTTGTTATCCCAATATGAGGAAGGAAATACGAATCTATTCTCTGCTTGATTCTGTCAAGCATCTCTTTCTTTGTTCCCTGCAGTGCTGTCTTTTCAGCAATATACATCATAGCATCTTCGGTGTTTGAAGTGCTTGCAAATTCATAGAGATTGATTATCAAGCTGTCTGTTTCCTTACCGACTAATCTTGAAATTTCAGATTCCTTAAGCATACCCAATGCCTTTAGCATTATTACTGCTGGAATATTCTTGAATCTGGAAAAAGAAACTTCAATTATGCCGTCGTTTGATTCTGTTATTGACATAGGGATTCTATAAGCCCCTCTCTTTGAGAAAAGCCTTAGCATCAAGCTTTTTGTCTTGCTTTTTTCAATAAAAGTCTGGTTTTCAGCCAAGTCTTCAGACATTACCATAACTCTTTCATTGCCATTGACTATAAAATATCCCCCATAATCATGCGGATCAAAGTAAATTTTCTCCAAATCTTCCTTGCCTAATCCAGAAGTATTGCAGCTCTTGCTCTTTACAATAACAGGAACTCTTCCAATCTCAACATCATGAGTCTCAAATTGGTTTTCCTGCTTGACACTTATCTCAAGAAAAACAGATGCAGAATAAGTTAAATTCCTTAATCTTGCTTCAGTAGGTGTAATAAGATTAGTAGCGCCGTCTGCTTCAATTATATTTGGCTTTTCCATCCTTATCTTGCCAAGCTTGATTTCAACTTCCTCTTGAGGAAGAGTATTGTTTAACTCATAAACAATTTGCTGCATCCTATTTTCAACAAAATCATCATAACTTGCTATATTGCTTTCTACTAAAGAATGCTCTTCTAAATATTTTTTTACTATTAAATGTCTTTTCTCTTCTGGTTTCATCTTATTAATTTTATACAACTAGTCTATAATAAACAGCAGCTTTGCCTGCACTCTTTCTCTCTACTTTGATTATGTCGCCAATTTGGCAGCCTTCTGGCAGTCCGGGGTCATTTAAATTTATTTTTGGTAATTGCGTTAAAGAAACATTATATTTTGCCAATAATTCTGAAGCTTCCTTTTGGCTCAGTTTAGAGTGTTTTGGCTGAAGTATATGCATTTTCTGGGAAAATTAGATATTTACCTTTAACAACTTTATAATACTAAATTTATGCAAAAATAGGTTTTTAAACCTTTTGGTTTAAAAATAATTTTAATTCTCCCTTGACTGCTTAAAATATTTATTACTCGTTTCATCTCCAGAAACAACAAATTTATGAAAATCATCAAAAAAATCCCTTAATTCAGATGTTGGTATTTCAGAACTTGAAGATAAAGTCATATTAAGGCCAAGTCTACACATATATGGCTGAAAAACATCTAATCGAATCTTTGAATCTTCTATTATGCCCTGCTCATAATATTTAGCATCACTGCTCCCTATAAATCCTAAAGAAGTTAAAAATTTATACACTTCTACCTTGCTTATTCTCTTTTTTATTCCATCTCTTACAAATTCATTTTTACCTTCTTCTTCAAATCTGAATCTAGCTTTTACTATGCAAGGTTCAACATAAGGGATTGAACTTGATAACCTGCCCACCTTTGTTGGTTGTTTGCCATTGCCTGCTGAAACAGGAATAATTATCCCGCAATCTCCTACAGTGCTCATAATTATTCTAGAAAGTGTTTGGCTTGAATAATACATTTGCCTGCAAGCTTTATTTGGTTTATATAAATTGTTGCATTTTATAATATATTATTCAAAATATAGATGGCAAAATGGCTCCGACGTGATTTGAACCTGGAAACCTCCTGCGGGTTTCTAGTTATTTCCAGCAACCATCTTCGTTCAAATCACTAAAAGAATGGCTCCGACGTGATTTGAACACGCGACATCTGGATTGCTATTGTACTTCGATTGAAGCTATGCTTCAACTAGGCATATTAAAAGTCCAGCGCTCTAGCCAGGCTGAGCTACGGAGCCGCACTTGACTACTATAAAAACCCACATAACAAGTGCGGGTCCGTATAGGAGCCATCATTTGACTGCTTGACTGCTGATTAATTTAGATAAAGTTGGTTTAAAAAGTTTTATAAACCTCAATTATCTAAAAATTTCAAGGAAAGAGAGTTCTTGATAATATAACATGGCAGATAAAGCAGAATTTGTATTCATAACATATGCAAATTTGAATCACTCTGAAGTCCCTGTAGGAAATTCATTAAGAGCTGCAGAACCTCAAGGATTATTTGAAACAATGCTTACTCATGTAAATCATTCAAGAGTTCCTCTAGTGTTTAGCACACAAGGCTTGGATTTGGATTTTTATTCTGTAAGAAATCCAAGAATAATTCAAGAGTTAAGAAATCCAAACATAACTTGTATAAGAGGAATATATTCTCATGCTCTTCCAAGTTTTTATCCAGAAACATTAGACTGGCAGTTGGCTTTAGGTCAAGATTCTCTGCAAAGGGCAGGATTAGAGTCATCTCAAGTTTTAATGCTTCCAGAATTTGATATGTTTTCTTCTGCAATTCCTGTTTTAAGATCAGCAGGGCTAGAATATGTTTTATTGCAGGGTGGAACTCCAATAGTAAATCCCATATATAGCAGATCTGGTAAAAAATTAGAAGAAGCAGACCTGGTTAGAATAGAAGATGAATTGACATCAGATATAAAAGGAATAGTAATGACAGGAAAATTAAGAAACCCTTATTTAGCTATGCTAAGAGGTCTTAAACATCCAAGGGAGATGATTGATTTAATTGCAGCAGAATGTGAAAGTGCAAGAGCAAGAGGTTCACCTATTCTTTCTTTTTTAATTGACTGGGAGGCTCCATTAATAAACTCAGGAAGCGGAAATTATGGAGAAATTTTCTTCCATAGATTTATTGATGAACTTGCAAGAGCTAGAGAAAGAGGCGATTTTTTATTATCGGGCCTTGATTATAAAACAGTAAAAGAACTTAGAAGATTTGAAGGAAATCTTCCCGTTGTATTGGTTGGATCAAGACCAAAGCCAAAATGGATAATAAGAAATGATAATCTTAATATGCTAGATAGAATAAGAAACATAAGCTTTCATGAACTTTCTCTTTATCATAAAAGAGTGTGTTTGGCTGCTTCTATTTCAGATTTGCAATCAGCTCAATTTGGCTTGGCAAAACAAGAAGGAATAATAATAAAACTTCCAGTTAAAGATCTCCAAGGAGAAGAACATCCAGGAGACATAGTAATAAAAAGTGATGCTAATAGGCCATTTGAAGTTGTTCATCTCGCAAAAGCAGCTGAAACAAAAAAGCCAGTTTTAGAAGATATGCAAGGATTGTCTACAGATGGCCAAGAGCTTATGAGACATCTAGATAAAGTTTTTAATTTAGCTTAATTAATAATTTTAGAATCACAAGTGCTTCTGTAATTTTTCTTCAAGAACTTCTTGTGGAAGAGCCCCTGTAATTCTTTCAACTTCTTTCCCATGTTTGAAAACAATCAGTGTAGGAATAGACATGACATTGAATTTCTTTGCTATCTCGCTGTTGTCGTCAATATTCATTTTTGCAAACTTGATTTTCTCGCCATAAGCTGAAGCTAAGTCTTCAATAACAGGAGCAAGCATAAGGCAGGGCATGCACCATTCAGCAAAGAAATCTACTACTGTCAATGGATGCTTCACGATTTCACTAAACTCATTCTGTGAAATTTCAAGATTATTGTTTTTTGCCATTTTTCAAAGAGCATAAAGAAATTATGCACTATTTGATTTAAAAAGCTTTCTTATTGCATTAAGTTCAGTCAGAAACTTAACACTTATGTAAAGTTTATAAAGTTAAATTCATATATAGCAAGATAAAAAGAGAATGGCAGAAATTGAATCAATCAGTAATTTAATCGCAGAAATAAATCCTAATTATAAAAAAGGGCCGGCAGAAGAGCATACAATAATTTATGATTCAAGTTCTGAAACTCTTGAGCCTGTTTATTTCTGGATTCTTGATTATATGAATAATATGTTTAAAAAGAAAGTTATTAAAATAGTTGATAATTTTACATCTTCTCCAGGCTCTGGGCATTTTGGAGAGCTTGGGCAGAGAGCAAGCATAATGCAGCAGCAAGCTTCAAAGATAATGGGTGATGTCAACATTGTTCTTAAAAGTATTTTAAATTTAATTTATGATTTAAGGGAATTCCAGTTGAGATTAAGCCATTACAAGGGATTAAAATCAAGCAAGAAAGAAGAAAAAGAAGCTTCAATGCTTGCTTTGAAGCAAATATGGATGGATAATGTCGATATTAAAAGAGGAAGAGGAAGTATAAATATGCTGGCTCAAGACTTGCAGTTTGTTACAATAAGGGATGCTTTTATGATTATTGAAGATGAAAAATTAAAGGGGCCTGATGGAAATATTTTGGATTTAAATGATAGGGTTAAAAGAATTTTGGAGCCAAGAATAAAAGAATTTAATGATTGGGTAAAAAGAAGCGAAATTGAGATGAAAAAGAGATATGAAATTGAAAAAACTTATCTAAAAAGCCAAGTAGCTTCTTTAAAACTTTATTCACAATGGGCAAAGCCCTATTTAAGAGCAGCCCAGCAATTAAGCATGGGGGAACAGGGAAGAAGACCGGAGCTTGTAACTGCTTTCAATACAATTGCATTGGAACTAACACTTCTGGGAAGAAGCGAGTTTGATATAAAGGATGCTATTGATAATAGGGATTATGATGAAAAGGGGCTTCCATATGAATTTAGAAAAATTAATTTCAAAAGAAAATATTATTCATGTGTTATTATTGACTTTATGTTTCGGGGAATACCTCAAAGAGTTTCACCACAGCAGTCCCATTATGCATTCGGAGGGAGAGCAGAAGTCACAATGAGAGCTTATTCTCTAAATGATGAAGAATTAAAAATGTTAGATCAAAAGCTTGAGAAATCAAGCCTGCAGGAATCTCTGAAATTAGTTGAAGGCATGACTGAAGAAAGCATTTCACAAATACAATCAGATATTGATGAATTCCTTAAGGAAGATGATAAAAAAGAAGAAGTAAGAAAAGAGGATACAAATCCTTTCCTTGCATTATTTGGTTTTTACAAGAATGGAGAAAGCAAAAAGCAAGAAGATAAGAAAAAAGATGATAAAAAAATAGAAAAGATTGACAAGGATAACTATGCAGAAGCTATTGTAAGAAAAAGAGCAGAAGCAGAAGCCATGAAAAACTGCTTCAATATATTTGACATTTACAAAAAAGCTCACGGCATGGAAAGTGTGCCTTTTGAAAAACCTGCAAAGTAAATTTTATGAGAGAAGAATAAAAATTAAGGATGCTTAGTTAAATAATGAAAAAAGCTGTAAAAATTAATAATTCTGAAGAAAAATTAAAGAAATTAATTGAGAGAAAAATAGCTGATAAAAGCAGGAAGAAAGAAGAAAAGCAAAAGGGCAAAGATGATAAAACAAAAGAGGGCAATGAGACTGCCCAAGAAATCATTAATGAAACTCTTGATAGCAAGCTGGATTCTTTTGTTATAAGAAAAGTTGATATTGAAGCACCTGTTTTAAAAAAAGGAGCTGAACTTGAAAGGCAGATGGAGCAAGCTCCTTCTTCAAATATAAAAGAGGAAAAAGTTAATATTGCTTATAATGCACCTGAATATTCTTCAAGAAGCTATAAATCATCTGCTGGTATAAGAGATGAAGATTTGGCTGTTGATTTAAAGAAAAATTTAGTTTTTGGAAAAGAAAAATTAGGAGCCAGAACTGTTGCTCCAATTTCAGCTGATAATTGGGGTGGAAGAAGCGAGGCTTCAAACAGGGGAGTGCAGACTAAAGACTATGTAAGAGAAGTTGATAGAGCAGAATCAGGGCATAAACTGCCTTTTGAAAGAGATAGCAAGTATAAGAGAAGAGTATAATTATTTCTTTTCTTTATATGGAATAGGTTCTGCTATTACGGATAAACAAAATCCAAGGGATACTGATTTATTATTAGTAGCTAATGTTTTTCCAAATAATGAAATAGCAAATATTCAGCCAAGTTTTCTAGATTTGGTTGCAAAGTTAAATGAAACTCATGAAGTAAATGTAGATATGGATGTAAGGCAAAAAACTTCAAGATTTCCTCAATTAACAAAACCTTATGAAGAACACCATGAATTTCTTAGAGAAAAAGGAATACTCTAACCATCTTCTTTTTCAAAAAAGAATCAAAATTATTGGAAGAATTTATAATGAAATATCGCAAAAGAAAGTAAAAATCAAAACATTTATAACAACTCTTTCTTTAGTAACTATAATATGTTCCCCAGTATGGTCTTTTGGCAATACTGGACTTATTTCTCGATAATTTTAAATACCTCTAAACTCTAACATAATAGAAAGAAGGAAAGAAAAATGATAAAGAAAGAGACTTTTATGTACGATGAAGATTTGGATAGGTTAATGATATTTAATACTATAAGAGATGATGAAAAAGTCTATGGAAGTGTAGATATTCTTAATTTAACTATAGATATTACTACGAAAAATAGAATTGCTAATATAGAAATAAGAAACGTTTCTGACTATCTAAAATCAATAGAAAAAGACCCTAATATCTTAAAAGGATTAAATAATGCTAAAATAAACATAATGCAGGTTAGAGGCGGATTTTTGATACAAATTATACTAGCAGGGCTAAATAAAATTGAAAAAATCCCTTACACAATCCCTACAGAAGAAAAAATACTAATTACCGCTTAAACTTCTTAAACCTGTAATCTAAGTTCCTTTTATACTCTATCAAGTGAATTATAACTAATGTGTTATCTTTTGGAATAGTTCCTATTGAAATTGTTGTATTATTGCTCATCTTGTAAAATAGCTCATATCCTACATCACCTTTCTTCATTTTCTCTACTTCTATGGTTGTTACTTTATCAAACTGCGGGAAAACCTCATTAAATTTTTCTTCAGGAATGCTCTTTCTCATCCCATTTTATACCAATCTGTAAAAATAAGTTTTTTGCCTTTAATTCTTTCTTCAATTATCTTTTTGATTTCTTCCTTATCTTCTATTGTTTTCACTTCTTTTTCTGCCATAAAATATCTAATAAATAAGACAATATAAACTTTATTGAATAAATTATATAATTATAAAACCGGCAGAACCAAGTTTCTGCAACTCCTTTACGAGCTGACCCCCTGACACCCTAACTTTTGCGAGCCAAAAAGTTTCCACTTCACAAATTAAAACAAATAAGATACTAAAGTGAAAACTTTTTCATCCTCTTCGCTCCATCCAGAAAACCTGTCGGTTTTCGGGTCGCGCAGGAGGCAGGGGCGTCTAATATCATTAGTTGTAATTTTTTCTGAAGGAAAAAACTTCTCACTCGGGGCGCTCAGAAAATTATGCTATCCAAGAAACATCATGATGTAAAACTTCTCTTCGTTTTTTAGGAATTTTATCTAATCCATACTTTTTTTCAAGCTCTATCATTCTTTCTAGGGATTCTGTAGTAATAACTAAAGTTGCTGGAAACGATGTGGTTGGTTTTTCTTCTTTACCATGTAGATTGGGAAATAAAACTACAGAACCTTCAGGATAATCTCTACCAGCAACTTTCCCAAATTCATAAACATCTCCTTCAAATAGCCTTATATCTCTATGCAATTTTCCATAATCAGGGCATGGAACTCCCTTTTCTTGCACTAATTCAACTATTTTTCTATAAGTAGGATCTAAACTCCAGAATCTAAAATATCTCTCCATTCTAAAATAGAATAAAATTCCCTACTTTAAATAATTTTCTAAAATAAGCTTTGTTGATTGCAGGAATTCAGCAAAGCTGTAATAAGATAGTTTTAAATAATAAACTTGCCATTTATAATAGAAAAAGAGAATGGCATATCAATTTTATAATTCAAAGAGCCCTTATAATCTTCCTGATAATTATGGGAATTTTGTAGGTTATAGAATAGCATTATCCAGGCTTGGGGCTCCAACAAAACCAGATACTGCAAATCAGATTGCACAGGTTGCTGGCATGCTAAACCAGGGAATAAAGCAGATTGAAGTTGGGACACTTTCTCCTGATGTTTTTGACCAGATTCCAAAACAGCATTTTAAAGAAATGAATAGATTAGTCAAGCTGACAGGGGCAGAGACAAGTGTTCATGCTCCATTGATTGAGCCTTCTGGGTTTGTTAAAGAAGGAGCCTGGAATGAATTAGACAGGAAATCTGCAGAAAGGCATATGTTTGAAGTTATTGACAAGGCCCATGAACTTTCTCCTGACAAGAATGTTCCTGTAACTTTTCACGGCTCTGGAATTCCTGGAACAGAATGGATGCCTGGAAAAAAAGGAGGAGTTGAAGCTGAACAAATGATTGCTATAAACAAGGAAACAGGAGAAATGAGGCCATTGAAAAGCGAGGAAATGACATATCCTGGAAGAGAGACAAGGACATATACTCCTGAAGAAAGATTGAAAATTTTGAATGAAAGCCATTGGGATAATAATTTGAGCCAGGTTGTTTTTTATAAAGATAGAGGAACACAGGTTTTTAATCAGTATTATCCTACTGTTGCAGCAAATCCATATTACAGGCAGTTTGTTGAAGGAAAAATGAAGCCTGAAGAATTTGAAGAAAAAATAAAAGATGACAGGGAATTCAAATCTGCTTTTAATGCCACTCAAAATGCGCAGGTTTTTCTTGACAACAGCAGAATGATGCTGAATTCTTTGTATAATGAAGCATACAAGGTTGCAGATGAGGATGAGAAAAAAAAGCTGAAGGAATTTGGAGCCCAATTTGCTAAAGATTTGAGAAATCCAAAGAATCCTGCTGATGTTTTTGCAGCTACTGAAAATCTCATTAATAATTTAAGGACAATTACTCCTAAAAGCTACGAGCCTATTGAAGATTTTGCTATAAGCAAGGCTTCTAAAACTTTTGCAAACACTGCTTTTCATGGATATAATAAGTTTGGAGATAAAGCCCCAATTGTAAGCATTGAAAATCTTTATCCTGGAATGACTTTTTCAAGAGGAGAGCAGATGAAACAGCTGGTTGAAGAATCAAGGAAAAAGTTTGTTGAAAAAGCTGTTAAAGAGGGAAGAAGCGAGAGTGAAGCTGAAAATGCTGCAAAGAAATTGATTGGGGTAACATGGGATGTAGGGCATCTTAATATTATGAAAAAAGCAGGATTCAAGAATGAAGATGTTATTAAGGAAACTGAAGCAATTGCAAAATATGTCAAGCATGTTCATTTGACTGACAACTTTGGGCATTCTGATTCTCATCTTCCAATTGGCATGGGAAATGTTCCTGCTAAAGAAATCATGGAAAAATTAGAGCAGTCTGGCTTCAAGGGCAAGACTGCTGTTGAAGCTGGAGGCTGGGCTCAGCATTTTGGAACAAGCCCTTTTCCAGATATCATAAGCAATTTTGGCTCTCCTATTTATTCTGATGGGAAAAATTACTGGAATCAAGCTTCTTGGCATGTTGGGGGTTACATGGGCTCATATAATCCTTGGTTTCCAGAACAGCACTTTTCAATTTATGGTGCCGGGTTTTCAGGCTTGCCTTCAGAATTGGGAGGGCAGTTTGCTGGAAGACAATCAAGATTTTCAGGGACACCTGAAGCTTAATTCCTCGGTTAAAAGTTTATAAATATGATAACATTATTATAAATATGAAAAAGAGAACATTAGAAATATTGCAGATTATAGTTTGGATTTTTGGATTTTTGGCTGTTGGCTTATTAATTTATGGAATAGTAAGAGCAATATTATCATAAAATGAAAATTGGAGACAGCTTATCTATATTTTCACAGTTTATAAATATAATAATTTTCATTTATTTTACTATTGTTTTATTGAAATTAAATGCTTTAGATGCTATCGGTTTGCTTATAAGTGCATTCGGGTTATTAATGTCATTAATTGCAAATATTGTATCAGTTATTGAATCGAAAGGCGACTGAGAAAGCTTTAAAAATAAGAAATACTACTACTATAAGTAAAGAAAAAATGGGTGATAAGAAAGTAATTATTAAAAGAGATTCTGGAAGATTTCCAAGCATGCAGTTAATTGATGAAAGAGATATTGCCCTGGATTTCTCAACTAAAGTTTACAGAAAGTTTGACAAGCTGATTAAGTCAATTGTTTTGTTCGGCTCTTCAACCAAAAATACAGCAACTTCAAGCTCTGACATTGACTTAATAGTAATAATTGATGATGTTTCTATACAATTTGACCAGGAGCTGATTGCTTGGTATAGGGAAGAAATAGGAAAAATTATTTCTGCTAATCCTTACAAGAAAGAGCTTCATATTAACACTGTAAAGCTTTCAACTTGGTGGCAGGATTTAATAAGAGGAGACCCTGTTGTTGTAAATGTCATCAGATTCGGAGATTCTATAATTGATTTTGGGGGATTTTTTGCACCTCTGAAAATTCTTTTAGCCCAGGGAAAAATTAAAAGCACGCCCGAATCAATTTACATGGCTTTGGAAAGAGCACCTTCACATTTAGCTCAAAGCAGGATTGCTGAATTAAGTTCTATAGAGGGAGTTTATTGGGCTATGGTTGACTCATCACAAGCTGCTTTGATGGCTGCTTCACAAACTCCTCCAAGCCCGGAGCATATCCCTATAATGCTGAAAGAAAGTTTTGTTGACAAGAAATTATTAAGCATGAAGTATGTTGTTTGGTATAGGGATTTATATGTTTTGCATAGAAGAATTAACCATGGAGAAATAAATAATTTGCATGGCACAGAACTTGAAGACTGGCAGTCAAGAGCTGATGAATTTGTCAATGTTATGGCTCAATTAGTAAAGAAAATAATTAGTTAGAGCCTGCTTTTTCTTTCTTTTTCTCTTCCTCTTCGAACATTTTTTGTAATTCTGTTGCTTGTTTCTTTCCTATCTCTCCATCAATAATTCTAAACTTTGCATCATCTAATTGAATTAGTGCATTGTAAGCTTTTATTGCTTTTTCATCATTCTTATCTTTGTCTTTTGCTCTCTTTTCTAAATCTGAGAATTTCATTTGAGCATATTGTTTTAATGCTTTTCTTAAGGGTTCTTTTATTGGTATATTATAAGCTTCTAATCTTGAAAGTATATCTTCAACTCTTGCATTCTTTAATGCAGTTTCATATTTCTGCCCGTAATGAATTATAGCATTGACTAATCCTGAATCAGTTATAGAACCTGCCTTAAGTCCTGAAGCTGCTCTTGCAAATGCTTCTGCTAAAATTGGGTCTTCACCCATTTTAAGAGCTTTATATCTCTCACTCATTGCATATAAAGCATCTTGCGGGCTTTCTTTTATTTTTCTAAGAGCATAATGGGCATATTCATTATCCTGAAGCTCTTTAGCTCCATCTACTTTCTCTTTTACTTTTTTTTCTAATGTTGCTGTTGCCATAATTTAACCATAATTCTAAGGTTTATAAACTTTATGGAGTAGTACTTAATAGGAGTAACAAAATAATAAGATTTAAAAAGCAATTATTTATAGATAATTTATGGTAAGAATAGTTAAGGGATATAAAGAAGGAATGCCTCAGACACTAGAAAATAGAAGACTTTATGGTGTTCCAGAAACCTGGAGCGATGCTTTTTATCTAAAGAGTTTAAGGAGGGCTCCAACTGAAGAATGGGCTATTAAGCCTTTAAAATCAGGAAAGAATACAATTACTGTTCATAGGTACCTTGCTGGAAAAGGTGGAAAAGAAGTTCCTGTTAGAGAATTAAAAGAGGCTCTTGAATCTTATGTATTAGAAAGAATAAGAACTATAACTTTCTTTGACGAATGCATAGATCTTGGAGCTGAAATTGAATTATTGCCCCCACATGATAAAGATGCTTGGTAATTAGAAAATATCTAATTTTTCATCTTCTAATTGTTCTATAGTTTCTTCTTTTTCAGCTTCATCACCTTTTATAATAGGTTTATCCTCAACTACTAGATTTTCTTCTTTATTTTCTTTTTCATGGAATAAGAAGCCGAAGGCTTCTCCCCCTCTATCATGCCATAAGCTTCTATGTGATTTATTCACAGCTACAATTTTATGAGCTTCAGATTCGCTTCCTCGTAATCCTGCTTGCTCCAAGCTGTGAACTAACTGCGAAATTTCATAAGCTGCATCTGCATTTACTGAAATTGATGAAATTCCCTGCTTGACTAAAAATTCTGCCATTCTTTTATTGCTCCCAGCTTGTCCGCAGATGCTTGATTCTACACCATATTGATTGCAGATTTTTATAACATGAGCCAACTGGCTTAAAATAGCAGGATTCATTTCATCGTAAAGATATTGGCATAATTCATTTCCTCTGTCTATGGCTAATGTAAATTGAGTTAAGTCATTTGTGCCAAAACTAATAAATTGTATTCCTAACTTGCATAAATCTTCTATAACTTGAACTGCAGCAGGAGTTTCTATCATAACCCCAAATTTTGCTTTAACTCCCAGCTTTTTAGCCATTTCTTTAGCCTGCTTGACTTCTTCAACTAAAATTACTTGAGGAAACATTACTCCAAGCATCTTCCCTGTTTTTTCCATTGCTTTTTTTACAGCAAGAAGTTCTGCTTCCATAATTTCTGGATATTTTAATGAAAATCTAATCCCGTGCATGCCCAGCATTGGATTTAATTCCGGCTTAATGGGTGCTCCCTGCAGATTCTGGAATTCATCACTCCTAATATCCGAAGTCCTAATCCAAACCTCTTCAAAATGTTCTGCAATCTTGCTTATTCCTGAAGCTAAAAGTTCTGTATATTTTTCTATTTTATTTTCATTTTTATAATAAAGAGGATGCTTGCCAGATTCTGCAATCATTCCCTCAATTCTAACTAGGCCTACTTTCTTGCATCCTGTTTTTGCGGCTCTTGCTGCAAAATCTGGCAAATCAGCTATAACTTTAATTTCTGTTTCAGTTTCAATAACTTGCTTGATAATCTCTAATTTTGCTTCTGCTTTTCCTTCGTAAACTTTTCCTTTTTCCCCATCAACAGTCACAATCATGCCATCTTTCAAGTCTTTAGTTGATGAAGTTGTTCCGACAACACACGGAATTCCCATTTCTCTGGAAACTATTGCAGCATGGCTTGTTTGCCCGCCTTCATCTGTAATAATTGCTGCTGCTTTTTGCATCGCAACAACCATGTCTGGATTAGTCATTTCAGTTACAAAAACATCACCTTTCTTTATTTTAGCAAGATGAGATAAATCATGAACTATTTTTACAGGTCCTGAAGCTATTCCTGGAGATGCAGGAATTCCTGAAAGAAGAATTGTTCCTGTAATATCTCGAGATTGTTTTTTGTTTTGAAGGGTTGTTATTGGGCGTGTTTGCACGATGTAAATCTCATTATCAACTGCAAACTCTATATCCTGCGGTTTTCCATAGTGCTGTTCAATTTGTATTGCATAATTTGCCAGCCTTTTAACTTCTGAATTTGTAAGTGCCTGCTGTCTGCTTCTTTCTTCTGTCAGCTTTACTTTTATTGTTTTTCCCGAGGAATCTCGAACAATTGCTATTTTCTTATCTGCTATTTTTTCTTCCAATATTTTTAAATCTCTTGAAACTAGATAATGATCTGGAAGAATTGTTCCTGAAACTATACCTTCACCCAATCCGAAAACAGATTCTATAACAATATTTTCTGTGTGATTTATAGGGTCATTTGTAAACATGACTCCTGATTTTTGTGAGTTAATCATTTTCTGAACTACTACTGCTAATTTTTCATTTGAAAATCCTTTCTTCTTTCTATAGTAAATTGCTCTTGCTGTGAATAATGAAGCTATGCAGGCTTTGACAGCTTCTATCAGTTTGTCATTGCCCTTAATATTTACAAATGTCTCCTGCTGTCCTGCAAAACTTGCATCCAAAGAATCTTCAGCAGTTGCTGAACTTCTGACTGCCACAAAAATTCCCTCATGCGAACTTCTTAAAATTGATAATGCATTCCCATAAGCTTGGCTGTCAACATCAAGATGTTCATAAGATTCTATAATTTCTTCCTGCAGTTCTTTTGGAAGATTTTCAGCTTTTATCATTTCCCTGATTTTTTGCGCTTTTTCTTCTAAATCTTGAGTATCATCTACATCAATTTTTTTAATAGCTTCTTGAATTTTTGATTTCAATCCTGTCTCTTCTATAAACAAATCATAAGCACTAGCAGTGATTACAAAAGCAGGAGGAACAGGAAGTTTCGCATTGTACATTTCAGCAAGATTAGCTCCCTTGCCCCCAACTTCAGGTGTAGAGGATTTGGAAAGTTCAGAAAGCCACTTAATATATTTATTATTAATGTCACTTGTCTCTTTTTTCATGAAAAGCAAAAGAAAAGAGGGTTAATAAATATTTTGTTAAACTTAAATTTTTAATAGCAGTGTTTAAATATGGCTAATAAATAAAAATTATATGAAAGCTATAAGAAAAAATAAAGAATTAGATGATTACATGCAATTTATCAGATTTTGGGATAGTGAAAAATATGCAGAGGCACTTAATCTTGCAAGAAAAAGCCCTTATGTAATTGGACAAATGAGACTTGCTAATATAGTGGTTTTTTACAATCAATTATTAAACAAGCTAGGTGAAGAAGAAGCAGTAATATTCAGAAAAGAAGCTGAAAAGACACTTGATAAATTATTTGAAAGTGGGAATGCTTTATGGAGATTAAAAGGCATAAAGAAAAAAGGTAGTTAATTTTTGCTTCTTCTTTTTTATAAAATTTATCCAGAAACAATTTTCATAGGGCAGGGCAATTTGCTTCTCAAAGAGTGAAGAATCTGCCTGCCTATTCTCTCGCCTTTTTCATTTGCTACATAAAGAACTATGATATCCTGCCCTGCTTTTAGCATTGCTGCTCTGGCTAATGCAGTTCCAAATGACAATGCCATGCCTGCCTGCATTCTGTCAGCTCCTGCTCCTGTAAGTACCCTATTTTCCCTTAAGATATGGTGAGGATGGGCTTTTATCATTGTATAAAACTGCCCTGTGAGTTTAGTGTCAAGCTGTTTAAGAAGGAGCTGTCTGACTGCTTCCAGAGCATTGTCTCTTATCTGAATATTTACAGGTGTTATTAATCTTAAAATTATTTTATATTTGCCTTCATTAAACCCTTTTTGGTCTCCCATATTGAATTTTACAATTTTCGGAGCTGGAACTGTTTTTACAAAAGCCTTGCTCCTGACAGCTGACTTTCTAGTATAAGGCCTTGCATGGTGTTTTGAATATGAGCCTGCTTTTCTTAATCCCATTTTTTATTTTCCTCCCTCTTTGATTTCTGCATAAGTTGTTACTGCCTGTCCTGGCAAACCCATTTCAAAAATAGCCCTTACTAACCCATTATTGCCATGAGAGCCTGAAATTTTTCCCCTTAATATTTTCCCACCCGGGCTTTTCCATTCAACATGCTTGCCTATGAACTTTTCAGCCTCTTCCTTATTTTTTGCACCAACATCTAATAAAAAGTGCCTGGCTTCCTGTGTATGCTTTCCTCTCCTGAATTGAACTACTTGCGCTTTCATTTTCTTATTAGTTTTATGAGAAAAATACCTTTAAAAAGGTTTACATTTCATATAAAATCTTTTTATTTTTATAATTTTATTTGGCTCTCTCTTAATTTTTTTTCAGCTTTTCTTAAAATCTGCCTGACTCTTTCTCGTGTTATCCTGCCCATTTTATAGCCTATTTGTTCATATGTCATTGCATATCCTTCTGAAGTAACTTTTCTATGCTTGCTATCTGGAAGATATCTTAATTTTATAGCTGTTCGCTCTTGTCCAGTTAGCCTGGAAAGAAGCCCATGCATAATCTCCATTTTTTC